>Ga0079037_100002566_pt1 | contig 10102 bp, 11 predicted proteins | sample Mud3Dept4metaG_FD_71479 | JGI IMG/M metagenome (GOLD analysis project Ga0079037, IMG submission 71479) | Freshwater wetland microbial communities from Ohio, USA, analyzing the effect of biotic and abiotic controls - Mud 3 Core 4 Depth 4 metaG | ecosystem: Environmental > Aquatic > Freshwater >... | reverse complement strand
AAATTATTTTCCCCGGACTGGTAAGGAAATTTTTTTCGAATGGCGGCGATTATATAGTGAATATTACAAATGATGCATGGTTTGGAAACACGAGCGGGCCCTATCAGCACTTCAGCATGGCTGTTTTTCGAGCAGTCGAGAATCGAAAACCGGTCATACGGGCTGCTAATACGGGCATATCCGGATTTATTGACAGCAACGGAAGCATTATTTCTCGGACAAGTCTTTTTCAAAAGGCTGTATTGACTGAGGATATCAAAACAGATTCAACCATCAGCTTTTATGCAAAATACGGAGACTTGTTCTCCTATATGTGGATCGTATTTTCTGTCATTCTGCTGGGAAATCTCATCAGCAGGATAAGAACCATTTAAGGAGGGATCATGCTTTTACAGAACGAGTTAAAAGAAGAGTTATTACACCTTAGGGATAAGATCGAATTCCTCAGAGGTTATCTTTGAGATACCCGGCCTGAAGGAAGAAATCGAAAAAATTCAGAAAAACCTCACATCCGATGAGGTCTGGTCATCTCCTGAGATAACCAAAGACATCCTGAAAAGAAAATCAAAAATTGAGGACATTGTCTCACATTTCGATACACTGTCTGGTAAGCTCGTTTATCTCGAAGACTCTATTGGTATCCTCGAGGAAGAGAGTGGTGATCTTTTTCTCAAGGACCTCTGGAAAGAAATAGGTGACCTGAAAGAGGAACTGGAATCCCTTGAGATCGAGCATCTCCTTTCCGGTGAGATGGATAAGAATAATGCCATTTTGACAATCCATCCCGGGGCAGGCGGAACAGAAAGCCAGGACTGGGCTCAGATGCTGATGAGGATGTATCTGCGGTGGGCTGAACGGCATAAATTCGGCATGCAGATTATTGAACTGCAGATGGGGGATGAGGCTGGAATAAAGAGTGCTACGATAACCATAACCGGACCATATGCATACGGTTATCTGAAATCCGAGGCAGGGGTGCACAGACTTGTCAGAATATCCCCGTTCGATGCAGGGAAAAGAAGGCATACATCGTTCGCCGCTGTTCTTGTTTTTCCCGAAGTGGAAGAAGATATCGACGTGGAAATCAAGGATGATGACATTAAGATGGACACTTTCCGGGCTTCGGGAGCCGGCGGACAACATGTCAATAAGACATCATCCGCTGTCAGGCTTACTCACATACCGACAGGTATCATTGTCAGTTGCCAGAACGAACGCTCCCAGCACAAGAACAGGGCGATTGCGATGAAGGTTCTGAAAGCCCGTTTGTACGATCTTAAACAGAAAGAACAGGATAAAAGAATAGAAGGGTTTGTTGCCGATAAAAAAGGGATTGCCTGGGGGAGTCAGATACGTTCCTATATACTTCAGCCTTATCGCATTATCAAGGATCACAGAACGAATGTTGAAACGGGTAATGTCGATGCTGTTCTTGAAGGCAATATAGATGTCTTTATTAAGGCATCCTTGAAAATGAAGTAAATCCGTTGTCATAATCCGGCTTGCTTGCCCGCCGTTCTTTTGGAGGGACCGGATAATCCGGAACTGTTCTCTGGATTACCTGACTTGATCGGGTAAAAATGACAGGTTTTTATTATTGTGTGCAATTTCCTGAGATGATTCTTCTTCTCTAATACTATTTATATAAATAAAGTAGTAACTGTAGTAGGTTATGTTCATATGTTGAAAAACAGGCTTCCGTAAGGAAATAAAACGATTTTTTCTGTTTATAAAAGGTCTCATAAGAGTAACCGTTTTTTGATTAGTGTAAGATTTTGGGTAGCTGACAATTTATTAAACAATTTAATAACAGATTTTCTTGTCTTCACTGTCGGGATTTGGATATAATGTTACACCTTCCGGAAAAGTTATTAACAAATGTTAGTAAAATGTTGATAGAGTGGTGCCAGATATGACCCCAGAAGAGATATGGAATAAAAGTCTTACTCAAATCGAAGAGAGGGTTGGTAACAGTATTATTGACCTCTGGTTCAGGCCGATAAAGCTCTCCCAGTTCAAGGAGCAGCAGGCTACTGTGGAAATTCCCAACAAGTTTTTCAGGGACTGGATAGAAGATAACTATCCCGATATCATAGCCGAATCCATCAAAGGCATCCTGGGATATCCGGTTACGGTGCGGTATAAGATAGCCGAAAAGATGGATCCGAATGTCAGGAAGATGGACATGCGGATGGAGACCAGAAGGCAGAAACTTGCCAGCAGAGGGATTTATCTCAACCCGAAATATACCTTTGCGAATTTCGTGGTTGGTTCAAGTAACCAGTTTGCCTATGCATCGGCAAAGGCGGTTGCAGAAGCACCAGGGAAAACGTATAACCCGCTATTCATATACGGAGGTGTGGGGCTTGGTAAAACCCATCTGATCACTGCTATCGGAAATGCTGTCATTGACAAAAAACCTGAGATGTCAGTGATTTTCGTCTCTGCTGAACAATTTACGAATGAAGTGGTATCGGCAATACGACATCAAAAGATGGGTGAACTGAAGGAGAAATACCGGAATATTGACCTTCTGCTGCTTGATGACATTCATTTCATAGCGAACAAGACCCAGACACAGGAGGAATTTTTTCATACCTTCAACACCATATATGAGAGACAGAAGCAGATTGTGATCTCGAGCGACAGGCCGCCGAAAGAAATCGGAGATGTCACCGACAGGCTCAGGTCAAGGTTCAGCATGGGGCTTATCGCAGATATCCAGCCGCCGGAACTCGAGACAAAGGTTGCGATAGTGCAGAGAAAAGCAGAAATGGAAAAAATCCTTGTACCCGAAGATGTTGCGTATTATCTTGCTTCAAGAGTCAAGTCGAATATCCGTGAACTGGAGGGATGCCTCATCCGGCTGGGTGCCCAGTCGTCCCTGACGGGGAGACCGATTAATAAGGATATGGCGAAAACCATCCTGCAGGATCTCATTGAGGACGATGAAAAACCGGTAACGACAGAGCAGATCCAGAAAACGGTAGCTGAACATTTTGCCCTTAAGGTGTCGGATATGAAGGCGAAGAAGAGGACGAAAGAGGTTGCTCTTCCCCGGCAGATTGCGATGTACCTGAGCAAGCAGCTCACGAATCTCTCCCTGAGTGATATAGGCAAGAACTTTGGCGGTAAAGATCACGCTACGGTTATTTATGCCTGCAAACAGATAGAGGAGAAAAGGGTAAAGGATGAAGCCTTCAACAGGATGATAGAAAATCTTATACGGAAGATAAAGGGATGAAGAACAGTTCACGACTTCAGAGGAGGAGCTAAGATGAAAGCACGTGTTTCAAAAGACGAGCTGCTGGACAAGCTCGCGAATATCCAGAACATTGTAGAGAAGAAAAACACCATGCCTATCCTGAGCCATTTTCTGCTCAATGCGGGAAAGAAGGGTTCGTCTATCATAGCAACAGATATTGAGACGGCTCTCAGGGAGCCCATTGATGTTGCGGTCGAAAAGGAAGGAAAAATCTGCATTCCTGCACGGAAAATGTTCGAGATCGTGAGAGAAGTGGATGGTGAATTGTCTTTTGAGACTGTTGATGAACAATGGCTCAAAGTCAGATCCGGGGCAAGCGAGTTCAAACTTGCCTGTCTTCCGCATGCTGATTTTCCTGCATGGCCCTCCTCCCTGGGAGGCGGAGATGTTGAAGAACTGACTATTGATGCTCCGGTGCTCTTGGAGATGATAGAAAAGACAATATATTCTGCCGGAGAAAGTGATACCAGGTATACGTTGAATGGACTATTGTTCCATCCGAAGCCGGAGAACAAGTCGTTCACCATTGTAGGGACGGACGGTCACCGGCTTGCAATAATCCTCAGGCAGATTGACAGTAAGGTAAAAGAAGAAAAAAAGATCATTGTTCCGAGAAAAGCGGTCTCAGAACTGAGGCGTTTTCTGCCGGCTGAAACCGGGGAAGGCGAAGAGCAACCGGTTAAAATATCGATCGGAGAAAAGCACCTGCTTTTTACCATAGGCACTATTCAGTTTCTTACGAGACTTATCGAGGGTTCATACCCGAACTATGAAAATGTTATCCCGCAGTCGAATGAGAAAAAGATGTCAATCGGACGGGATGTCTTTACCAAAGTGCTCCGCAGGGTATCAGTCATGTCAAAGGAGAGGGCAAGCGCGGTCAGATTTGACCTCGAAAATAATAAGATGACAATCTTTTCCTCGAGCCCTGATCTGGGGGAAGCAAAGGAAGAGGTTCCCGTAGATTATGCCGGGGATAGCGTTACCCTCGGGTTTAATGCACGGTATGTCCTTGATGTCCTGAATGCGATGACAACAGATAAGGTTGTCCTTGAGATGCAGGACCCGCTGAGTCCGGTGCTCGTGAAAGAGGACGGGAACGAGGACTACAAGTGCGTGATCATGCCGATGAGAATATAGAATATAGAGAATAAGATCACCCTCCCTTTATCCCTCCCATCAAGGGAGGGAAACATCCTCTCCCCTTGTGGGAGAGGGTCGGGGAGAGGGGAGATTTAAGAGGAGAAATGAACGAAAAGAATAACAACAACAACGAATCATACACAGCCGAGGATATAAAGGTATTAAAAGGCCTCGATGCTGTGCGGAAGCGGCCTGCAATGTATATTGGGTCAACAGGGTTAGAAGGTCTCCACCACCTTGTCTATGAAGTGGTGGATAACAGCGTTGATGAAAGCCTTGCAGGTCATTGCAAAAATGTTGATGTGATTATTCATCTTGACGGCAGTTGCACGGTCATTGATGACGGTCGTGGCATACCCACAGAAATACACCGTGAAGAAGGGCGCTCCGCAGCAGAGGTTGTGCTCACCGAATTACATGCCGGCGGGAAGTTTGAGTCGAAGGCATACAGGATATCGGGAGGGTTGCACGGTGTCGGAGTTTCGGTCGTCAATGCCCTTTCAGAGTGGCTTGATATGGAGATAAAGCAGAATGGACATGTTTTCCAGCAGCATTATGACAGGGGTGTCCCGGCAGCTCCGCTCACGATTGTCGGAAAGACAAAGGGAAGAGGAACAAAGATCACCTTTAAACCGGATTCCGAGGTATTCGAAATTCTTGATTTCAGCTGGGATATCCTTTCGCAACGATTGAGAGAGCTCGCATTCCTGAACAGGGGGCTGAAGATAACCCTGTCTGATGAACGGTCAGAAAAAAAGCAGGAATTCCATTACAGCGGTGGCATCGTCTCGTTTGTGGAGCATCTCAATAAAAACAAGACCCCGGTTCATCCCAAACCGATTTATATTTCCGGCGAAAAAGAGGACATTATTGTTGAAATAGCCCTTCAGTATAATGACGGCTATTCCGAGACAATCTACACATTTGCGAATAACATCAATACCAAGGAGGGAGGAACACATCTCATTGGATTCAAATCAGCGCTTACCAGAACGGTCAACAGTTATGCATCTTCCTCAGGACTCATGAAAGACAGCAAAGAAGGTCTTTCCGGTGATGACATACGGGAAGGTCTTACCGCCATTATAAACGTCAAACTCATGAACCCCCAATTTGAGGGGCAGACGAAGATGAAGCTGGGGAACAGCGAAATAAAAGGTATTGTGGAATCCATTGTGAATGACACCCTCGGAACCTATTTCGAAGAGAATCCGTCAGTGGCACGCAAGATTGTTGAGAAGGCGATACAGGCATCGCGGGCACGTGAAGCAGCGCGGAAGGCAAAGGAACTTACGAGAAGGAAAGGGGCGCTTGAGGATACAGGACTCCCGGGGAAACTTGCAGACTGTTCAGAAAAAGACCCGGCTCTCAGCGAGGTGTTCATTGTCGAGGGAGATTCTGCCGGCGGTTCTGCAAAGCAGGGCAGGGACAGGCGTATTCAGGCCATTCTGCCGCTTCGGGGAAAGATCTTGAATGTCGAGAAGGCCCGTTTCGATAAAATGCTCGGCTCGGAGGAGATAAAGATTCTCATAACAGCCCTTGGCACAGGCATAGGCCATGAGGACTTTGACATAACCAAAATCCGTTATCACAAGGTTATCTTAATGACCGATGCCGATGTTGACGGTGCGCATATCAGAACACTGCTCTTAACATTTTTCTACAGGCAGATGCCCCAGGTTATCGAAAACGGGTATCTCTATATTGCCCAGCCACCACTCTTTAAGGTGAAAAAAGGCAGAACAGAAAAATATATTCAGAATGAATCAGAAATGCTGAACATGCTCTTTGAGCTTGCATCAGATGATATCGAAATGAATATCAAGGGGCAGCAGGTAAAGGGCAAGGCACTTATCACGCATTTCAAGCGGCTTTACCGGTTTGAACGGTTAACGGAATGGTTTGAAAGAAGAAGGAAAGACCCGGACCTCTTGCTCTTTATCCTCTCATCCGGAATGAACAAACAGACCCTGAAAGACAAAAAAAGCTTGGAAGAACTTCTCAACAGGATGCGGGAGAAGGATCCGAACGTGCAAATCGGGGACATCCAGCTTGATGAAGAACATCAGACATACGGTGTTGAGATCAGAAGGCAGCACTATAAACTGAATCTCGACACAAACTTTCTCACGTCTCCTGAGTTCAGGGAGCTCGAAAACTTTTACGGAATTATAAAAGATCTCGGTCCGCAGCCCTACAGAGTGCAGATCAAAGACGGTGTGAAAGAGATTGGAACCAGCAAGGAACTGCTTGAATTCATATTGTCTACTGCGAAGAAGGGGCTTACCATACAACGATACAAGGGGCTTGGAGAAATGAACCCCCAGCAACTTTGGGAGACGACGATGGATACGGAGAGGAGAACGCTCCTCCAGGTGACTGTTCAGGATTCTGTGGAAGCAGACAGCATATTTACGGTTTTAATGGGGGATCAGGTCGAACCAAGGAAGGAATTCATCACGACCCATGCCCTTGAGGCGAGGAATATTGATATTTAAAATATCGATATACTGATGACACTTTAACCTGCTACAGCGTATTCGACTGTTCTTGGATTTTCCATCCGTCGTGATGCATCGAGTATCTCTATGCTGACAACATTGCTGTCCTTATCAAAATCAAGGACTACGCCAGGCTTTTCTTCGTCGCTTTCCTCGATCGGTGCACTGCTAAAAATAATACGAATAACGTCGACTTCAGGGTCATAGGTTATTTTCATGTTGTCTCTTCAATTATTTTCTTGACGGCCTTCTCCAAAGGTTCCAGGTCTTCCTCTATTGTCTGCCAGACGATGTCGAGATCAACTCCAAAGTATTCATGTATCAGGCGGTTTCTCATGTCTATGATTTCTTGCCAGGAGATGTCCGGATATCTATCTCTGACATGCTCTGGAAGTTTGTTTGCCGCCTCACCGATGACCTCAAGGCTTCTCACAACAGCCTTTACTGTCTTTTTATCAGTGGAAAAGCTTTCTCTTGTCAGGCCGGCGGTAAACTCTCTTATATCAGCGATGTTTTCAAGGATATCATGGAGATAATCAAGAAAAACCCGTTCCTCAGACATACCTTACCTCCTGGAGTATCCGCTTGCCTATATGAGGTTTTAATGCCTTTTTCGTTACCATCTCAACCTGAATTCCAAGAAGCTCGGACAAGGCACGTTCAAGCTTCATGAATCTTACAAATCCTATAGGTTTCTCCAGCTCAATAAGAACATCAAGGTCACTTTCTGCACCCTGAGCGTCCCTCACATATGAGCCGAAAATGCCGATCTCTTTCAGGCCGTATTGTTCCCTGAAGGCTTCCTTGTTTCGCTGGAGTAATTCTTTTATTTCGTCAAAGGTTTTCATAGGTTACCTCAATAAAAAATTATACCTCATCTATCAACTTTACTCTTAACTCTCCCGCCCCATGAGGTATTTGACGTTGTGGTTGAGGATGCAAAGATGCGTGGCATTACATAGTTGTACCAGTATTCCCCAATAATTTCAATAAATTTGCGTTACGAAGAAGCAGAGGTAAGGCAAAGCCGTGCTTTCCCTCGGTGATATATCCTAATTGTGAAAGTCTAAGTAGCCGCAGGCTTCAGCCTGCGCTGCTAAATTCTACCTCTATTACGTAGTGCTTATTTGTCGGAGACTTTTAAAATAGACTGTAAGGAGAGTATAATAGCACTACTTTTTAGAGAGAGCGTGAGGGAAGTGTACCGGTGAACAAAACAGCAATCAGAACATTTATAGCTTTAATTGGCCTTTTGATGGCCATGCTTTTATTGTCGTGCGGGAAGAAGGACGTGAAGCCGGTTTCGCAGGAATCGAAACTTGCACAGGAGGCCTTCCAGGTTGCGGAGACGCTCAGACAGGCTTATGTTAAGAACAATCGCTCTACCCTCGAAGATAATTCCACAAAAGACGGCTATCGGGAGTTGATCGGGGTAATGAAAAAATTTGACAAAGTTGAACTAAGCTTTACTTCAACATGGGTCGAGATCAAGGATTCCTCAGTGTACCTATCTGTTTCGTGGAAGGGAGTTTGGACTGTGGGGAGCAAAAGCAGGGAAGAGCGCGGTCTGGGGATATTTGTTCTTGAAGGAAACCCATTGAAACTTGCCACGGTTCAAAGAGATAATCCTTTCCGCCAGCCTGAGTGACCTTCGATATACTTTTCTTGATTGTGGGATACTGGTCTTTCTCAGACCCCTTCCGCACTCCGCTCCTTTAATCCCTGGTTATCGTTGGATTCGGGATTGTCTTTTCTCTTCTTTCTGAAGATAATCATAGGACAGTTCTTGCAGACATCTGCACCCGGAAAATGATCTCCCGGCCTTGTAAGTGACGAGCTCCCAAGATTACTAATGCGATCCATAAGTCTCTGGACCGTTGCCTCTATATGCTCCCCTGGAATTGTGACATTTATTTCTCCTCTTTCCATTTTTCCGGAATTGTAAGTGCCACCGCACGCAGTGATCATGTTAGCTGTTTTTTCCAAATAAGAGAAAACATTACCTCCACATGCTGCGGAATTCACTGTGATATTTGAATGAAGCGGGTGGACGTCCATTGCAGACATATAGTCAACCAGGAGGTGATATGCTTGTATATTGTCACAGTAAAAATGGACTGTATCAGGCCAAAAATATGCATCGGCAAGAGGAGAAACTGCAAAAGCTTTAAGGGCACCTTCAGGAAGACGAGGCTTTGTCTTTACAAACCTTACTGCTTGATCCCGATCTTTCGCATATTTCAAATGACTCCTGACCTCAGCATCATCATAAGGCTTCCATCCAAATACAAAAGCGGCATTGCTACAGCCTAACCCCCCTTTCATTCCGAGGACTGTCTGCCCTTTCATACGGGCGGCAATTTCGAACTGGCAGAATGTCAGCGGTTTAACAGCTTCAAAATACGATGCATTTTTTGTGAAATCTTTTAGTTCTTCGTCTTTAAAAAAGAATTTTACAGCAATGGGATAATGCATGAGACGAAGCTCATCCATCAATATCTTCTGCATATCCTTACAAGTGATTTTTTCAGTCATTTCATATATTCCTTTCCTTCAATCAATAGAATTCCAAAAGATTTTGTGTGAGGATTAACAATCCGACCACTGTTACTTTTTTAACCTTTGGGGGACTTATCCGTTTTGCAATTTAAGGTGATATGGAGCCAGATTGCTGGAAACAGTATTCAATTTGATAGCGTATTTATTAATCTGAACTACTGTTGGATTGTCTTTATCCGCACGAGCTGCAGGAGGTTTTGCCGCAGGATGAGCAACCCGCTGATGCTGCGGTTCCGGCGAGTGGCCTTTCAGTTCCTGCAGAGCAAAAGACAGAGAATTTCTTCTTCACTGATTTTGAGCTGCATTTCGGACACACTACTTCCTGATTTCCAAAGACAAGCTTCTCGAAGTCTTCACTGCAATCAGTGCATTTATATTCATAAATCGGCATTCAATTCTCCTTTTGATGTCATTCCCGCCTGTCGGGAACCTAATTTTATCAATCCCAAATGCATCCGGGACTGGATCCCCCGGTCCCTCCAAAAGGAACGGCGGGCAAGCAAGCCGGAGGATGACGATATATTAGTTCATATACAGAGTCTATTTGACCTTACAACTGACAACTGATATCTGACAACCGCTCACTATTTTTTCGGTACTTTCTCCCAGTCCTTTAAAAAATTTGAAAGACCGA
>Ga0079037_100002565_pt1 | contig 10104 bp, 7 predicted proteins | sample Mud3Dept4metaG_FD_71479 | JGI IMG/M metagenome (GOLD analysis project Ga0079037, IMG submission 71479) | Freshwater wetland microbial communities from Ohio, USA, analyzing the effect of biotic and abiotic controls - Mud 3 Core 4 Depth 4 metaG | ecosystem: Environmental > Aquatic > Freshwater >... | reverse complement strand
CGTATACATGGATATTCTGTCGTTGTAGCTTGCAGCGATGCGGTTGATATGGAGGAAGAGCTATCAACCGTTGTTCATAAATTGCGAGACCTGTTAGACCCAGATGCGCTGTTGGTGCTGGTAACGACCAAAGGTGGTGTGCAATTGATTGCCCGATCGACTACGGATAATATCGATGTCGCAGCGATCGCGGCGCACTTTGGAGGAGGTGGGCATGAGCGCGCTGCTGCTGGCTTGATCCGTAATCGAGATCTAGAACGGGTGCGCCAGGAACTGATCGAAATCTTACCCAAATTTGTGCGACCTTCAATTGCTGTATCTCAAATTCTTTCACGTGACCCTCATCTGGTTGCCCCGCAAGTCCAGGTTGAACAGGTTGCGGAAATGATGCGCCGTTATGGATATGAGGGTTTTCCTGTTGTAAATGAAGGTAAGATTCTTGGCTTGGTTACCCGACGTGCAGTAGACCGGGCAATTACACACAAGCTAGATGCAACTGCCTCAAGTTTAATGGATGCGGGTGAGTATTCTGTATCACCAGATGACTCGATTGAGCATCTCCAACGTCTCATGACAGATACTGGTTGGGGACAGATTCCTGTAGTGTCTCCGGAAAGTGGTGAGATTATCGGAATTGTCACACGTACAGATTTATTAAAAACTCTTTCTCCCCAACCTAAACTCCCATCGCGCCAGAAGCTGGTAGTCAAGCTTGAAAATGCACTCCCTCCGTATCGGCTTCATGTAATTAAAACTATCGCTCGGATTGCGTATCAACAACATTCAGCGTTATATATTGTTGGGGGTTTTGTGCGTGATCTCCTGCTCGAAAAACCAGGTCTAGATTTTGATCTGGTTGTAGAAGGTGATGCAATTGCTTTAGCTCAAGTTCTAGCTCGTGAATATGGCGGCCGGATCACCAGCCACCCTCGATTTGGAACAGCGAAGTGGCATCTCGAAGGGGCTTATCTAGGTGATGATAGTCCACCCCAGGATAATTCTGAAGATCATCCTACAATTAATTCCATCGATTTGGTGACTGCGCGGACTGAATTCTACAGCCAACCTTCAGCTCTACCAATTGTAGAACGGAGTAGTATCAAACTAGATTTGCATCGACGTGATTTCACCATAAACACGCTTGCCCTTCGGCTAGATGGCAATCACTATGGAGAATTGCACGATTATTGGGGTGGATTGAATGATTTGAAGCAAGGAATAGTGCGCGTGTTGCACTCTCTATCTTTCATCGATGATCCGACACGGATTTTGCGAGCCGTTCGATTCGAACAGCGCTTCAAATTTTGTATTGAAGATCGAACTATGGAGTTATTAGAAGCAGCGCTACCATTATTGGACAGGCTTTCTGGTGATCGTATTCGCCATGAGCTCGACAATATTTTGATCGAAGAGAATGTGGAGCGCATCATTGGGCGGCTTAATGAATTAAGTCTATTATCCACTATTCATCCGGCTTTAGTATGGGATGATTGGTTGGTGGAGAAATTTCGAGGTTTGCGTGTAATCCGACCACCCACTGAGTGGGGATTAGGCAGTGAAAATGAAAGCATGATACCCATTAAGCGTAAATTGGCGTACATCATCTGGTTTATTCGCCTGCCGGTCGATCAGGCAAGACAAGTGCTCAACAGGTTAAGGATTTTTGCAAGCTTAAAGAATACTATTCTCCTGGCATGCCAACTATGGCTGGAGCAGGATAAGTTGGCTCATACGCCTCCAAGCCAGGCAGTGCTTATCCTGGATGCCATGCCACCTTTGTGTCGATACGCTTTGTATATGTGCACCTCGGAGCAGCGAGTACGTGATGCGCTTTTGAATTATGTCATCGATTGGGCTAAAGTAAAACCTACACTCGATGGCAATGATTTACGCAAGCGCGGGATTCCTCCTGGACCGATCTACAGAGATATATTGTCTCGATTAAGAAATGCGTGGTTAGATGGTGAAATAGGCACAGCAGAACAAGAGCTTGAGCTTCTGGATGCCATTCTCCTAGATAAGGGAAAGTGTAAATCGGTATAGAACCAAAGAAGTACATCTATGGTGGATGATTACTCTATGGCAATTAATTCTGGATTAAACCCGTGGGCCTCTGAGCAATTGTGCATCCGACATCTTGTCAGGGAAGATTTGAAAGCCTTAGAATGGAACGATCAATATACCCAATTTCGAAGATTGTATAAAGATATATTTCATAGCACTCGAGATGGTAGAGCTATCATGTGGGTTGTTGAACTGCAAGGAATTGGTGTGATTGGTCAGTTATTTGTCCAATTGAGTAGCACGCGGCACGATTTGGCAGATGGGTTAAATCGCGCTTACATTTATGCGTTTCGAATCCAACCGCCATATCGTGGCTTCGGTGTCGGTTCAAAATTACTTCATTTTTCTGAAAATGATTTGTTGAAGAGAAGGTTTCGATGGATTACTTTGAATGTGGGGAAAGATAATTCAGCAGCGCGTCGTTTCTACGAGCGGAATGGGTATCGAATTTCTGGTGAAGAAGAAGGTGAATGGTCATTTATCGATAATTTTGGATTACGTCAGGTGGTTCACGAGCCCTCCTGGCGGATGGAAAAGGATATTCTTCAAGTTGGAATAGTTAATAATTAATTAGATTGCCGAGGGGGGAGGGAGAAATCCTTGCGTCTCAACCAGTTCCGTGTTAAAATTTTGTAGCTCTGGTTACCGGTTGTGATATGGGCTTCGATGAAAAGTGGGCATCCCCCACTTTTCTTAATGTTATACATGTAATCCAGAGTCGAAGGAAAGGCAAGAATGAAAAACGAGTTTGTCTTGGCATTCAATGAAGTATTGGAAGAGAAACAACTGCCAAAGGATATTGTCCTTGAAGCTCTCCAAGCGGCAATGGTATCCGCTTATAGGCGGTCAGTAAATGCTTCCAATGCGCAACACATCGAAGCCAGAATCGACCCTGACACAGGTAAAGTTTTTATTTATGCTGAAAAAGAAGTTGTTGATTCGGTTGAGAACTTGGAAACAGAGGTTTCCTTGGAAGATGCTCACAGGGTTGATCCAACCGCTGAATTAGGCGGCATGGTAGTTGTAGAAACTACACCAGATAACTTTGGACGTATTGCAGCCCAAACTGCCCGTCAAGTCATCCAACAACGCATACGAGAAGCGGAGCGGGAGGCACAATATGGTCATTTTTCGCGGCAAATTGGTGAAATCATTAGTGGGGTTGTCCAGGCCGTAAGCTCTCAAGGGATTACATTAGGCATGGAAATGAAAGCAGAAGGGATCATGCCTCGTAATCACCAAATCCCAGGCGAACGTTTCCGGGTGCATGATCGCGTAAGAGCGTTACTCCTAGAAGTGAAGTCAACTCCCAGAGGACCTCAAATCGTGCTTTCACGGGCACATCGAAATTTCTTGCGTCGCCTGTTAGAGAACGAAGTGCCCGAGATCTATCACGGCATGGTGGAAATTCGTTCGATTTCAAGAGAGCCAGGGCAACGCTCCAAGGTTGCTGTATCTGCGCTTCAGCCAGGTGTTGATCCGGTTGGTGCATGTGTGGGATTGCGTGGGGTTCGCATCCAGGCTATTGTGCGAGAGCTCAATGACGAGAAAATCGATGTTATCGAGTGGAGCGCAGACCCTGTAGTCTACATAGCTAAATCTCTCAGCCCAGCCCGGGTTTCGGGTGTCTATCTCAATGATCTTGCCAAAGGAGCTAAAACCGCCACCGTTGTGGTGCCAGAGGACCAACTCAGCTTGGCAATCGGTCGGGATGGACAAAATGCACGTTTGGCAGCTAAATTGACCAGTTGGAGAATCGACATAAAAAGCCTGCCCGAAGCCGCAAGCGATGCGCTCTATAAACTTCAGAACGATCCATTATTTGCAGAAATTTCGCAGAGTGAACTAGATGTTCGACCGCAGGTAGAACAAATCTTGGCGAAGAAAGCTGAAGGTCGGCCTGTTACTCCAGAAGAATACCAATTATTGACACAATTCGTTGACCGAATTGAACGAGGCATTATCCTACAACACCAGGCGGATAAAGAGCAAGAACAAGAACGAGTGAAGATTGCAAGGGCTGATATTCCTCCTTTAGCATTTCAAATCCCATTGGAAAAATTTGAAGTGTCTGATCGGGTCTATGCTGTAATCAGTGAAGCTGGTTTCCCAACAGTTGGCGACTTAATGTTACAAATGAAGCTGGATTCGGATTCTCTCCTAGCACTTAAGGGGATGGGACCGAAGGGGATGAAAGAATTAGAGGAAGCGTTAGACCGTCTCTCATTCCCAGCCGAAGAAGTTGAGGAGATTGCAGCAGAAATCCCACCTGAATTATTTATTGAAATTGAGCCTGTTGCAGAGCAACCTATCGAGCAACTTCCAGTTGAAGCAGTGATTCAAGAGATTGTGGAACCTACGGTTGAGGAAGAAATTGTCGCTGAAGTTGCAGAGATAGCACAGCCTGTTGAGGAGCTACCGGTTACTTTGGTCGAAGAGGTTGCTGCTGGTGAGGAATTTCCACAAGCAGTACCTGAGGCGATTGAGGAAGTTCAACCTGTTGGGGAGGCTGCTGTGGAATTGGTGGAACCTGAGCCAGCAGGTTTGGAAACCTCTTCTCTCGAAGAGCTCTTTGCATTACGCCCGGAGGTACTTGATTATGGGCAGTTAGACGAGGAAGAAGAAGAAGACGACAAGAAAAAGGGTAAGAAGAAAAGGAAAAAGAAGTTCGTGGAGATGGAATATGATCCCGATCGGGATGCCATGATCGTGAAGAAGAAACGTAGACGCGGTGCCGATTGGGGAAATGATTGGGAATTATAAAAAACGAAAACATGTGCCCCAACGCACATGTGTTGGCTGCAAGCAAGTACTGCCCAAACGGACCTTGGTCCGCATCGTCCGCACTCAAGAGGGCGTGATGGTTGATCGAACTGGCAAGAAACCTGGACGTGGCGCATATTTACATGACCGTCGCTCTTGTTGGGACCAAGGCTTGAAAGGCACACTTGCTTATGCATTGAAAACGGAGATCACAGCAAAGGATCTAGAGGAATTGCTCGCATTTATGGCAACTTTACCCGACGAGACGTCTGCTTCTAACTAGAGAAATGTCGCGTAGAAGCCACTCTGATCAAGTCGGCGTAATCCGACTGCTGAAGTTTGATTTGTTTTGTAGGTGCGTTGGAGTTCAAGCACGCATGGAGTATTTAAGCTCCGGGCATTTGGCCGAATGTGCTCGAATTGATTGAATAAGTCGTCGAGATGCCCGAGCTGCTGATTGGGGCACAACCTTTGAAAGGTTTTGGAGGTGCAGAATGAGCGAGAACGGGCATAAATTAAAGGTAATTGAATTACCTCCCTCGATAACAGTAAGAGAGCTTTCGAAAAAAATTCAATCCAGCCCCATTGAGGTGATTAAACTCTTGATGGCAAATGGGGTCATGGCCAATATTAACCAGCTCGTTGATTATGATACTGCCGAAATTGTTGCTGCCGAGATGGGATTTGAGGCAACATTAGAGACTGTTGAAACTACAGAGGATGATAAAGGCGAGATTCCGATATGGCGGCGGCTTCTCGCAGCTGAAAATCCCAAGGACTTGGTCAACCGTCCGCCGGTTGTCACGATTCTGGGGCACGTTGACCATGGAAAAACCACTTTACTGGATGCTATTCGTCATACTAACGTAGCCGAGGGCGAGGTTGGGGGAATTACGCAGCATATCGGTGCTTACCAGGTCATTCACAATGGTCGCATAATTACATTTCTAGATACGCCTGGTCATGCAGCATTCACAGCGATGAGGGCGCGTGGTGCTCAAGGGGCTGATATCGTTGTATTAGTTGTCGCTGCAGATGATGGGGTTATGCCACAAACGAAAGAAGCCGCTGCGCATGCCAAGGCAGCCAAGGTGCCGATTGTTGTTGCCATGAATAAGATAGATAAATCGAACGCCGATCCCGATCGAACCAAGCAACAACTTGCGGAGATAAATCTGGTGCCTGATGAATGGGATGGCGATACGATTGTTGTCCCTATCTCTGCGAAGAAGAAAACCGGTTTGGAAGATTTACTCGAAGCGATTCTACTGGTAGCAGATAGTAGTGATATATATGCCAATCCGAAAGGCAAAGTTTTTGGGACGGTAATCGAAGCAGAACGAGATCGGGCGAAAGGTGTGCTGGCTACCCTCTTAATTCAAAATGGAAGTCTGGAAGTGGGTGATGTTGTCGTTGCTGGAACTACGTATGGCCGCTTAAAAGCGATGTTTGATCACCGTGGTCGTCGTTTGCGCATTGCAGGTCCATCAACACCGGTTTCTGTGATGGGGCTGAGTGATGTTCCCCAAGCAGGTGATTTATTCCAAAAAACAGAATCGGAACGCGAGGCGAGAGAAATCGTTCAATCCAGGTTAGAGGCTCAAAAGTCAGTAACTACAGAAGAGAAAAGCGCAGTTACCCTTGAAAAATTATTTGAGCGTTTCCAGGCGGGTGAAGTCCATGAATTGCGCTTGATTATTAAAGCAGATGTCCAGGGATCTCTTGAACCAATCATTTCATCGCTCAACGAGCTTAGTGAAGGAGATTTATCTGTCAACATCTTGCATGCCGGAACGGGGAATATTGGTGAGAGCGATGTAATGCTAGCATCAGCCTCTAAAGCTATTGTGATAGGATTTAATGTCCAGGCAGATGCTGCTGCCCGCCGGCTTGCAGAGACGGAGGGAGTTGACATCCGAAGTTACGAAATCATTTATCGCCTCACAGAAGATATCGAAAAAGCATTAAAAGGCATGCTTGAACCGGAGGAAAGAGAAACAATCATTGGTCATGCAGAAGTCCGCGCAGTTTTTCGCATTTCCAAGGTCGGTCATATTGCAGGATGTCGTGTTTTGGATGGAGAAATCCACCGCAATGCTCGTATGCGTGTACTCCGTAGGGGTTCCGTTGTTCATGAAAGCTCAGTATCTTCCCTAAAGCACTTACAAGAGGATGTAAAAGAAGTTCGTGCTGGATTCGAATGTGGGATTGGCATTAAAGGTTTTGAGGATTTTCAAATAGGCGATGTGCTCGAAAATTACGTAATCGAACAAGTTGCTGTAATTTAATTAATCAACTGAGGAGTAAAACAGAAGGTGGTATCCAAAACAAGGGCACAACGTATTGCTGACCGTATCCGTGAAGAGCTATCTCAAATGATACTTCAAGAGATCTCTGATCCCCGGCTTTCTGGAGTGTCTATCACGGATGTAATCGTAGATCGTGAACTTGCCTTTGCTGATATTTATGTGTCTGCCTTAGAAGGAGAATCGCGGTCGAAGGAAATACTTAGCGGAATGACACATGCACAGGGTTATTTACGTTATACCTTATCTCAACGAATAGAATTGAGGGCATTTCCATATTTACGTTTCCACTGGGATCCAACTTTTGAACGAGCGGACAGGATAGAACGCATCATTGCGTCACTCCACTCGGACGAACAGCAACTACAGACTAGCTATCAGGCGGATACTGAAGAAGAAGGGGAGATAAACTCTGACTGATCTGAATATATGTCACGAGATATCCCGAATGATCAATGCATCGGAACGTATAATGGCGATCTCCCATATTCGTCCAGATGGCGACGGGATAGGATCTTTGATTGGGATAGGATTGTGTTTGGAAGCACTTGGAAAAGAGGTCCAAATGATCTCACCCGATGGTGTTCCAGGCAATCTTAACCATCTTGAAGGGTGTTCAAAGGTTCGTTACCAGCCGATAAGCAAGCCTGATGTAAGTATTGTGTTGGATTGTTCCGACTTAAAAAGAATTGGCGATGTGATGGATCAGCAGTTTATTCCGGATATCAATATTGATCATCACATCACAAATATGAGTTTTGCCAAGGTAAATCTGATTGATCATACTGCTGTAGCAACAGCAGAAATTCTCACTGAGCTATTTGATGTCCTTGGTTGGCCAATCACGAAACCGATTGCTTCGGCATTAATGATGGGCATCGTCATGGACACTATAGGGTTTCGAACTTCGAACATTACACCGAAAGCGCTGAGAGTTGCTGCCAGATTGATTGAATTGGGAGCCGATCTTCCAGATTTATACCAGCGTGGTTTGGTGAACCGTTCATTTGAAGCAGCTCGATTATGGGGAGCCGGATTGGTACAATTGGAGCGGGATGGGGATATGGTTTGGACGACATTGTCATTAGAAGACCGGGAAAAAGCGAATTATCCAGGTAATGATGATGCTGATTTAATTAATATTCTTTCCTCAATACAAGATGTAAAGCTGGCAATGATTTTTCTTGAGCAAAGGGAGGGATTAATAAAAATAAGCTGGCGTGCACAATTGGGCTATGATGTCTCGAAAATAGCCGGCAAGTTTGGTGGAGGGGGGCATCCTGCCGCGGCTGGGGCAGAAGTCAGTGGTACGTTAGAGGAAGTAAAGAAAACGGTATTACAGGCAACCCAAACAGCACTAAAATTGGCCCCTGTAACACACGGTAATTCACATGACACAATGAGATGAGAATTTAATAGGCGGGAAGGTTTCTCACTTATCCTTAAGCCAACAATTAAGATTTCTATTTAAAATTATGCCAGAGGGATTTGGAAATGGAACGTGATGAATTAAGGAATGTCGTTTCAGGTGTTCTAGTAGTTGACAAACCTGTGGGATTAACCTCGCATGATGTAGTTCAAATTATCCGGCGTGGTACAGGCATACGACGTGCTGGACATACTGGCACTCTCGACCCACGTGCTTCTGGTGTTTTGGTGATTCTCATCGGACCAGCAGTCAGGTTGAGTGAGTTTGTCTCTGCGTCTGATAAGCGTTATCAGGCGACCATTAGGTTGGGAGGTTCATCTGATACTTTTGATTCTGAAGGAAGCATAACCAATATCACTTCGGATGTCAAAATTACAGAAGAAGAGTTCACCGAAGTTTTACAACAATTTATTGGTGAAATCGAACAGGTTCCACCACCATATTCGGCGGTGAAAGTCAAAGGTCGGCGTGCTTATGAAATCGCGCGCGAAGGCGAAGAAGTTGAATTGGCACCCAGGATCATCCATGTTTATAGCCTGGAGATCCTGGAATGGGCGCCTCCAGAAGTTGTGATTGATGTTTATTGCTCTTCTGGTACCTATGTCAGATCCTTGACCAACGATTTAGGAAAATCACTCGGAACTGGGGCTTATCTTGTGGGATTAAGACGCACTAAGAGTGGTCGATTTACTTTGCGGGACGCTGTGCCGATGCGCCGCTTGCAAGAGTCATTCGAGGCAGGTAACTGGTATCGATTTTTGATTCCCGCAGCTGAGGCCCTGGCAGAATGGCCGATGGTGGAGCTGGATGCTGATCAGGTTGAGCTTGTCCGTCATGGTCACCGCGTTCACGCTGAACCTGACCAGAAAGGCTGGGCGCGAGGTATAAGCCAGCAGGGTGATTTAGTTGCTTTGCTAGAAGTTGACGAAGCCACTGGAGAATGGCAACCGCGCAAAGTCTTCTTCCAATCATGAAATGCAGCATTATTGGTCATTGGATGATGTTTATTTAGATGGTTGTTGGCAAACCATTGGCTCTTTTGATGGTGTTCATCTAGGACACCAAACCCTCCTTAAGGAATTAATTATCGGGGCACATAAGAAATCTCTGCCCGCGGTAGTTCTTACCTTTCACCCACATCCAGCCGTAGTCCTTCGTAATCGCCAGAATCATACCTACCTAACTTCTCCCGAAGAAAAAGCAAAACTTCTCGGTAATTTGGGTGTAGATATTGTTGTCACTCATCCATTCACTCGAGAATTATCTAATATGTCAGCGAGAGATTTCGTAGCCAGGATGCATCGCCATCTGAGAATGACTCACCTGTATGTAGGTTATGATTTTGCTTTGGGGCGAGGGCGCGAGGGGAATATAGCTGTTTTAAGACTTCTTGGAGAAGAATTCGATTATCGATTGAATGTTATTAATCCAGTAGAAATGGAGGGGGAAAAAGTATCTTCGAGCCAGATTCGCAATGCACTTTTCGATGGAGAAGTAGAAAAAGCCCGTCGATTGCTTGGTCGACCCTATAATTTAAGCGGT
>Ga0079037_100002564_pt1 | contig 10107 bp, 13 predicted proteins | sample Mud3Dept4metaG_FD_71479 | JGI IMG/M metagenome (GOLD analysis project Ga0079037, IMG submission 71479) | Freshwater wetland microbial communities from Ohio, USA, analyzing the effect of biotic and abiotic controls - Mud 3 Core 4 Depth 4 metaG | ecosystem: Environmental > Aquatic > Freshwater >... | reverse complement strand
CGCAGCGCAGCACCAGCGAGGCCACCAGGCCCAGCAACTCCTTGGTCTGCTTCGGCAGCGCGCCGTCCTCGCCGTAGGCGAGCGAGTCGACCGAGTAGATGCGCTTGATGACGCGGTTATCCTCGGCGAGGACGCGCTCGTTCATGCGTGCACGGTACGCGGCGAAATCCTGCTCGAGCTTGCCCACTGCGGTCTCCTGCGGCCGGTTGAGGCGCGCCAGTTTACGCGGCGGCGCGCCGCCGTTGGCCGCTGCTAGAATCGTCGCAGGAGACGCACTTGCTGGAACTGGGACTCAAGACGCTGCTCGCCTACCTGCTGGGTGCCGTGCTGGGCAGCCTGGTCATGGGTCGCATCCGCGGCGTGGACATCCGTGAGCAGGGCAGCGGCAACGCCGGCGGCACCAATGCGCTGCGCACCCAGGGCTGGAGATTCGCGCTGGGCGTCGTCGTGATCGACGTCGGCAAGGCGCTGCTGGCGGTGGGGTGGCTGCCGGGCGTGGCGCTGCCGTTCGTCGGCATCGACCCGGCGGTGGACCGCGAGTGGCTCACCGTCGCGTGCGCGGCGGCGGTGGTGGTCGGCCACGTCTACCCGGTGTGGTACGAGTTCCGCGGCGGCAAGGGTGCCGCCACGCTGATCGGGGCGGTGGCCGTGATCGCGCCGTCCGCGCTGGTGCCGGTGGTCGCGGTGTGGCTGGCCACCGTGATGCTCACCGGCTTCGTCGGCCTCGGTACGATGCTCGGCACCGCCACCTTGCCACTCTATTTCGCGTTCGCCGAGCCGCGCTCGGCGCCACTCGTCGTGTTCGGGCTGGCCATGGCGGCGTTCGTTGCCTACACGCATCGGGCGAACATCGAGCGCATGCGCGCCGGCAACGAGAACCGCGCGCGCCGCCTGTGGCTGCTGCGCCCCCGATGAGCCGCCGCCGCGAGGATTTGCTCGCGCTGCTGGCCGATGGGGCGTTGCACTCCGGTGCCGATCTCGCGGCCCGCCTCGGCGTGAGCCGCGCGGCAGTGTGGAAGCTGGTCGGCGAACTGCGCAGCCTCGGCGTGCAGGTCGAGAGCCTGCCGCGCAGCGGCTACCGCTTGCCCCGGCCGGTCGAGCTGCTCGATGCGGCGCGCATCCGCCGTGCCCTCGACGCGCGCGGCTGGCGGCTCGGCGCACGCCTCGAAGTGCTGTTCGACGTCGACTCCACCAACACCTATCTCTACGAGGCCGCCGCGCCCCCTGCCGGACAGCCGCGCGTCGCCCTTGCAGAGCTGCAGCACGCCGGCCGTGGCCGCCGCGGCCGTTCGTGGCTGGCGCCGTTCGGGTCGGGGCTCACCTTCTCCGTCGGCTGGACCTTCGCGGAGTCGCCGCCGGGCCTGCCGGCCCTGGGACTCGCGGTCGGCGTCGGGGTCGCGCGGGCACTGCAATCCCTCGGGCTCGAGGCTGCACGCGTCAAGTGGCCGAACGACCTGGTGTGGCAGCTGCGCAAGCTCGGCGGCCTGCTGCTGCAGCTGCGCTCCGAGGCCGGTGGCCCGGCGAGCGTCGTCGCCGGACTGGGGATCAACGTGTCGCTGCCGGAGGAAGGGCGTGCAGCGCTGCGCGTGCCCGGCGCACAACCCGTCGCCGACCTCGGCGAGGCACTGGGTGATCGCCTGCCCGGCCGCAACGAGCTGGCGGCGACGCTGGTCGCAGCCGTGCTCGACACGTTCGACGATTTCGCGCGCGGTGGCTACGCGGCGTTCGCGCCGCACTGGGCCGCGCTCGATGCGCTGGCAGGTGCGCCGGTGCGCGTGGCGCAGGTGGGCGGCGACGTCGAAGGCGAAGCCTGCGGCACCGACGCCGATGGCGCGCTGCTCGTGCGCGTCGCCGGCGAACTGCGGCGGTTTCATTCCGGCGAAGTGAGCCTGCGCCCGGTGACGCCATGACGGTGCTGCTGGTCGACGTCGGCAACTCGCGGGTGAAGTGGGCTCGCTTCGATCGGGGCGTGCTCGGCGAGCAGCAGGCGGCGGCGCACGCGGCGTGGTCGATGGATGACTGGCGCGCCGCGCTGTTCGAGGGCGCGGGCGTGGAGCGCGTGGTGGCGGCGAGCGTCGCCGGTGGCACGAGCCTCGCCGCGCTCGACGAGGCGGCAAGGGCGGCGACGGGACGCGGCATCGAGCGCGTTACCACGCAGCGTGCCGCGGCGGGTGTCGTGAACGGCTATGCCGATCCCGGGTCGCTCGGTGTCGATCGCTGGCTGGCCGTGATCGGGGCCTGGGGGCGGGTGCACGGTGCGTGTGTCGTGGCCGACATTGGCACGGCGGCGACGGTGGACGTGGTGGCGGCCGACGGCCGGCACTGCGGCGGCTACATCGTCCCCGGGCCGCGCCTGATGGTGGCGTCGCTGCTGCGCGGCACCAGCGACCTCGCAAGCTTGCACTCGAGCAGTCCGGCGGGCGGGGGCCCTGCGTTCGCCGACAACACCCGCGACGCGATCGAGCGCGGCTGCCGGGTGGCGCTGGCGGCGTGGGTCGGCCGTTGCGTGGGCGACGCGCGCAGCCTGCTCGACACCACCCCCCGGCTGCTGCTGACGGGCGGTGCGGCCGGGGAGTTGCAGCCGTTCCTCGACCTGCCGGGGGAGGAGGTGCCCGACCTCGTGCTGCGCGGCATGGCGGAATGCATCTCGGTCGCGCCGGGTTGAACGTTTGCGATCGATACCTACTCAAAAGAGCAGGAACTCGTCGTGTATGATCCGCCAGTCTGTCCGTACTGGGCCGGCGTCCCCTAGGCCGTCGGGTCGTTCACAGCAGGAGAAAATTCATGAAATTCAAGGCCTTGATGGTTGTTTCGGCGGCCGCGATCTTCGCCAGCTATGGCAGCGCCGCGCTGGCGGACGCGAAGAAGACGTTCGAAGACGTCTGCTCGGAGTGCCACGAGACGGCCGACTTCGAGGGTGAGGATGCCAACGAGCTGGCCGCCACGATCAAGAAGATCTCGGCCGGCCAGATGAAGCACAAGAAGGCCATCAAGCTGACCGACGCGGAAGCGACGGCGATGGCGGCCTTCATGGCGGGCGGCGGCAAGTAAACCGTTTGCGCCCGCGAGCGTTGCTATCGATGGGCCCAGCAGGTGCTGGGCCCCGCTTTGAGCCGAGGAGAGAGCGATGAAGATGAGCAAGGTACTGGTCGTCACCGTGGCTGCGGTCGGCGCGGCCGGCTGGGGCATGGCTGCCCACGCCGACGGCAAGGCGAAGTTCGAGGCTGCTTGCGCCGAGTGCCACGAAGCGGGCGACTTCGCCGGTGAAGACGCCAAGGCCCTCGCCGACACGATCAAGAAGATCGCGGCGGGCCAGCAGAAGCACAAGAGCAAGATCGCGCTGACCGACGACGAGATCACCAGCGTCGCGGCCTTCATGGCTGCCGGCAAGTAAGTCGGGTCGATTCGAGATCGATCGCAACAGGCCCGCTCCCGTCACGGGGGCGGGCCTTTCTTTTTCCGCTAACATTCGCCCTCCCGACCAGGGCCCTGGGAAACTGCCGACCGTGCGCGCGCTCGTCCTGTTGCTGCTGCTTGCGAATCTCCTGTTCGCCGCCTGGGTGCACTGGGTCGCGCCGTCGCGTGCGCCGGTGGCCGGCCGTGCCACGCCGAGTGCCACCGACCCCGGGGCGATCCGCCTGTTGCGCGAGGCACAGGTGCCGTCGTCGGTCGATGCTGGCGGGTCGGCGCTCGAGCTGAACGACGCCGCGCTCGCCTGTGTGAGCGTGGGGCCCTACCTCGAGCGGTCCCTGGCCGAGCGGGCCGAAGCCCGCCTGGCGAGCCTCGGTTTCGCGGTGCGGCTGCGCGGGGCGCTGGACACTGTGCGCGTCGGCGACTGGGTGCGCATCGAAGACCTCGCCACGCCCGAGGATGCGGCCAATGCGCTCGCGCAGCTGAAGGCCGCGGGCATCGCCGACGCGTACGTGCTCAGCGAGGAGACGCCAGGCACCGTGATCTCGCTCGGCGTGTTCGCCGAACCCGAGCGCGCGGAACAGGCGAGAGCCATCGCCATGATGGCAGGCTTCGAGCCGCGCACGGTCGAGCGCACGCGGGAGGCCGAAGTGTTCTGGCTGGACATCGACCGCCAGGCGAGCGCCGGGCTGCCTTCGCTCGAGCAGCTCGGGGCCGACGGCGAAGGCCGGCTGCCGGGCATCGGGCTGCGGCGCTGTCCCACGGACGAGCCGCCCGAGGGAGAGGCTGAGGCCCCCGCTCCGTCCAGTCCGTGACCCGCAGCCGCGCGCCGCTCCGGCCGCGCGCGGTTAGAATCCGCAACTCGCGCCGGCTTAGCTCAGTTGGTAGAGCACCTGATTTGTAATCAGGGGGTCGGGGGTTCGAGCCCCTCAGCCGGCACCATCTGCTACTCGGCTGCGCGTTCGTAGGCCCTGACGTAGTTCCGGTAATTGCGCCGGTACTCGTTGAAGCGCTGCGTCAGCGTGGCCAGCTGCTCGTCCGAGCCGGTGAAGTACTGCAGCAGGTCCTCCCCCTGGTAGCCGAGGAGCCGGCCCAGGTTGGGCGCAACGTCGACCTGCATGTACGAGCCCATGTCCGAGAACTCGAGGATCGGGTGGTTGTCGGTGTGCAGCGGCGCGCCGGCCACCATCCGGTCGACGTCCTGCTCGCCGAGCAGCAGCATGCCGGCCACCTCGTAGACGTCGTCGACCATGATGGTCTTGAGGTCGACCGTCACCCGGGCCATCTTCTGCTCGAGTTCATCCAGGTCGACGGCGGTGCGTTCGGGCGTGCCGACCGCGACGACGAAGTGCGTCGGGTACTGGGTGAAATACCAGACCGTCGTGTTCGGAAAGACAGCGTCGAAAGTCGCGATCAGGATGCGCAGGTCCTCGAACGACTGTCCCCCAAGGGGCAACCAGGCTGCGGCGACCCCGTCTTCGGTCAGCGCATCGCGCATGATCTCGAAGTACTCGCGGGTGTACAGGTAAGGATTGCGCTTGTACTTCAGGTTGGTGACGTCGGTGACGATGACGTCGAAATCCTGGTCGGCGATGCCGATGTAGTTGCGCGCATCGTCCAGCACGAGGTTCAGCTCGGGATTCGCGTAGGACTGCTGGTTGACCGCGCTGAACAGCGGCGCGGCCTCGAGGATCTTCTCCTCGATCTCCACCGCGTACACCGCGACATCGTGCTCGAGCATGCTGCCCGAGGTGGTCCCGGTGCCGAAACCGACCGTCAGGGCCGACTGAGGATCGCGCGCCAGCAGCAGCGGGACGTGGGCCAGCATCTTCGAGTCCGCGACCAGGACCGGATCGGTGCCCGACACGTTCTGCCCGTCGACGAAGACTCCCCGGTACTGGTCGTTGCCGAGCACGCTGACCGTGCCCGTCAGTCCCTCCGCGTAGTAGACGACGCCGAGGCCTTTCATCTCCTTGTGGAAGGTCTTGCTGTCCGAGAAGACCAGCAGGTTCGCCAGCACGCCGGCCACCAGCAGCGCGGCCCAGTGCGCGCGCGACAGGCCGCCCAGGCGCAGGAACATCACCAGCGCGAGCAGCAGGCTCAGGTTGACGAGGATCAGCGTGGTGTTCCACATGCCGACGAACGGGATCAGCACGAACCCGGTGAGCAGGCTGCCCAGCACGCAGCCGGCGGTGTTGGAGAACAGGATCTTGCCGGCCTTCTCGCCGATCTCGTGCACGTCGTGGGCATAGATCTTGAGGCCGAGGGGAAACAGGATCCCCATGAACACGGCCGGGATCAGCGACACCACGAACGCCAGCGCCATGCTCGCCGTCAGGTGGCTGACGGCCAGGGATGTCTCGAGCGCGACCGTGAGCGGCTCGAACCTGCGGAACAGGAACAGCACCAGCGCCCCGCTCAGCGCGGTGAGGATGCAGACCCGGCTGAACGATGCCTCGAGGTCGTCCCGCCGGTCGATCCGGCGCGACACCAGCCAGGCCCCGATCGAGAAACCCAGCAGGAAGCCGGCCACGATCAGCGCGAAGGCCTGCGACGTCGACAGGCCGTAGGTCGAGAGGATCCGGACCCAGAGAACCTCGTAGCTCAGGCTGATGAAGCCCGTCACGAACAGGATCAGCAGCATGTAGGAATAGGGGGCGCCCTGCGCGGCGGGCTCGGGTCTCGGCACCGATTCCGACTTGCCCGCGGCGATGATGGCCGCCACCAGCAGGTTGCCGCCGACGGCGACCATCAGGGTCGCGAACACGCCCAGGGACTGGACCAGCACGAAACCGGTGAGCAGCGCGCCGCAGAACGCGCCCAGGGTGTTCAGGTAGTAGATCCTGCTGAAGCCGGCGCCCAGGGTCGCCGGGACGGTCAGGAAATATTTCGCGACCAGCGGCATGGTGCCGCCGATGAGGAACACCGGCGGCAGCAGCACCACCACCGACAGCAGCAGCCGCACGACCGACAGCCCGTAGAGGTCGAGATTGTTGTAGGCGAACTCGTACAGGTAGCGGTAGACCGGCAGGTGCTCGATGATCACGTAGGAGGCGAGCGAGGTCACGGCGATGCCGACCTCGACGTACATGTAGATCCGGAGCGGGTTGTCGGTGCGCTCGGACCACTTGCCGAAGAAGTAGCTGCCGAGCCCCAGGCCCAGCAGGAACACGGCCACGACCGTGGCGACGGCGAAACTGCTCACGCCGAACACCAGCCCCAGCAGCCGCACCCAGATCAGCTGGTAGATCAGCGCCGACAGGCCGGAAAGGACGATCGCGGCATAGAAGAGCCGGTGGTTGAGAGTCCAAGCTGTCTGCACTGTCCGTCCTCCGATTGACCGGCGGATGGTACCTGCGCAGATTCGTATGGCCAGCTAGGGTGAACCGCTACTTGCGTCGCGTCCCCGCGGACAGCGATTGCCAAGCGCCCGGATCTGAGAGAAATTGCGGGGACTTTCACGCGTCTGCGTACAGGAGGAACAACCCATGGCATTGTGGAAAGACCCGTCCGCCAAGGACACGACCCAGGGCGACGCGCCGGCGGCGTCCGCGGAACCCACGGCCCGTCCGGTCGAGCGCCCGGCCCCCGTCGGCGTGCCGACGCCGGCCCCGGAAGCGCGGCGACCGGCGCCGGCCGGTGCCGCCAAGGAATCGCTGATCGCGGCCGACGTCACCATCGAGGGCAAGATCGAGGGCGCCGGCCACGTGCGCATCGCCGGCCGTTTCAAGGGCGACGTCAACGTGCAAGGCAACGTCACCATCGAGCAGGGCGCGCACGTCACCGGGCAGGTGAATGCGGCCACCGTCATGGTGAGCGGCGAGGTCGAGGGCAACATCCATGCCACCGCGCGCGTCGAACTGCTCGAGACCGGCGTCATCAACGGCGACGTGAAGGCGGCGGTGCTCACCGTGGCCGCGGGGTCGCGGATGCGCGGCAACGCGGATTTCGGCGGCGAGCAGGGTTCCGGCCGCAAGTGATCCCCGGAGCGGCCTGAATGCTCCAGGGGCGCTCCTCCGGCACGGCCGGCCGCACGAGGGTCTGTCCGCACTGCAAGGCGACGATCCTCGAGAGCGCGCCGGTGTGCCCGCAGTGCCGGCACCACCTGCGGTTCGTGGCCGGTGGTGCAGCGCTGCCCAGGGCCGAAGGGTTCACGGCGCTCAAGGTGGAAGGCACCCTCGAGCATCCGCAGAACGGCGCCGACTGGGAGTACTCCGTGGTCCTCTCCATCCGCAACGAGCGCGGCGAGGAAGTCACCCGGCAGGTGGTCGGCGTGGGCGCCCTGCGGCCGGCGGAGTCGCGTGCCTTTGCGCTCTCGGTCGAAGTGCTCACGCCCGGGGGGCGCCCGCGGTGATCGGCCCGCTCGTCACGCGCTTTGCGTCGCGCCTGAGGTTCCCGGGCCTGTTCGCCCTGGTGGCCGGCCTGTTCGTGGTCGACCTGCTGGTGCCCGACCTCGTGCCGTTCTTCGACGAGGTCATGCTGGCGCTCGGGACGCTGTTGCTCGGCATGCTGCGCAAGCGGCGCCCGGAAAATGCCACCACAGGGGCACAAGACGCACTAAAATCAGACACTTAGCAGGGCGAGACTCGGTCGCGGCATCTACTGAGTTGTGCGAATGGTTGGCGTTTGCGACTCTCGCGCCCGTTCCGTGCAGCCGCGAGGCTGGGCGGGGGAGGAAAACGACATGTGTCTCGCCGTGCCGATGAAGATCAAGTCCGTGGACGGCTTCAACGCCCTTTGCGAAGCCAAGGGCATCGAACGGGAAGTGAGCCTGTTCATGCTGCAGGGCGAAGAAGTCGCGCCGGGCGACCACGTGCTGGTGCACGTGGGCTACGCCATCCAGAAGGTGAGCGAGGAAGACGCCCGGCTCGCCTGGGAACTGTTCGACGAGATCGAGAATGCATGAGCTGTCGGTCTGCCAGGCGCTGATCGGGCAGGTCGAGCGCGTGGCACGCGAGAACGGCGCGCACAGCGTGGTCGCGATCACCATCGCGGTAGGCCCGCTTTCGGGCGTCGAGGCGGGGCTGCTCGAGCACGCCTACCCGGTGGCCGCGGCCGGAACCCTGGCGGAGCATGCGACTCTCACGATAGAGACGGTGCCGGTGCGCGTGCGTTGCCGCAGCTGCGCCGCCGAGACCGGGGCGCAGCCGAACCGCCTGGTGTGCGGCAGCTGCGGCGACTGGCAGGTGGACGTGATCGCCGGCGAAGAGATGCTGCTGACGCGGGTCGAGATCGAGACCGAGCCCGCGCCGGTCCATTAGGAGACGCCCATGTGCCGTGACTGTGGTTGTTCCCTGGGGCCCGCCGCGCAGCGCGCGCCGCTCGCGGCCGCGCCGTCGGTGCCCGGCAAGACCGAGACGATCGAGGTCATCACGGCGATCCTCGACGAGAACGATCGCATCGCCGCGCACAACCGCGAGCACTTCGACGGGCACGGCGTGCTCGCGCTCAACCTGATGTCGTCGCCCGGCGCCGGCAAGACCTCGCTGCTCGAGGCCACCATCCGCGCGCTCGACGGCCAGCTCAAGGTCGCGGTGATCGAGGGCGACCTCGCCACCGAGAACGACGCTGACCGCATCCGCGCCTGCGGCGTGCCCGCCGTGCAGATCACCACCGGCAACGCCTGCCACCTCGACGCGCAGATGGTGCACGACGCGCTCGAGCGCCTGCCGCTCGCCGGGCTCGACGTGCTGTTCATCGAGAACGTCGGCAACCTCGTCTGCCCGGCGAGCTTCGACCTCGGCCAGCACCGCAACATCACGCTGCTGTCGGTGCCCGAGGGCGACGACAAGCCGGCCAAGTACCCGGTGATGTTCCGCGCCGCCGACCTGTCGCTGATCACCAAGACCGACCTGCTCGCCTACATCAGCGAGTTCAGGCTCGAGCGCGCGCACGCCGCGCTGCGCCAGATCGGCTTCCAGGGCGAGACGATCGAGCTCAGCAACCGCGGCGGCGACGGCTTCGCCGCGTGGCTCGCGTGGCTCCGGCGCGAGGTCGCCGTGCAGCGCGAGCGCGCCGCGCGTGGCGAGACCGCCAAGCCCAGCATCCAGCCGGACGGCGCCGCCGCGCATGCGGCGGGCCACCGCCCGGCGCGCTGAAGGGGGAGAGCGATGACCACGACCGCTGCCGACTGGCTGGCGCGACTGCGTGCGCTGCCGCTGCCCGAGCGCATCAAGGTGATGAACGTGTGCGGCGGGCACGAGCGTTCGATCACCACGGCCGGCCTGCGCAAGGCGATCCCGTCGAACATCGAACTGGTGCCGGGGCCCGGTTGCCCGGTGTGCATCTGCCCCGAGGAAGACATCTACGAGGCGATCCAGCTCGCGCTGCGCGAGCGCGTGATCCTCGTGGCCTACGGCGACATGCTGCGCGTGCCGGTGAACGCGCCCAAGAGCGAGCCACGCTCGCTCGAGCAGGCCAAGGCCGCCGGCGCCGACGTGCGCCCGATCGCGAGCCCGCTCGAGGCCGCGAAGATCGCCAACGAGAACCCGGACCGCAAGGTGGTGTTCCTGGCCGCCGGCTTCGAGACCACCACGGCGCCGTCCGCGGCGCTGCTGGCGCAGGGCGCGCCGGCGAACCTGCTGTTCCTGATGTCGGGTCGGCGCACGTGGCCCGCGGTGGCGATGCTGCTCGATTCGGGCGAGCCCGGCTTCGAGGCGCTGATCGCCCCGGGGCACGTCGCGACGGTGATGGGCC
>Ga0079037_100002563_pt1 | contig 10107 bp, 13 predicted proteins | sample Mud3Dept4metaG_FD_71479 | JGI IMG/M metagenome (GOLD analysis project Ga0079037, IMG submission 71479) | Freshwater wetland microbial communities from Ohio, USA, analyzing the effect of biotic and abiotic controls - Mud 3 Core 4 Depth 4 metaG | ecosystem: Environmental > Aquatic > Freshwater >... | reverse complement strand
CCCATAACACGGTTTTATTCAAAGCTGCTTTCATATTCTTTCTATAATTCATCTAGTTAGTTACTGTTGCGGAAACTCTGTCTCCCGATTGGAACAAAGATAATCGCAGTTGTCATTTCGAGCGAAGCGAGAAATCTTCATGTATTGTAATGGCTTAAGATTTCTCGCTTCGCTCGAAATGACATACATTTTACGATTATCAGTTTCCGCAACAGAAACTAGTAAATCATCTGGTTGAGCGATATCTGCATTTTTCGGGCTAACAGTAGCTGTTTATTATATTAACAAGTCGGGACTTATTTCAATCAGATCAACGGAGGGAACTTCACATACTTTTCCCAATACTCAAACAGCTCCTTCGTAGCATATAAATCACCAACGCAGTATCTGGCTATGGTCAGATACTGCTGCTGCCTGAAGAGTTCGGGTACCTCATGGCCAGTGACACCCTCTTCCTTCGGGCTCTTTATTCCAAACGCCTTGCACCACATATGGAGGCTGAACTTCCTGCGCACCGCCCCGTAAAAGGTGAGCACATCTATCAGATCACAATGCGACAGACTGTATCGGTTCGGCATAAGTTCTTTGGTCGGCTGGATTTTATGAATTGCAGATCTGAGAAGAAGAAACGGCGCGTCAAAGCCCCTGCCGTTGAAGGTGATCATCTGATCATAATGCCGTACCGTCTCCCAGAACCTCCTGAGTATCCCGGGTTCCGTATCAGCGACATATTCAATCCCTTCCTCTTCAAGCGGCTCCTGCCGGACCTCCGGCGACTGATAATACACAACGCCCCGGCCCGTGTCCGGGTTGAGCATCCCGATGGCAACTATCTCACCGGTCAGGGGTGAAAAACCGAGGCCCTCTTTGGCTGCCTTCACATCATCTTCGGTTTCAGCGTACTTAAGGAGGTATTCCCTTGTGGTCTCATCAAATGAGTCGAATTCTTTTCCTATGGTCTCAATGTCTATTACAATTTTTTTGGGCATAGAAGGTTTTAACACGTATGAATAAAAAGATGCAAGATATTTTTCGCGGCTGGTGCCGTGACATTGCATTCTTCCCGTTTAAGTCCTATAATTTTCCCATGATCAACCGCTTTTCTTTTCCAAAGGAAGGAGTCAACATGCAACGACAGGGAGTTAACAGAGCGCTTTGTATATGTCTTTTTATATTGCTTGCAGCTGGTACTGTCCGGGCAGAAAATCAGCAGACTGACACGCGCGGGACCATCTCGGTGACAGGTACGGCATCAGACAATTATCCCCCTGATACCGCTGAAATAATTCTTGCAACTGAAACCACTGCCATGACCGTGTCGCAGGCCTCACAGAAGAACAATACCGTAACTGAAAAAGTAATCAACCGTTTAAAGAACATGATAAAACGGGAAGATGGCGATACAATCAAAACTGCATCATATTCCCTGCAGCCGACCTATGAGTATGACCAGACCGCAAATAAAAATAAATTCATCGGCTACAGGGTGACAAACCAGATAACGGTCAGGACAAAACAGATAGCCGGCGCGGGAAAGTTCATTGACGGCGCCACAGAAGAAGGCGCAAACAGGGTTGACAATATCAGTTTTATGATTTCAGATACCAGTGAGTATTGCAAGCTTCTCCTCCGGCAGGCTACAGAACGGGCGAGGTCAGAGGCCGGGATTGTAGCACAATCTCTGGGAACAAAAATAGTTGGTGTAAAAGAAGTGTCTTCATCATGCGGAACTGAAATGCCCACACCGGTGTACCGGTCCGGGCGGGCGCAGGAAGATGCGATGATGGCCCGCAGCGCTGCCCCGGTTGAGGCCGGCAGTCTGATGCTGCAGGGTTCAGTACGCACAGTGTTTTATCTGGACAACCAGTAATATCTGAGAGACGTTAAATTATTTTTGCAGGTTTCTGGATGTGCCCCGTCTCATTTTGTCTTTAAGTGCGAGATAAACCAGTACCGCTCCGCCCATGCCGATGGTTACACGGACAGCAGCGCCTGATAGTTGAGTCAACCTTTTTAATACTTTCATATCATGGACAAACTTATTTTGTACCTTTCAGCTTATTGTTTCTCCCTGCATTATATCAAATCCTTTATTATCCGAGACGCCTTTATTTTTCGTCTTCAAAAAACTCTTTCAGATGATTGATCCGCTCATTGCGGTCTTCAGAAAAATCGTTTTCACCCGGCATAAGCGCCATTGCCTGGTCAAACTGCGTCCTGAACATGCCGTAGTGGTCTGCGACCCATTGCATGGATGCTTCAGAGCAGGACACCGCAGTCTGGATGCTCCTTTGCGCTTCATATTCATTCCCTATCTGGGCATAAGCTGTGCCCCGGGCGAAAAAGGCCGCCCCATAGTCGGATTTGATTTTTATGGTATTGTCAAAATCCTTTATCGCTTTCTCATATTGTTTCTCCGCCATATACGATATCCCGCGGTAAAAGTGGGCCCGGTAATTTCCGCTGTTTATATCAATGACAATGCTGAAATCCTGCACCGCCTTACCGAACTGCTCAATCCTGAAATACGCGACCCCTCTGCTTAAAAAGGCCATTTCCGTTTTTTCGCCGGCCTCAATGGCCTTTGAAAAGGATTCGATACTCTCTCCGTACTTTCCTTCAACAAAGAAGCCCTGACCTTCCCGGAACAGTTCTTTTGCGTCCATTCTTCTCACCTCTTTTTTTATCGTAGTATGAAGAACAATATGGAGTATGTCAAGGAAGGAGTGTCAGGAAAAAGAGGAAAAGGGTCCACCGGTAGCTTGACATCCCCGGCATTATGTGATATACAATCATATCCCACTATTAAAGACATTACCCTACCCCGGTATAACCAAGGAGGTACTTATGATTAAGAATAAATTAAAAAGCCATATCATAGTGGAATATAAATGGATGGTATTGCTGAAGGCTCTGACACTGTGTATGTTTGTCGCTGCAGTGTATGCTTTTATCAGCGTTAACACAGGGTTACCCGCGTCTGCAAATGCCGTACTGCCGCTTGAAAACAGTCAGCCGCTTGAAAATAAAAGCGTTGAGGAATCTCATAAAACGGAAGATGCTAAGCCTGCGGTTATTAAATGGATGAAAGACCGGTCCGTATCGCCGGAACACGTTTTGTTGAAAATATACGAAGAGGCGCTCAGGCATTCCCACCCGAACCTGATACTGGCGATATGCGCAGTGGAATCCAATTTCAACCCGGGAGTGGAAAGCGAAAAGGGCGCCGTGGGCCTTATGGGCATATTGCCGTCCGTATGGATGGAGGAGCTGAAAAAAGAGGGGATATTGCGTGAAAGGCAGGACTTATATCTGATATCAAACAATATCGCGTCCGGGATATATGTGCTGGAAAAATATCTGATGCAATCAAAAAACCTCGAAGACGCGCTCTATGCCTATGTGGGCGGCGACCGCGGTTATGTAGACAAGGTATTGAGGACATTAGGTGAAATCCATTTTTCTGAAATGCCGCATGTTTCGGAAATAAAAGTAAGAGACAACCCTAAGACAGGATAGATGAACAAGAACGTCGGGTTCCTGTTATTTATTTTTATTGCTGTCCTGCTCTTATTGTCGGCGAGCTCCGCTGCCTTCAATTTTTACATCGACTGGCTGTTTTTTAAGGAGACGGGGTTTTCCGGTGTATTCAGTACCACGCTTTCCGCAAAGGTCAAGACCGGCCTGGTGTTCAGCGCAGTTTTCCTCGTATATTATTTAGCAAACATATACGCGGCAAACAGAATTGATTTCCCGCTCAGGAATCTGCATATATTCGGCGATACCCTAAATCCGATAAAAACGCTCACCGTTGATAAACCGGTTAAACTCTTGACATTCGCCGGCGGTTTTATTATTGCAATCCTTGTCGCATTGTTCGGTGCCTCAAAGTGGGAAGAGGTGCTGCTGTTTATCAACCGTCTTGATGTGGGAATGAAGGACCCGGTTTTCAGCAGGGACATCGGCTTTTATCTTTTTACGCTGCCTGTGATAGATACGCTTAAAAGCTTTGCTACGCTCACCGTCGTCTTTACGGCAGCTGCCACATTGATGAATTACTTCCTCAGGGGCGGTGTGTCCCTGTCAGAGAGAAGTGTGTCCCTGCACCCGGCTGTCAGAAAACATGTCGGGGTAATGGGGATATTCGTATTTGGCATTCTGGCCATTCATTTTTATATTGAAGCGTACAGACTGTTATTTACCGGCAATGCCCTCATCTATGGTGCCGGTTATGCGGACATCTACGCAAAGCTCTTTACCCTGCGGCTGCTCGTTGTCCTGACGGCATTATCTTGTGTCTTTTTTATATTCGCCCTTATAAAGGGCAAATTCAGATGGGTCGTGATTCCGGCCTTCATCACCGCAATGGTTTATGCCGGCGGAATGATTATCTACGCGCCCCTGCTTCAGAAGTTTAAAGTCGCACCCAATGAGCTTGAACTGGAAAAACCCTATATCCGAAGCAACATCGAATTCACGAGATTCGGATATGATCTTAACCGTATTGAGGTAAAACCCTTTGACGTGGCATATAAGCTTGATGCTGAAGACATATCAAAAAATGATGCGACCATCAAGAACATCAGGTTATGGGACAACAATCCCCTGCTCAGGACATACAGCCAGCTTCAGCAGATCAGGACCTACTATAAATTCATTGATGTCGATAATGACAGGTATGTGATAAACGGCGAATACAAGCAGGTCATGCTCTCCCCGCGGGAACTCTCATACAGCGACCTCCCGAGCAAATCATGGATCAATGAGCGCCTTGTATTTACTCACGGTAACGGACTCGCAATGGGCCCTGTCAGCAGTATCACGAAAGAAGGACTGCCGGAATTTATCATTAAGGACATACCCCCTGTCTCCACCGCTGACATAAAGGTGTCCAGGCCCGAGATATATTACGGCGAGCTCCCTAACGATTATGTGATCGTAAAGACAAAGGTCCAGGAATTCAGTTATCCCACGGCCAATGAAAATATCTATACCAAGTATAACGGCAGCGGGGGTATTGAACTGTCCTCTTATTTCCGCCGCTCGGTCTTTGCCGCGAAGTTCAATACGACAAAAATCCTTCTGTCTTCTGACATAACCCCGCAGAGCAGGATCATGTTGTACAGGAACATAAATGAACGGATTTCGAGGATAGCCCCCTTTCTCCTATATGATTCAGACCCGTATATGGTTGTATCAGGGGAGGGAAGGCTCTTCTGGCTCATGGACTGCTATACGATTTCAAAAAACCTGCCGTATTCTTCCCCGTATAACAGCAATATCAATTACATCAGAAACTCTGTGAAGGCGGTAATCGACGCATACAACGGCGATATCAAATTTTATATCAGTGACCCTGAAGATATTATGGTGAAAGTATATTCACGCGCCTTCCCCGGACTGTTCAGTCCCCTTTCCGGAATGCCTGTGGATTTAAAAAAACATATCCGCTATCCGCAGGGCATGCTTGAGGTGCAGGCACGTATGTTTGCATCTTATCACATGACAGATCCGAAGGTCTTTTACAATAAGGAGGACCTGTGGGAGGTCCCGTCATACAGCGACAAGCCGATGGACCCTTATAACACTATCATGAAGCTGCCCGGAGATAGCAAAGAGGAATACATTCTGCTTATCCCCTATACACCTTCAAAGAGGGACAACCTTGCCGCGTGGATGGCTGCCCGGTGCGATATGCCTGATTACGGAAAGGTGATTGTATATGTGTTCCCTCGTGACAGGCTGATCTTCGGACCGGCCCAGATAAACGCCCGCATTGACCAGGACTCCTATATCTCGCAGCAGATTACATTGTGGGGGCAGGTAGGCTCCCAGGTCATCAGGGGCAGTCTGCTTATTGTGCCTATAGAAGATTCACTCCTATATGTTCAGCCGCTGTATCTCGCTGCTTCGGACAAAGTCGGCCTGCCCGAACTGCGCAGGGTCGTTGTCGCTTATGAAAATGACGTGGTCATGGAAGAAAACCTTGAACTTGCCTTACAGCGCCTTTTTTACAAAGGCAGGGAGGTTCCTGTGTCAGCAGATAAAATCTCCGGACAGATGAAGGGGGCCCCGGATACGCGTGCTAAAGATGCAATGCGTGTTTACGAAAAGGCCCTTCAGATGCAGCGACAGGGGGATTGGGCCGGATACGGAGAGCAGATCAGGGAACTCGGACAGATATTGGATAAGATGGCGAAGTAAGAAAGTAGTCAGGAGACAGGGGACAGGAGTAATTTTCAATTATATTATTAATTCGGAAATACTGCACGTAACACAAATAAAGCTGCCCGCTTCTTAAGGATTAAACAGCCCGGTGCTTAGATACCGGTCGCCGCGGTCCGGAAAAACAACCACCACTTTTTTACCCGCCCCTAATTTGCCTGCGACTTTCAGTGCCGCCCATGCCGCTGCACCGGAAGATATCCCGGCAAGAATCCCCTCCTGCCTCGCAAGTCTCCGGGCCATAAGCGCCGCGTCTTCGTCAGCAACAGGGATGACCTCATCGTAAATACCGGTATTCAATACACCGGGGTAGAAACCTGCGCCTATCCCGGCAATTTTGTGCGGGCCGGGATTGCCTCCGGAGAGGACCGGTGAAGCTGCAGGCTCAACCGCCGCTATCCAAATTGCAGGGTTTTTTGACTTTAACACTTCTCCAACCCCGGTTATGGTCCCTCCGGTTCCGACACCCGCTACAAAGCCGTCAATATCACCTTCCAGCGCTTCAATAATTTCAACAGCAGTCGTCTTTCGGTGGATCTCGGGGTTTGCCGGGTTTTCAAACTGCATCGGCATAAAATAGTCCGGATTGTTTTTTAATATCAGCTCAGCTTCTTCAACAGAGCCCATCATCCCTTTGGACCCGGACGTTAAAACCACTTCAGCGCCAAAGGCCTGGAACATCTGTCTTCTTTCAACTGACATGGTCTCCGGCATGGTGAGAATTAACCTGTATCCCTTTACCGCGGCAATCAAGGCGAGGCCGATGCCTGTATTTCCGCTTGTGGGTTCTATAATCGTGCCTCCGGGTGCAAGTTTGCCCTCCCGTTCAGCAGTCTCTATCATCGAGAAGGCGATTCTGTCTTTAACTGAACCTCCGGGATTAAAACCTTCCAGCTTCGCCCATATCCGTGCGTCCTCAGGGCCGGGGATTTTATTAAGCTGTACCAGCGGTGTGTTTCCGATGAGTTTTATTATATTATCATTAATGTTCACAGAGCACTCCTGATGAAGTCATGGGGAATTATAACATATAAAGCCGCTACTGCCGTTTTCTGACCTGCTGCTGTATCATCCATAAGGCCGCTTATTAAATTGATTATTATTTTATGTCTACCCGCTGGATCTCTATGTTTCACTGTGTTAAAAAGGAGGTGCCGGCAGCCGATGGTCCGGCTGCCGGCGAGGAGTACATATAAAATGGTTATGTTTAAAATAAACAAAAGATTTGAAGAAAATGTGAAGAAGAAAAGTTCAATGCCTGACTATCGAAGGATAGTTAATACATCTCCTGGCCCTCGCTGAGCCTCAGCCACCCTTTGACAACGCGGTAGATGAACCAGACCGTGGCTACGCCGAGTACAACGAACCCGACACCAACAAGGACCGTTAACGCACCTATGACTCCCCAGAGGAGGGCGAACCAGAATGTCCTGATCTGCCAGCGGAAATGCGAGGCGAGCCAGGTGCCCTGAACGTCTTCTATCTTGATGTAATTGAGGATCACTGCGGCAATTAGAGTCACGCCGAAAGCGAAAGACGCAGCCTGAAGGGCATAGACCACCATCGTTATCCTCTTTGCCTGCTGTAAATCCGGGCCTGCCGCGGACGACATGCCGCCCTGATTACCCTGACCGTTCATTACACCACTCCTTCAAGTCCATTATACATGGTTTTTGGCTTCGCTGTTGACAAGTTTACCGTTCGGTGAGAACATTAAACGCAAAGGGAATGAAATGGAAAATCTCCTTAGTGTTTGTCTCGGGATCGGGCTGAGTGCCGCTTGCGGTTTCAGGGTGTTCATCCCTCTTCTGGCGATGAGCATTGCTTCCCTTTCGGGGCATCTTGCCCTGTCCGAAGGTTTCCGGTGGATCGGGACCTATCCGGCCCTTACCGCCTTTGCCACCGCCTCGGTCCTCGAAATTGCCGCCTATTATATCCCCCTGGTAGACAATCTGATGGACTCGATAGCAGGGCCGGCGGCAGTTGCAGCCGGTATCCTTGTAGCGGCATCAAGTTTTATCCATATGGACCCGATGCTGAAATGGACGCTCGCTATTATCGCTGGAGGAGGTACCGCCGCTATTTTCCACGGCTCTACCGCGCTCCTGAGAGGCGCGTCAACTGCCCTGACCGGAGGAACGGGCAATCACGCTGTCGCAACTGCCGAACTGGGGATTGCATCAGGGCTGAGCGTTCTTGCCATAGCGATGCCGCTGGTGAGTATCTTAGTGATCCTGGCGCTTCTTTTTTTTATGATAAGAAAAGGTGTTCGGAAACTCATCAAACCTAAGCGGACAGAGGGCACATCACCGTAATGATCCGCATAATTGAGAAAGGAGAAGGACAACACAAATCGCTGGGGTCTTGTTTCTCTCGGAAACTGCACGCTGCAAGACGTGACCCCGTCTTCTTCTTATTTTCTTCTTCAGGATGACATTATTTTTAGTATGTAAAGACCGTTTGCTTCTTCGAGAATGGGTTTACAATCCAGCACTGATTCAGCAAATAATTTCAGCAGCCTGCATTTCTCATTTTCATGAGGCTCAATGAATGCGACTATCTCTCCCTTCGAGAAACCTGAAAGTTCAATGGCAATTCTTATCTGCTCAAATGATTCGACAAAAGAAAGGCCTCTTAAATCGAGTGTCACGTGTTAATCTCCTCTTTATCATTTTTTATTTCAGGAGTCGCAAAAATAATGCCTGGAAGCATGAAGCCATGATAACTTCCTGAACATTAAAAGATAATTCATTCAAAGAGCATATTATGATTTTGTGAGGACATCAGCGTTTGTATGGTTTTCAAAACAATTATGTATGCTTACATTAATGAATGTTACATGATTGTTTCATCCGGCATGCAGGAAAACAAGTATCAAGGTTCCTCAATCTTGCCGGTGACTCAGAACGAACTGCATATTTACAGCATAGTCAGGCAGGGAATCGGTAATGTCAATTGAGGGTACGTTCTTGAAAAGAAATGGTGGAGCTGAACGGAATCGAACCGTCGACCTCTTGAATGCCATTCAAGCGCTCTCCCAACTGAGCTACAGCCCCTGTAAATAGTAAACTTTAATTTTGTCCCGGTCGATAGAAACGGCCCACATGACGATGCGACCGCTCCCACAACTGAGCTACCGTCCTATAAGCGGTAATAATTATAACACAGAAGACAGAAAAGCTAAAATATACCATCATGACCCAAATCCGGCGATAGAGTTTGGCAGAGCTCCCCTTGAGGCCCGAAGAGGCGTTTTTTAAACCGGTACAATCTTCAAAAAGCTCATTCGGGCCTCTCAATCCCTCCGGTCATCACGAAATATGTCATTATCCCTCTTAAAAAAACCTTTTCGGACATACCTCTCCTGTCAAAAAGTCCGGAGCCAAACTTCGCAGGGTGCAATTACCCAAATGCCATGCATCGCTTCCGCATCTGATGGTATATGCCCAGCTTCTCATATGTTGTTGCAAGTAAAAGCCATAACCTTCGCCCATGCCGCACTACCTTGCCAGCTATCCCTACCACTGACCACCTGAGCGTTTCAATGGTCTTTCTCTTGTACTCCTCAGGAAGTAATAACTCCTTCTGAAGAACAAACGTGTTGTATGTCAAGACACCAAGGGCAAACCAGAAGGCGTTGGCGCCAAAATCCCCCGACGGAAGGCTCTCCATCCCTATACCACCCTTAAGCTCCTTTATCACGTTCTCCATCTGCCCCCTCCCGTTATATTCCCATACGACTTTCTCGGCAACACACTCAAGGCTCGTCGCTATCACATGATAACAATAGCTTTCAGGTTCAAATAACGTGGCCTCTTTACGCCATCTGAGCACTACAAGCCTAAACGCCTTTTCCGTCCCGTTCATCGTATGCAGCGTCTC
>Ga0079037_100002562_pt1 | contig 10108 bp, 8 predicted proteins | sample Mud3Dept4metaG_FD_71479 | JGI IMG/M metagenome (GOLD analysis project Ga0079037, IMG submission 71479) | Freshwater wetland microbial communities from Ohio, USA, analyzing the effect of biotic and abiotic controls - Mud 3 Core 4 Depth 4 metaG | ecosystem: Environmental > Aquatic > Freshwater >... | reverse complement strand
GGATCGCCCCGGCGACGAGGAGAGAGAGCGCGGCAAGCTGATCCTGCACCGTTGGTGTCAGTGGATCAGCAAGTACCATCCCAATGGCGTTTATGATGGCGAAGAGCACAAGCTTCGCGACTACAATGACTCCATCCCATACTACCTGAAAGACCATATCGTGAAGCCGGCTGTCGCGGAGGATAAGCTGGTGGTTGTCCTGGGAGAGGAGTGGCACACCGCGGAGGTGATGTGTCGAGTCAGCGATGTTCTTTACCAGCATGGACTGAGGGATAGCGCGGTGCTGTTCTGGAATGCGAACAACACTTTCTCATTTCACCGCATCAACTGGGGGAGGTTGAGTTACACTACCACAATTACCACCGTCAGCCGGTACATGAAACATATAATGTGGGAATACGGAGTCAATCCTCTGGTCATTCCCAATGGGATTCCCAGAAGCCTGCTCGGAGACATAGACAGCGCGTTGGCGCAGGAAGTCAGAAAAGCGGTAGGCGCGGAGATCATTCTGTGCAAGGTGGCTCGTTGGGATCCTGACAAGCGATGGCACCAGGCGGTACAGGCGACGGCGAAATTGAAGGAGAGGGGCTGCCGGACGACGCTCCTGGCGCGGGGTGGTATGGAGCCGCACCGTGGCGAGGTAATGAATGGCGCGCGCCAAATGGGCCTCACTATTAGAGAAGCCTGGGCTAGGGACAGCTCTCCTGAGTCCTACCTGGCTGCTATTCGTGGTGCCGCTCCTGCCGATATCATCGAGGTCAAATTCCAGTTGCCTACGCCTTTTCTGCAGGTGGTCTACAACGCGGTGGATGGCGTGCTGGCCAACAGCGGCCGCGAGCCGTTTGGACTCGTGGGCCTGGAGGCCATGGCGGCGGGGGGGATCGTCTTTACCGGCTCCACCGGAGAGGACTATGCCATCCCCTTCGTCAATGCCTTTGTGCTGGAGACCGCCGACCCCATGGAGATAGTGGGGCACATGATGTACATTCAAGACTACCCTGAGGAGGGTGGCCGCATGCGCCGCGCCGCTAGAGCCACGGCGCGCTACTACACGTGGGAGACTGCGATACTGAATCTCATCGCCAAGGTGGAGAACCAGGCCAGGATTCAAGGCACGCTGCGTGGAGAACCGGAGCCGACAGAAGAGGAGTTCCATCCGTCCAAGTTGCCTCCAGAACTCCTCCCCACCGCACCGAAAGCTGCCAAGAGCCTTCGGGGGGCCAGCTAGATGGCCGAGCACCTGGTCATCTACACTGTCTTGCACCAGCCCAGGCGGCTCAAGCTGCCCGCTCAGCCGATCCCCAGCGGTGCCCAACCAGAGGACATAGAGCGTTGCCTCTTCGATGAGGTCATGAACGAGTACTACTTCCACAAGGTGTCTACCTGGTGCTACTACCCGGCGACCGAGATGTTCCTGCAATTCGCCAATCAGGGCTTCAAGTTCTCCATAGGCTTCTCTCTGTCAGCATTGCGACAAGCGGAGATGTGGGATGCCAAGCTGTTCTCCCTCTTCCGGAAGCTGGCGGTCCATCCCAACGTGGAACTGGTCAACGTGGAACCCTATCATAGCTTCCTGCCGCTGGTCGATTTGCCTGCTTTCGCCAAGCGAATGGCCTGGTCTCGCGACAATCTGGAAAAGCTGATGGGCAAGAGGCCCGAGGTGACGGACACCACCGAGATGCTGATGTCAGATCCCATCTACCACGCCCTGAACAGCGTCGGTTACAGCGGTGCTCTCATGGACGGTCGTCCCTGGGTCATGGAATGGCGTGAGCCGACGCATCTGTATCATCAAGGCAAGAACCTGATGCTGCTGCCACGCCACTACCAGCTGAGCGATGACGTGGGTTATCGCTTCTCGAACAAAGGGTGGTGGGGGTACCCGCTGATGGCCGATGCCTATTCCCACTGGGTGAGACAGGCCTGGGGCGACTTCGTGCTGCTGGCCTGGGACTACGAGACTTTTGGCGAACACCACTCTAAGGATACCGGGATATTCGACTTCATGAAGAGGCTTCCGGATGAATTCGTCAGGCGGGGAGTGACCACTCTGACACCCAGCGAGGCCATTGCCAGATACAGGGAATCAAGCCATGAACTCCCGCTGCCGGCCTTCCCCAGCACGTGGGCCGGTGAGGGGGGAGTCGAGTTTTTCCTGGGGAATCCTGCCCAGCAGGCGGTGTTCCAGTTGATGCTGGAGACGTACAACAAGGCTCAACTTACGAAGGACAAGAAGATCAAAGACTTGGCTCTTTGGTTGCTGCAATCGGACAACCTGCACCTTATCCAGTGGTTCGGCCGCTCGGGGTCGGAGGCCGAGGTCTCCGCCTACTTCACTCCAAAGGAGTGGTGGAATCTGGGACCTTCGGGCATCATCTGGGAGATGCAGCAGGTATACAAGAACTTCATCCGCGCCATGGACCCCTATCTCTAGGTGAACGGCTTCATTGAGGGTCGACGCGATCAGGCAGTCCAACCCGCCAAACAGGGGGAGATCCGGAGCCTGAGAAACTACAAGAGGTGATATGGACGTCAAGATCACCCTCGATGAGGAATCCATGCCAAATGGGCGGAGCAGATCAGTTCAGCTTTGCCTAGGCTCACCATACTGCAGGCACAAGGCCCCTGGCAGCAGGTAACTGGGAAAGGGCGGGCATGGCGGATCAGAGCCTTGGCTGGAAGATACCGGAACGAATAGGCCGGCTTGAGGAGTTGGCCTACAACCTATGGTGGAGTTGGCATCCGGAGGCGCGCGAGCTCTTCCGTGATCTCAACTACGTGCTCTGGCGGATCACCGGCCACAACCCAGTCAAGCAACTCCGAGAGACGAGCCCTGAACGGCTGCAGCAACTCGCCACTGATTCGCAGTTCTTGGTTCTCTACGATTCGGTAGTGGCCAAGTTCGATGCCCAAGCGCCGCCCGAGAAAACGTGGTTCGCCGCGAACTACCCGGACCTGTTGAAGGGTCCGGTGGCTTACTTCTCCATGGAATTTGCCATCCACACATCATTGCCTATTTACGCGGGCGGCCTCGGAATCCTTGCCGGCGACATGTGCAAGGAAGCGAGCGATATTGGCGTACCCTTTGTAGCAGTGGGTTTCATGTATCCACAAGGATACTTCAGTCAACACATCACGGGAGCCGGAACCCAGGAGGAGCACTACCATCAATTGGACTTCGATGAGGCACCGATCCGACCAGTGTTGTTTGCCGATGGCAGGAGAATGCTGGTGAGCGTGCCTCTTGGTAAGGGCGTCGTGTCCGTCTGTGTCTGGAGAGTCAAGGTCGGTCGGGTAGACGTGTATTTGCTCGACACCAATGTATCTGAGAACACGCCACAGCAGCGCCAACTGTCGGCTCGTCTCTATGTGGCCGACCAGGAAACCCGTCTGCAGCAGGAGATTATCCTGGGCATGGGGGGTGTCCGTGTGCTGCGGGCATTGGGGATCCAGCCGGTGTTATGGCACGCGAACGAGGGTCATACTGCCTTCTTGACCCTCGAACGGGTCAGGGAGGAAGTGGAAACCGGGTTGTCATTCCGCGAGGCCATCGAGAAGGTGAGATCGGTGACCATATTCACCACTCATACCCCAGTGCCGGCAGGCCAGGACGTGTTTCCGGCTGAATTGGCGGAGAGGTATCTCTCTGACTACTGCAGCTCACTGGGTATCGACCGGAAGGGATGTCTTGGGCTGGGCCAGGTGCAAGCCTCGGATGGCCGCTTGTTCAACATGGCGGCGCTCGCCTTGCGGATGTCGGAACAGCACTACGGTGTTAGCCGGGTACACGGTGCTGTGGCACGCAGGATGTGGCAGGCCCTCTGGCCGGACATGGAGGTTGATGACGTCCCTATCTTCCATATTACTAACGGTATTCATACGCCCAGCTGGGTGGCTTCCGAGATGCGCGAGCTGTACGAGAAATACCTGGGAGCCGACTGGCTGGAAAGACACGACGATCCCGCGTTGTGGGAGAGGGTCCTTGAGATTCCTGATGTTGAGTTGTGGAATGCTCGACGCATTCTAAGGCATAAGCTGATCGATGGGGTAGATGAGCTGGCCCAGAAGGCCTGGGCCACCAACGATGTCGAAGCAAACCAGTTGGTGGGCATCGGCGCCTTGTTGCATCCGGAGGTGCTGACGATTGGGTTCGTGCGGCGGTTCGCGGAGTACAAGCGGCCGACGCTGCTGTTCCGGGACATTCAGCGCCTGAAAGGGATCGTGAGAGACCCCTTCCGGCCTGTCCAGATTGTGTTCGCCGGGAAGTCACACCCCGCGGATTTTGCCTCAAAGGAGCTGGTTAGTCGGGTGTTCAACCTCGCCATGGATCGTGACTTCATGGGACGGATAGCTTTTCTGGAAGACTACGACATGCACATGGCACGCTATCTGGTTCACGGCGTTGACGTCTGGTTGAACACCCCGCGAAGGTTGAATGAGGCCTGCGGAACGAGCGGCATGAAAGCCGTCCTCAACGGTGTCTTGCACTTGAGCGTCAGGGATGGCTGGTGGGATGAAGGCTACGATGGCTCCAACGGCTGGGCCATCGGCGACGCGGTCAAATCGTCTTCCAACGAGGAAGAGGACCAGGCGGATGCGGAGTCTATCTACCGCATTCTGGAGAGGGACGTTGTGCCCCTGTTCTACATGCGGGACCGCCAAGGCGTGTCTCACGGCTGGATGCGCATGGTGAAGGAGTCCATAAAGACCCTGGCTCCCCGGTTCAGCACCCGCCGAATGATGAAAGAGTACATCGAGTGCAGCCTGGGCCCGGCGTGCAAAGCACGGCTTGAGTAGATGCCCCTTCGGGGTGTGCAGAGGAGCGAGACACTTCTAGAGTGTCGCAAACTCGAAATCCAAAGAGGGTGCAGGGATTCGTCCCTGCCGAGAGTTTGGGGGGTGTCCCCCAATTCTTCTTCTACCCCCAAGAATAGGGGTCAGGGGGTTGAAGAACGGTTGTGAGACAACCTGTCACATTCCCCGATCAAGGAGGTTGAATGCCCATCAAGATACTTGGCATCTGCGGCAGCCCGGTGAGAGGCGGCAACACTGAAGCCTTTCTCGGTGAGGCCTTGAAGTCTACCGAAGGTCTGGGTGACATCAGCACCGAGTCTGTTCGGCTGATCGAGAAGCGGATCGGTGATTGCCGGCACTGCAACTGGTGTCTCTCCAAGCAAACTGAAGGCTCATTCTGCAATGTCAAAGATGACATGCTAGAGTTGTATCCTAAGATCATCGAGGCTGATGCCATTCTACTGGCTACCCCCACATACGGCGGCCGTCTGTCTGGCTATTCAGCCGTTTTCATTGACAGATGGCGCGCGCTGGTTCTGGGGAAGCACTATCGTGGAGTGCTTCGGAACAAGGTTGGGGGAGCCATGACCGTCGCCTGGTTTAGAAATGCTGGGCCTGAGACTGCCTTACTCAGCATTATCTCTGCCTATCTGATGTGGGGGATGGTAGTGGCTACTCCTGGCGAGGGCGGCTGTCAGTTCGGCGCTGTTGGCGTTTCCAGCGATGGCGGAAGCGGCCGATTTGTTCCTGAAGACAAGCTGGGTGTATTGAAAGACAAGGTGGGGATGTCTTCGGCGCGGGCGCTGGCCAAGCGCACCGTAGAACTGGCTCGAATCATGCAAGCGGGTCAGCAGGCGTAGGGGACGTCCGAACAGTAACCGCCAGGCTACGCGGGTTTCTCTATGAGCCGTAGCCCGTCCGTGAATGGCAGAAGAGCGTCCGGTATCACCACGCTGCCATCCGCCTGCTGGTAGTTCTCAAGTACTGCGATGAGCACCCTGGGCAGAGCCAGTCCGGAACCGTTGAGGGTGTGCACGAACTGCGGCTTGGCACCCGGTTCTGGCCGGTACTTCAGGTTGGCTCTTCGAGCCTGGAAATCCGTGCAGTTGCTGCAACTGCTGACCTCCAGCCACTCCTGGCAGCCAGGGGCCCAGACCTCCAGGTCATAGGTCTTGGCCGAGGCGAAGCCCAGATCGCCGGTGCATAGCTGCAGCACGCGGTAGGCGAAGCCCAGCTTCTGACAGATGTCTTCCGCGTCTCCCACCAGCTTCTCGAGCTCGTCGAAGGAAGTCTCCGGGGTGGTGTACTTGTACATCTCCACTTTGTCGAACTGGTGGCCCCGCTTGATGCCCCGCGTGTCCTTGCCGGCAGCCATCTTCTCGCGGCGGAAACAGGCCGTGTAGGCCACGTAGTTGCGCGGCAGAGAACCGGCTTCGAGGATTTCGTCCCTGTGGATGTTGGTCAGGGGGACCTCGGCTGTGGGTACGAACCAGAAGTCCTCTTCAGCATCGTGATACAGGTTGTCGGCGAACTTCGGTAGATTGGACGAGCCTATGAGGCACTCCTGCTTCACCATATAGGGAGGATAGATCTCGGTGTAACCGTGGTCTTTGATGTGGCAATGCAGCATGAAGGCAATCAAGGCTCGCTGCAACTGCGCTCCAGCGCCCTTCAACAGGTAGAATCTGGTGCCGCTCAGCTTGGTTCCCCGGGCGAAATCAATGATGTCCAGCGCCTCGCCAAGGTCCCAGTGGGCTTTGGGCTGGAAGTTGAAGTGGCGGGGCTCTCCCCAGGCCCGAGAGACGACGTTGTCCTCCGGGGGCTGACCGACAGGAACGCTGGCGTCAGGGATGTTGGGAATCCTCAGGAGTCTGTCCTGAAGCTTCTCCTCAATGGCGGCAGACTCCGTCTCGATGGCCTTCACCCGGTCGCGAATCTTGCCCAGGTCCTGAGTGAGTCCTGCTTGACTTCCTTCAGAACCATCAGCCTTTGCAGCGCCATATTTCTTGCTTTCCTTCTTGTGGTGGGCCCGCAGCGACTCCGCCTCAGCGATAAGCTTCCGGCGCTGCTCATCGAGAGCGAGGACGTCATCTAGAGAGATGCTGTCCTGGCGCTTCGCCAGTGCTTCTCTAACCAGTGCTTGGTTCTGCCGGATAAACTGGATGCTCAGCATGTCTCTCTCCTGGCGTCAACTAATCAGGCTGTCTTGAGCTGCGGGAAGAGGATCACCTCGCGTATGGACTGCTGATTGGTGAACAGCATCACCAGGCGGTCGATGCCCACCCCCAGCCCGCCCGTGGGAGGCATGCCATACTCCATCGCCTGGATGAAGTCCTCCTGATACTGCTCGGCCTCTTCGTCACCGAACTGCTTTCGCCATTCTTCCTGGATGGTGAAGCGGGCGGCTTGTTCCTCAGGGTCGTTCAGTTCCGTGAAGGCGTTGGCGAATTCCATGCCCACGGCGAAGGCCTCGAAACGCTCCACGATGGCCTTGTTGTCGCTCTTGGTCTTGGCCAGCGGCGTCGTCTCCACGGGGTAGTCGATGAGGAATGTGGGTTGAATCAGGGTCGGTTCGACGTATGTTGATACCAGCTTGTCGACAAGATACGCGGGGCTCATGGTCTCGTCGAGTTGCATCCCCTTCTCTTGCATGGCACTGCGGAGGCCCTCAGGCCCGGCCTTTAGGGAGACCTCGAAGTCGATGCCGCATGTCTGAAGGACGGCATCCCGCAAGGTAGTGCGCTTCCAGGGCGGTGTGAAATCAAGGGTCAGGTCCCCGGAGGCAATCTTCGTTGTCCCCAAAACTGCCTGAGCTGTCTGGGATACCATCTCCTCCAGCATCTTCATCACGTCATTGTAGTCGGCGTACGCTTCATAGGATTCCAGCGTCGTGAATTCAGGGTTGTGTTTGGTCGATATTCCCTCATTGCGGAAGATGCGGCCGATTTCGTATACCTTGTCGAAGCCTCCCACGATGAGGCGTTTCAGGTACAGTTCTGTAGCGATGCGCAGGTAGAAGTCCTCATCCAGTGCCTGATGATGGGTGGTGAACGGCCTGGCCCTGGCTCCTCCCGCCATTTGCTGGAGCACCGGCGTCTCCACTTCAATGAACCCGCGTCCGTCCAGGAAGCGGCGAATGGCCGATATAGTGCGGCTGCGTGCCAGGAAGGTGTCTCTGGCTGCCTGGTTGGAGATGAGGTCCAGGTATCGCTGGCGATAGCGCTTCTCCACATCCACCAGTCCATGCCATTTCTCAGGCAGAGGCTCAAGCGACTTGGCCAGCATGGTGAAATCGGACACGTTCACCGTTATTTCACCCGTGTGAGTCTTGAACAGAGCCCCCTGGACACCCACGAAGTCGCCGAGGTCGAAATCCTTCACCAGTTCATGTCTGTCCGGGCCTACCTGGGTCTTGTTGAAATACGCCTGTATCTTGCCCGAACCGTCGCGAAGGTCGAGGAAGGTAGCCTTTCCCATGTGCCTGAGCGCAGTTACGCGGCCGGCTACGCTGATATGCGAGGCTGGATCAGCCCCGCCACTCTCGAAGAGCGACCTCGCTTCTTGTGCGGTGTGCGTCCGGTGATACGTATTAGGATACGGATTGATGCCTCTCTCGCGCAGCTTCCGCACCTTGTTCAGGCGCTGCTGTGTAATGATATCGAGTCTCTTTCCCATAGGCCTTCTCTTCGAAGAGTAGCGAACGTTATTATAGGCGGCCCGAGCGCGATGTGCAAAGGTCAAAGGGAAGGCAGCCGAGTCTCTGTTGGCTCCGGCGGAGAGGCTTCAGAGGGCGTCTTGCGCGGGATGACTGCGGTGGTGCACGATGGTGGACGGGAGACTGGCACGGATTCTCATCCGTCGTAGCCGGGTTCGCGGTCCTTGGCCTTGCCCCTGATCTCGAGTTCCAGAAGCTCGAGCATCGGATACAGCTTGTCGTATCCCTTCTCCTCCCACCCCTCCGTGTCTCTGAACTGGTCCATGGCGTGCCGGATCTCCTTGATGGCCGCTCTCAGTGCTCGGATATCCCGTCGACGCACCCATCCCTGGATGCGAACACACGCCTGAACGTCGTGGACAATGTCTTCTGGCTTTGGCCCCATGTTGGCTCGGATCTGTTGAGGGTACGACTCGAGGAGCTTAAGCCTCTGTTCGAATAGCCTGATCTGCCAGGCAGTGACCAAAAGTCCGACGGTGAAGTAGGAGCCGATCACTGCCGTGACGATCGCGATGAATGCGGGCCACTGTACCATGTCTATCCCTTGGTGGCATCAATGGACCTGGCTTGCGAGCAGTGGAAGGCGCTAACTGAGCGAGCCGTGCATGTCAAGCTGCCCATCGTCGCAGGGTTCGCAAAGCATGGAATAGCACAACCCACGCTGGCATTGTCGCAGCACGCCATCACGCGGTCAAGTGGAAAAAGCCATCTGGTCACCGTTCCAAGCATACCATATGCTCTTGGGGGCACCGCAGTCATAGCTCACCTCTTGGTCCGCAGTTCGGTCCAAGATTCCGCAGTGACTTTGAGTCCGATGGCCTACGTCGCAGGAGCTGATGGGGCGTACGCCGTAAGAAGGACTACCATTATCACCAGAATCCCCATGACCAAAAGCCCTGCGAACGCCAATGATATCCAGATTAACAGTATCAAATTGTTGGAGCCTGGGTCACTCATGGTTCCTCCCTATGAAGAGTCGCCGCTACTATGCTATCAGAACAATCATGATCACTGACACCAGGGCATAGATGCCGACAGCCTCAGTGAGAGCGGCCACCAGTATCATGTTGGTCATGATCGCGTTTCTGGATTCCGGGTTGCGTCCCAGACCTTGCATCGCGGAATAGCCGATGAGGCCCAGAGAGAGCGTTGCACCCAGGAAGCCAAGGCCACCTACGACCGCCGTGGCCAGCCACTTAACCACATCGGGATCCATCTGGTTCATCTGGTCCCTCCTTTCTAACCTGAAGGTTTGTCCTGGCGGCTGGTCAGCGCCAACAAGCCGCCTGTATCACGATCGTCTTCCATCACCTTCGATAGACGAGATCTGCTGAAGTACGATAGAGCCGACACCCACAGGCTGGCAGTGATGTCAGATCGCGGTTACGGGAAGTGCAACTGAGAATGTCCAGGCAGATGCTATCCCGAACTCGATCAGGAACCAGACGGCACGCATTCAAGCTGACAGCACTGAGCCTCTTGCCCATCACCCCCCCCGCCCGACGGCGTCTTGTCGATGCTACGAACCTAGAATGCCATCTGCCAGGACTGTCGCGAACTATAGGATAAGTACGATAGTACCGAGATAGTGTCGGTTAC
>Ga0079037_100002560_pt1 | contig 10109 bp, 8 predicted proteins | sample Mud3Dept4metaG_FD_71479 | JGI IMG/M metagenome (GOLD analysis project Ga0079037, IMG submission 71479) | Freshwater wetland microbial communities from Ohio, USA, analyzing the effect of biotic and abiotic controls - Mud 3 Core 4 Depth 4 metaG | ecosystem: Environmental > Aquatic > Freshwater >... | reverse complement strand
AACGCGGAATACGCCGGGCTGTGGGGCCGGATCACGGGTATCACAGACGCCCGCAGGTTCCGTTTCAGCTTGATGTACCAGTTCTAAGCAGAAGATCGAGTTCGATCTCCAGAGCCTGGGGGGCTTAGGCCCTCCAGGCTCTTTCCTATGAAATCGGCTCAAGACGTCTTTAAGAATTATTCTTAAAATGAATTAAATCCCCCTACCCTCTTTGGGCATTCAAAGGGGGCCGAAAAATGGTGACGTCTTTCGAGCAGGCCGGAGGTAAGGCATGGTTCACTTCGCCTTCCTGGACTGGTTCTGGGTCATTTCTTTCATCCTCCTGATGACCGTCTGCGGAGTTCTTTTCTACAGACTGGGGAAGAGGTCGATGGCCGATTTCTTTCTGGCCGGCCGGGGCCTTCCCTGGTGGCTTCCGGCGACGTCGGTTTATGCGACCCACACGGCCACCGATACCCCCATTTGGGTCAGCGGCGTCGTCTATCAACACGGCCTGAGGGGTCTGTGGTACACGTTCTTCTCGGCCTGGTGCGCCATCTCGGCCTTCGCCTCCACCCGTATCTTCCGGCGCTCGCTCGCCTACACCCAGGCGGAGTGGCAGACGCTCCGCTTCTCGGGGCTGGGGGCCGAGCTCCTGCGGGGCTGGATCGCCGGCTGGCAGGTGTTCATGAACATGTTCATCCTGGGCTGGGTCGGGATGGCCATGGGGAAGCTCTGCAACTACCTCTTCGGCTGGCCCCAATGGGTGGCCCTCGTCCTTTTCTCCACGATCTGCGCCGTCTATGTCCTGGCGGCCGGCTACTGGGGAGTCGTCATGTCCGATTTCCAGCAGGGTGTCATCGCCTTCCTGGTCATCGTGATCGTCTCCTTCTGGGGGATCAGCGTCGCCGGCGGCCCCCAGGGGATTGTCGGAAAGCTCAGCGAAATGGGCCAAAGCTGGCGTCTCAACCCCTTTTCCTTCACCGGCCTGACCGGCGGGGAATTTCCACTGATCTGGTTCCTGACCATGCTGGTCATCGCCGTCATCGGGGGGTTCGGCATGGGCACGTCCATCGACTGGTACCCGGAGGCGCAGCGGATCCAATCCGCCAAGACCGTCCGGGACGCCAGCTACTCCATCTGGGCGGGAACGGCTCTGATCGTCATCCGGAACTCGATCTGGGCCGTGGCCATCCTGGGCTTCTTTGTTCTTTACCCTAATATCCGGGAGACCGCTCAGTACGAGATGGCCTGGTACAGGATCGGGTTCGAATATCTGCCGGTGGGCATGGTCGGGCTTTTCTTCGCCGCGATCGTGGCCATCCATCTGTCCACGATCTCGGCCCACCTTAACCTGGGCGCTTCCTATGCGACGCGGGACCTTTATCATCATTACTTCAAGCCAAAGGCGACAGAGAAAGAGCTCGTCTGGGCCGGGAGGATTTCGACGCTCATCCTGCTCGTCGGGTCGTTCATCTACGGGTCGATGATAAAGGAGATCACCCAGTGGCTGATCTTCGCCCTCTGGATCATGGCCGCGGGGATCTGGCTGCCCTCCATACTCCAGGTTGTCTGGTGGCGTTTCAATTCCTGGGGCTACCTCTCCTCCTGGATCGCCAACCTGGGATTGAGCTGGCTGGTCGTCTGGGTCCTGCCGGAGTTCCACCTCCTCCCCGACCTGCCGGACTACCTCCAATTCTGGATCATGATGGTCCTGGGGGGCCTGCTCTATCTGCCGATCACGTTTTTGACCAAGCCGGAAGACATGGACAGGCTGGTCAAGTACTATGTCATGTCGAGGCCTCTCGGCTGGTGGAAGCCGGTGCGGCTCGAAGCGGAGAGGCGCGGGCTGATCGCCCTGAGGGCCGAGGCGGCGAAAGGAGGGGGCTGAGATGAGCTGGATAAGGCGACGCTGGACGGCCGCCGAGGCCGACTTCTGGACCAAAGAAGACTATCTCACTTTCATCATTTCGCCGCTGGTCTATGTGATGCTGATGATCGGCACGGCCTTGAGCATGTTGTTGCGATGGTACGGATTCCTCCTGCTCGGCGTGGGGGTGGTCCTGTTTCTTTTGATGATCTGGGTGATCGACCCGAAGCTCAAGGCCATCTCCGGGGACTACGAGCATAAGCAAAAGCACTATCTCGAGGACCTGGAGAAGATCGCCCGGTGGGAGAAGTGACATGAAACAAGGTCTGGCCGTGGTCATCGGCATGAGTATCGCTTATTTCTTCTCGTTCCTGGGGCTTTTGCTCGCCTATTATTCCTACAAGAAAAAGCGTCGGGAGAAAGGGGAATAGCCGTGGTAGGGATTGTCGTTCCAGCCCTCATTTTCCTCGTCTCTTTCGTCCTGACTTATTACCTCTACCGCCGCTTCTCCCGCCAGAAATAGACGGGGACGAAATAGACGGGGACGTTCCCATTCATTGCTGAAACGCGGGAAATCCGCTAGATTATTAGAGATGAGCATTCGCCATCGATGGGTCTTCCTCTTTCTGGCCGCCGCGGTATGCCTGCCGCTCTTCCCCAATCAAAAAAAAAGCGAAACCCGCCTCCCGGAGCAGTACCGCCTCTGGCTCGAAGAGGATGTCGGCTATATCATCACGGCCAAAGAGCGTGAGGTCTTCCAAAAGCTCGAGACGGACAAGGAAAGGGACATCTTCGTCGAGGCCTTCTGGAAGCATCGGGACCCGACTCCGGGCACTCCTCAGAACGAGCTCAAGGACGAACATTACAAGAGGTTGAAATACGCCAATGAATATTTCAGCCGGGGGACCCCGCGGCCGGGCTGGATGACGGACCAGGGAAGGATATACATCATCCTCGGCCCGCCCCGGAACATCGAGGACTACGATACGATCAACGGCGTCTATCCCGTCAAAATATGGTCTTATGACGGCGACCCGGCCTACGGTTTGCCCACCGGGTTCAATATCATCTTTTTCAAGAAACACGGGACGGGCGATTATGTCCTCTATTCCCCCGTGGACGACGGGCCGGAAAGTTTGATCGCCGACTGGGGGACGGGATTGACCGAGGAATATTCGCGGGACACCGCGAGGACCCAGGACGCCCTTAAGCAGCTGGCCCAGCTGGCTCCCAACCTGGCCTACCAGACGCTGTCGCTCATCCCCGGAGAACGGCCCGCTTCCGGCTCCGTCTCTCTGGCTTCGACTCGGCTTCTCGGGAACGTCTTTTCCTATCCCCAGAAAAAAGTCGAGGATACCTACGCGGAAGCGCTCCTCAAGTATAAGGACGTCATCGAGGTTGATTACTCGGCCAACTACATCGCCAGCGACTCCACCCTTTACGTCATCCAGGATGACGCCGGGCATTTCATGGTCCACTATTCCATCGAGCCCAAGAAGATTTCCGTTGATTCCTATGGCGACACGTTCAGCGCGAACTACGAGCTCGACGGCCGGGTTTCGGACGCCGGGGGGAACACGGTTTTTCAGTACGTCAAAGAGTTCCCGCTGAGCTTCAGCGGCCGGGAGCTTCAGGACCTGGGCGCCAAGTCGCTGGCCATCCAGGATCTTTTTCCCCTGGTTCCCGGCTCCTACCGATTCGACCTCCTGCTCAAAAACACGGTCTCCAAGGAATTCACGACTTTTGAAGGGACAGTGGCGATTCCTGAAGCGGGCGCCCTTCCGGTCCTGACGCCGCTCGTCCTGGGATACCGGCTGGATAAAGGGGCCCCTTCGCCGGGAGAATCCATTCCCTTCCGGACGAAGGGCGGCCAGCTCCTGACTCCCGCCCGGAAGACATTCGCCCAAAAGGAGAACCTGGTCGTCTTCTTCCAAATCCCGGGGTTGAGTCCGGAGCTCCGTTCCTCCGGACGGCTGAAGTTCGACATTTTCCGCAAGGAAGCTCCTTTTTCGAGCCAGACAAAAAGGATCGCCGACTATCCCCAGGCGCCTGATTTTCTGGAATCCTTCGCTCTCCGGGAATTTCCTCCCGACTACTACACGATCAGGGTCGCCGTGCTTGACGCCGGCGGAGCCGAATCCATGGCGAGGGACGAGAATTTCGAGATAGCGGCCGTGCCTGAAATCAGCCGTCCTCTCGTCGTCTCCAAGGTGATGCCGGCGGCCGGCGCCGAGGAGTACGATTATGAAATGGGTCTTCAGCTTTTTAACCTGAAGAAAACCAAGGAAGCCCGGGCCCTGCTCGAGAAAGCGTATACCAAGAACAGCTCCGAGCTCAGGTATGCGCTGGGCTTGAGCCAGGCGCTCTTCGTCGAGGGACAATACCAGGGGATCATGGACATCCTCGGTCCCTGGCGGGGAGAGAGGGCGACCGACCTGGTCCTCTACTTCCTCGGAAAATCTGCGCATTCCCTGGGCCGGCTGGACGAGGCGGTGGCCGATTACATGGAGTATCTTTCCCGGTTTGGGCTCAACCTGGAGCTCCTCAACCTCCTGGGCACGGCGCACTACCAAAAGGGCAATTTCGCCGAAGCGCTCCGGGCCTGGAAGAAATCCCTGGAGACCAACCCCGGCCAGGAAAATATCAAGAAACTCGTCCAGTCGATCGAAGAAAAGGATAGGCGCTGAACGTCTTCAGCGCCCGGCCCTTGGTTTTGGGGGCTGTTTGATTATAATGTTTTTCACCTCTCATCCAGTCGGGTGGACCATTCATAACCCAGTAAGGAGGGAGTCTCTATGAATAGCGCCAGAGCCCTTATTATGACGTCTTTGCTTGTGTTTTCCCTGGGCTTCTCCGGGCTGGCCGAAGAAACGGAGGAGCCGCCCCACTGGAAAGGCGATTTCTCTCTCGGGCTGTCCCTGGCCAGCGGGAATTCCCAGTCCTCCAGTTTTTCCTTCACCTTCGCGGCCGACGGTCCGATCAATAAATCCAACACCATGATGTGGATCAACAAGGCCATCTATCTCTATGGGGAAATGGAGGGAGAGACGAGCGTCGAGAACCTTCTCCTCTCCAGCCGTGTCGATTGGCTCCACACGGGCCGCCTCTACTCCTATTATGAGCTCCAGGGGATCCGCGACCGGTTTAAAAATTACAGCTCCCGGATTCTCCCCGCCCTCGGCGCCGGATATAAAGTGATCGCTCAACAGAAGGTAGCCCTGGGCGTCGACGGGGGTTTGGCTTTTGTCTTGACCAAGTATTACGACACAGGCGACACCGATAGCTATGCCGCTTTGAAACTGGGCGAACAGCTCGTCTGGAAGATCGCCGAGACGTCGGAGTTCAACGAAAAGCTGGAGTTCCTCCCCAGGATCTCCGACTTCGGCTGGTATTTCCTCCGGCTGGAGGCCAACCTCGTGACGGCCATCGCCGGGAGCTGGGCGGTCAAGCTGACTTTCATCGACTCGTATGACAGCCGGCCGGTCGGCATCGGGATCAAGAAAAACGATGTCGCTTTCATCGCCTCGCTCAGCCGGAAGTTTTAGATAATCCGGTCCAGCAGGCGTCAATCGACTCGTTCTCGTCGCCGCTGAGCCGGTTGATCCTGAGGTTGCTTCATGCATCGCCGTCACATTCGGGATGGGCGGAATGACTGGGCGAGTTGCCCGGGCAAATTCAACGGCTCATGGATAACGGCCCAGGGCGCGACGAAACCGCAGCTTACTTTCCCCGTATATAAAAAACTTCATTCTGATGATAATCGTCAACCCAGCCGTCAAAAGCCAAATGAAAATAGCCTGTGGCGGGAACATAGACCATCGAGGGAGTCAAATCCTGGTCCTCATTAGGGATCACGAGCTCTGGCCATTCCCAGGAGAGCCCCCCGTCCGTGCTCTTCTTGAAGACGACCCCACCGATGTAGGGGTCCCAAGGGTAGTCCTCCAGAATGCCGCAGTAGGCGACAGAGACTTTGGAGCCGCTGACGGCCGCGGCCTTGGCGCTGAGCCCGCAAAAGTACCCCTGAATTTCGTTTGTGATAGGTGCGCCGGGACTCCAGCTTAAGCCATAATCAGTGCTTCTCATATAGAAAAGCTCATCGGTCCAGTATTGGTAAGACCCCATGCAGGCATAAAACAGATGAACATACGCTCCGCTGGCGATGATCGATGGATCCGAGGTCGGGTAGGGGCTATCGTCCATCACTTTGACCGGAGGTTGCCCAACGCTGGCCACCTGAAGCGGAGCTTTCCAAGTCGCCCCATAATCTGTGCTCCTGAGGTAATACATGTCGAGGTGATTGAGGTGAAGGATATCGCTCACGCAAGCGACATGCACATACTTCCCGGAGACGGCGAGCGAACAACTCGTTCTCACATTATAGCTAACGGGCACCAATGGTTTGGCCGCACTCCAGGTGACTCCGTTGTCCGTGCTCCTTTTATTATAAAGAAACCCGTACGGCCACGTCTCTGATTCGGCGCGAAACACCACCTGAATAGTATTGCCATTGACTCCCATCTCTACCGGTTCCCCTACGTGGGAATTTGAGTATATCCATTTTTTTGACCACGTTCCCCCGTTGTCCGTGCTCTTTCGGTAAACGAGTTTTCCCTGCTGCACGCAGACAATGTGGACGGTCGATGAGCTTGCAGCAATCGCGGCCGGGGAGAAGACGAATTGCTGAAAGGTCAATTTTTTGGCTGTGGACCATGTGGCGCCGGCGTTGGTGCTCAGCCTGTAAAAGAGGTCTCGATAACCAGAAACAGGGTCATCTTCTGCCCAGAGGACATAGACCTTTGTGCCGTTGGCTGCGATATCCGAATCCACAGAATCCCGTGTCGAATAGGTCATCCTCCTCGCCGATTCCCAAGTCTGGGCCGGGGCCCATAAAGAAAGACAGAGAAATGATCCGACGGCCATCAGTATTCTGCTTTTCATGATTCTCCCCCCTCTTTGTCTGGTATCGGGTGTCCTTTCTCCCGTTCCTGGCTTGATCCGCAAAATCATCTCTTTTTCTTCGATCGAACGGCCGGATGAATGACCCTTGCTCGGGTTCAGTCCTGTCCCCCGCGTCGAGATCCCGTTTTGCTCACGCGGTGATAATAAAGTAACGAGGAACACAGAAATTGTCAAACGCTGATACTCATGGCTCTTTCAAGGGCCTTGGCCCACAGCCAATTCAGGCGTTAAATATGATCGTGCAACAGGCTCCGTTGATTGCACCTCTTAGAGGGCCTGTGGTAGATTTGTTGCCCATGGACACGATGACCGGAATCGCGAGGCCCCGCTATAACTTCCGCTACGTCTGGCTCATTTCCCTTGTCGCGGCGATGGGCGGACTTCTTTTCGGCTACGACTGGGTCGTCATCGGCGGGGCCAAGCCGTTCTTCGAGCCGTTCTTCAACCTGACCCGGGAGTCACTCAGAGGCTGGGCCAACAGCTGCGCCCTCCTGGGCTGCCTGGCCGGCGCGGTCCTTTCGGGCGGCCTGAGCGACCGGTTCGGCCGCAAGCGCCTGCTCATCGCCGCCGCGCTGCTGTTCGCTTTATCTTCCATCTTGACCGGCTGGGCTTCGAGCTTCAGCTGGTTCGTGGCCTTCCGGATTCTCGGCGGCGTCGCCATCGGGATGGCGTCCAACCTATCACCGATGTACATCGCCGAAGTCGCGCCCGCCCATATCCGGGGCCGGCTGGTGTCAACCAACCAGCTCACCATCGTCATCGGCATCCTGTCCGCGCAAATCGTGAATTGGCGCATCGCCCGGTCCGTGCCGGATGGGGCGACCGCGGAATTCATCCGTCAATCCTGGGTTGGACAGTACGGCTGGCGCTGGATGTTCACTGCGGTGGCGGTCCCATCGCTCGTTTTCTTCATCGGTTCGCTGCTCATCCCGGAGAGTCCTCGCTGGCTCGTGAAGAACGGCCGGCCGGACAGGGCCCGGCGCGTCCTGGCCAGGATCGGCGGGGCCGCCTTCGCCGAGGCCGAGGTGCGCGACATCCAGAGCACGCTATCGCACCGGGAGATCCTGCACGTCCGCTTCCGGGGCCTGCTCGAGACAAAGATGAGCAGGATCCTTCTCGTCGGCGTCGCCCTGGCGGTCCTCCAGCAGTGGAGCGGGATCAACGTCATCTTCAACTACGCCGAGGAGATCTTCCGGGGGGCCGGATACGGCGTCAGCTCGATCATGTTCAACATCGTCATCACGGGCGCGGTTAACCTTTTGTTCACCTTGATCGCGATCCAGACGGTGGACCGTTTCGGCCGCCGGGCCCTGATGCTCGCCGGCTGCGCGGGCATCGCTTTTTTCCATGCGCTCATCGGCCTGGGCTATGCGCTCAACTTGAAAGGTCCCGCGGTCGTGGCGCCGGTACTGGCCACGCTGGCCTGCTACGGTTTTTCGCTGGCGCCCGTCACCTGGGTGCTGATATCGGAGATCTTTCCCAACCGGATCCGCGGGGCCGCCGTGGCGGTCTCCACCTCGGCTCTCTGGATCGCCTGCTTCATCCTGACCTACACATTCCCGCTGCTCAACGGGGCGCTCGGGCCGGCCAAAACCTTCTGGCTCTATGCCCTGATCTGCGCCGCCGGCTGCGTTTTCATCTTCCTGCGCGTACCCGAGACAAAGGGCAAAACGCTGGAAGAGATCGAGCGCGAGTTGGTAGAATAGGTTCGGGGTAGCGGATTCGAAACCGCGCGGGGTTGCTGCGGAGGGGAGTCTCCTGTAAAATAGCACCTTGAAACGTTTCTTTTTAATCGAGGGCTGAGATGAGAAAAACCACTTGCCTCCTTATGGGCCTGCTCCTTGCGCTCCTCATGGGGAGCCCCATACTGGCCCAGAAAATCAAAACAGTCGACGGCGTCACCGTTGTCTCCAACGGAAAGAAGCCGGTGACGGTCAAAGGCCAGCCGGCCAAGATGGCGCTGGTTGAGGAATTGGCCGTCGGAGGCGGCGGCAACCCGGACGAATCCCTCTCCCAGGTGAGCACGTTCGTCGTGGACGGAGAGGGCGGCATTTTCGCGCTCGATTTCAAGGAGCAGAAAATCAAGGTCTTCGACAAGTCGGGAAAGTTCCTCCGCCAGATCGGCAAGCCCGGCCAGGGTCCAGGCGAGCTGGGGATGGCCAGCGGCATCCAGCTCATGGCCGACGGCACCCTGGCCGTCGAGGACGCCACCAACCGACGGCTGGCCTACTTCAAGCCGAGCGGCGAATTCATCAAGAATATCTCCACCTCCGACAAGCTGGCGCTGGTCAACCTCCTTCTCGACGGCAAGGGGAATGCCATCGGACGGGAGATGGGGGTGACCGAGGGGAACGCCAAGATGTTCTTCGAGATCAAAAAGTTCGACTCGAACCTAAAACCGCTCTTCACCCTCGACAAAATCGAGTTCCCGGTGCCGATTCCGGGGTCCGGCACGAAAATCAATGTCCTGGATATGATCTCGGCATATCAGTTCAGCCCGGCGGGAAATATCTTCTACGGACGCAATGCAGACTATGAGGTCAAAGTCTACAGCCCGGAAGGGAAGCTCGTCCGGAGGATCCTCAAAGACTTCGACCGGGTGAAAGTCACCCAGGCCGATATCGACGAAATGCTGGAGAGGATGCCGAACCTGGCGACCGGTGTGAATATGAAAGATATGTTCACCTTCCCCGAGGTTTTCCCGCCTTTCCAGGTCTTCCTCCTGGACGACCAGGGGCGGCTCTTTGTGCGGACCTTCACTAAGGGAAAGGCCAAGGGCGAGTACGTGTTCGACGTCTTTGATGCCGACGGGGTTTTCTTTTGCCAATTCGTCAGCAAGGCGGACCTCCGGCTCTTTAAGGCCGGCAAGGCCTACGGGATCGAGGAAACGGACGAAGGCTACCAGGTGATCAAGAGATATTCGGTCTCGACCGAATAGCCGGGTTTTTCCGGTTTCGCGCCGCGAGGGCGGTGACGCACCTTCCGTTGATCATGACATAGCCAAGTTATTTGTGAGACGCACCACGAGTATCCGGAAGTGCCCTTATCCCCGCCCCAACCTTTTTGTCCGCTTGGCGATTTTGGACTTTATTTTTTTATATGATGGAGGAGGGCCCATCCGGATTTGACTTCCATCAACGAACAGGACGTCTGAGATGTGCCACTCGTCCGTGATCTCCCCGGCCAAACCATCCACCAGCCTGAAGACGGCCCGGTCGCCAAGCTCCGCGGCCGCCCGCCTGGCCCGCTCCACGGTCATGTTCATCGCCGGGCACCAGCCGTTGAGCAAAGCCGTGACGGT
>Ga0079037_100002559_pt1 | contig 10110 bp, 10 predicted proteins | sample Mud3Dept4metaG_FD_71479 | JGI IMG/M metagenome (GOLD analysis project Ga0079037, IMG submission 71479) | Freshwater wetland microbial communities from Ohio, USA, analyzing the effect of biotic and abiotic controls - Mud 3 Core 4 Depth 4 metaG | ecosystem: Environmental > Aquatic > Freshwater >... | reverse complement strand
CGCAGCGCCTCGGCCACCGGGTGCGGGAAGCGCACGCGGGCCTCGGCGGTGGCCGTACGGTGCGTGACGGCCTTGCCGCCCACGTCCACCATCGCGGGTTGCCGGCGTTCGTCGACGTGGGTGAATTCGTTGCTCATCCGCCGATGTAATGCATTTCGATCTTCTGCAGGGGATGCTCGCCACGGCGCAGCGCCTCGCGCTGTTCGCTGTAGCGATCGGCCCGGCCGGTCCAGGCCGTGCGCAGCAGGCCGGCGAGCTCATCGTCCGAGGCGCCGCCACGGAGCGCGCCGCGCAGGTCGGTGCCGGCTGTCGCGAACAGGCAGGTATAGAACACTCCCTCGGACGACAGCCGTGCGCGCGTGCAATCGCCGCAGAACGGCGCGCTCACCGACGAGATGAAACCGATCTCCCCGGCACCGTCGTCGTAGCGATAACGCGTCGCGACCTCACCGTGATAACTGCCGGGCAGCGGCGTCACCGGCCAGCGCGCGGCGATCTGCTGCAGCGACTCGGAGGAGGTCACCACCTCTTCGCGACGCCACGCGTTGCGGTTGCCGACGTCCATGTACTCGATCAGGCGCACGATCACCGGGCTGCCGCGGAAACGCTCCAGCAACGGCAGTACCGTGTGGTCGTTGCTGCCGCGGCGCACCACAGTGTTGACCTTCACCGGGCCCAGGCCCGCCTCGAGCGCCACCTCGATGCCGTGCAGCACGTCCTCCAGGCCGCCGAAGCCGCCGCTCATGCTCGCGAACACCTCCGGGTCGAGCGAATCGAGGCTCACGGTCACGCGGCACAGGCCATTCGCCTTGAGCTCGGCCGCATGCTGGGCGAGCAGCACGCCGTTGGTGGTGAGCGCGATGTCCTCGATTCCCTCGATCAACGACAGTTCGCCCACCAGCTCCGCGAGGCGCGGACGCAGCAGCGGCTCGCCGCCCGTGAGTCGTACCTTGCGGACACCGAGTTCCACGCCGGCGCGCGCCACGCGCACGACCTCGTTGAAACCGAGGCGCTCGCTGGTGCGCAGGAACCGATAGCGGTCGTGGAAGGTCTCCTTCGGCATGCAGTACGGGCAGCGGAAGTTGCATCGGTCCATGACCGAGATGCGCAGGTCGTGCATGGGGCGGCCGAGGCGGTCGCGCGGTCCCCCCGGGGACGGGTGCGTCACCACGTTGCCGAGCGATCCGCGCTGGTCGGCCATCGGCCTCACCACCTGTAGAACGGCGCGACATGACCCGCCGCGTACTCGGCAGGGCCTGGCGGCAGCTCGACGAACCCATCGGTGCCGAGCAGCGACACGAAGTCGCCCGAGCCCTGGGTGGGCCGCGGCAGTGCCACTGTGCCGAGCGCCGGGTTCGAATCGAGTTGCACCGGGAGGAAATACCACAATGCGGGCTTGACACGGAAGGGCGCCCCGAGCGCGACGGGCTCGACCGGCCGCGACGCGAGCCCCGCGCCCGCCTCGAGTCCCGCGACCACGTAGCGCAACAGGCACACGAGCGAGGACACCGGGTTGCCGGGCAGTCCGAACACCGACTGGCCCGCCGGGCCGATGCCGAACCACAGCGGCTTGCCCGGGCGCTGTGCGACCCGGTGCAGTACTTCGCGCACGCCCAGGTCGCGCAGGGCGCACGGCACGTGGTCGAAGCGTCCCATCGAGACGCCGCCGGACAGCACCAGGACGTCGTGGGTGGCGAGATGCACGCCGAGGCGCGCGCGCAGCACCTGCGGGTCGTCGGGCAGGTGGTCCTCCGCCACGCGGCCGTAGCCGCGCAGGGCAAGCGCGCCACGCAGGGCGCAGGAATTCGAGCGGCGCACCTGCCAGGCCTCGATCGGCTCGCCCGGCTCCACGAGCTCATCGCCCGTCGTCACGATCACGATGCGCGGCTCGGCCCGCACGCTAGCACGTGGCAGGCCGGCCGACGCGAGCACGGCGAGCTCCGGCGCCCCGAGACGGGTGCCACGCGCGAGCAGCATGTCGCCCTCCCGACAGTCCAGGCCACGGGTGTGCACGTTGGCGAAAGGCTCGACGATGACGTCCGGATCCACGTCAGCCCAGCCGTCCGCCACCGCCAGGCGCTCGACGGGGATGACGCAGTCGCTGCCCGGCGGCAGCACCGCGCCGGTCATCACCTCGAGGCACGTCTCGCCAGGCAATGACTGCGGCTGCTGGCCGGCCGCCTGCGTGCCGGCGATGCGAAAGCGCCGCTGCCCCCCACGCCAGGCCTCGCTGGCGATGGCGATGCCATCCATGGTGACCCGGTCGAACGGCGGCTGGTCACGCTCGGCGCGCACCGACTGCGCCAGCACGGCACCCGCGAGCGCGGCGAGCGGGCGCGACTCGATCGGCAACGGCTCCACGTGCCGGCGGACCAGTGCCTCGGCTTCGGCGGGGGTGGGCAGGGATTGCACGGCGCTCAACGCTCAGCCCGGCGCGGACCGGGTGCGCCGGGACCCAGCGGCGCGCCGGTGCCGCGCGCGATTACTTTTTCTGCGCAGCGCTGTATGCCTTGAGCTCCTGGCTCCAGCGGTCGGCGAGCGCGGTGAGTTCGTCGAGCGCGGCGTTGTGCTTCTTGGCGTGCACGGTCTCGATGTTCGCCATCTTGGCCGTGTACTCCGGGTCCATGTTGTCGAGCGCGGCGATCGACGCGGTCTTCTCCTGCTCGAGGCAGGGCAAGTAGACCTCCTGCACGGACTTGGAGTACTCCTTGACCTGGGCCTGCGCAGCGAGCATCTCTTCCTTGGTCGCCTGGCCGCCGTTAGGCAGGTTCTGCGGCGCCTGAGGGTAAACGCAGGCCGCTTGCGCGCTGGCGCCGAAGGCCAGCAGGAGGGGCAGGACGAGCAGGGAGGTCGAACGCTTCATGGTCTGGGTCCTCGACAGCCAGCGGGCCCGGCGCCGGGCCGGGGGTAAAAAGTGGGGCAAGACTATAGCAGAGGGTCCCCCGGTAACGGCTATGCTTGGCCCCCTTCCCAGCGCCGGGCCCCGTTGCGGGCCGTACCGTCGGAGGTGATCCGCCATGACAGCATCCGAGCCGCCCGTCACCTATGGCGCGAGCTCCCACGGCCTGCGAGGCGACTATGCCGACATGCGGCCCGACTACACGGTCACTCAGGACTATGCGAAGTACCGGTTGGCGGACCAGGACCGCTGGCGACGCCTCTACGCCCGCCAGATGCGCCTCGTGCCCGGGCGGGCCTGCGCCGAGTTCCTGCGCGTCGTGGACACGCTTGGCTACTCCGCCGGCATCCCGCGCTTCGAAGAGGTGAACGAGCGCCTGCGATCGGCCACTGGCTGGGAGGTGGTCGCGGTGCCGGGACTGCTGCCCGAGCACGTGTTCTTCAACCACCTCGCCCAGCGCCGGTTTCCGGTCACCGTGTGGCTGCGCGAGGAGCACGAGTTCGACTACATCGTCGAGCCCGACGTGTTCCACGACTTCTTCGGACACGTGCCGCTGCTGTTCGACCCGGTGTTCGCCGACTACATGCAGGCCTACGGCCGGGGCGGGCAGAAGGCGGACGGGCTGCATGCGCTCGAGTACCTCGCGCGGCTCTACTGGTACACCGTCGAGTTCGGGCTGGTCCGCAGCAATGAGGGCCTGCGCATTTATGGCGCGGGCATTCTCTCCTCGCCGAGCGAGGTGAGCTACGCGCTCGCGAGTCGGGAGCCGAACCGCATCGGCTTCGATCTCAAGCGCGTGATGCGCACTCGCTATAAAATAGACAGTTTCCAGCAGACGTATTTCGTGATCGACGATTTCGGGCAGCTGTTCCGCGAGACCGCGCCCGACTTCACGCCCCTGTATGCCGAGATCAGTGGGCAGGATCCGTTCCCGGCCGATCTCGTGCTGCCCCAGGATTACCTGTACGAACCCGTCGAGGATTGACGATGAGCACGCCCATTCCCGCCGCCGTCCACGCCCCCGCGTCCTTCACCCTTGGCCATTTCGTCGCTGGCCGGCACGTCGCGGGCACGTCCGGCCGTGTCGGCCCGGTGTACAACCCGGCGACCGGGGCCCTGCGCGGCCGCGTTGCATTTGCCAGCGCCGAGGAAGCGCGTGCGGCCATCGCTGCCGCCGAAGCCGCGCTGCCCGGGTGGGCCAGCGTTACTCCGCTGCAGCGTGCGCGGGTGATGTTCCGCTTCAAGGCGCTGCTCGAGAGCCACATGGACGAGCTCGCGCTCATGCTCACCTCCGAGCATGGCAAGGTGCTTTCGGACGCGCGTGGCGAGGTCGTGCGTGGACTCGAGGTGGTGGAGTTCGCCTGCGGCATCCCGCAGCTCCTCAAGAGCGAGTTCACCGAGAACGTCGGAACCGGCGTGGACAGCTGGTCCATCCGGCAGCCCGTCGGCGTGTGCGCCGGCATCACGCCGTTCAATTTTCCGGCCATGGTGCCCATGTGGATGTTCCCCGTGGCCATCGCTTGCGGCAACACCTTCGTGCTCAAGCCGTCGGAAAAGGATCCTAGCGTGCCGCTGCGCGTTGCCGAGCTGCTGCAGGAAGCGGGCCTGCCGGAGGGCGTGTTCAACGTCATCAATGGCGATCGCGAAGCCGTGGACACGTTGCTCACCGATCCCCGGGTCGCTGCCGTGAGTTTCGTCGGCTCGACGCCCGTCGCCGAGTACATCTATCGAACCGCCTCAACTCACGGCAAGCGCGTGCAGGCCCTGGGCGGCGCCAAGAACCACATGGTCGTCATGCCCGATGCCGACACCCGCAACGCCGCGAGCGCCCTGGTGGGCGCCGCTTACGGCTCAGCGGGCGAGCGCTGCATGGCGATCTCGGTGGCCGTGGCCGTCGGCGACGCCGGCGACCGCCTGATCGATGCCTTGCGGCAGCAGCTTGCCGACCTGAAGGTCGCGCCTGGCACCGCTGACCGCGCCGACATGGGTCCGCTGGTGACCCGGGAGCACCTCGATCGCGTGCGTGGTTACGTCGATCTTGGTGTCGAGGAAGGTGCCGCGCTGGTCGTGGATGGCCGCGAGCTGCGTGTGCCCGGGCACGAGCAGGGCTACTATCTCGGGCCGTGCCTGTTCGATCGCGTGGAGCCGCGGATGCGAATCTACCGCGAGGAGATCTTTGGCCCGGTGCTGTGCGTGGTTCGTGTGCCGGACCTGGAGTCCGCCCTCGAACTCGTCAATGCGCACGAGTACGGCAACGGCACCGCGATCTTCACCGCCAGCGGCGAGGCCGCACGCTCGTTCACCCAGCGCGTGCTGTGCGGCATGGTGGGCATCAACGTCCCCATTCCCGTGCCCATGGCGTTCCATTCGTTCGGCGGCTGGAAGCGGTCGCTGTTCGGTCCGCTGCACGTGCACGGGCCGGACGGCGTGCGCTTCTACACGCGCCTCAAGACGGTGACGTCGCGATGGCCTTCGTCGGTACAGGAGGGCGCGCAATTCGTGATGCCGACCATGAAGTAGCCGGCTGCTGTAGAATCGCCGCCTCTCCCGCGCGGCCGTAGCTCAGTTGGATAGAGCATCAGGCTTCGAACCTGAGGGTCGGGGGTTCGAATCCCTCCGGCCGCGCCAGCCCGCCAACGGGCTGGAGGCGCACGCGCACTATTGAGACGTGGTAGACAGACCGTGTGCCAGGGGTCTTACACCATGGGCGGCGTGAAGGTCGAATCGGTGCCCACCGTCGCGGAATTGCCTGCGCGGCTCCCGCGCGGGCGCACGGGGCTCGTGCTGACCGGCGGCGGGGCACGCTCTGCCTATCAGGTGGGCGTCATGCGGGCGGTGGCCGACCTGCTGCCGCATGATGCACCGACGCCGTTTCACGTGATCAGCGGCACGTCGGCTGGCGCAATCGTCGCCACCGGCATCGCCGCGCACGCCACGCATTTCCGCACCGGGGCCGTGACGCTCGAGCGCGTCTGGCGGAACTTCCATGTCGACCAGGTATTTCGCACCGACACGCCGAGCATGTTGCGCGCCGGCGGCCGCTGGCTGGCGGCCCTGCTGTCCGTCGGCCGGCTAGCCTCGCCTCCGGATTCCTTGTTCGACAACACGCCGTTGCGGCAGCTGCTCGAGCGCCGTGTCGACTTCGTCCGTATGCGCGACGCGCTGGCGGCAGGCTGCCTGGACGCGCTGGTCATTTCGGCAGCTGGGTACAGCAGTGCCCAGTCGTTCGCGTTCTACGAGAGTCGGATTCGCCTGCCAACGCCAGTCCCGTCGTGGCCGCGGGGCGTGGCTACCGAACTGCAGCTCGACCACCTGATGGCGAGCAGCGCGGTGCCGTTCCTGTTTCCCCCGGTGCGGATGCACGGCGAGTATTTCGGCGACGGCGCGATGCGCCAGGTCGCGCCTCTGAGCCCCGCGATCCGCCTCGGCGCCGACCGGCTGTTCGTGGTGGGAGTGCGCGCCGATCGTCCCCAGGCGCCACCGATCGCGGACGTTGCCCAGATGCCGAGTTTCGGGCAATTGTTCGGCTTCATGCTCGACACGCTGTTCATGGACTCGCTGCACGCCGCCCTGGGCCAGCTGGAGCGGCTGAACCGGCTGCTGGCGCAGTCGGGCGTGCCGAACCCCGAGGGCTTACGCCACATCGGGTCACTGCTGATCGTTCCCGGCGAGGACCTCAGTGCCATCGCTGCCCGCCATGCCCGGCGCATGCCGCGGACCGTGCGTGCGCTGCTGCGCGTCATGGGCACCGGGAATGGCGACGGCTCCGAGTTGCTCAGCTACCTGCTGTTCGAGTCGGGATACACTCGCGAGCTGATCGCACTCGGGCACGCTGACACGATGGCACGCCGCGATGAGGTGGCCTCGTTCCTGGAGCCCGCCGTGAGTGCGGACCAGCGTGCGTCCTGAGCTTCAGGCGCCGCCGTCACTAAGATTCCGCCGGGGTCTCCAGGCGCTGCGCTGGTACTTCGCGCCGGAATACCTGCATCTGGATCGCGTCGATGCCACCCGGCCGACGCTGTTCGTCGGCAATCATTCGGTGTTCGGCGTGCTGGATGTCATGTTGTTCGCGGACGGCCTGTACCGGGAGCGCGGAATCATCCTGCGTTCGCTGGCCGACCGGCTGCACTTCAAGTTCCCGGTGTGGCGCGACGTGGTCGAAATGACCGGTGCCGTGCTCGGCAGCCGGGCCAACTGTGCCGCGCTGATGCGCCAGAGGGCGCACATCCTGGTCTTCCCGGGCGGCGCGCGCGAAGTGTTCAAGCGCAGAGGCGAGGCCTACCGGCTGATCTGGAAGGAGCGTTACGGCTTCGTGCAGCTGGCGATCGAACACGGCTACACGATCACGCCGTATGCGACGGTCGGCGCGGAAGAAGCCTTCAGTGTGCTGCTGGACTCGGGTGATTACATGAAGACGCCGGTGGGCCGCGTCCTCGCGGCGACCGGGATCGCCGGGCGGTATCTGCGAGGTGGCGAGGAGTTTCCACCGCTGGTGAGGGGCGTCGGACTCACCATGGTTCCGCGACCCGAGAAGCTGTATTTTTCAGTGGGCAAGCCCATTGACATGGCGCGCTACCGCGGCTCTGCCGATGACCCGTCGGCGCTGCAGCGCGCGAGGGACAGGGTAGGGCGGTCCCTGCAGCATCTGATCGCTGAACTGCGTGAGCATCGGGCGCAGGACACGGCGACCGGAGCAATGCGCCGACTGATCAACCGGCTTTGATGGCGTGGCCAGCGGCGCGATCACACCAGGTTCCTGCGCTTGACCGACGACACCGGATTTGCGCGCTTGCGCGGACGGGCGGATGATTCCACCGACGACGTTCGACACGAGGGTTACGATATGAACACTCGTCGATTCCTCCTGGCCGCAAGCCTGCTTTGCGTGACGCTGGTGACCCTGCCGCTGGTAGCCGACGCCGCCGCTGATCCATTCCCCAATGGTTGCGTCAGTTGCCACGTGGTCGACAAGGAGAACGGCAAGGACCATCGCCTGAGCACACAGCTGAAAGAGTGGACCGCCGGCAGGATCGAGCCCGGCCTGCTCGCGATGAGCAAGGCGACCGCACCCGCCGGAGTCACTCTCAAGGGCAAGCATCCGGCTGCGGAAGATTCGCTCGAAGACATTCCGGGCGCGTGCCTGGACTGCCACGACGCCGGGTCGAAGAAGGCGCCGCCGTTCGCGCGCCTGCTGCACCTCGCGCACTTGACCGGCGGCTCGAAGAACGTGTTCGTGACGACCTTCAAGGGCGACTGCTCGCACTGCCACAAGCTGAATGTCCAGACCGGGGAATGGGCGCTGCCGAGCGGCCCCGAAAAGTAGCGCAGGCGGCGTGCATAGGCGGAGGTGGCCTGGTGGCGGTCCAGGACAGCAACGGCAATGGCTGAACGACGGCGACGCCGTCTCAAGAGGGCTTGACCGACCTTGAGTCCCCGGGCAAAGGCCGCGGCGACGCCCGGTAGCCGGCCGCTGCGCGCGCTTGCACGGGACGACATTGCCCGGCGCTTCGAGGCAGCTCTGGCGAAGCATGACGGCGTTGCCGGCGCACATTGCATCCATGAGCTCTGGATGCGCAACGAGCTGGCGATGAACGTCGAGGCCCGGCTCGAGCAGCTCTGGTCTGCGGCGTCCGAGTCCGTGCCCGAATGGCTGCCGATGCGCTACGTCGGCTGGTTGCCCCTGGCATACGAAGTGGCTGCAAGGTTCCGGCCGCAAGGCCGCGGCCGATCCAACCTCTACCTGGTGCTGCTGGACTACAGCGACAGCCGACCCGAGCCTCACGGTGTCTACGTGGGAGCGACCCGGTATCGGCCTGCCCAGCGATTCGACCAGCACAAGGCGGGCATTCGCGCGGCCGGCAGCGTCTTGAAGCGCGGACTGGAAGTGCTGACGGGACCCGTGCTGCACTTGCGCCGGATTCCACGGGCCGAGGCGGCAGAGATCGAACAGGGGTTGGCCGAGGCCCTGCGCGCCGCAGGACTCTTCGTGCAGGGCGGCCACTGACGGCCGGCGAGGCCCGGGCGCGCGCCGTCCTCCTCAGTCTTCGCGCTTCAGCAGCGCCGCGAGCTCGGCGAACGGGGTGTGAGTCGTGACCGGTGCGCGGTCGGCCGAGCCGGCAACACCGCCGGACTGTTCCACGTACCGCTGATGCTCATTGTCGTGGCAATAAATGCACAGCAACTCCCAGTTGCTGCCGTCCGGTGGGTTGTGGTCATGGTTGTGGTTCTTGTGGTGGACCGTGAGTTCCTGGACGTTGCCGTGGTCGAACTCGCGCGCGCAGCGGCCGCAGATCCAGGGGAACAGCTTCAACGCCTGTGCGCGGTAGCCCCGTTCGCGTTCCTCGCCGGCCCGCCGCGCGTCGGCAACCACGCGATCGAGGCGGGCGAGGTCCGGGGCGACTCTCTTGCGGGTGGTCATGCCGTGGATTGTATGCCGGGGTCGTGCGGGTCGCCCGATCCTGCTTCGGCGCACGCAGCAGGCCGAGCCGGTGAACCCGGCTTCGGCCTCGCTGGCGTCCGATCGGTGCAAGGCGGCCGACGCGACATTGCGCGCCGGCCGCGAGGGGCGGACCTCCGACTGGAGGAGGAGGATCCAAAGGGCTCCGCCCCGCTGGCGCCCCGCATTGCCAACCGCCAGCGGCGCCGGCACGCGGGACTCAATTACTTTGTACGCCGACCCTACGCCGGGTGGCAGATCCGAATCTACGTATGGCAGTCGCGCATTGAGAAAAAACGCGACGCGCCTCCCAGTCGCGACATCCCGGCATGGCTGTTAGGCTGCGCCGACCCGATCCCCCGCCGGAGGCTGTACAGCGATGCTCACCGTCCATCACCTCGAGACTTCCCGCTCACAGAGGGTCCTGTGGCTGCTCGAGGAACTCGGCGTCCCTTACGAACTGAAGGTGTACAAGCGCGACGCAAAGACCCGCCTCGCACCGCCAGAGCTCAAGGCGATCCATCCGCTGGGCAAGTCGCCGGTGGTCACTGACGACGGCGAGGTGATCGCCGAGTCGGCCGCGATCATCGAGTACCTGGTCGAGAAGTACGGGCAGCGGGGGCAGGGTGAGCTGGCGCATCTGCAGCCGGCGCCTGGCACGCCGGAGCACCGGCAGTGCCGCTACTGGATGCACTATGCCGAGGGGTCGCTGATGAACTGGCTGGTGATGAAGCTGGTGTTCGTCACCATCCCGAACCGGCCGATGCCTTTCTTC
>Ga0079037_100002558_pt1 | contig 10110 bp, 3 predicted proteins | sample Mud3Dept4metaG_FD_71479 | JGI IMG/M metagenome (GOLD analysis project Ga0079037, IMG submission 71479) | Freshwater wetland microbial communities from Ohio, USA, analyzing the effect of biotic and abiotic controls - Mud 3 Core 4 Depth 4 metaG | ecosystem: Environmental > Aquatic > Freshwater >... | reverse complement strand
CGTCCACTCGATCGTTTCCGCACCCACCACCAGCGGCAGCAGGAAAAGACAGACAGCAAGAAACTTCCAGAATCTCATTTGGTTCCCTCCTTTAATTGGAAATGGCAGTAGTCCGGTTTCAGCTTGAACCGTCCTCCCCATTCCAGCCCGATAGATTCAGCGATTTGCCCCGCTTCATAGTAATCCCCGATATCGTTCGCGTTGACGTTCACCTTGAGGTCCCAAACCGGCTGTCCATCATTCAGGATGGCGATATCGAAAGCCGTCCTCTTAGTATGCCGGCTATTCTTCGTCCATGTTACTTGCGGCCGCTTATCGCCGTTCCTTCCATGCCCCCACAGCTCGAGCTGTTCCTCCTTACTTCGGTAGGTACAGGTCAGCATGAAAGGGACTCCCACTTCTGCCATCTTACCCGCAAACAGGTTAAATAGCTCCTGGGTCGCCGTCGTAAGTTCCGAAATCTTCCGGCTCATTCGTTTCTCGCTGCCTTAATCTGATCCAGCAAATCGTTTCCACGTTTTGCGATCGCCGTCATGTCCAGATACACCTTGTCGATGATCCTCCTTTTTTCTTCCGGCTTGATGTTCGGGTTTTCATAGACAAGTTCCACCAGCCGGTGAGCTTTCGTGAGCGCTGTTTTTACCCCTTCGATTTTTCCGATATCCTCCTTTTGCAGAATCTCCAATCCTTCTTTTACCTCTCCGCGTTTATACATCAGCTTTGCGGATTTTATGTTCCTGTCTGCCTTGTTGTAGTCATCGAAAAACCGCTTGATGCTCTCCGTATCGGCCGTGGGATATCGGACAACGAAAGCCTTGAGGAAAGGATAATCAGACAGCGCTTTGGCCGGCTCTACCCGCTTCGGCACAACGCCGGCAAGCTGCAAGCTCTTATCGGCCGCGTGAAGCGCCCACATCCCCAGGCCCCCGCTGTACCCGCGGATAAGGTTTTCGATCCCGGCGGGAGAAACGATTTGCTGCTCAAACGCGGTCCCTTGGATCCCCGGGAGCTTCGCCAGCAATCCACCGATCTTCTTCGCCGTTTCCGTCGTGTACGGTTGATACTGATATTCTGGAAGCACTCCCTCCCTGGCTTTCGGGACGATCGCACGGCCGGTAAACATCGACTTGTTCGCCCAATTTTCGATAGGAGGAACAATGCCCGTAGGCATGACCGGCGGGACAACCCCCTGCACCAGCGAATTCATAAACCCGTCGAGTGCGTGAGGATCCTTGTCCAAGAGGTATCGGGTAATCCGCTCCGGCAAGGACCCGAACAGCGTCCCGAGGATGAACGGCTTGGGGTAGCGCAGAAGCACCTGGGACCCCTTCCACGGGCCGGAAGTCCATACGCGCCCCGTGGGGAAGATCCAGAATATATCCTTCTGCCATTGAGCTACTTCTTTTATGTCGTCGTCATCGTGCGTAGCCCATGCCAGGAGGATCGACGGGATCGTGATGGACGCGATCAGCCTAAGCGTAGTCTGCTGCGGGTACTCCTTGAATTGCCGCTGGATCTTGTCGAGATCCGCTATATTCGCGTTCAGGAAGGCCGTTATCATGTTCCAAGATTTCGTGACCGCTCCCATCCTCGAGAACGGCAACGTAACCTCTCGAGCTGCGTAGGCGCCTTCCTGAATGGCTTCTTTCGATGTACCAAGTTTGCGGAGAGCCGCCTTGAATTCACCGATCCTTGTACCGGCTTCCGTGAATTCCGAAACAGCCCGTAGAGCGTCGATGGGCTTTGTTATGACGAATAAGGCATTAGCTTTCATCCCGTGAGCTGCCATAACCTCTTGCCAGGTCTTGTCGAAATAATCCCGATCCATCGAAACCATCGCGGAATGTTCGCCGCCGCCGATCTTCCAGCGCCAATAATCCGCATCTTTGTTGAAGGCTGAAAACAACCCCCTCGGGAAATCGAAGTGCGGTTTGTACCCGTACTTCGAGTTAATAAACGCCGTGAATTGATCCCGCAGCGGGTTTTTACCCAAGGCGAATTCAGGCGTCAACGTAGCGCCGGCGCGGAGCAACCTCGAGGGGATCGCCATGATCTTGATAATCGTGTTGGCCGATTCCCTGTCGAGCGCATGGAAGGCTTTGTAGATCCGTGGGTCAACCTCGTAGAAGTTGGCTTTCCCCCGCTCCATAACGGTGATGACGTTCCCCCGCGGAGTCTGTTTCGACGGCCGGTAGATATACGCAAGTCCCTCGGGGATCTCGATGCCGAATTCCCGTACCGTCGCCCGTACCGTTGCGCGTTCCACTACCCGCTCGATGATCCGATTCCTGGCCGTAGTATTCGTCGCCCGGGAGATCCGGTCCACGATCGTTCGAGATTCGGCTTCCGAATACCCGCGGGACTTGAGGGCTTCGATCGCCCGATCCTTCATAATCCGTGTACCGCGTTCGTCCGGAGGTACAGCTTCGCCGGCTTCGCCCGTTTCCGTGATCGTTTCCCTGATCGCCTGATTGGTCGTGGTGAATTGCGTTGTTTCCGACCACTTCCCGTACTTCCGGAGCATATCTTCCAGCTCCGTATCCTTCACGGCGATCCGCTGCGTATCCGCGGGTATCTTCTCAACGAATTTCCCCATGCCCTCGGCTTGTCTGGAAAGATCGACCAGGGCCTTGCCTACCGCGTTCTTCTCCACCGCATTGATAAAAGCGTAGGTGTTTTTGATGATGGATTCCGTAGGGCTGACGATATCGCGCCAGGATCCCTTGAACCGATGCAGGGGAGCGCGAGTAACTTCAAATCCGGTCTTGCCCCAGGCGCCGGATTGCTCGTAATCCATGACGCGGTAGAACGGAACGTAGTCCTCATTCGACTCCCGCATCTTGAGGAATTGCTCCCCGTTTATAACCCCGCCATCGTAGAGATAGCGAAGCAGGGCGTTCTGGTAATGTTTCAGGTCGAGCGCTGCTTGCTTGAATTCGGGATAATACTGATCCCCGTATTCTACAACTTGCCTTGCATCGGAATCGAAGATCCCCGATTTCTCCTGTCCCACGATGAGGGAGCGTTTAGATACAAGATAGGCGTCGAATACGTCCCGATTCTCCTTGATGGGGAGCATAATCTCCCGGTAGGACTTGACGGCGCCGGAGAATTTATACGTCTTGAAGCTGAACGGCTTGTACTCGAGCCACGCATCGGCCTTGCCCTTCCAGCCGGCCATCAGGTGCGCCAGTTTATAAGCGTTCCAGCGGGTAGGCACTTGGTCGATCTTCGTGACCTTCGCCATTTCCTTTACAACTTGCTCGAGAGGGTACAGGGCATCTACCAGCGCTGTATAAAGCTCCCCACCAGATACTTTTGCCTTTAATTCTGGTGTATTCGAGATAGCCCCCATGACCCGGGCCAGGGGCGGCTGCTCGAGCCATCGGGCATAGTCAGCCCTTACTTTCAAGAGGATCGCTTTTACGTCAGGGGCGTTCGCGTCGAGTTTTTCCTCGAAGAATTTGTAGAACTTCGGAGCTACCCGCTTGGCTTCGTCCGGATTCACAACGTATCGACGGATGAATTCCGCATACCCCTCAGCGGTCTTGGATCCTCCCGCCCGGGGCTTCGTCGCTATCGGGATCAGCTCGTCCTGAAATGCCCGTAAGGGGCCGGCGGCTAAATTCCCGCTGGTGGTACGCGCTTCCGGCCAGAGGAACTTATGGAGGGCGTGTCCGATTTCGTGAGCTGCAACCTCGATATCGTTCGCGTACCTCGTCCGGATGACTTCTGCCTTGACCTTGAAGATCCCCAGGGCTTGTCGGAATCGTCCTACGCGGATCGGGATATCGAATTTCTCCGCGATGAACTTAATGATATCCGACCGCTTCATCGGCTTATCGGTATCAATCGGCGCCTGGGGCTTCTTCCGGAAATCAAATTCCGGATTGAAGCTCTCTACCCCTTCTCCCCCTTCCCCGAACAATCCACCTTCCGGCGGGGGAGCTGGCGGTCCCTTTTCGGGAGCGCGATACTTGGCGCGTTCACCCGGGAACAATTCATCCTGTTCGCCGGCCATTTCCGGCTTCAACGGTTCCTCGGCTACGGGAGCTTCCTCGGTATCAAGCTTGAAGGGCTGGCCCTTGGGCGCTTCCTCGGCCAGCCCCTCATGGGCGTACTTGACCCATTCCTCCCGGGATCCAAGGTGTTCGTCAAGGATCTTGAGGTTATTGAGAGCATCGTCAAATCGAAGTTCCCCAAGGGCTATTGCAGCCCCTCGAGAAATTCGATGGGCCTCATTGAAAGCTGGTAGCGCCCGATGAGCGTCGGCGTATTTGTTCAAGGCCGCATATACATCTTTTTTATGCTGTTTTGGATCTATCCCTTTCTTCTTCGCCATCCTCTTGATGCCGGCCTCGAGATCACCAGCAAAGTCGGTATAATCCGGATACATCCCCCATTTGCCCTCAAGACTATCAATCGAATTCTTTACTTTCGTCCTGACATAAGCATAGCCAGCGCCCTCAAACGTATTTGCATCATTCATCCGATGCGTAAGATCCCCGGTGTTCTCAATCGCTATGTTCATCGCGGGAGAGTCGATCATATCTTGTACGTCCCGCATGGCCCCTTCTGGCTTGCCGCGCTGCTGCTGGCCCATCTTAATAAAATCTTCTTTTGTAGCCGTAGGCTTCGCAGGAGCTTTTTCAGCCGGTTTTCCGTACCGCTCCATCTGCTTCTTGATATGCTCGTAGGTCGCTTTCGACCGGAAGTAGCCGGCGTTTTCCTTCCCCTTGACTTCCTCTCCCATGACCTTCCGTAAAACCCTGTCGATCGCAAAGCCCAGGTCGGCCCGGGCCATCATCCAGTCATACCGATCGCCTTCCCCCACAACTCCCTCTTTTACATCTTTCAGAAATTCCGCGGGAGAAATCCCGAAATCATCAAAGCCAGCTTCCTCCGCGAACCGAAGGATCCCCTTGTCCGTGAGGGCGCCCAAGGCGTCATGGAACAATTCGGTATCGTCGTAAGCCTTGACTTCCTCGCCAGCTTGCTCTTGCAGCGATTTCTTCCGCTCGTTGATCGAGGAATCGCGGATCCCGGTCGGAACGGAATCGGTGTATATCTCGTACTTCTTCCCGATCTTGGATATCTCGTTTATGAAAGCAAAGTATCGTGGGTTCCCCGGGCCAAGGCCCAACAGGTGAACCGCATTGGGATTTACCGCTTCGATAATCGCCCTGGCTTCCGCGGGACTCCACGCCTGTTTGTTCGCTGGTATCCCAAGGATCAGGTTGTCGGTATCGAGCGCGCTATCCATTTGCGAGTAGTGCTTGCTGATCTCTTGCGGGGTAGCGCCCTTCTGTGCCGGGATGATGATGTTCGCTTCCGTCTTAGCCAGTTTTCGGAGTGCGAACGTAAACTTCTTCTGTAGTACAAATGTTTTTGCAGCATCCCCGATAACATCGGGAGCCACGACGAATAGATTCTCTCCCGTAGTCGCTACATCATCAGCTACCGCCTGATATCTGGCGAATACACTCGGCCAATCCATTTCCTTGCCGCGGGTAAATGCCGTAAATGCTCCGGAGTCGATGAAAACCTTATTTGTCTGTGTCGCTTTCGCAACTTCTTTCATCAGCGGCTTGGTAAGATCATCGACAACGATCCCTACGCCGGCATTGGCTTCCGTTGCCCCCTTGAAATGCGCCTTCCGGCCAAGGCCGGAGAAGAAATGCGTTGTATCGTGAGTAACCCCTGGGCGCTTCGGTAAATCTTTTTCTCTGTTGGGCCAAGCTTCGCCTACCTGTTCCTCGACCATCTTTGCTACTTCGGAGGGCGCAATCTCTTTATCGCTGGTAGCTACATGAGTGGGAGAAAGGCCCTTTACATCCGGTCTTTGTATCCATCCGGACCAGCCGCTATCGGTTAAGACCATTCCTCCCCAAGATTCATTTTCCGTTTTCCCCTCAAAAGCATATCGGGCTATTTCATCTTTCTTGTGGGATATCTTTACCCATTTTTTGCCAAGGTCTTTTGCTTCCGGAATCGCCGGCATTTCATCTGCTTCCTGAATGGCCGCTCGTTCCTCGTCCAGTTCGGCTTGCTTCTCGGCATCCTCCTTGGCTTTTACCGCGGCTTCTTCCGCTCTGCGCTTCTCGGCTTCCGCTTCGATCTTGGCGATTTGTTCCTCGGTGGGAGCATTGGCTTCCGCAAATTCTTCCGCTGATTTCCCGGTCTGCGCGACACCCTGCTTCTGGCGTTCCTTTTCGAGTAACAACCTCTCCGTCAGTTCGCTCAATGAGGTTATTGGTATCCCCGTTACGTCACTTATTTCGGCAAATATCGCATCGGCTTTCATAAACTTCTCTTTATTCCCGGGGAGGCGCGTGAAATACTGCGACAGGCCATTTTCCTTGATCTGCTGCCCTCGATAATCCTCATCGGAAATGTAAACGCGCCCTTTCCCGCTTTTCCCAAGAATATGTCGAGCTACGGGTCCAATGCGATCCTTTAATGGAACCGCCTTACCCTTGGGAGGGGCGGGAGCTTCTTCTTCGGCCGCGGTTGCCTTTTTCAGCTTATTTTGCAGTTTTCCCATCTTGTTCAGGTATACCTGAGTGAGTTTTTTATGCTTGGCAACCTGTTCCGGAGTCGGATTCTTCCCAAACATCTTCTTGAGGGGTCGAGGGGCTGTATCCCGTAAGTCCGATATCTCACGGACAATGCGAGTGCGATCCGAAACAGGCGGCTCGGTAACTTCTTCCGCTTCCCCTTCCCTTGGAACCGCTCCCCGCTCCGCTCTCTGCTTCTCCAAGCTGATTTCCTGGGGAGTTTTCTTAATCCCGCTCTCAACCTCCTTCATTTCTACCGGCTTCGGGGGGATCCCGGCTGCAATTTCCTCCCTCCGCTTGTTCAGGAGTGCCAGGGATTCCTCGTTCGCCTTTAACCGGCCGTATATCTCGCTCCGGCCCATCGGATCCGATTCCGGCCGCTTCGCCAGCTCGTCTTTTAAGTCGATAATGCTTAGATTTACGGCCATTACATCTTTTTCGAGTACCGCGGGATCCGTGATCTGATCTTCCTGCTGGCCGGATCGAGTGAAACGGGGGGTAGCTCGGCGCTCTGCTTGACCAGCCGGGGGTTGCTGATACGCAGTAGGCGGTTCCGGAACTGTTTCAGGACCGGCTTCGGGGGGCGCTTGAGCCGGTTCGTACCGGGATCTCGCCCTCATAAGGGCTTCCAGAACCGTTTCATCCGGCTTCTTGACGAAACTCCCCGCCACGGTATCGTCGTTGAACATGGGATGCGGCCCCATATTCCCGACATATCTGACCTTCCCCGGGAGCTTGGCTGCTTCGGCTGCGTAATCCACGGCAGCAGGGGCCGCTGTAGGGGCCTGTTCCACGATCGGGCCAGGAGCCGGGGCAGGGGCCGGCTTATCGGAGATCGTCGCTCCTGGGGGCGTAGGCGGGGTTTCTGCCGGCGCTCCCGGGGGTGTTTCGACATTGGCTTGAGCTGCATTTGCGACAAATCCCTGCATTTTCTTGGCCAATTCAAGCCTTGCCCTGAAATCCCCTATTTTATCCGCAGACTTAGCGACAGGAGCGAAAATCGCCCCCTGCATGGGTCCCATCAGCGCCGTAACGATCAGGGTATCGTACATCTGCTTGCCTACATCTTCGAGGGTCATATCCGGCTGTAAATTCAGTTTCCCCTCTACGGCACTATAAAGGGTGTTCACTTCCTCGCCGGCCAGCTCACCCAGGAAGAATTCCGCGGCCTTTTTGACGATCGCCGTCTTGCCTTTCTTATACAAGGCGTCCAAGCCAAGTTTTTCAGTCAGCCCCTCCATCGCCTTCGAGGACAGGGCCAGTCCACCAGCGGCCAGCGGAGAATAGCCGGCGTCGATGTATTTCTGGTATCCACCGCCGGCTCCAAGGCCGAATACGCCTAAACTCGGTCCTACGCCAGCCAAGCCGAACGGTGCAGCCTGTAAGGACATACCAACAGATTCGGCCGCAGATCCCGCATAAGCGGCCATAGATCCCTCGGGGGGAGGGGTCCCTCGCTGGATCTCCGCTTGCTTGTTCCAGTATTCGGTCGCATATTTCGGGGCATTTGCCGCATCTTCAAGCCCCATCGCCCGAAGCGTTGATTCCGGCCAGAAGATATTTCCTGTTTCCGAAAGACCGGCTGAAACGGTACTTGGAGAAGCCTTTAACCCACCGATGACAGCTTCCCCTACCCCCTTCAATCCCCCTAATCGTGTTGCGAGTGCCTTGTCGCCGGGGGATGCGATCCCCAAGGTACTGATAGCCGGCCCTGGCTCCGTCCATGTCCGTTTCGGCGCCGTCAAATCGTAAGGCATTTCGTCAATCCGCGGGATTGTTGACTCTCCGGTAGGTGGTACAAACTCCGGAACCAGCGGCTTCTTATCTTCCGTGATCGTCGGCTGCATCGGTGGTTTCGGTTCTTTGATCGTCCATCCCCGCTTCAACATCCCCTGTTCGATGTTGTCCGTAGGATGGCCGTTGTCCCGGGCGAAGTGATACCGTTTGAGGTCGAAATCTATTTGCAGAGGATCCAGGCCGGCCGGTGGGACAAGATCGTATCCCGCTTGCGGCTTGATATCCGCTACCGGTTCTTCAACTCGAGCTGCCTTGTTGACGCGATCGACTACCCCCCGGGCGCGATCCCACAAGTCCACCGCGAAGGAGCTTTTAGGTTCCTCACCCGCCGGCGGTAGGAATTCATCGTAAGCCCCACCTTTGGGCTGCGCTCCCGCTGCCGGGGGTAAAAACTCGTCGTACTCGCTCACTTGATGACTCCGTTCGCCCTCGCCTTATCGTTCAACGCCTTGATCTTCGCGTTTTTCGTTGCGTTGTCCCATCCCTTGTAATCCAGTATCGACTGATACACCCGTTTGTAATCGTCGTACCCCGCCCCGCCAGCTACCTTCTTCGGGGGATTTTCCTTGTTCCAATCCGCTTGAGCTTGCGCTACCGCTTCGGCCGGAACCATCTTGGTCGAATTCTTCTGCGCTTGCCGCTTCACATAATCGTATTCCTTGCGCTGTTCGGGATTCAGCGCTTCCCGAATCTTCGCTTCGTTCGGCCCACCCGTCAGCGGATCCTGGCTGTTTAGGGAATCAATCGTCGCTTTCAATTCCGCGGATCCCGCCGGCAGTTTCGCGGTTATGTTCTCCCTCGCCTTGTCGAGATACTGAGAAACAAGCTCCCGGTTGACATGGGTGATTGCCGCCGCCTTCCCTGGGCCATCAGCCCCCCCACCGCCTTGCGACCGATGCCAGTTCTCGATCTCTGCCGTTGTGGGGTCGTGATCCAGCGATTCTACCCATGTCGTAAACGGATCTTTCTTCTCCGGTTTCACGGGAGCGTTTTCTTGCTTCTGCAGGCCGACAAGTTTGTTGACCTTCCACATCGGCATCTTCTCGTCAATGCCGTATGAATTCGGGCCGATTGGCTCGAGGTCCCGTCCTTTCGCTTCCGCTTGCGCTTCGCGCAACGCCGCGGTCGATTCTGCCGTATCTTTCAGGATCCCCGTTCTTTCTTTCGTGTCTGCGACCTTCTCTTTCCAGTAATCCGCTCGTTCCCTCGCGGCCAGGGCGCGATCTTCGCGGGTAAGCCGATGTTCTGCTTCCGAAACGTCGAGTGCTTGCTGCTTGCGCTTGTCCTCGAGCGCCTTCTCGTAGATTGACAGGCCGGCAAGTCCGGATCGACCGACAATCTCCGCGTTCGTATACGGAACCGCTCGAGGGGGAGTCGCTGCCATCGACAGGCCCATCCCCAATATCCCCATCGCGCCAGGGCTGATACCCCCCGATGCCTTCTCGCCTTCCGCGGGAGCTGGCGAAGCGATCGGCTGCTGCGGGACGTAATCCGCAAGGGGATTCGCGGGGGCTTCACCGGTAGGAGGGACAGACGTTGGAACGTCCGGCGCCTGTGCGGGAGCTGCCGCCGCTACTCGAGGGGCCGTAGGGATCCCCAGGCCGAAATCCGGCTTGTTCTGCGTGAACACTCCCTCGATCGGCTTCTTCCTTGGGGCAACGTAAGTGTTGTACCAATCCATCATCAAATTGTTCCCGTCTAATTCAGCCATACGCGCCCCCTATGAAAGTACATATCCCAACGCAGCTCCTACCGC
>Ga0079037_100002557_pt1 | contig 10110 bp, 7 predicted proteins | sample Mud3Dept4metaG_FD_71479 | JGI IMG/M metagenome (GOLD analysis project Ga0079037, IMG submission 71479) | Freshwater wetland microbial communities from Ohio, USA, analyzing the effect of biotic and abiotic controls - Mud 3 Core 4 Depth 4 metaG | ecosystem: Environmental > Aquatic > Freshwater >... | reverse complement strand
TCGCCCATCAAGTACGTGTTCTACGTGATTCGCGAGAACCGTACCTACGACCAGGTGTTCGGCGACCTCCCCCAGGGCAACGGCGATCCGTCCCTGACGCTCTTCGGCGAGGACGTGACGCCCAACGCGCACGCGCTCGCCCGTGCGTTCGTCCTCTTCGACAACTTCTACGTGGACGCGGAGGTGAGCTACGACGGGCACGCGTTCTCGACGGGGGCCTACGCCACCGACGTGGTCGAGAAGCTCTGGCCCACCAATTACGGCGGCCGGGGCGGGCTCTACCTGAGCGAGGGCGGGTGGCGAACGCGCACGCAGTACGGGAACTTCTCGGCGCCGCCGCGCGGCTACCTGTGGGACTTCGCGACGCGCGCCGGGGTGAGCGTGCGCAGCTACGGCGAGTTCGCGTACTGGGACGCGCGGTACCAGCCCGTGAAGGCCTCGGTGCCGGGGCTCGAGGGGCTCGTGCACCCGTCCTATGCGCCCTACGACCTGGAGATCCCAGACAACGAGCGGATCGACAGCTGGCTGCAGGAGTTCCGCGAGTTCGAGCGGGCGGGCGGCCTTCCGCGGCTGTCCATCATTCGACTTGGGAACGATCACACCGCGGGCACGCGACCGGGCGCCCCGACGCCGCGCGCGATGGTGGCCGAGAACGACGTCGCGCTCGGCCGCCTCGTCGAGGCGATCAGCCGCAGCCGGTTCTGGCCGGAGTCGGCGATCTTCGTCCTGGAGGACGATGCGCAGAACGGGCCGGACCACGTGGATTCGCACCGGTCGGTGGCGCTCGTGATCAGCCCCTTCGTGAAGCGGCGCGCCGTGGACAGCACGCTCTACACCACGTCGTCGATGCTGCGCACCATGGAGCTGATCCTCGGCCTCGAGCCGATGAGCCAGTACGACGCCGCCGCCACGCCGATGTACAACGCCTTCTCGCCCACGCCCGACCTCGCGCCCTACCAGCACCTGCCCGCGCGGGTGCCGCTCGACGAGCGCAACGACTGGAACGCGCCCGGTGCGCGCGCCTCGCTCGAAATGAATCTCGAGGAGGCCGACATGGCGCCGGAACTCGAGTTGAACGAGATCCTGTGGCAGTCGATCCACGGTGCGGGCGCGCGCATGCCCCCGCCGCGCCGCGCCGCGTTCGTGCGGGCGATTGGCGCCGGAGACGACTAGCACGACTCGACGAAAACGGTGACACTTTCCTTTTCTCCTCCGGTTTCTTCTTTGATGCAGCGAAACTCCCGACGAAAACGGTGACACTTTCCGCTTCTCTTTCGGGTTCCTCTTCTGTGCTGCAACAAGGGAAAGTGTCACCGTTTTGGCCCTCCCTGGGTTCTTCTTCCTTGCCGCAAGAAGGCAAGGTGTCACCGTTTCGGTCCGTTTCGGTCCGCTTCGGCCGGCGCAAAACGGAGAGTGTCACCGTTTTGGCGTATTGTTCTTCTTCCGGGTCTTCTTCCTTGCTGCAAAACGGAAAGTGTCACCGTTGTTATGCAAAACGGAAAGTGTCACCGTTTTTGGGGTAGCAAAACGGAAAGTGTCACCGTTTTGGGGGTAGACTCCGCCCGATGGGCCCCGGCCTCGATCCCCTCGTTGCCCGCGACTTCGCCATCGCGCTCGCCATCGGCGCACTGATCGGCCTCGAGCGCGAGAAGAAGAAGGCCGAGGATCCCCACGCGGGGATTGGCGGCCTCCGCACGTTCATCCTTTTCGCCGAGGCCGGCGCGCTCTGCGCGTGGCTCGCGCAGCGTCTCGCCTCGCCGTGGATCGTTGCCGCCGGCGCGCTCGGCGTGGCCGCGATGGTCGTTGCCGGCTACGTCGCAAACAGCCGCGTTCACGGCACCGACCTCGGCCTGACGACCGAGGTGGCCGCACTCGCCACCTTCCTGCTCGGCGCGGCAACCATGCTCGGGACGCCGCAGGTTGCCGTGGCGCTCGCCATCGCCACCTCCGCTGCCCTCGCCTTCAAGCAGCCGCTGCATCGTCTCGTGCGGCGCATCGGCACCGACGACCTTTACGCCGGCCTCAAGCTGCTCATCGCCACCTTCATCGTCCTGCCTCTGGTACCCAACCGCGTCGTGGATCCATGGGGGGCCATCAACCCTTACACGCTCTGGTGGCTGGTCATCCTGATCTCCGGCCTCTCGCTCGCCGGTTACGTGGCGGTGCGATGGCTCGGCACCGAGCGCGGCACGGTGGTGACCGGGCTGGCAGGCGGGCTGGTGTCCTCGACGGCAACCACACTCGCCATGGCGCGCACGAGCCGCGAGGATGCATCGGGCGGCCCGATCGGATCGGCGGCGCTCGCCGCCGGCGTGCTCGTGGCGTGGACGGTCATGTTCGTGCGCGTGCTCGTCGAGGTCGCCGTGGTGCACGCGCCGCTGCTCGGGCAACTGCGCGTGCCCTTCGCCGCCATGGGCGTGAGTGCGCTGGCGGCGGCGGCCTGGTTGTACTCGCGCGGCCGCGGCCAGGCGCGCGGCGCGGGCGTGGACGTCCCCGTGCGGAACCCGTTCAGCCTCACCTCGGCGATGCAGTTCGCGGCGCTCTTCGCCGTCGTGCTGCTGGCCGTGAAGTTCATCGAGCCGCGTGCGGGCGCCGGCGGCTACTACCTCCTGGCCGGGATCGCCGGGCTCACCGACGTCGATGCCATCACCCTCTCGATGGCGACGATGGCGCGTGACGGCGGCGACGCGACGATTGCCACCCGTGCGGTCACGATCGCAGCACTCTCGAACACGCTCGTGAAGTGCGGGTTCGTGGCCACGCTCGGCGCCGCCGCCCTGCGCCGCCGCATCGTCGCGGCGACTGGCGTCATCCTCGCGGCGGGGGCCGTCGGGCTCGTGCTGTTCTGATTCATGTTCCCCGGACCTGAAAGGCCCGGGGCTCCGAAGGACCGAGACGTGTGTGATGGAGCGACGGCCCCTTCAGGGCCGCCGTCCCGCGTCCGCCTCGCCGATCGCGATGACCCGCTCCACGCGGTAGCGCCGAACCGTCGCCAGATCCTCCAGGGCCCCCGTCGCGGGGATCGGTCGCAGCAGCAGGAACCACGCGGGCTGGCCCACGGTGATCGTCTGCGGCGACGGCGCGACCGCGGTCCAGTCGGGGAGCGTGACCTCCTGGCCAGGGCTGGCGCCGGGCAGGAACAGCGGCGCGAGCGTCAGCCCCGTGCCGTCGACGACGTCGAGTGCTCCCATCGTGCGCAGGTCGCCGATGTCGTCGATGCGGGCCAGCAGCCCGAGCCGGCGCAGGCCGTCCACACCGCGGACGATGCGCTGCGCGACGACGCCGACATCGCCCGTGAATGGAGGGACGCCGGTGCCGGCGACGATCGTCACGTTCCGGATGATGGTGTGGAGCAGGCGGTCGTCGTTGAGCGGCAACGCCTCGTAGCCCTGTGGGTCCGCCTCGGCCACGCGCCCCGTGGCAAGGGCATCGAGCGCGGCGGCGATCGCCACGAAGTTGATCCGCACGAGCGGTGGGTCGGGGTCGGGGCCGGGCCAGGCCCCCGTTTCGATCAGCACGACGGGCGTACCCCACCGCGTGATGTTGTCGCCGAACGCCCGTGCCTCGAACTCGTCGCTGTATCGACCGATACGGGTGCCGGCGAGCGGTTCGATCGCGTCGCGGATCACGACGCACAGCCGCCTGGTCAGCTGGCGGCCGGGGCTGTCGGTGAGCGGCTTGTCGAAGGCCACCGACAGAAGCGAGATCGACGCGGGCTGCGGCGGGTCGCCGAGCGACGTGCGCCAACCCTGGTTGTGGAGGTTGAAACCGACCGCCGGCGAGAGACGGTCGCGCAGGGCCTTGAGCGCGTGCCCTTCCGGCGTCTGGAGCCGCAGCGCGTCCCGGTTGACGTCGATCGACTGCGCGTTGCGCCGCTCGAAACGCTCGGCCCCGTCGGGGTTCAGCATCGGGACGATCGTGAGCGTGAGCGCATCGAGCACCCGCGCGACCGGTGGTGCGTCGCGGTGCACGCGCAGTAGCTCGAGCAGGTCGAACAGGGCGGGCGTCGCCGTGGGTTCGTCCCCGTGCATTTGCGACCAGAGCAGCACGTGGGTGGGACCACGGCCCACGGTCACGGCGAGCAGGGGACGGTTCTCGACCGACCGCCCGATCTCCTCGAGCGGGAAGAAGCGGGGGTCGGACTCGTTGAGGGCCCTCAGCCGCTCGACGACGAGGCTGTGCGTGATCAGCGGCGGCGCCGGGAACGTGGTGTGCGACGCGTCCCACCAGCCGGCGAGGGCCCTCGTGTCCGACAGCGAGCCGGGTGCCGGCCTCGCCTGCGTGGGCCTGGACGTGGCGGCCGCTGTCGGCTGTGCCTCCAGCAGTCCCGGGAGGACGAACACCGCCAGCACGACCGTTGCGGTCACGAGCGCACCGCCGGTACGGGCTCGGGCGCGACGAGGAGATGGCAGCGGGACGCAGGAGCGGGTCGGCTGATTCGACACGAGGCTGGCCATTGACGGGGTTTTCTCAAGACCTTCGGAGGGCGGCCCTCCCGGCCCTCTGCGCGTGGACGGCGCCGTGTCCAGGTCGCCGCCCATGTCGCTCCGCGCCGGCGAGTCGAGCCCGCCGGCGTGCGCACGCTGGACCCGTTCACGGCGTGATGCCTACTTCGGCAGCGGGAACGCCGGCGTCTCGGGCTGCCACATCACCGTCACGATCCACCACCGCGTGCCGTCGTCGAGCAGCTGAATGCTGTTCACGCCCCGCAGGAACGGCGTCTCCTCGTCTCTTGCGTGCCGGCTCTCGTAGGTGCTCCAGACGTGCGTGAGGCGGCCGAAGGTGTCGACCCGCCGCTTCACCTCGCGCTCGTAGAACCCGGACTGCTCGAAGGCCTTCGTCGCGCGGCCGACGTAGTCGTCGGGGCTCAGGACGCGCAACTCGGCGGGCGCCCCGGGACGGGGCTGGCCGATGGGGATCAGCCGCGCGCCGGGGGCGAAGAGGGCGCGGAAGCGATCCCAGTCGCGCGGCGCGGCGGCCGGCCCCGAGATCACGTCGTAGAGGGCCGCGAGGATCGCGTCGAGCGAGGCGACGTCGGCGGCGGCCGCCGCCGGCGCGGGCGCGACGACACGACCCTCGCGCATCTCGACCGGCGGCCCCGCCGGCGGTGGCGATGGTGGCTGTTGGGCTGACGCCCCGGCCTCGACGAGCACGACAAGGGCGGCAAGAGCGCCCAGGCAACGGGAACCGGCTGCCTGACGATGCGTGATCGGCATTGGAACCTCCTCGACCGACGGCGGGGCTGAAGCCCCGCCCAGCGTGGTCCTACCGCACGCGCGAACGCCTGAACTTGTGAACGTGCGCACGCTCGAACGCCCGAACGAGTGAACATGTGAACGTCTGAACACCCGAACGTGTGAACGAGTGAACGAGTGAACGGGTGAACGACGCGTTCTACCGCCCGTCCCCCTCCACCCGGTCGCCCGGCGGCGCGATCGACTGTGCGCCTGACCGCGCCATCGCCTGGCCGATGGACGCAACGAGCGTGTCCACGTCGCCCGCGACGACGATCATCTCCCGGTGATCCCGCGCGACGAGCCCGGTCCGCGTGGCCTTGTCGAGAAACGCCAGCAGCGGATCGTAGTAGCCGTTCACATTGAGCAGCGCGCACGGCTTGGCGTGGAGGCCCAGCTGTGCCCACGTGAGGATCTCGAAGAACTCGTCGAGCGTCCCGAGGCCGCCCGGCAGCGCGACGAACGCGTCGGACAGATCCGCCATGAGCGCCTTCCGCTCGTGCATGGTCGCCACCACGCGGAGGTCGGGCAGACCTTCGTGGGCGAGTTCGCGCGCGACGAGCGATGAAGGGATCACCCCGACCACGTGGCCGCCGGCGTCGAGCGCGGCGTCGGCCATCGCCCCCATCAGGCCCACGGTGGCGCCGCCGTAGACGATTCCCATGCCGGCGCGCGCGAACCCGGCGCCAAGTTCGCGCGCGGCGACGAGCAGGGCCGGGTCCGTCCCGCACGCCGAGCCGCAGAAGACGCAGACGCGACGGGGCGGTTTCGACGGGGTCATCGCGTGCGCATTATCACCAAGGCGGTTCCCGAAGGCTACCGGCCCGCTGCGGGAGGGGCCGCGGCCCGCTGGCCGATGAAGGCCACCGGTTCGCCGGCCGTCACGGGAGGCGTGCCGACAATGTAGAGCACCTCGCCGTCGAACGGCGCGCGGACGTCCTCGACGCGGGCCCCGACGAAGTCCGTCACGTAGGCGAGCACGGTGCCCGCCGACACCGTCGTGCCGCGCTCCACCAGCGGATACAGAATCCCCGTCGTCTTGGCGCGGAGCACCTCGTTGCGGTCGATCCAGACGGGGTGCTCGACGGGCGGCGGGCCGTCCGGCGCCATGCCCAGCTCCCGCATCACGCCGCGCACGCCCCTCTCGATGCGCGCGATCGACGCCTCGTCGGTGCCCGCGAGCGCGCCGGATTCCACGGTGATCGCCGGCTTGCCCCGCAGGCTCGCCGTGTTGGAGAGGTACACCGAGGCGGCGGGATCGGCCGGCCGCTCGCGGTCGATGACGATGTGGTCGAGGCCGAAGGCGAGGACGAGCCGGCGGCTCGCGTCGTTGACGTCCGGCGCGGCCGTGGTCATCCAGTACGAGTACGGACGCAGCGACTCGTTGCCGTCGCCGCCGTGGATGTCGATCACGTGTGTGGACCGCTCGATCACCTCGCGCGTGATCAGGTCGGCGATGCGCTCCGACACCGTGCCGTCGCGCCGGCCGGGGAACACGCGGTTCAGGTTCTTCCCGTCCACCGGCGAGTAGTAGATGGTGCGGCCGAGGAACGACGGCACGTTGGCGACGTGCACGAGGATCAGCGCGCCGCGCACCTGTGCGGGATCGATCGCCTCGCGCAGCCGCTGCAACGCCAGAATCGGTGGGTACTCCACGCCGTGCACGCCGGCCACGAGCGCCAGCACCGGGCCCGGCTGGCTGCCGTTGATCACCGTGATCGGGACGCGCGTGCCGCGCTCGGCGCCGAGCGCGGGTACCTCGAGGTGGCCCGACGCCCTCGAGCCGGGCGCCGCACTGACGGGCCCGACCGCCAGGACGCCCTGGGCCACGGCCGCCGGCACGGCGGAGAGCCCTGCGACGACCACCGCCACGCCAGCGCTTCTCGCCAAGACCCGTCGCGCGTCCATCGTCGTCTCCTCCACCGCTCCGGGGCCAGGCACGGTCCCGGCGTGGACCGCGGCCGCCCGCCCTCGGAGCCGTTGCACCGGGCCGCACCGCGGCATCGGGCTGATGGTAGCCCACCGGTGGGTTGTCCCGCCCGGCGAGCGAGTGAGAATTCGGGCCGGGCGGCGTGCAGCCCGGAAAGAGAGGCTCGCGGTGCAGGCCTTTTCAAGTACACTCCGCGCGTGCCTCGTTCCCAGCCCCCCGCCGAATCCGAGACGGCGCCCGCGCGTGACGTCCGCGGCGACGCGCTCGGCCTCATCGAGACCTGCGGCCTCGTCGGCATGATCGAGGCGGCCGACGCGATGCTCAAGGCCGCCAACGTCGTGCTCGTCGGCTGGCAGCGTGTCGACGCCGGGCTCGTCACCGCGATCGTGCGTGGCGATGTTGGCTCGGTGAAGGCGGCGACGGACGCCGGCGCCGCGGCTGCGCGCCGCGTCGGCGAGCTCGTGAGCGTCCACGTCATCCCGAGGCCGGACGGGGAGCTCGAGGACGTGCTGCCGATACGGTGAGGCCGCCGGCGACCCCGGGCCTGAAGGGCCCGGGGCTCCGAAGATCCCGAAGATCCCGACGGCCGGACGTCCGACGGCCCGGGGCTCCGAAACCGCATGGCGCGCGGGCCGGGCACGCCCGGCCCTACGGCGTTCGTGTCAGCTCCGCCACGAGCGCCTCGGCGCCGTACAGCTTCCGCAGCGCCTCGATGATCCCCGCCGAGTGCACGCCCACGGCGCGGCTGCCGGATGCGTCCTCGATGTAAGCGAACCGGTTCGGCAGTTTCTGCACGTTGCTGTCGAAGTTGATCCCGACGATCTCCGCGTTGCGATTGACGATGGGGCTGCCGGAGTTGCCGCCGATCGTGTCGCCCGTGTAGACGAAGTTGAACGGCGTGGCGAGGTCGAGGCGGTCGCGGCCCGCGCGCCAGCGCTCCGGCAGAGCGAAGGGCGCCTTCTCGTCGAACGCCGCCGCCCGCTCGTACAAACCATAGAACGTCGTCTTGTAGGGCACGAGCGTCGTGTCCTCGGCGTAGCCGGCCACCTTGCCGTAGGCGAGGCGCAGGTTGAAGTTCGCGTCGGGGTAGACGGTCTTGCCGTATGCGGCGAAGCGCGCGCGGGCGATCCGCTCGCCGGCGGCGTCGGCGGTGCGGCTCGTGTTCTCCTGCCAGGTGCGGAGATCGCGCAGCACCGGATCCACCCGGCGCGCGAGCGCGAGCATCGGGTCGGCCGAGGCCGCAATGGCCGCAGGGCCGCCGTCGAGCAGCGTCGCGCGCATGGCCGGATCGCCGAGTTGCGTGCCGGCGACGAGCGCGCGCGCTACCGAGGTGGCATCGCCGCCGCCGAGCGCGGCCCGCACGAACGGGTCTTGCGACCCCAGTGCGCGCTTCGCCTCGTCGAGCGCCGCGGCGAGCTGCGCCTCCTCGAGCGCCGGGTACACCGGGGCCGTCGAGGTGAGGCCGAAGCGCAGCGACTCGAGCCGAGAGTCGCGGAACTCCGGCAGCCGCTGCGCGTCGGGCTTCTGGGTCTCGGCCGCGTAGCGGACGAGCGTGAGTGCCGTGCTGGAGAGCCGAGAGCCCGAGAGCGACGACCAGGCGAGGCGCGCGGCGCGCTCGCGGAGGGTGGCCTGCGTGGCCGCGATCTCGTTCCAGGCGCTGCCATACGCCTTCTGCCATTCGGGATTGGCACCCACCTTCGCCTTGAGCGCCTCCTCCTCCCGCGCCTTGCCCTCGACGATGCCCGGGCGCTCGAGACCGTCGCGCTGCCCCTCGAGGCGCTTGAGCGAGTTCTCGACGCCGCGCAGGCCCGGCGAGGCCTGCCGCGCCTGCTCGGGCCCGAGCGCCGCGTAGCGTTCGAGCGCGTTGCGCCGCGCGGTGAGCGTGGCAATCTGCAGCGGGACGCCCACCTCCTTCTGGTACTGCAGCTGCGCGAGCGTGAGCAGCCGTGCCGTCGACCCGGGGAAGCCCGACACGAACACCAGCTCGCCGTCGGCCGCCCCTCGCGCCGACCAGGCGAGATGGTGCGCGATCTTCGCGGGCGCGCCGTTCTCGTAGACGCGGAAGAACGTGATGTCGAGGTTGAACCGCGGAAACGTGAAGTTGTCGAGGTCGCCACCGAAGAACGCAATCTGCTCCTCGGGCGCGAACACGAGTCGGACGTCCGTGTACTTCTTGTAGCGGTAGAGCCAGTACTCGCCGCCGCTGTAGAGGGTGATGACCTCCGAGCGCAGGCCCGTCTTCTCGGTGGACGCCTTCTCGAGGGCGGCCATTGCCGCCTTCCGCTGTTCGGCGGCCGCGGCCTCGTTTGCGCCTGCGGCCACGGCCTGCTGCACGGCAGCCGTGACGTCCTCGTAGGACACGAGCACGTTCACCTCGAGGTCCGGGCACTTCAGCTCCGCCTCGCGCGCGGCGGCGTAGAAGCCGTCCTGCACGAGGTTGCGCTCGGGCGTCGACAGCTTGTTGAGCTGGCTGTTGGCGACGTGCTGGTTGGTGAACAGCAGGCCGTCGGCCGAGACGAAGGAGCCCGATCCACCGTCGTTGAGGCGTGCCGAGGCGAGCCGCACGTGCTCGAGCCAGCCGTCGGTGAGGTCGAAGCCGTAGCGCTCTTTCACGAGCGCGCGCGGCGGGTTGTCGAACGTCCACATGCCCTCGTCGCCGTGGAGGGCGAGGCCGGAGAGCAGGACGAGGCCGAGGATGAGTGCGAGGGTGCGGGACACGAATGTGCTCCTCTGTGCGGACCGGGCGGACGGGCCGCGGCGCGCGGGCATGTTACATCGGAGTTGTCAGCCTTCAGCCTTGAGCCATGAGCCTTGAGCTCTGAGCCGCGAGGGCTCAGCAGGACTCGCCGGATCCGGCCCGATCCTGCGTCAGTTGCCCAGGACTCACCGCTCATCGCCACGCGCGGCCTGCTCACGCGCCTGAGCGGCGGGGGCAGGTGGCGCGCG
>Ga0079037_100002556_pt1 | contig 10111 bp, 20 predicted proteins | sample Mud3Dept4metaG_FD_71479 | JGI IMG/M metagenome (GOLD analysis project Ga0079037, IMG submission 71479) | Freshwater wetland microbial communities from Ohio, USA, analyzing the effect of biotic and abiotic controls - Mud 3 Core 4 Depth 4 metaG | ecosystem: Environmental > Aquatic > Freshwater >... | reverse complement strand
GGTGATGCCCGGAGACAATGTGACGCTTGAGATTGAGCTGATTTCTGTGATAGCGATGGAGAAGGAGTTGAGGTTTGCGATACGTGAGGGCGGAAGGACTGTTGGTGCGGGTGTTGTGATAGAGGTTATCCAGTAAATGGAAGTTCAAATAGCTATTTTAGGCATATTTAAGGTAAAAGAGAGAACAACATGAACCAGAGGATCAGAATAAAATTAAGGGCTTATGACCATAGGATTCTCGACAGGTCAGTAAAGGAAATCGTAGATACCGTTCAACGGACAGGTGCAAGGATAGTCGGTCCTGTGCCGTTGCCGACAAGAATCAGCAGGGTGACTGTTCTCAGGTCTCCCCATGTAGATAAGAAATCACGGGAGCAGTTTGAAATCAGGACCCATAAACGGCTTATCGATATTGTTGATCCAACTCCACAGACTGTTGATGCCCTTATGAAATTAGAGCTTGCAGCAGGTGTGGATGTGGAAATAAAGTTATGATAGCAGTAAGCATGGCAAAAGGATCATTTATATAAAGGTTACATTCGGAGATAGATACATGGTAGGAATATTAGGGAAAAAAATTGGCATGACGCAGATCTATACAGAGGATGGCAAAGCATATCCGGTTACCGTAGTTGAAGCAGGTCCATGCTGTGTCGTTCAGGTAAAAACCTTAGACAATGACGGATATGAGGCTGTTAAAATAGGATTTTTAGAGGTAAAAGAGAAGAAAGTCAATAAGCCCCTCCTGGGTACTTTCAAAAAGGCAGGTGTCAAACCCTGTAAAGTGCTGAAGGAACTTCCCATGGGCAGCCTGCAGGTTGGTGAATTCATTACCGTAGAGAAATTTACGAAGGGCGACAGGATTTCGGTATCAGGGATATCGAAAGGCAAAGGATTTCAGGGGGTCATGAAAAGGCATCACTATTCCGGAGGCCCGGGTTCGCATGGATCGACGTTCAACAGAGCCCCGGGTTCGATTGGTGCGAGTTCATACCCGTCGCGGGTCTGGAAAAATCAGGGGATGCCCGGCCATATGGGATCAGAAAGAGTAACGGTCAGGAACCTCGAAATAGTAGACGTGAGAACCGATCAGAACATCCTTCTGATTAAAGGAGCAATCCCTGGGGCAATAGGGACTATCGTCGAGATAAAAAAGGAAGATTGAGATGCCGGAAATAGAGATCAAAGACAGAGATAACAAGATCATTGAAAAGATGAATCTGCGGGAAGATGTCTTTGGTGTTAAGGTAAAGCGTGGTATCCTGCATCAGGTTGTCGTTAATTTTCTTGCAAACCAGAGGCAGGGGACTCACAGCACGAAGACCAAGGGGCTTATAAGAGGCGGCGGCAGGAAACCGTATAAGCAGAAAGGTACGGGAAGGGCAAGAGCAGGGAGTACCCGGTCACCGTTATGGAGAGGCGGCGGAACAGTCTTCGGACCGCAACCACGGGATTATTCATATAAAGTTCCCAAAAAAGTGAAAAGGCGTGCTCTTATGGCAGCGCTTCATGAAAAGCTTTCCAGTAACGCAATAGTTGTCATCGATTCCATTCTCATGGAGAAACCGAGGACAAAAGAGATGTTGTCAATCCTGAAAAACCTCGGCCTTGATAAGAAGAGCGTGCTGATTGTACTCCCTGAACACAATGCTTCCGTAGCACTTTCTGCCAGAAATATTCCCGGTGTAAGCATAACAAGAGCTTCGGATCTTAACACGTATGATGTTATCGCATCAAATATGCTTCTCATGACCAGGGAAGCATTAACCAGATTAGAGGAAATAAAAGAATCATGAAGAATATTTATACAATACTCAAAAAGCCGCTCTTCACAGAAAAAGGCGGCAATCTGAAAGAAATGCACAATAAGGTTCTTGTTGAAGTTGCAAAAGACGCAAACAAGCTTGATATTAAAAAAGCCATTGAGGACATTTTCAAGGTAAAGGTTGAAAAAATTGCGACGATAAATACGCAGGGCAAGTGGAAACGATATGGCAAGTTTACCGGTAAAAAACCCAGTAGAAAGAAAGCGATCATTACCCTCAAGGCGGGTGAAAAACTCGATTTTATTGAAGGTGCATAATGGCTAAGAAATATAATCCAACATCACCGGGCAGGAGATTTCAGTCAGTTTCTGACTTTGCTGAGATAACAACGGACACCCCGCAGAAAACTCTTTTAAAGCCTCTGAGAAAGACCGGCGGGAGGAACAACAGCGGAGAGATCACCATATGGCACAGGGGTGGTGGTAACAGAACGGCTCTCAGAATCATTGATTTCAAGAGAGACAAGAGGGGAATTCCTGCGAAGGTCAGGACGATAGAATATGATCCGAACAGGTCGGCACGGATCGCCCTTCTTCATTACAGAGATGGTGAAAAAAGATATATCGTTGCACCTGTTGGACTTCGTATCGGTGACGAGATTCTCTCAGGTAAAGGTGCAGAAATAAAAATCGGGAATTCTTTGCCTCTGAGCGATATGCCGTTAGGAACATTCATACACAATATTGAGTTAAGACCGGGACAGGGGGCAAAGCTTGTCAGGAGCGCAGGGACATCAGCACAGCTTATTGCAAAGGAAGATAAGTATGCTCAGGTGAAGCTATCATCGGGTGAGGTACGGTTTATCCTGTCGAATTGCCTTGCGACTGTTGGGCAGGTGAGTAATCCTGATCACGAGAATATTTCTTACGGCAAGGCCGGACGGATCAGATGGTTTGGCAGGAGACCCATTGTAAGAGGTGTTGCAATGAACCCGGTAGACCACCCCCTTGGGGGGGGAGAAGGAAAGGCTTCGGGAGGCCGGCCGTCATGTACACCATGGGGAAAACCTGAAGGTATTAAAACAAGACATAATAAGAGAACTGACAGATTAATTGTAAAGAGGAGGAAATAGCTTGGCGAGATCCCTCAAAAAAGGTCCATTTGTTGATGAAAAACTCAGCAAAAAAGTAAATGTTATGATTGAAAGCGGCGAAAAGAAGCTTATTAAGACATGGTCAAGACGGTCTACAATTATACCTGAGTTTATTGGTTATACGTTTGCAGTACATAACGGAAAAAAATTTATACCGGTTTATGTGACGGAAAATATGGTCGGTCACAAGCTTGGCGAATTTTCACCAACAAGAACTTTTAAGAGTCATTCACGCGCAGAAAAAGCCGCACCGGTAAAAGGGTAAAGAAGGATTTTTCATGGAATCAAAGGCTATCTTAAAATATGCAAGGATAACACCAAGAAAGGCCCGGCGGGTCATTGACCTTGTGAGGTACAAAAATGCCGGAGATGCCCTTATTTTTCTGAAGTTTATGCCATACAGAGGAGCACGCTTTGTCGAAAAAATATTGAAATCTGCTATGGCTAATGCCGGGCAGAAAAAGGCTGTCAATCCTGAAGAGATGAAGATTGTTCAGGCATTTGTCGATCAGGGACCTGTCATGAAACGCGTTGAACCAAGAGCGATGGGAAGGGCGAACGTTATCAGGAAAAGAACTTCTCATATAACCCTGGTTTTATCAGAGGAAGGTTAAGAGGGAGGTACGTTTTGGGTCAGAAGACACATCCGATAGGAATTAGACTCGGGATTATCAAGACCTGGGATTCAAGATGGTTTGCCAAGAAAGGCTATCGTGACTTGCTGCTTGAAGATTTAACAATCAGAAAGACACTGAAGGAAAGGCTCTTTCACGCCGGCGTTCCGAAAATAGAAATAGAAAGGGCCGGTCAGAATATGAGAGTAATCATTTACACTGCAAGGCCTGGGATTATTATCGGGAAAAAGGGTGCTGAAGTAGAAAAGCTGAGAAAAGACCTCAAAGACATGACCAAGAAAGAAGTTTCTATAGATATCAAGGAAATCAGAAAACCTGAAGTGGACGCACAGCTTGTTGCCGAAAATGTAGCCCTCCAGCTCGAAAAGCGGGTTGCTTTCAGGCGAGCGATGAAAAAATCTATAGCTTCCGCTATGCGATTTGGTATCCTGGGGGTAAAAATCGCCTGTTCCGGAAGGCTGGCAGGAGCCGAAATAGCCCGCTCCGAATGGTACAGGGAGGGAAGAGTCCCGCTCCATACATTCAGGGCTGATATCAACTATGGATTCGCAAGAGCAAGGACCACATACGGCATCATAGGGGTTAAAGTCTGGATGTATCAAGGTGATATCCTCCCGGAAAGCAGACCCAAGGAAATATAGGTGATACCATGCTGATGCCAAAGAAAGTCAAATTCAGGAAGATGCAAAAGGGCAGGATGAACGGGAAGGCTTATAGCGGTTCTTCGATATCGTTTGGCGAGTTCGGATTGAAGGCTCTTGAGCCGGGATGGGTTTCAAGCCAGCAGATTGAGGCAGCAAGAATTGCGATTACCCGTCATGCCAAGAGGGGTTGCAAGGTATGGATCAGAATTTTTCCGGATAAGCCGATTACAAAAAAGCCGGCTGAAACGAGGATGGGTAAAGGCAAGGGGGCGCTTGAATACTGGGTAGCAGTTGTCAAGCCCGGGAGAATTATTTATGAAATGGCAGGTGTGACAGAGGCAACAGCAAAAGAAGCCATGCGCCTTGCTTCTCATAAATTGCCGGTAGCCACGAAATTTGTAAAACGTGATGAGGGGATTCTGTGAAACCATCAGAACTCATAGCACTTACCGTAGATGAATTGGGACAGAAGGAAAAGGACCTGAGGAAGGAACTTTTTAATCTCAGGTTTCAGATGGCTACCGGGGAAATCGAGAACCCGATGCGCATAAGAACTGTTAGAAAGGATATTGCAAGAGTACTAACCATAAAGAGCGAAAAGTTAAAAGTGAAAAGTTGAACGTTTATGCATTGCTTTCTTTAACGTTTAACTGTTAGGAGAGGGCGAAGTGTCGAAAAAGGTTTATACAGGAACAGTAGTGAGCAATAAAATGGATAAGACAGTTGTTGTTGCCGTCAAAAGGCTTTTTCAGCACCCTGTATATAAGAAAACAGTAAAACGGGTGACAAAGTTCAAGGCACATGATGAAAAGGACAAGTGTCAGATTGGCGATATCGTGAAGATTATTGAGACGAAACCTCTGAGCAAAGAGAAACGGTGGGTAGTAATAGAATAGTGTTCGAATGGAGTGATGAAAGATGATTCAGTTGAGAAGTATGCTTGTGGTAGCAGATAATTCAGGGGCTAAAAAAGTGCAGTGCATAAAGGTTCTCGGAGGGTCTCACAGAAGATATGCGAGGCTCGGGGATGTGGTAGTTGTCAGTGTTAAGGAAGCCTTACCTGACAGCAATATAAAAAAAGGATCAGTTGCAAAGGCTGTTGTGGTTCGGACAAGGAAAGAGCAGAGGAGAACTGACGGTTCTTATATTCGTTTTGACCAGAATGCCGTTGTTCTGATCAATCCTCAAGGTGAACCGGTAGGGACCAGGATATTTGGTCCTGTAGCGAGGGAACTCCGGTGGAGGGAGTTTACGAAGATTATTTCTTTGGCCCCGGAAGTTTTATAGGAGAACTATGGGTTTAGGTATAAAGAAAAACGATTCTATTTTAGTAATCAGTGGCAAGGAGAAAGGGAAAAGAGGGAGGGTGCTTTCCGTATCTCCCTTAAAGAACAGTCTCCTCATAGAAAAGATTAATATGATCAAGAAACACATGAAGCCATCCAGAAAGTACGCGCAGGGAGGTATTATCGAAAAGGAAGCACCTATCAATATATCAAATGTTATGCTGGTTTGCCCGAAGTGCAATAAACCGACGAGGATCAGCAGCACGTCCTTGCAGGGTGGCAAAAAAGTGCGTGTATGTAAAAAATGCAGGGAGGTTATGGACCAGTAATGATTCCCAGGCTGAAAGAAAAATATCTCAAGGAAGTTGTTCCAAGTATGATGAAGGAATTTTCCTATAAGAATATTATGGAGGTCCCCAGGATAGAGAAAATTGTCCTGAATGTAGGGCTCGGAGAGGCGATCCAGAATATCAAGCTTCTTGACGCTGCCCAAAAAGAGCTTTCTCTGGTTACCGGGCAGAAGGCTGTAGTGACAAAGGCAAAGAAGTCGATTGCAGCCTTTAAATTGAGGCAAGGTACCCCGATTGGTTGTAAGGTAACCCTCAGGGGACAAATGATGTACGAGTTTCTCGATAGATTTATCAGTCTTTCCCTCCCGCGAATAAGAGATTTCAGAGGGATTTCAGGAAAATCATTCGACGGGAGAGGCAATTATGCTCTCGGCCTCAAGGAGCAGTTCATATTCCCTGAGATAGATTATGATAAAGTCGAGATGGTTCACGGGCTTGACGTTGTCTTCTGCACTTCAGCAAAGACGGATAAGGAAAGCAAGGCCCTTTTGCGTTATTTTGGTATGCCGTTCAGGAATTAAAAAGGTTATACGTTATTCGTCATGCAGTACTAAAGAGCCGAATAACGATCAACAATAACATATATAAAACGGAGTGGTAAATGGCAAAAGTTTGCATGATAGAAAAAACCAAGAGGCCGCCGAAGTTTCAGGTAAGGGCTTATAACAGGTGCAAGTTATGCGGAAGGCCGAGGGCGTATATCCGCAAGTATGGCATGTGCAGGATTTGTTTCCGGACACTGGCACTTGAGGGTCAGATACCAGGTGTGACAAAGGCAAGCTGGTGAGGAAGACCCTAAGGGAGGTAAATAAATGCTGACTGATCCAATCGCAGACATGTTAACGAGAATACGGAACTCTATGCTTATCAAATCTGATAAGGTTGATATCCCTATTTCCAAGATGAAGCTGGAGATAGCAAAAATCATGAAAGAAGAAGGGTTTATAAGAGCCTATAAAATATTGAAGGACAGAAAACAGGGGACTCTGAGGGTCATCCCCAAATATGTGGATAATCAGAGTATTATTACGGGATTAAAAAGGGTGAGCAGGCCAGGCCGGAGATACTATGTTAATAAGGACGAAATACCAAAAGTCATGGGCGGACTCGGAGTCGCTATCATCACAACATCAAAAGGCATCATGAGTGATAAAACATGCCGCCAGGAAGGTGTTGGCGGGGAAGTCATCTGCTACGTGTGGTAAAGGAGCGGAGAGCGTATGTCACGAATCGGCAAAAAACCAATAGAGATACCGGAGAAAGTTGCTGTTGATGTCCATGAGAGCACGATACATGTGATCGGTCCAAAAGGGGAATTGAGCTGGACCTATCCGGATAAAATGAACGTTTCGATCAACGGGGGTGTCGTATCTGTGGAGAGGGCAGGTGATACAAAGATTGAGCGCGCACTTCACGGACTCACAAGGAGTATTATCACCAATATGGTTATAGGGGTATCTCAGGGCTACCAGAAAGTTCTTGATATCGTCGGCATCGGATATAAGGCACAGGTCTCAGGTGATAAGATTATGCTGACTCTTGGTTATTCCCATCCAATCGAGTTTCAACTGCCGCCTGGCATCAAGGCATCTTCTGATCAGAAACAGGTGCAGATTACCCTTACCGGTGTTGATAAACAGCAAGTTGGACAGGTTGCAGCGAGCCTTAAGGCATTGCGACGCCCTGATGCGTATAAAGGAAAGGGGATCAGATACTCAGGCCAGAGGATTAAGTTGAAGGTCGGAAAGGCCGGGAAGAAATAAATACGGCGAATCGTTACGCGTTACTTGAACCGAAATATTCGTCGGAACACAGATAACGAATCGTACATAACGGATAACGTATAGCGAAAAGGTGGAGGTTGTTTTGACTGAGAGCAAAAAAGAGTCCAGACAGAGAAGGCAAAGCAGAATAAGGAAGAAAGTATCAGGGACCCCTGCAAGACTGAGATTGTCTGTTTGCCGGAGTTTGAATCACATATATGCCCAGCTTATTGATGACTCAAAGGGACATACGGTCGTAGCGGCATCAACTCATGACAAGGAATTACAGGCTGAGAAATCACATAAAGGAAATGTTCATGCAGCAAAACAAGTGGGAGCGCTGATCGCAAAAAGGGCTTTGGAGAAAGGCATAAAGAAAGTTGTCTTCGACAGAAGCGGGTATCTGTATCATGGTACGATTAAAGCTTTGGCTGAAGCCACCAGGGAAGCAGGGCTTGAATTTTGACGAGGTGTCAGTATTTGGTTTTTAGGTGTCTATAACGAACAACTGAAAACTGAACACGTATATATATGGAGGGTATGTGGAGAAGATTGATCCGGAAGGCCTGAATTTAAAGGATAAGGTTGTATACATAAACAGAGTTGCCAAAGTCGTAAAAGGCGGGAGACGTTTTTCCTTTACTGCTCTTGTCGTCGTGGGTGATGGAGATGGGACTGTTGGCGTGGGAAAAGGAAAGGCAGCGGAAGTTCCTGAGGCAATACGAAAGGCGGTAGAACAGGCAAAGAAATCCCTTGTCAAATTCCCCATAAAAGATGGAACACTGCCACATAAGATCATCGGGAGATTTGGCGCTGGAACCGTCGTTATCAACCCTGCAGTAAAAGGTACCGGCATCATCGCGGGTGGCGCGGTCAGGGCTGTTCTTGAAGTTGGCGGTGTGCAGAACGTTGTTGCAAAATCACTCCGCAGTCATAATCCTTTCAATTCCGTCAAAGCGACATTACATGGACTTATGAGTCTCAAAAATCCTGATACGGTTATGAAGCTGAGAGGAAAAGCTGAGGAAGAGACACAGGAGGTATCATGAAGTTGGAAGATTTACAACCCGCTGCTGGGAGTAAAAGGAGAGACAAGAGAGTTGGCAGAGGCATCGGTTCAGGTCATGGGAAAACTTCATGCAAAGGCCATAAAGGACAAAAAGCCCGCTCGGGAGGAACCAAGGGGCCTGCTTTTGAAGGCGGACAGATGCCTCTTCAGAGAAGGATTCCCAAGAGAGGTTTCAAGAACCATTTTTCCGTTGAATTTGCAATCATAAACCTTAAAGATATAAATACCTTAAAAGATATGGATATCATAACTCCGGAAGCCCTTCTTGAGAAAGGTGTTATCAGTAATTTAAAAAGCGGACTCAAAGTCCTCGGTGAAGGTGAGATACAGAGGCCGGTTACAATCAAGGCAGATGCTTTCAGTGCCTCTGCATTAGCCAAGATAGCTGCTGCAGGTGGCAAAGCAGAGGTAGTTTAAACGTTGGGCATCGTATCAAGCTTCCAGAATATCTTTAAAATACCGGAACTCAAAAGCAGGGTTTTATTCACTCTTGCCCTCCTCGCTGTTTACAGGATAGGAGCTCATATCCCTACGCCGGGCATTAATGGAGAGGAGTTGAGCAAATTCCTGACTGAAAAAGGCGGCGCGCTCATGGGCTTTTTTGACATGTTTTCCGGCGGCGCTTTATCCAGGGTGACTATCTTTGCCCTTGGTATTATGCCTTATATCAGTGCATCGATTATCTTCCAGCTTTTAACTGTTGTTATCCCTGCTATAGGCAAGCTTGCAAAAGAAGGTGAGGCAGGAAGGAAAAAAATTGTACGGTATACACGATACGGAACCGTTGTTATTAGTGCGATACAGTCATTTGGTATTGCGGCCGGTCTTGAAGGTATGTCAGGAGGCGCGTTTGTGCAAAATCCCGGATGGTCATTCAGATTGATGACCATGCTTACGCTAACCTCAGGGACGGCTTTTATCATGTGGCTTGGTGAACAAATTACCGAACGTGGAATCGGGAATGGCATCTCACTCATCATCTTTGCAGGCATTGTTGCGCGGTTTCCCAATGCAATAATCAGCACCGGAAGACTCTTGCAGGCAGGAGAACTTTCGATCTTTTTTGGTCTCTTCCTTGTCGTCATGATGGTTGCTATTGTGGCAGGAATTATTTACATGGAGAGGGGGCAGAGAAAGATCCCCGTGCAGTACGCCAAAAGGGTCGTTGGCCGAAAAGTATATGGTGGCCAATCGACGCATCTCCCCTTGAAAATTAATACATCAGGCGTAATACCACCGATATTTGCATCTTCGATCATCATGTTCCCGGCAACAGTAGCTGGTTTTATTGCAGTCCCGTGGGTTCAGGCAATCGCGAGACAGCTTTCGCCGGGGACGGTGCTTTACACTGCTCTTTATGTCGGCATGATTTTCTTTTTTGCCTACTTCTATACAGCCATTATTTTCAATCCTGTTGATATCGCAGATAATCTCAAGAAATATGG
>Ga0079037_100002554_pt1 | contig 10116 bp, 7 predicted proteins | sample Mud3Dept4metaG_FD_71479 | JGI IMG/M metagenome (GOLD analysis project Ga0079037, IMG submission 71479) | Freshwater wetland microbial communities from Ohio, USA, analyzing the effect of biotic and abiotic controls - Mud 3 Core 4 Depth 4 metaG | ecosystem: Environmental > Aquatic > Freshwater >... | reverse complement strand
ATGGAGAAATGGTTTCAGCCGACAGTATCCATTTTCCCGATTCCCTGAAATTTAAAACAATGGTAAACAAGCGAACAGTTTACGCAGGCGGAGGTATAATGCCCGATATCTTTATTGCCGTTGATACAACAGACTATTCAGATTATTACAGTGCCTTGTTCAGAAAGGGAATTTTTAACTCCTTCACACTTGAATATGCCGATAAGAACAGATCTAAAATCACTACCGAGTTCAAAACGTTTGACGACTTTAAAGACCGGTTTGAATTTACTGCCGATGATATTAAGGCGTTAATCAGGAAGGGGGAACAGGCCGGAGTGAAATATAATGACAGTCAGTTTAAAAAATCAGAGTATGAAATAAAACTCGCTCTTAAAGCAATTGTGGCCAATAACATATGGCAAACAAACGAATATTTCAGGATAATTAACGAAAGAGATAAAGTGATTGAGAAAGCTCTTGAAATAATTTCTGACAAAGAAACTTATGACAGGATTCTAGGATACCGGTAATCGACAGTTTTAAATAAAATGCCGCTAAGCTTGCTGAAAGAATAAATCACATTTTCATCTTAAAATTTAGAACAGCGGTATTTTTTTAGTTGATTTTTTTTGTAGTAGTTATATACTCATAGCTAATAGAAGAATTCTGACTATCAACCATTTTGTATGACCATACAAGGATATCATTGTCATGTGTTACAGTACTTTCAATATCTGAACTGCCACCAGTAAAAGTGAGAGTATTGGACTCAACAGTCCATGAAAATGTACCTTTTACTTCTCCGTTCTCAGAATATATCCCCGTACCTCCTTCAGCAAACTGATATACCTGCGCATTAGCTTCCAGAAAGTTTGTATGTGATTCTTTCTTAATATTATTTTCATAAATGACAACAGTCTCATTCTGCACTTCCCATTTTCCTATAATAGCTTCACTTAATGGTTTTTCCTTTTCACAGGAGGTTATTGTTAAAGACAGCAGAGCTAATAAAAGGCCCGATATAAGATTCAGTTTATTCATCATTAACATGATTAAAATTTGATTCAGTGATTTATTTTTGAAAAACAGTAAAATTAACATCATGTTTCATATAATCATAAAAGATTCTGTAAGAATTATTTTTACCAGGGTAAATAATTAATTTTGAGGACTATCAGGATGAAAATGAAATTCGTAGCAAAGACTTTGTACGGGCTTGAAAATGTTCTGGTTGCAGAAATGAAAGCACTGGGTGCGTCAGATGTAAAATCTGCCAATCGTGCTGTGTTATTCAGCGGTAACAAAGAAATGATGTACAAAGTAAATTATTGTGCAAGAACTGCTTTATCAGTTCTGATGACGGTTGCTGATTTCGGGATAAGATCAAAAGAAGATCTGTATAAGAAAACTATTGAAATTGCCTGGTCAGAATTTATGGATTATAATACAACTTTTGCAGTCGTGCCTGTAGTTAATTCAAAGCTCTTCAGTCATACTGGTTATCCGGGTTTGGTAGTTAAAGATGCAGTGGCGGATTACTTCAGAAAAACAACCGGTAAAAGGCCTTCTGTTGACACATCAGATCCTGCTCTCGTTATTAACCTTCATATCAGTAACGAGCGTGTGAATATTTCACTTGATTCATCAGGAATACCTTTGTTCAAGCGGGGTTACAGGGCAGAACAGGGTATAGCTCCTCTGAATGAAGTACTCGCGGCAGGTATCCTGATGCTTTCAGGATGGAATGCATCCGTTTCGCTCCTTGATCCGATGTGCGGATCAGGAACCATCCTTATTGAGGCAGGACTGATGGCAAAAATGATACCTCCCGGAAAATTCAGGCATTTCTTCGGTTTCACCCGATGGACAGATTATGATGAAAACCTTTTCAACAAGGTGCGGCAGGAATCTGAAAGAAAGATAATTAAGTCGTGTGTAAGAATATCCGGAAGTGATATTTCAGAGCTGGCTGTCAGACAATCTGCAGCGAATATTGATAGTGCCGGATTGTCTGATATAATTTCAGTAGAAGTATCTGATATTAAAGATATTAAGTCGATTGATAATGACGGTTATGTCATTTTCAATCCTCCCTATGGTGAACGGCTGATTCCGGAAGATATCCACAAATTATATTCGGATATCGGTTCAACCCTTAAACATAATTTTGCCGGTAACAAAGCATGGATTATAACATCGGGTAAAGAGTATCTTAACGACATAGGGCTTAAACCAAAGGTAAAGCATGTACTTTTTAACGGTGCCCTGGAATGTGTTCTTGCAGGCTATGAGTTATACGAAGGCACAAAAAAGCACGATAAGAATTGAATTAATCCTAAATATTCCGTTTATCCTCACAATTTCTTATTTTTATCAAAAAAATCCGTCAATTTTAAAAAACTGCAATGTGAACAAGTTATAATTTGGTAACTTCATATTTTTATTATATTTGTTATCAGAAAAAAAAGACCTTATCCTAACAGAAGCTTCGATGAGCTTTGATATAGAGAATTATTTACCGGACCAGGCTAAAGACAATATTATTCTTTTCTATAAGGGTAATATTGATTCCGATGTCATTAACCATATACTGGATACGGTTGAGGATAAAATGGTTGAAGTAAATGATCAGTCGAGACTCAGGAAAAAGGTCTATAATGTCCTTGTAGAGAGTCTTCAGAATCTTTACCATCACGTTGACAAAGTGCCGGAAGATTTTGAGGATCAGACTTCTGAAAAATTCGGAATGCTTATTGTCCAGAAAGTCAACAATGGATATAAGATAATAACTGGAAACTTTGTGCATGCAGATAATATTGAAAGACTGGAAGAGAAAATAAAAAGGATCAACAGGTCAAGTCATGATGAGATTAAGGAGCTCTACAAATTTATCCTTAATCATCAGCGGATATCTGCAAAAGGTGGTGGTGGACTTGGTCTTGTAGATATTGCCAGGAAAACGGGCAATAAGCTAGGATATACTTTTAAGGAATATAGCGATAAATACTCGTTTTTCTATCTGGATATTTTAGTTAATGAGGAAAATTAATTTAATAAACAAAGAGATAAACTTTTAAATCTTAATAAAAATGGAACCGATCATTATTGAAGGAACACCAAAAACTCCGACTGTAAAATTTGACTCAACAGAAGGTGTCTTTGAAATCAAAGGACGTTCAATTCCTGAAAATTCAGTTGAATTTTACAAACCTTTGGTTGACTGGCTCGACAGTTATAAAGAATCGCCTCTCACAAAGACTGTGGTGAATATTCGGCTGGAATATTTTAACACAAGTTCCTCTAAATGCATCCTTGATGTTTTCAAAAAACTTGAGGCAATACATAAGGCTAAAAATGAAGTCGAAGTGAACTGGTATTATGAAGAGGACGATGAGGATATGCTGGAGGCCGGTGAAGATTATGAATCAATCATCAGGGTACCTTTTAAAATGATTGAAATTGTTGAATAAATAAAGTTTTGATTTGATCCGGATCTGATCGGTTGTTCCAAAAAACAGAGGAGGGCTTTTTGAAAGCCCTTCTTTTTTATGCGATATTTGCCCCTTTATTCGGGGCTTTTTAACTTCTTGCCCATAACTGCTTCACCTGAATCAAGAAGTTTCTTAAGCAGCCTGAAATAGAGAACAAAATATAGGAGAAATGTCATGAACCAGAGGACAATTACATTAACTTTATATGAATCCATTTTGTACCCGAACATCTTTTTTGTCGGGGAATAAAAATGTGCTTTAATAAATTTGTATTTCGGCTCCATATAAATCGGATCGAGCTTTTGCACTATCTCGCCTTTAAACTCAAGTACCTTTTCGGTTTCATTTTTGTTTGTCACAAACTCCTCAAGCGATTCATTAGCATAATCGTCCCTCAGAGTCAGGAATGCCTTGCTGTTTGCCGATTGAAGTTTTGTTATAAGGGCATCTTTCCTGTTTTTTGCATTATTTGAATATGCAACATAATATTTTCTCATAACCTCCAGGTATTCAATGGCATCTGATATTATTTCCGGCGTGACTCTATCAGGTGTCAGAAGGTCATACCTCTCAAATTTGAGATCCGGTGTCTCCACTCCTTCTTTCCGGAATTCATTGAAAACAACGAGGAGTTTCTCGTTGAAATCTTTACTTCTGGTTCCTTTTTTTAGGTCGGTCAGAATATTTTCCAGCTTTCCCTTTACTTCAATATACCAGTAATCTTTTTTATATTTTGCCCTGCTGAGAGCTTTATCGAAAATATAAAATTGCTCTTCATACTTGTTATCCTTAAACTGTTTGACTGCCAGGGCCTCATAACCCCATCGTGCTGTAATGAATTCACCATATATTGGTATAGAGACAGGATTTGAAAGATTTGGATTAAGCTTCTCAAACTTGACCAGTATACCGCTGAGTACAATCTGCGGGATTACCAGAAAAGGTATCAATATATATATTGTTACGACTGCCTTAAAGCTGTCTGAAATGACCAGTCCCAGCAGATTGGCACCGGCCCAGCATGAGAACAGAACAAGCCAGTACTGAAACCACATTCCTTTGATTCCGGTTATACTGTTGCCAATAAGAACAAATGTTAACGCCTGAATTGCCGAAATACTGAATTGTACAAATACTTTAGACATCAGATAGCTGTTCCAGCTGAGATTGAGAAAGGCCTCCCGTTTGAGTATCTTCCTGTCTTTAATTATCTCCTCCGCACTCACTGTCAATCCCATGAATATTGCAATGATTACTGACATGAAGATATAAACAGGGAGGTTACTGTTCTCATACAGAGTATATTTTGGATTTGAAGCACTTTCGTCAAAATATCTGATTAGGAATGCAAGTGCGAATGCAAGAACAGGAGCTTCCAGCAGTGTTATTAGCAAATATTGAATATCCGATATTTTAGATAGTACATCGCGTTTGATAAATACTAAAATCTGCTTGAATTTATTAGGAGTTTTGAAATTTATCTCGGGTATTGCTTTTCCCGGTTCGATGATATCCTCTTTCTTTTCTGCCTTATAATGGTTACTCCAGTCAGCAGGAGATATACGTCTTATATCTGTCGGCTGCCCGCTTTCGGTAAAAACCTTTGTTTCGACAATATTGAATATCTGCTCAGGATTTACGTTTCCGCAAACATAACATTCACTCTCGTTGTAATTCGCCTGTTCAATCTTTCTTTTAAAGTATTCGATTGACTCTATTGGATTCCCGTTATATATTAAGTAACCTCCTGTATCAAGAATGATAAGCTTGTCAAACATTTTAAAGATATCGGAGGATGGCTGATGAATCACGATAAAAAGCAGCTTTCCCTTGCGGGCCAGCTCCTTAAGAAGGTCAAGGATATTTTCAGAGTCCCGCGATGAAAGTCCCGACGTAGGTTCATCCAGGAACATTATTGCAGGTTCACGGATAAGTTCAAGTGAAATATTAAGTCTTTTTCTCTGACCGCCGCTGATCTTTTTGTTTAACGGACTCCCTACCTTCATATCACGTATTTCGAACAGACCAAGGTTTTTCAGGACATTATCGACTTTTAAGATTATCTCCTTATCGGAAAGATTGTCGAAACAGAGCTTTGCATTATAATAAAGATTCTCGAATACGGTAAGTTCTTCGATCAGAAGGTCATCTTGTGAGACATACCCGATGAGACCCTCGATTTTTTCTTTTTCATTATGAATGCTTATTCCATTTATAAGAACTTCGCCATCGTATGGTGCATTTGTACCATTTAAAACGCCCAGAAGTGTTGATTTACCTGCACCGCTGGCGCCCATTATCCCGACCATTCTTCCCGACTCTTCCCTGAAGCTCATATGATGAATACCTACCTGACCACTCTTGAATCTGTACTCAATATTATTGACTTCATAGACAACTCTTGATGATTTGAATTCCTCTTTAAGGAATTGCATTGTCACGTCCCAGTAATAGACCGGTTTGATCTTATACCCTTTAATGGAAGATCCCTGACTGAATGGATAGACCTTATCTTCCTGAAGCAGCTGCCCGTTCATTGAAAGCTCTCCGGAGCCTTTAAACCTGACGAAATACAATTTTACGGAAGGAATAAAAAGTATCCATATCTGCCCTCTCAGCAATTCTTTATATAAATGCTTTGCCTCTTTAAGGTCAGATTCCTGACTGCCATTAATTAACAGAATGTTTTGAGTATCAGGGATTTTACTGAAGGGATTCAGTACAAAACGTTCCATGAATTCATATTCTTCTTCTGTGATATTAAGTCCTTCAGCAAGTGTACTTATAAACCCGAGTTCAAGAGGGCTGAGCTCCATACTGCCTGATTTGCAGAATTCAAGTGCCTGTATGACAACAACTATCCTTTGTTCCTGATCGAGTTGACCCTGCTCATTGATCTCTTTGCAAAGTTTCCTTATTCTAATGGCTATGGCACCTTCCCGGCGTTCGGCACTGCTCTTTTCCAGCTTTTTCCTGGCTTCATCATATGCTGTGTCATATTTTAAAAGGTACTCCTTAACAAGCTCCTGATTAAGCAGACGTTTCAAAAATGCCTCAACAACACCTCTTCTTTCACTATCATTAGCCTGAGGTTTAGCGATTATTGCAAATAACTGCATAAGAGTTTCCAGTATCCTTTCACTCATGGCAGATCACTTTTTATCAGGATTTGAAGTTATAAAATTTATCATTTGGGACAAATAACATATAAAAGAGTTTTAAACTTTAATTTTTTACCCTCTATTTCTTTTATTCTTTTTTTCAACAGAAAAACCAAATTTCCCTATGAATTTTCCCGTTTCATAATACTTACCATGAATATAACAGACCGGATTGGCATCAGACAACCTGAACAACCCGCTCTTTTTATCAAAATATTCTTCATCTGCATGAACAGCAACAACTTCCGAGATGAACATATGATGTGATCCCAGCTCTTTTATCTCTTTGACAATACATTCAATATTAACTGGTGACTCTTTTATCAGGGGGGCGTTTACTTTGGCAGCAGGGACAGGAGTCAGCCCCGTTTCAGCAAATTTGTTATGTTTTCGACCTGATTTAACTCCACACCAGTCGGTGGCAAAAGCAATTGATTTTGTGGTAAGGTTTATCACAAATTCCCGATTCTTCCTGATAATATTGTATGAGAATCTGGAAGGTCTTATTGAAATATAACACATAGCAGGATCAGTACAGACTGTCCCTGTCCATGAGACTGTAATTATATTATATTCAGCAGGTTCTGAACCGCAGCTTACCATTACTGCCGGGACAGGATATACCATTGTTCCGGGTTTCCAGATGAGTTTGGTCATAAAAAAAGAATTAAGATTTAAATATACTCTTTATCTTTATCAGTCCTGTAAATGCTGACAAGAAAGGATCAGTGGATGAAATGTTAATGCCAGTTTGACGCATTAACCATAATAACTGATGTCAAAAAGTCTCCATTCCTCTGATGGTAAATAATTTGATAGTTGATTTGAAAAGCAGTTAACATGAATTTAAACAATCTTACAATAAGAGCTCAGGAATCTGTTCAACAGGCATTTAATATTGCAGGTGCGAAAGGTCAGCAGGCAATTGAATGTGCTCATTTGCTGAAGGGAATAATGAGTGAGGCAGAAAGTGTCACAGAATTCCTTTTCGGAAAATTAGGTGTTGGCACTTCACCTCTGGCTCGTGATACTGACAAGTTAATTGATTCATATCCAAGAGTTTCCGGAGCGGAAGCCTATCTCTCATCTGGTCTGTCGGAGGCAATAAGAAAAGCCAACAATTTTGCGGCTGGGATGAAGGATAAATTTGTGACACCTGAACATCTGCTTATGGGCATACTTGAGACAGATGACAAAGCATCCCGGATGCTTAAAGATCATGGTATTACGATAGATGGGCTAAAAGCTGCTGTTGAGGAATTAAGAAAAGGTGCAACAGTCGACAACCAGACATCGGATGATACTTTCAACGCTCTCAGCAGGTATGCGATAAATCTGAACGAAAGAGCAAGATCAGGAAAACTCGACCCGGTAATCGGACGGGATGAGGAAATACGTCGTATACTTCAGATACTTGAGCGGCGTACAAAAAACAATCCACTGATGATTGGAGAGCCTGGTGTCGGTAAAACTGCGATTGCGGAAGGGATTGCATTCAGGATCATAAGGGGAGATGTACCTGAAGACCTTAAGTCAAAAGTGATTTATTCACTGGATATGGGAGCTCTGATAGCCGGAGCCAAATATAAGGGAGAATTCGAGGAACGACTTAAATCAGTTATAAATGAGGTAATTAGCTCAGATGGTAATATTGTGCTTTTCATTGATGAGATTCATACGCTGGTGGGTGCCGGAAAATCTGAAGGAGCCATGGATGCAGCAAATATTCTTAAACCGGCGCTGGCAAGAGGTGAACTCAGGGCGATAGGAGCCACTACATTGAACGAATATCAGAAGTACTTCGAAAAGGATAAAGCTCTTGAAAGAAGATTTCAGGTAGTGATGGTTGATGAACCCGATCGAGATGATACCATATCTATATTAAGAGGTATACGGGAAAAATATGAAGCACATCATAAGGTTATAATAAGGGATGAGGCAATAATAGCTGCTGTCGATCTGTCAACGAGATACATAACCGACCGGTTTTTACCCGATAAGGCAATAGACCTTATCGATGAAGCTGCTTCGAAGCTCAGGCTCGAAATGAATTCAGTACCTGAGGAGATAGATGAGGTTGATCGTACAATAACCAGGCTTGAGATAGAGAAAGAGGCGGTCAGAAGGGATGGTGATAAAGCTAAGGAAGATGCTATTTCACAGGAACTTGCTGAAGCACAATCACGCAGAAGTGAGCTGAAGGCTGCATGGAATTCTGAAAAGGAGATGGTCGGAAAGGTTCAAAGCAAGAAAGAAAGCGTAGATTCGTTACGTTTTGAAGCTGAACAGGCTGAGAGGGCCGGCGATTATGGAAAAGTAGCTGAGATAAGATATGGCAAAATAATCCAGCTGGAAAAAGAAATTGCCGGACTGAAAGACCAGATCGAAAAGAAAAGAAGCAAAGGATCGCTCATAAGAGAAGAGGTCCGGTCAGAAGATATTGCTGAAATAGTCTCTAAATGGACAGGTATCCCTGTTTCAAAAATGCTGGAAAGTGAGAAAGAGAAGCTGCTGCGTCTTGAAGATGAGCTTCATAAAAGGGTAGTGGGTCAGGATGAAGCCATAGCTGCTGTTTCGGATGCAGTACGCAGGTCAAGAGCCGGATTACAGGACCAGAAGAAGCCTGTGGGATCATTCATCTTTATCGGTACAACCGGTGTCGGAAAGACCGAACTTGCAAGGGCACTTGCAGAATTTCTGTTTAATGATGAAAACCTTCTGACGAGAATCGATATGTCGGAATACCAGGAACGGCATTCGGTATCGAGACTGATAGGAGCACCTCCCGGATACATAGGATATGATGAGGGTGGTCAGCTCACTGAAGCAGTAAGACATAAACCCTATTCTGTAGTTCTGCTGGACGAAATTGAAAAAGCGCACCCGGATCTGTTCAACCTGCTTCTGCAGGTCCTTGACGAAGGAAGGCTGACCGATAATAAAGGACGTACCATAAACTTCAGGAATGTTATAATAATTATGACTTCAAACCTGGGATCAGAAATCATAAGGGACAGGATGGAACAATGGAAGAATAAAATGCCGGCAGACCAGGAAGAAAAACTGAGAAAAGAGATTTTTACTCTGCTCAGGAAGTCGCTCAGACCCGAATTTCTTAACAGAGTAGATGAGATCGTAATGTTCAAACCACTTGAAATCAATCAGGTTAAAGAGATTGTCAGAATTCAGATGAAAGGGGTAACAGAGTTGCTGGAAGGTTATAATATTAGATTGAAAATTACCGAGGAAGCAATTGACTGGCTTACCGAAAGAGGATATGATCCACAGTCTGGCGCCCGTCCGGTTAAACGGCTTATCCAGAGGGAAATTATTAATGAGTTATCAAAAGAGATAATTGCCGGAAAGATCTCAAAGGATTCAGTAGTGACAATAATGGTAAAAGATAACCGGCTCAGGTTTGGTAAATAATTACCGCCAGACGCATCATTTCATAGATCGCATACATTCATCAAGATTGTCGT
>Ga0079037_100002552_pt1 | contig 10117 bp, 9 predicted proteins | sample Mud3Dept4metaG_FD_71479 | JGI IMG/M metagenome (GOLD analysis project Ga0079037, IMG submission 71479) | Freshwater wetland microbial communities from Ohio, USA, analyzing the effect of biotic and abiotic controls - Mud 3 Core 4 Depth 4 metaG | ecosystem: Environmental > Aquatic > Freshwater >... | reverse complement strand
TGGCGAAGAACGCCTGGCTCACGCTCCAGATCGAGGGCTACTTCGCCCCGTATCAGGCCGCGAAGCTGGGAGACCTGGTGGTCACGGCCGACTCTGCGGCCTGGGAGGGCGGCGGGGCCTCCCTGATCGTGGAGTACGCGCCGGCCATGAAGGGCGTCATCTATTACGGGGTGAGCCTCTACCACACCCGGAGCAACTATCCCTTCTGGTTCAACGTGGAAACCTCCCCGTCCAGCGCGCCCTTCAGCGCCGCGAAGATCTGGTACCTCGGCCTCCTGGCTGGCTATGAGTTCTAGACGCCACATCCTCGCCATCGCGATCGCGGCCTCGACCGCCGCGGCTTGCCTGAACCGGTCCGACGCGCCGAAGCCGCCCACCTTCCCGAACGGCGGGCTCCTGGCGCGGTCCGTCCCGCTCCCGACCGCGACGCTCCAGTCCTACCTGTCGCAGCTGCAAGGGGTGTACGACACCTCCAGCCGGCTCGGCTCGGGCGTCGTGGTCCGCACCAGCGTCCTCCACACGAACTACGGGGATCCCGGCGACGTCCTGGAAGCCCCCGCGCTCTCCCTTCTGGCCTACGACCACCTCGGTTTCGCCATTCTCCAGGCGGGATGCCTGCCCCCGCAGGTGATGCAGGCCCTGGCACCCCCCTCGCAGCTGGTGCTCGAGGGGTACTGGCGCTACCTCGACGCCCCCATGCCGGACGCATCGTCCACAGGTCTGGTGCGCCTCTTCGTCACGCCCAGCAGCCTGGCCGCGGCTCTCTGCGCGGGAACGGCTCCGGCTCCTTCCGACCTCCCGGCCACGCTGACCGGCGCGACCGGCAACGGAGAGGCCGCTCCCGGCGACCCGCTGACGGTCCGCTACGTCCAGCCGCTCAAGAGCCGCGACGTCGGGGGAAAGAAGTCCTTCTTCGTGGGCGCCCACCACGGCGGCTGCCAGACCATGCAGAACTGCGGCATCTCCGAGAACACCCCGGAGACCTTCGTTCTCGCCAAGCAGCTGGCCGCCGACTACCTGGAGATCGACGTCCGCCTCACCTCCGACGGCGTCCCGGTCTTCTTCCACCTGGGCCTCTCGCCCGGCGCGGTGCAGGGGGTGTACTGCACGGGCGCGGTCGAGGACTACACCTACGCCCAGCTGCTCGCCAACTGCCGCCTGCGCAACGGCGAGGTCATCCCGCGGGTCGAGGACATGCTCGAGTACGGCCTGCGGCGAACCGACCTCGTGGTCTGGCTGGATCTCAAGACCTCGGACACGGTGGTGCCGGCGAGCCAGGTGCTGATGAACCTGGCCGCCAAGTACCCGAACGCCGGGGTCGCCCAGCGGGTGGTGATGGGCCTCCCCGACAGCGACACCGTCAGCGCCTACCAGTCGGCCCAGCAGGCCGGCCAGCTCATGCCCGGCCAGCGCTGCCTCATCGAGGACGACCCCGCCGACGTGACCAGCGTCCCGTGCCAGGCCTGGGGGCCGCGCTACACCCGCGGCCCCATGACCAGCGACGTCCAGAGCCTTCAGTCCCAGGGGAAGTTCGTCGGGTACTGGACCATCAACGACCCCTCCACCATCGACGACTTCCTCGCCGCCGGAAAGCCCAACGGGATCCTCACCAACAACCTCGGCGTGCTCAACCAGCGCTGGGAAGCCGTCGGCGTCCTGCCGCCCTACCCGGTGAGCCTCGGACCGTGAGACCCCTCCTCCTCGCCGCCCTGATCTTCGCCGCGCCCGCCGCCCGGGCCGAGGAGGCGAAGCCCGTCCCCGCCGAGCCGGCACCCGCCTCCGCGGCCCTCGCGGCCAACTCCGCTGCGCCCGGTCCCGCGGACCCGAAGCCCGAGCCGAAGGCGAAGGCGGCTCCCCGCCACTTCTGGGAGCTCGACCTGTTCGCCGGCTACGGGCAGATCGGCTATCCGGCGGTGGACACCTCGTCGACCACCTGGTGGAACGGTGGGCCGGGCTTCGCCCTCTCGGTGGCCTACCGCGGCCCGCACTTCACCCACCCCTTCCTCGACATCTCCTACGTCCCCATCATCTCCAGCGGCCGGCATGCGTACGACCCGCGGACGGGCGGCACGCTCTACGCCTCCAACTCTTCCTCGGCCCTGGGCCTCATCATCGGGCCGGGCTTCGACATCTCCTGGTTCCGGATCCGCGCCGGCCTGGGCCTCTACAGCGTCTCGGTGAAGACCACCGTCGACGGCGTCGAGAACAAGGCCTCGCAGACGAGCCTCGGGTTCCTGGTCTCGGCGGCCGGGATGGTGTGGCGGCCCGAGCCCTTCGCCCTCGGCGTGGAGGCCCGGCTGGCGATGCTGCAGGCGCCGACCGCGGGCATCTACCAGCTCTCCTGGGTGGCCGGGCTGACCGGGCGCTGGGACTTCGCCCGGCACTGAGCCGCCCGCCGCTCAGCGCAGGTCGAGGGTGAAGCGGTCCGCCCCCACCGGCGCGGGGCCGACATCGGGAACCTCGACCGGGATCATCTCGCCGGCGATCCCCTCCGGCCCGAGCTCGAGCAGCACGAAGTGCCGGGTCTCCTCCACGAAGATCGCCGAGCCGGGCTCGCGATTCTCGACGGCGTGGAAGAAGCGCCCGCCCGCCCCGCCGCTGACGAGGTAGGTCACCGGCCGGCCGCCGTGGCCCGGCCGCTGGATGCGCTCGTAGGCGTGGACGTGGCCGGAGAGCACCAGCGCCACCGGGTGGCGGTCGAGGACCTCCTCCACCACCCGCTCCCGCACCCACGGCGCGGGTCCCTCCTCCTGGCCCGACGAGAACGGCGGGAGGTGCAGCATCACCACCACCCGCAGGCCGTCGCGCTCCGCCCCGGAAAGCTGCTCCTCGAGCCACGCGAGCTGCGGGCCGCCCCTGGGCATGGGGTCGGGATTGCCGAGCAGGTCGGTGCCGGTATCCAGGACCAGGAAGCGCCAGCCCGCCAGGTCCACCGCATGCCAGAGCCGTTCGGGGGAGCGTCCGGGCAGGTCCCCGCCTCCGAAGTAGCGGGCCACGGCCTCGCGATCGGCCAGGTGGTACTGGTCGTGGTTGCCCGGGGCGAAGAGCATCGGGATCCCGGACTGGCGCAGCGGGGCGGTGTCCTCGAGGAATCCGTTGAAGCCGCCCCGGTCGCGGGGCGGGAAGAACGGCCCGAGCAGCGTCTCGTGGATGACCGCCGGGAAGGGAAAGAGGCTGGCGATGAGTGCCGCAGGGTAGCCGCGAATCACCTGCGGCCAGAGCGGGACGGCGTACTGCCAGCCCCCCAGGTCCGGGAGGTGGCCGGCGGGCAGGCAGTCGACCGCGTCGCCGGCGAAGAGGACCAGGTCGGGGCGCTCCCGCAGGACGGCGGCCACCACCGCGCGGTGCACCGGGCGGTTGCCCTGCGCATCTCCGTAGACGGCGACCCGCAGGCGGTCGCCGGCCGCCTTCCGCAGCGGGGCGCTGCCGCGCCCGGTCTCCGGATCGAGCAGCTCCGGCCTCACCGCCGCGTGGTGCAGCGGGCCGCAGGCCACCGCCAGCAGCGCCAGGCTCGGGAGAAGGCGGGCGGGCGAACCGGGCACCCACGCGATATACCGCGGACGCCACCCCCGGGCACGGAACCGGCCCCGGGACCGCCGGCGCCCGCTAGACTCGAGCCGATGAAGACCCTGGCCCGCGACCCCGCGCCGGGCGCCCCCCGCGCCGCCTGCCGCCGCTGCCTGCGGCCCGCCGGTCACTGCTGGTGCGAGGGGCTGGAACCGGTCCGCGCTCGCACCCGGGTGGTGCTCCTCCAGCATCCGCGAGAGGCCCGGGTCGCCATCGGCAGCGCCGCCATCCTGAGGATGGCGCTGCCGGACAGCGAGGTGCTGGCCGGGGTCCGGCTCGACCGGGAGCCGCGCCTTCGCGAGCTCCTCGCCCTGCCGGGGGCGGCACTGCTCTTCCCCGGGGAAGGGGCCCTGCCCGCCTCCCGCTTCCGGGACGATCCCCCGCGCCTGCTCCTCGTTCCGGACGGAACCTGGCACCAGGCCGAGCGCATGGTGGCCGGGTCGCCGGCCCTCGCCTCCCTGCCGCGGCTCCGCGTCGACCCCGCGCGTCCGAGCGGCTACGGCCGCCTGCGCCGGGAGCCGGCCGCCCACTGCCTGTCGACGGTCGAGGCCGTCGCCGAGGCCCTGGGAGGCCTGGAGGGCGACCCGGCGCGGTTCGAGCCGATGCGGCTCGCCTTCCGGAGACTCGTCGAGGCCCAGCTCGGCCGGGCCCTCGCCGCCGGAAACCGTCCCCGCCACCGCCCTCCGCGGGCGCCCTCCGGCCGCGCGCCCGCGCTCTCGCCTGGGAACGTGGTGGTGGCCCACCTGGAGGGCGATCCGTCCGGCTCGGGCGCGCTCCGGCTGGCGGCCCTGCGGCCGAGGACCGGCGAGCGCCTCGAGGGCCGCCTCCCGGCGGGAAGGCCGGACGACGAGCTCCGCGGCCGGTGGCGGGCCTTCCTGAAGCCAGGCGAGACGGTGGTGGCCTGGGGCTCGCTCTCCTGCCGGCGCCTGGCCCTCCTCGGGACGCCGCCCCTCGACCTGCGGGCGGTGGCGGCATCCTGGCTTCGGCGTCGCCCGGGCCACCCGGCCGAAGCCGCCCGGGCGCTCGGCGGCGCGGCCGAGGCGGCGGCGGCCGCCGCCGCCGAGCCCCGGCCCTTCCGGCACGCGGCCTTCCTGGCGTTGGTGGCCGAGGCGCTCGCCTCCCGCGGCGCCTGAAGCCGGTCGCCGGGCATCTCCCGCCCACCCGGCGCCGGCGGCTCGCCGGCCTACGGGCCCCGCGCCACCCAGCTGGTCCGCAGCCGCGCCAGCTCCCGGCCGTCCTCCTCGCGGAAGATGCCGTGCAGGAAGGGACCGGAGCCGGAGAGCCGCGAGATCACGGTGCTTCCGTACTGGCACTCGGCGAGGAAGTGCGCCTCCAGCGAGGCGAGCCGGTGCGACTGCCAGGTCTCGCGCGGGAGCGCCTCGATGGCCCACCCGGCATAGCTGGTGTTGTTCACGTGCAGGACCATGTCGATGTCCTGGTAGCGGATGGAGAAGCGGCGCTCCGCCTCCCAGGACGACGGGACCGGCAGCTCGGGCTCCGGCGCCGGCAGCACGTGCTCGCGCGGCTCGCGGTGGGCCGGCTCGAGCACTCGGTCGGGCCGGACCGGTCGGCGCCGCTCCAGATCCATCACGATCCACTGGGTGGTGGCCCGCGCCACCTCGGCCCCGTCCCGCCGCCGCACCACGAACTCGCGCAGGGCCGCCAGCCGGTCGACTCCGCTCGGCCAGGTGGTCACCTCCAGCACCTCGCCGAGCGCGATGGGGTGCGCCACCTCGACGCGCTGCCGCAGCAGCACCCAGGCGAGGCCACGCGCCTTCATGGCCTCGAAGCCGCAGCCCATCTCCGATGCGTGGTGCCCGGCGACCTCTTGCAGGAAGCCCGCCAGGGCAGGCACCGCCAGCTTCTGGAAGGCGTCCACCTCGTAGGTGTGGACCTCGAAGCGCTCGGTTCGCCCCTGCACGGCGCGCGGCCCCTCGGCGCTCACGAATGCCGCCGCCGGAGCAGGCTGGCGAAGAACAGGCCGGCGGCGATGGCGATGATCACCGGCCCGGTGGGGCGCCCGAATCGCTCGGCCAGGACGGTCCCGGCCACGGTGGAGAGCACCGCCGTCGCCACCGAGATGGCGAACATGGAACGGAGGTCGTGCGCCAGGTGCTTGGCCGTCGCCGCCGGGATGATGATGAGGGAGCCCATGAGCAGGACCCCCAGGTAGCGGAGGCCGAGCGCCACCGTGGCCGCGAAGGCGAGGAGGTAGAGGAGGTCGAGCCGCGCCACCTCGATGCCGGCGGTCCGCGCCATGTCCGCCGAGACCAGCCGGATGACGAGCCGGCTCCGCTGGCCGAGCAGGAAGGCCACCACCCCCAGCGCCGCCAGCACGCCCGCCGCCACCTCCCACGGGCGCAGGGTGGCCGGCGCGCCCAGGAGCGCGTCGACGAGCTCCTCCCCCGAGGTGATCAGCGCTCCCACCGCCAGCGCGGTGGAGAAGACCACCCCGATGAGCGTCTCGGTGGCGATGCGGGTGCGGTGCTCCAGGCCCCAGATGACCAGCGTTCCGAGGAGCAGCGCGGCGCCCGCTCCCAGCGCCGGGTGGATCTGGAAGGCGAGCGCCGCCCCGATCCCGGGAAGGGCCACGTGGGAGATGGCGTCCGAGGCGAGGGTCATCCGCCGCATCACCGCGAAGCAGCCCACCAGCCCGGCGGCGGCGGCCATGGCCACGGAAAGCGCCAGCGAGCTAGCCGTGGTGGTCATCGTGGCGATGGTACTTCACCGGAGAGCCGTACACCTCCGCGATCAGCTCCGGCGTCAGGATCTCGCGCGGCACGCCGAAGCAGGCCGGCTCCCGGCCGAGGCACAGCACGCGGTCGGCGTAGCGAAAAACCAGGTTGAGCTCGTGGGAGATGAGGATCAGGGTGAGCCCCTCCTCGAGCTGGAGCCGCCGGATGGTCTCGTAGAGCCGCTCCTCCCCCGGCTCGTCGACCCCGGCGGTGGGCTCGTCGAAGAGGAGCACCGTCGGCCGCCCCATGAGGGCGAAGGCGAGGAGCAACCGCTGGAACTGGCCACCCGACAGGGTACCGATGGGCCGGCCGGCCAGGTCCGGAGCCAGGTTCACGAGCTCGAGCGCCCGGGAAATTTCCTTGCCGCCGGCGCGGGCGACCGCGCTCTTGGCGCGGAGGAAGTCGATCCCGGTGATGGGGAGGTCGCGCTCGATGTCGAGCTTCTGCGGGACGTAGCCGATCCGGGAGCCGGGAGCCCAGCGGATGACGCCGCGGCGAGAGACCGACCCGATCAGGGCCTGGAGCAGCACCGTCTTCCCCGATCCGTTGGGGCCGATGATGGCGAGCGCGCTGCCCTCGGAGACCGCGAAGCTCAGGTCCTGCAGGACCCGGCGCGGGCCGAAGGAGACGGAGAGGTGCTCTACCTCGAGGGCGTTTCCCACGGGCCGCAAGCTACCACGGCGCGACCGGGCGCGAGAGCCCGGCGGGCCGGTGGTAGGATGTCGCCGCCCGCTCCGGACCAACGGGCGGGAACCGTTCCCGTGGCGCTCGATCCCGAATTCCTGGCCGACTGCCCCTACGCTCCCGAGGGTCTGCTCCTCGACGAGATCCTCGAGGTGGACCGCGGGCGCTCCTTGCTGGTGGCGCGCATGGCCACGCCGGAGGACCTGCCGCTCACGCGCCACCAGCGCACCCACCCCCTCCGCCACCCCCGCCACCTCAACGGCGGCCTGATCGTCCATCTCACCGGGATGGTGGGCTTCGCCCACGCCTACTACGTCCTCGACCTCCGTCACCGCGAGGGGTGGATCGGCTACGGGGCGCGGATTCACCGCGCCCGCTTCGGCCGGCTGGCGGTCACCGGCATCCCGCTGCTCCTGCGCGGGTGGGCCACCCAGGTGCGTCGCGGCCCGGGCCGCCTCGTGGCCCGGTACCGCTTCGAGTTCCTGCAGGAGGAGGAGCTGGTCTACGAGGGCGACCAGACCGCGATGTGGACCCGCGTCGTCGAGGGCGCGAACGGCTCGCCGACGACCGGGACGAGCCCCGCGTGAGCGGGCGGTCCCTGCGGCCCCTGGCGGCGGCGGCGCTCCTCGCCGCGCTCCTCGCCCTGGCGGGCACCGGCCAGGGCTGGTCGCGCGCCGGCGTCGACGCCCTCCTGGCGGCTCACAAGCCGCCCCCGAACCGCTGGGGCGGCCCGCTCGCCGCTGCCCCGCTCCTGTCCAGGGGCCGGCGGGTCGGCGCGAGCCACCCGGGAGCCGGTGTGCTGGTGGACGGGGTCTACCGCAGCGGCAAGGCCTGGGGGGGCGGGTTTCCGACCCCGGAGAAGCCGTCGTGGGTCGCCATCCGCATCGGCCGCGGACCGTCGCGGCTGCTCCTCTCCTGGACCTCCTCCGGGAACCACGACTACTTCGACCAGGTGCACGGCGCTCCCCGGGACTACCGCATCGAGACCTCGGCCGACTCGACCGACGGCGCCGACGGGACCTGGCGAACCGTCGCCTCGGTGGAGGGAAACCCGGTGCGGAGCCGGGCCCACTCCTTCGACTTCGCGGGCCACCGGTGGGTGCGGATGGTGGTGACGGCGCTGCCGGCCAGGATCAACCCCTGGGGCCTGTTCCTCGACGAGATCGACGTCCACGACCTCTCGCGCGGCGGCGACGACGTCTGGATCTTCTACGGCGACAGCATCACCTCGGGGGTCTTCGACCGATCGACGCCCCACCAGCCCAGCTTCGCCGAGGCCGTCGCTTCGAACCACCCCGGATACCACCCGGCCATGATCGGGGCCGGCACCGGCAGCTTCCACGCCTCCGATGCGGCGCGGCACATCGACGAGGTGCTGGCGCTCAACCCCGATGCCCGGGTCGTCGCGGTGGGCATCGGCTCCAACGACTGGGACCCGGCTCCCTTCCGCACCGACCTCGCCGACCTGGTCCGCCGCATCCGCGCCGCCGGTCGCATCCCGGTGGTGGCCCGGATCCCGTTCCGGCCCGACTCGGCCACCGACTTCGCCGGGCGGCTCAGCCGGGAGGTGGACGCGGTGGCCGCGGCGGAGGGGCTCCTCCCCGGGCCCGACCTCTACTCCTGGTTCAAGGCGCACCCGGAGCGCCTCATGGACGGCCTCCACCCCGACGACCGAGGGGCGGTGGAGATGAGCCGGCTGTGGGCCGAGGCGGTGGCCCCCCTCTACCGGCCCGGGCCGCCCGCGGGCCGTTGACATCCGGCCCGCTCCCCGTCAGATAGGGAGCCATGCGCAGCGACAAGATCAAGAAGGGCTACGAGCGGGCGCCACACCGCAGCCTGCTCCGGGCGGTCGGCCTCAAGGACGAGGATTTCGACAAGCCCTTCATCGGCATCGCCAACAGCCAGGTCGACATCATCCCCGGCCACGTCCACCTCCACGGCTACGGACAGATCGCCAAGGAGGAGATCCGCAAGGCCGGGGGCGTGCCGTTCGAGTTCAACACCATCGGCGTCGACGACGGCATCGCCATGGGCCACGTGGGCATGCTCTACAGCCTGCCGAGCCGCGAGATCATCGCCGACTCGATCGAGACGATGATGAACGCCCACCAGCTCGACGCGCTGCTGTGCATCCCCAACTGCGACAAGATCGTGCCCGGGATGCTCATGGGCGCCCTGCGGGTGAACGTCCCCACCGTCTTCGTCTCCGGCGGGCCCATGAGGGCCGGTCACAAGGCCGACGGGACCCCCATCGACCTCGCCACCGCCTTCGAGGCGGTGGGGAAGCGGGCCCAGGGGCTCATCAGCGACGCCGAGCTGTACGAGATCGAGTGCCAGGCCTGCCCGGGAGCCGGCTCCTGCTCCGGCATGTTCACGGCCAACTCCATGAACACGCTCTGCGAAGCCATGGGCGTGGCCCTGCCCGGCAACGGGACGGTGCTGGCGCTGACCCCGGAGCGGGAGCAGCTGGTGCGGCGTGCGGCGCGCCGGACGGTGGAGATCGCCGCCGACGCCCGCTTCAACATGCGCAGCGTGCTCGGCGCGGATGCGATCCACAACGCCATCGTGGTCGACATGGCCATGGGCGGCTCCTCGAACACCGTGCTCCACATGCTGGCCATCGCCGCCGAGTCGGGCGTCCCCTTCGACCTGCAGCGCATCGACGAGATCGGCCGGAAGGTGGCCCACGTGGCCAAGATCGCGCCGTCCCTCTCCACCGTGCACATGGAGGACGTGCACCGGGCCGGCGGCGTCTCGGCGGTGATGCACGAGGTGGCGCGGCGGGGCGACGTGCTCCGGACCGGTGCGCTCACCGTCACCGGCGAGACCATCGGCGATCGCATCCGAGGCGCCGAGGTGCGGGACCGCGAGGTGATCCGGTCGCTCGAGAACGCCTACTCGCCCACCGGCGGCATCGCGGTGCTGCACGGGAGCCTGGCCCGCCAGGGCTCGGTGGTGAAGACCGCGGGCATCCAGCCCTCCATGCGGAAGTTCACGGGCAGGGCCGTCTGCTTCGACTCCCAGGACGAGGCCATCGCCGGCATCATGGGCGGCAAGGTGAAGGAGGGCCACGTGGTGGTCATCCGCTACGAGGGGCCGAAGGGCGGGCCCGGCATGCAGGAGATGCTCGC
>Ga0079037_100002551_pt1 | contig 10118 bp, 9 predicted proteins | sample Mud3Dept4metaG_FD_71479 | JGI IMG/M metagenome (GOLD analysis project Ga0079037, IMG submission 71479) | Freshwater wetland microbial communities from Ohio, USA, analyzing the effect of biotic and abiotic controls - Mud 3 Core 4 Depth 4 metaG | ecosystem: Environmental > Aquatic > Freshwater >... | reverse complement strand
GACCCCGGGCCGGGAGGGGTGGACATCGATCAGCAGATGTCCCGGCTGGCGGAGAATAATCTCATGTTCCAGGCGGGAGTGCAGGCGTTGATTAAAAAGTTCGAAGCCTTAAAAGTTGGGATCAGCGAATCGAGGTGAGGAATGAATCTCTTCCTGTCCATGCAGATCAGTTCCAGCGGACTCAGCTCCCAGCGGACGGTGCTCCGGGTGATTGCCGAGAACATGGCCAACGTCCAGACCACCCGGACCGAAGAGGGAGGGCCCTACCTGCGCAAGAGGGCCGTTCTTTCGCCCGCCCCCGTCCCCTCTTCATTTCCCGAGCTCCTGTTCTCCCGGATGAGACCGGAGGCCCTGGGAGTCAACGTGACGGAAATCGTCGAAGATCCCTACGGGTTGAAGACCGTCTTCGATCCTTCCCACCCCGATGCGGATGAAACCGGGCTGGTCCTCCTGCCCAACGTTAACCTCATGGAAGAGATGGTCTCTCTCCTGAGCGCCTCCCGGGTGTACGAAGCCAACGTGGCTGCGTTCAATGCGGCCAAGAGCATGGCCCTGCGGGCTCTGGAGATCGGAAGCAAGTAAAACCCTGAGCGAGGATGGATATGGATGACCTGCGAATTGGAGGGATTTCCCCGGGCCCCCTGAAAAAGGCCGGGGAGGAACGCCCCGAGGTTCACGATCCCATTTCGGATTTCAAGAAGATCCTGGGCCGATCCATCGGGGAAGTCAACGGCCTTCTCCAGGAGGCGAACCAGAGCGTCCAGGAGATGGCCGCCGGAAAGATAGACATCCATCAGGCCATGACCGCCCTGGAGCAGGCCAACCTTTCCTTCCGCCTGATGGTCCAGGTGCGGAACAAGATGATCGGCGCATATGAAGAGATCATGCGCATGCAATTCTAACCTCGCTCGGTAGAGGTCCATGGCCAATCCCCTGTTCAATCTCATCTCCCAATGGATCGGTTCTCCCGCTCGGAAGCGGAACCTGTCCATCGCTCTGGTCTTGATCCTTTCCCTCATCGGGTTCGGGTCCCTGATCTACTGGAACAGCAAGCCTGAATACCAGGTGCTCTTCAGCAACCTATCCACGGAAGACGCCGGGGAGATGGTGAACAAGCTGAAGGAAAAGAAAATTCCCTTCCAGCTTTCCTCCAACGGAACCTCCATCCTGGTTGCCCGGGAGCAGGTCTATGATACCCGCCTGACCCTGGCCGCCGAAGGACTGCCCAAGGGCGGAGGGGTGGGTTTCGAGGTTTTTGACCGGTCCAACCTGGGAGCGACGGACTTCGTGCAAAAGCTCAACTACCAGCGGGCCCTCCAGGGAGAGCTCAGCCGCACGATCCGCCAGATCAAGGAAGTGGAGCAGGCCCGGGTCCACATCGTCACCCCCAAGGAATCTCTCTTCCTGGAAGACCAGAAAAAGCCCAGCGCGTCGGTGCTGATCAAGACCCGCTCGGGCATGAAGCTGGACGCCGGGCAGGTGGAGGGGATCGTTCACCTGGTGGCCAGCGCGATCGAAGGGCTGGATACGGGGAGCATCACCGTGGTGGACACTTCGGGCAAGATTCTGTTCAAAAGGAACGAATCGACCCTCCTCGGCCAGATGACCACTCATCAGCTGGAGTATCAGAGAAACATCGAAGAGAACCTGAAGAAAAAAGCCCAGAGCATGCTGGAGGAGGTGCTGGGCTTCAACAAGGCCATTGCCCGGGTGTCGGCGGACATCGATTTTCAGCAGGTGGATATCACCGAAGAGCGCTACGACCCGAATTCGGTGGTGAGGAGCGAGCAGAGGAATTCGGAAAAATCCTCCATGATATCCAACGCCCGGGCCGCGGCCGGGGGAAAACCCGAGACCCAGCCGGCGCCCAAGGTCCTGGAAGAAAAGGCGAAGACAACCCCCGAGGTCAAGGCGCGGACTGCCGAACCCAATCCCCTCCAGTCCAATCAGTCGGAGCGGCAGAACGAGGTCCGGAATTACGAGATCTCCCGGGTCAATAAGCGGATCAAGTCTCCCGTGGGGAGTGTGAAGAAGATCTCGGCGGCGGTCATCGTCGACGGGACCTACAAGGAAGTGGCCGATGCCAAAGGAAAGAAGGGCCGGGAATACCAGGCCCGATCGCCCGAGGAGATGAAGAGCATCGAGGCCATGGTAAAAAAGGCCATCGGCTATGACGAGGGCCGGGGAGACCAGGTGGAGGTGATCAACATGCCCTTCAACTGGTCCGTGGCCGAAGAGGAAAGCAAAACGGTACCGGCGGAATGGTGGAAAGAATACATCCTCATTTCCTACAAACCCCTGGTCAGCCTGATCCTGGCGGCCCTCTTCATCCTATTCGTGGTTCGGCCGATGCTCCGGAGGAGGGCTTTCTCGCCCCGGGAGGAAGCAGCCTATCTTCCCAACCCTTCTCTCCAGCCTGCCCTTCCGCCGGACACGTCCCCGCAGCCCAAATCGCTGGACCTGAAAACCCAGACCGTGCAGTTAATCCAGGAAAATCCCTCCAGGGCGGTAGGAATCATCAAGGAATGGATCAATGAGGGGAAAGATGCCTAATCAAGCCCCCGCCCAGGAAAAGATATCGGGCCCCCAGAAGGCGGCGGTCCTCCTCTTCAGCCTGGGGGAGGATTTGGCGGCGGAGATCGTCAAGAACCTCGACGAGGACGAGCTTCGAAAGCTGGGGGGGTCCATGTCCCGGGTCTTCTCCCTGGCGCCGGAAGTCTTCCATTCCGTCTTTTCTGAATTCCATCAGCTGGCGGGCTCTTCCCAGAGCCTGGCGTTGAACCCGGGGCAGAGAAGCACGTTCATGAAGAATGTCTTCTCCAAGGCCATCCGGGGAGAGAAAGCCCAGGCGTTGATCGATGAGATTCAAAAAAAGGGAAAAGAGAACCTGTTCCAGAAGGTCCGCAAACTGGACGCCAAAACCCTGGCCAATTTCATCGGCAATGAACACCCCCAAACGATTGCCGTCGTTCTGTCCCACCTGGACCCCGGTCATGCCGCCGGGATTCTGGAAGAGTTACCCGAAAAAATCCAAAATGAAGTCCTTTTCCGCATCGCCCAGCTGGAAAAGGTCCCTCCCGCCATTCTGGAAGAGATCGACCAAATTCTTCAGGAAGAAATTTCCGTCGTCGAGAATGCGGACGGGGGACCGGTAGGGGGAATCCGTTCGGCGGCGGAGATTCTGAACCAAATGAAGTCCTCCGCCGAGACCCAGGTCCTTCAGGCCCTGGAGGAACAGCAGCAGGGTCTGGCCGATGAGCTCCGCCGCTGGATGTTTGTCTTTGAAAACCTCGTCAATGTGGATGACCGCAGCATCATGGCCATTCTGAAAGAGGTGGAAGCCGACACCTTGAAGGTGGCGCTGAAAACGGCATCCGAGGAACTGAAGGAAAAGATATTCAAGAACATGTCCGAACGGGCGGTTACCATGATCAAGGAAGACCTGGAAGTCATGGGCCCGGTTCGGCTCAAGGATGTGGAGGCAGCCCAGCAGGCCATCATCAAGATCGGGAAGAAGCTGGAAGCGGAAGGAAAGGCAATCCTCACCGGGAAGGGGAAGGAGGACGTCTTTGTCTAAGGTCTTCATCCCCCAATTTTCTTCCCCCGGGAAAACTGCGCGGGAATTCAGGGGCGAGGGCCCGGGCCGCGGAGCCGGCTCCAATCAGATTATGCCCGCAGATTGGCCCTGCCTGCAGACCTCCCGAGAGAGCCAGCAATGGTCCCAGGCCATGAAGGAGAAAGAAGAGAGAATCCTGAAACAGGCCCGGGAGAAAGCCCTGGAAATTGAAAAGGAGGCCTACGAAAAAGGGTTTGCGCAAGGTGAAAAAGACGGCGCCGAGCTGGGGCGGAAGAGATGGGAGACGGTCTTCGATTCTTTCGGCAGACTGGCATTGGAATTGGAGCGTATCCATCAGGACCTGTACCGGCGGTATGAACGGGAGATGGTGCTCCTGGTCTTCGCCCTGGCCAAGAAGGTCTTGCACATGGATCTGCCCCTTCGGGAGCAGACCGTCCTAGAAACACTTCGGGCTGCTTTCCAATACGTGGTGGACCCCCGGAACGTCATCATCCACCTGCACCCGAAAGACCACCAGTACCTGATGAGCCATCCCGGCGGCCTGTCCTGGGGCCCGAAGGGCGGAGAGAGCCGCAACATTCAATTCATCGCCGATCCTACCGTCACTCGGGGCGGGTGCTTTCTGGAAACCTCCTTTGGAGAGATCGATGCCACCCTGGAGGCCCAGCTGGATCAAATTCTCTCGCAGGCGGTTCCCCCTTTAGACCTTCCCGGCATCCCTCCGGACCTTTCCAGGCCATGACCCCCGTTCCTGATTCTCCCTGGACTTCCATTCATCGGGTCATCTCAAAGGGTGAAACGATCCGGCGCTATGGACGGGTCAACCAGGTGATCGGCCTGGTGATCGAAGCAACCGGACCCATGGCGGCCATCGGAGACATGTGCCATATTCTCACGGAAGGCAAAGAGGGAGCGATTCCGGCCGAGGTGGTGGGCTTCCGTAATCAGAAGATCCTGCTCATGCCCTTGGGGGAGGTTCGGGGGATCGGGCCGGGCTGCAGGATCGTTCCCCTGGGTTTTCCCGCTCAGGCCCCGGTTGGCCAAGCCCTCCTGGGACGGGTGCTGGACGCCATGGGTAACCCTGCGGACAACGGGGGACCTGTCTCCAAAGAATCGGAGGCCCCTCTTTACGCGCCGCCCTCCAGCCCGTACCTCAGGAAAAGGATCGATCAGCCCATTGATGTGGGAGTGAAGGCCATCAACGCCCTTCTCACCATCGGCAAGGGGCAACGAATGGCCGTCTTCTCCGGCTCCGGGGTTGGAAAGAGCACCCTGCTGGGCATGATGGCCCGGCACACAACCGCGGAAGTCAGCGTGATCGCCCTGATCGGGGAACGGGGGCGGGAAGTTCGGGAATTCATCGAGAAGGACCTGGGAGAAGAGGGCCTCAAGCGCTCGGTGGTGGTGGTGGCGACCTCCGATCAGCACCCGTTACTCCGCATGAGGGGGGCTTATCTGGCCACCGCCCTGGCCGAGTACTTCCGGGACCAAGGGAAGGATGTTCTTTTGATGATGGATTCCGTCACCCGCTTTGCTATGTCCTCCCGGGAGGTGGGTCTGGCCGTGGGAGAGCCGCCAACGGCGAAGGGGTACACACCGAGCGTCTTTTCCCAACTGCCGAAACTGCTGGAGCGGGCGGGGACGACGCCAGGCCGGGGTAGCATCACCGGAATTTACACCGTGCTGGTGGAAGGGGACGACCTGATGGACCCGGTGGCCGATGCCATCCGGTCCATCGCCGACGGGCATATCGTCCTCTCCCGAATTTTGGCCAACCAGGGCCACTACCCACCGATCGATGTGCTGGATAGCATCAGCCGTGTGATGAATGATATCGTAACCGCAGAGCAGACTGCCGCGCGGAGCAAACTGGTTTCGGTCATGGCCACCTACCGGCGGTCGGAGGACTTGATCAACATCGGAGCTTACGTTGCCGGCACGAACCCCCAGATCGATTATGCCATCAAGAAGATGCCCGAAATCAACGCGTTTCTTCGCCAGGGGGTGGCGGAGAAGATCGGTCTGGCGGAATCCCTGGTCCGGCTGCGAGCCATCGTCGGCTGATCCAGGGAGCCCGGTGTCTCGGGGCCGCATTTTCACCCGTCCCGACGGGGCGGGAAATTCCTTTTCTCTTTGGGTGAACGATGCCCTTCCGCTTTTCCCTCCAACCTCTCCTGAACTGGAAAAGAAGCCTGGAAGACCAATCCCAGATGCGGCTGGCCAGTTTCATGACCGCCTTGAAGACAAAGGAAGAAGAGATCGAGAGGCTTACCCTGCAACGCCTGGCCAACGAGCAGAAATTGAAGGAGAAGAGCGAACAAGGAATCCGGGCGGGAGAGTACCTTCTTTTTAAACAGTATGCCGAAGCGAGCCGAAAGGAATTCATCTCCAAGGAGGATGAGAAGAGAAGGATCCTCCGGGAGATCGAAGAGGAGAGGAAAAAACTGCTGGGGTTAACCAAGGAAAAGAAAACCCTGGAAAGGCTGAAAGAGAATCAGTTCAATGAATTTCGCTCCCGCCTGGAAAAGGCCGAGCAGAAGCGAGCCGATGAAACCTCCACCCTGAAATACCAGCCCCGCCCTGGAGAGGAAATCTCCTAATACCAGTCTTCAGTCATCTCAGGCCGTCCATAGCAAGGATCGAATTTCCCTTCGGTTCCCGGTTTCCAATCATTCAACGGTTATCATGCCCAGATGGAGTCTTCCAGTTTGAAGTTTATTCAGTAAGAAAGGCCCGGAAAAAATTTCTTCCTTTCTCCAGGGGAAAAAGGAAATTCTTGCCGGTAAAAGCAGGGAGAAAATGGCCATTTCCGTCGATTCAATGCAACCGGTTGAAATAAAAGTAGAATATTTTTCCTTGAGGACTTAGAATCTTTGGCACCGGCGTTGCTTAGAGAGAAATCCAAACTATGGAAACCTTGCTCTTACCCGTCGCTTTTGCACCCGAAACTCCAGAAAGCTTTCCGCCCCAGGAAGCCCCCCAGGGTTTTGTGAATTTCGCCGAAGTCCTGGAGAAACAGTATTTCAAGGAAGAGAATCCCCTTCCGCAGAACCCCCAAATATCGCCGGGAGACCCAGCGTCTTCCGCGATAGCCAATTCCTTCCTAGCCGCCATCTGGGTGCCCAATGGAACCGCTTTTCCCCAGGAGAAACCGACCGCCGATGAAGGTCTTCCCGAGCCTGCAATAAAGGACGAGTCTCCGGTTCCTTCTACGATGGAATTCTCTTCTATTCTCATCTTCCCCCAACCTTCCCCCGGGTCTCAGTCGGGGGAAGGATCGGACGGGATGAATGGGGGGAAAACGGTTCCTATTCCGGATGAAACGCCTACCCCCTATGTTTCCCAGGATCGAGAGAGGGGAACCCCAACCCTGCCCGTTTTCTTTCCTTCGGGAAATGCGGAAAGAAACCAGGAAACGAGCCCCGGGGATGGAAAGATTCCAGAGAACCCAGTGCAGCATCTCTCCCCTCCCTTGCCATCCAACCCTTCCGTGGCCAAAGAGGAGTTGGAAATCAGGTCCTTTCAGAAAACGCCCATTCTCCCTGATTCTTCAACCTCCCCAGCCCCTTCGGAAGAACCTTTTCGGAAAGGTTTAGCCGGGAAAAGGGAAAGGGTATCGGGGAGGGAGGAAAAGTCGGCCCATTCTACCGACACATTAATAGCCCCAAGTCCTCCGGAAGAGACGCTTCGTGGGGAACCGGCCGAGAAAATCGATATGCCCTTGGAAAAGGGAGAGAAGATCCTCACCTCTTCCGATCTGCCAGCTTCGCCCGCCTCTTCGGAAGAGCCCCTTCGGAAAGATTTGCCCGGGAAGATTGAGCTGTCGTCGGGGGAAGCCAAAAAAATCATCCATCTCTCAACCCAGCAGGAAAGGGAGGGTAGTGAGGACTGGACTGCCCAGGAATCGCATGATTTCTTTGCCGCTTCCCAGCCTTCCTTGAAAATGGAGGCCAAACCCCGGATCGGAGAAGGGCAGGTTTTTAAGAGGCAGGAACCCTCTTTTGGGGTAGCGAAGGAAACCCGGGATGGGAAGAACCCGCAGAACGTGGAGGAGAGAGAACTCTGGGTCGGCACTCAGGCCAATATCCCGGATTCAACGGACAGGGAGTTGGGGGGCCATTTTTCCGGAAAGGCTGGAAAAGGGCTGGAAAAGGCTCTGTGGTCCGGAGCCAATGTCCGCCCCCTTCCCGATAGAGGGATCCAGAGCTCCCCATCCTTCTTTGGAGCGTTGACCGACCCTCTGGGCCGCCAGGTTGAAAATGGAAGTGAGGTCAAGGAATCCATCCCCACGGTTTCGCCAAGGGCCGAGTCTTCAGAGGTTTTCCAGCAGGTGGGCCAGAGGGTCCTGTGGTCGATCCGGAACAACGAAGAGAGAATCCGGATTACCCTGGATCCCCCGGAACTCGGGCAGGTTTTCCTGGAGATCGACCGGCATAAAGAACACATAAAGACCGTGCTCTGGACGGACAATCCCACGACCAAAGCCACCCTGGAGACCAGCCAGGGGGAGATCCAGAGGATCATCGAGAGTGAAGGCTTTAAGCTGGAAAAGTTCGATGTTTTCGTCCAGCAGGACCCGGGATGGTTTCAGGGTCGGAAAGAAAACACCGGGAAACCGAATTCCCGGGATGACAAGCCTGCTGCGGAAGAGGGGGCCTCGTCAATGAACTCCATGGAGTCCATTCCAGGTCGAGCCCCGGCATCCCGTCTGACGAGCCGATATCTGGATTTATTCGTTTAACCATGGAAGGAGAATGAAAGATGAGTGTTGCGGCGGTTGGCACAAGTTCGAGCTCAAATTCCCTGGGAGCGGAAAAGGCCAAAAAAAACACCCTGACCCAGGAAGACTTTTTAAAACTCTTCACCACCCAGTTGAAGTTCCAAAATCCCCTGGAGCCTCTGGATAACTTCCAGATGGCCACCCAGATGGCCCAGTTCAATACCGTGGATGCGTTGATGAAAATGAATGAGACCATGACTCAGCTGGCGGCGAATCAAAATTCCATGAATCCTCTGCAGGCCGCCGGCCTGATCGGAAAGAAGGTGGAGACCCAGGGGAACCGCCTGTCACTTCAGCAAGGAGCGGCATCGGAGGGAATGTATCAACTCAGCCGCCCGGGAAAGGTAATGATCCAGGTCTTCAATGCCCAGGGGAGCCTGGTCCGGCAGATCGATGCGGGATTCAAAGACGCTTCCCAGCAGAAGATCGGGTGGGACGGAAAGAATCAGGCAGGGGCAACCCTTCCCGATGGAACCTACACTTTCAAGGTGCTGGCGGTCGATACCCAAGGGCAAGCGGCTGCCGTTACAACCTACCAGATCGGGGCAGTCGATGGGGTTTCTCTGGATAATGGATCGGTCGTTCTGCAAGTGAACGGCGGTAAAGTCCAACTTAGCGACATCTTAGCCATTGTAAATTAATTCTTTGGAGAAAGGAGCGTTCCATGTCGATTACCTCTTCCTTTTATTCCGCCCTGAGCGGAATGGATTCCAACAGCGTGGCCATGCAGGTCATTTCGGACAACATCTCCAACGTCAATACGGTAGGCTTCAAGGGGTCTGCGATCCACTTCGAAGACCTCTTGGGAATGTCGCTGGAGGGAGTCAGCGGGGTTAGCCGATTAGGGGTGGGAGCCAGCGTTTCCAGCATGGCCTGCAGCTTTACCCAGGGAACCCTGGTAACCACGGGGGTAGGGACCGACCTGGCTATTAACGGAAAGGGTTTCTTCATCGTTGAGGATGCTACTTCGGAAGAGCAGTTCTATACCCGGGCGGGAAACTTCCATCTGGACAAAGACGGCTACTTCGTAAATGCCAACGGTTTTCGAGTTCAGGGGTACCTATATGACTCTACGGGAACGAATCTGATCGAAACCCTGTCGGACATCATCGTCGACCAGACGGCGATGATTTCCCCCGCCGTTACCAGCGAAGTGGACATGGTTTTAAACCTCAATTCGGCGGAGACTGCAACCACTTTCGACATCACCGACCCGGGAGGGACTTCTCATTATTCCACCGCCTTGCCGGTCTATGACACCCTGGGCCAGGCCCATACCGTCACAGTATATTTCACTAACACGGCCCCTCAGACCTGGGCCTGGAATGCCCTTATCGATGGGTCGGAAGTGAGCGGAGGCACTGCGGGCACTCCCCAACTCTTCGGAACGGGAGCGGTCGCCTTCGACACAGCGGGCCTCCTTACCACGGCCATGCCGGCGGCGCTCTACACCGGGGCCATTACCTACTCCAACGGGGTTGCGGCTTCGGCCGTTACCGTCGATTTTACCGACACCACCCAGTACGGGGCTCCTTCCGCGGTCCAGAGTCTCGATCAAAATGGTTATAGCGCCGGAACCATTTCCGGAATCGCGGTTACCGCCGAGGGAAATGTTGTGGGGAACTATACGAATGGCGAAGTTCGAAACATCGCTCGCCTGGCTTTGGCCGATTTTCCCAGTCTGTATGGGTTGGAAAGAGGGGGCTCTCTTCTTTTCAGGGCGATGCCCGACTCCGGGGACCCTTTGATTAATAAGCCCGG
>Ga0079037_100002549_pt1 | contig 10122 bp, 6 predicted proteins | sample Mud3Dept4metaG_FD_71479 | JGI IMG/M metagenome (GOLD analysis project Ga0079037, IMG submission 71479) | Freshwater wetland microbial communities from Ohio, USA, analyzing the effect of biotic and abiotic controls - Mud 3 Core 4 Depth 4 metaG | ecosystem: Environmental > Aquatic > Freshwater >... | reverse complement strand
ACGGAGCGGCCGGGGTTTCCTCGACCTGCAAGGCGTGGGCCGAAAATCCCAGGATAAGGAAGAGACACATCATGCCCAGAGATTTTTTCAATTCTCCCTCCTTTTCAGATCTCGCTTAACCCGCCCCCAGCGCGGCCACCTTTTACCTAATGGCCTGACGACCAGATGTCCCGGAGGCGGCTCCTGGCCGAGAGTTTCTCTCCGCTCGATGCGAGCGGCTGACGGGATCTCGCCCAGGCCATCTATAAAATATATCTTATATTTGTATTACCATATTAATATAGGAAACCAGTGTCAAGTTCTTTTTGCCCCACTACGAACACGAGTCTTTCCCCGCCGCGCCCCCCGCTAGCCGGAATCTTTTCATGTTCGAGGAGGGGGAGAAGGCCGCGTTTCAGCCGCCCGAAAGGAAGAGAAAAAGTTGTTTACACGGCCCATCTCGATATGCTAAGGTAAGCTCTCAAAAAGAGGCCCGCCTTCAAAATAGAGAGTGATTTCCGGCCGCCGCTCGCCGAGCGGACATCAAGGGCCTATTCCAAATCTCAAATCTTACCCATCTCATAACCAGAGGAGTCATCCATGTTTAGCACAACGCACTTTCCCAAAGCCCTCAAGTACTGGCACGAGGGAAAATTCTACAACTGGCCCGAGGCGCACGTCCACCCCATGGTCCACGCCCTCCACTACGGGTCTTCGGTGTTTGAAGGAATCCGGGCCTATCCGACGGACAAGGGTCCGGCCATCTTCCGGCTGACCGAACACGTCGACCGTTTCCTCCACTCCGCCTCGGTCGCCCGGATGCCGGTGCCTTACGGCAAAGAAAAGATCATCGAGGTCATTAAACTCGTCCTCCGGGAAAACAAGCTCGATTCCGCCTACATCCGTCCCCTGCTCTTCTTCTCGTACGGCAACCTCGGCCTCGTGCCCAAGTACTGCCCCGTCGAGATGATGGTCTCGACCTGGGAATGGGGGGCCTACCTCGGCGAAAAGGCGGCCAGCGGGGTCAGCGTTTACATTGTCCCCTGGAGACGGGTCCATTTCAGCCAGCTGGACATGCGGGCGAAACTGGGCGGGTTTTATGTCCAGTCGACGATCGTCGGGCTGGAGGCCAGAGGCCAGGGCTGTGACGAAGCGGTTTTCCTCAACATCGAGGGCCGGGTGGCCGAAGGACCGGGAGAGAATATCTTCATCCTCAAGGACGGCGTCTTGAGAACGAACGACGTGACCGAATCGATCCTCGAGGGCATCACCCGGACCAGCCTGCTTGAGGTGGCGGCCGACCTGGGGATGAAAACGAAGGTCGGGCCGATCGAGAAAGAGGAATTCCTGACGGCGGAGGAAGCCTTTTTCTCCGGCACGGCCGTCGAGGTGGTGCCCATCACCCACGTTACGGACGGATCGAATCCCAAGGTCCAAACCACCAAGTACACGGTCGGCTCAGGAACGCCCGGTCCGGTCACCACCAAGCTCAGGAGTCTCTTCATGGACTTGGTGCATGGCAAAGTCAAACCTTACAAAAAGTGGCTGACCTATATCAACGGCTGATCCGCTTGCGGCCGATCGGGGAGGTCCACTCCCCCTTCCGTGTTCGTGAGGACATCGACCCGCGCCGCAACATCCGGCGGCGCGGCTTCAGCGGCGTCCGCGGTGAGCTCGAGATCTACCCCGCCTACGCGGCCGGGCTCAAGGACATCGGCGGCCTTTCCCATTTGATCGTCATTTTCGCCTTCCACAAGTCGGGTCCCGGTCATCTCCTCGTCCGACCGCCTTCCGAGACCCGCAAGCGGGGCGTATTTTCCACCCGTTCCCCACACCGGCCCAACCCGGTCGGGATGACGGTCGTCCGCCTCCTGGGCCGCCGGGGCAACATCCTCAAGGTCTCAGGCATAGATATGCTGGAAGGCACGCCCATCCTGGACATCAAACCCTACACATCCCGGGATAACAAGCGAGGCATCAGGCGCGGCTGGATGAGGCGTTCCGTCTTGAACAGGTGACCGCTTCAAAAGGGAAACAGGAATATTTCTCCCGGAGGAAAATGGCTTTCCCGCGGGATCGCAGGAAAGAGGGTTGATATGAAACAGGAAATATCCCGACTCTTTCTGTTCTTTTCCCTAATCTTTATGGCCGCCGCCCAGCCATTTTCGCAGGACATGCTCAGCCAGCTGGCCCGGCCGCAGGATTACGTCAGCCGGCGCATCTCCTCCTATGACAGGACCGGCGGAAACCGCGACTCGTTGACGATCGGGCCGGGCGAGACAGCCGTGCTGGCGGAGATCCCGGGCCCCGGCGCCATCCACCACATCTGGACGACGATCGCCGCCGAGCCGTTCTACGGCCGCAAGCTCGTCCTGCGGATGTACTGGGACGGGGAAGCGCTGCCTTCGGTGGAAGCGCCGGTCGGCGACTTTTTCGGCGTCGGCCACGGCCTTAACCGGAGCTTCAGCTCCCTCCCCATCAACTGCTCGAGCGAGGGCCGGGCGCGCAATTGCTACTGGGTTATGCCGTTCCGCAAGTCCGCCCGAATCACGGTGACCAACGAGGGCCGGATGCCCGTGGGCGCGTTTTATTATTATGTGGACTACCGGGCGCTCGAGGGACTTCCGGAGACGACACCGTGCTTCCACGCCCAGTACAGGCAGGAGACGCCCTGCGCCCCGGGCCGAAACTATATTCTGCTCGAGGCCAAGGGCAGGGGCCATTACGTCGGCTGCAACCTGAGCGTCCTCCAACGGGCCATGGGCTGGTGGGGGGAGGGCGACGATATGATTTTCGTGGACGGCGAAAAAACTCCGTCCCTCCATGGCACGGGCTCGGAAGATTACTTCTCGGACGCCTGGGGGATGCGCGAGGACGAGAACCCCTTCTACGGCTGCCCCCTGCAGGAGGAGGATTTCCAAACCGGCTCCAAGGCGACCGTCTACCGCTTCCATATTCCCGATCCAATCCCCTTCACGAGGTCGATCCTGGTCTCCATCGAGCACGGCCATGCCAACGACCGCGCCGACGACTTCTCCTCGACGGCCTACTGGTACCAAGTCGAGCCCCACCAGCCGTTCCCGCCCCTTCCTCCAGCCGACCAAAGGCTTCCTTTCGCGCTCGAGCGGCCGGATAACTTCATCCTGCCGGCGTGGGATAAAAAGGAATCCCCGGCGGGCGCGGTTTTCGTGGACAAGGAACGGGGCTTGATCCTCGAATCCTCCAGACTGTCCCAGCTCGGTACTTCTTTCTACGGCCCGGACGGCTCCCGGTATAGTGCGCTTGCGACCGAGGGTGCCGAACCCGACGGGGCGAAGAGCGGAACGGAGGCCCGGCTGACTTTCCCGGTGGAAATCGCCGAACGGTACAACCTCGAATTTTATTTCCTCAAGGGGCCGGTCCGAGGAGAACTGACGGCCTTCGCCGCCGGTTCGGACGGGAAGCCGCTCTGCGCCTCCATGGATGCATTTTCTCCGGATGCGGGAATCGGAAAACTCTCGCTCCCCGGCGTCCTGCTCAAGGAGAAGGAAAACATCGTTGTTTTTCGCGTCACCGGGAAAAACGAGAAAGCGCTGGGCGCCGATATGGCATTGGTCGGCCTGAGCTTCGTGCCGGCCGAGCGCCGATTCGTCACCGAATGGCTCCTCGCCGGACCGTTCGATGCGCCGGACATGGATTCCCTGGCCGTCGCCCATCCCCCGGAAAAAGAGGCTGCGCTCGACAAAACATATCCCGGCAAGCGGGGACTCCGAGCCGCCTGGAAGAAGGCCGCCGCGCGGCCTGACGGCTCGTTTGACCTGAATGAAATCTTCAGGCCAAACGAACAGGTCCTGGTCTACGGCCTGACCTATATTCACTCGCCCGACGACCGGATGACCCATATTCTCCTGGGGAGCGACGATGGAGTGCGCGTCTGGCTCAACGACGGGCTCGTCCACTCCAACCCGGCCTATCGCAGCCACTCCGTCGATGAGGACAGGGTTAAGGTCAGGCTCCACAAAGGCTGGAACAAGCTCCTGATCAAGGTCGTCCAGGGCGCCGGCGGCTGGGGCTTCTCCCTGCGCCTCGCCGATCCCGACGGCGTTCTGCGTTTCGCGACGGAGCCGGAACAGTGAAGATCTCGCCCCAAACGACGCCAGGCTCGCAGATTCGGGCAACCCGTTCCGAATTCCGGGGAGCGCGGCCGCGTCCCCAAGTTCCTGCAGCGGACGCTTGGACCCGGGCCGAAAGGCGCTTGTTCGACCGGCTCTCGAGCCCGATCCGGATCCAGCATTACCTCAACCGGCTGGCCTATGACCCGGCCTACGGCGCCCGGTCGCCCCGCTGGATCATCAGAGAAAGGAAGGCCCACTGTTTCGAGGGGGCGATCTTCGCCGCGGCCGCCCTGCGCCACCTCGGCCATCGGCCGCGTCTCGTCGACATCGAGTGCTGGAACGACGACGACCATGTCATCGCCGTGTTCCAGGAACACGGCCGCTGGGGCTCAATCGCCAAGTCCAACTTCACCGTGATCCGTTTCCGCGAGCCGGTCTACCGGTCGCTCCGGGAGCTCGTCATGTCCTACTTCGACGTCTCTTTCAATTCCCTCGGCCAGAAGACCATGCGCAGTTACTCGCTTCCCCTCGACCTCAGCCAGTTCGACGAGCGCCGCTGGATGACGACCGCCGAAGACTTGGAGTATATCGGCGACAAGCTGAACTCGATCCGGCATATCCCCGTGGTGACAAGGGGCATGATCCGCCGTCTCAGCCTGGCCGACAGGGATCTGGTGAAGGGCGGCCTGCTCGGCGCGAACCCCAGGGGCCTCTACAAGCCGAAGCACAAACAGGCCTCTCGCGGCAGAACTGCCAAAAGAGCTTAACTCTCCTTCTGGAGAGCCTCGGCCTCGCGAACAATAATCGCCCACGCTTCGCGCACGTGTCTTTCCTGAGTGGTCCTCTGGCCGATGGCCATCCGCAGGGCGAAGCGCCCCCGGAGAGAGGTGTGGCTCAGGAAGACCGGGCCCTGCGCGTTGACTCGGTCGAGAAGCGCCCTGTTAAAAGCGTCGAGGCCTTCATTCCCCCGCCCATCGTTAAACCGGAAGCAGACCAGGCTGAAAGGAACGGGCGCCAGGATCTCGAACCGCGGGTCGTTTTCCACCCAGCTCTTGAAAAGCCGGGCGAGCCGGAGATGTTCGCGGAGAAGCGCCTGCAGCCCCTCAACCCCGTAGGACCGGATGACGAACCAGAGCTTCAAGGCCCGGAACCTCCGGCCGAGCTGGATCCCCCAGTCGCGGTAGTTCCTGACGTGGGCGTCGACTCCCGTCTTGAGATACTCGGGGTGAATCTCGAAGGTCCGGACGAGAGCGCCCGGGTCCTTGACGAAGTAGGCCGAGCAATCGAAGTTGGTGAACAGCCATTTATGCGGGTTCATGACGAAGGAATCCATGAACTCCGCGCCCTCGAGACAGGTTTTCATCTCGGGCAGGATGCAGGCCGAGCCGGCGAATGCGGCATCGACATGGAGCCAGACGCCCTGCCTCCCGCAGATCCGCCCGATCGCCGCCAGGGGGTCCACGGCCGTGGACGAGGTCGTTCCGATCGTGGCCACAACGCAGGCCGGCGTCAGCCCCCTGTCCTTATCCGCGGCGATGGCCGCTTCGAGCTTATCCGGGATCATGGCGTAGGCGTCGTCCGTCGGGATAAGGCGCAAGTTCTCGATCCCAAACCCCGCGATCTTGACGCCCTTCTCGATGCTGGAGTGGGTTTGGTCGGAAGCATAGACAGCAAGCCCTCCTTTGAATCCGGTCTGGTTCGAGGAGAAACCGGTCGTCCTTTCCCTGGCCGAAAGAAGTGCGCATAGAGTGGCCGTCGATGCGGTGTCCTGAATGACGCCCGCCATCCCTTCGGGAAGGCCGATCATCCGGCGCAGCCAGTCGAGGACCCGGTCCTCGAGCTCGGCCGCCGCCGGCGAGGTTTGCCAGACCATGCATTGGGAGCCCAGGCCGGCCGTCAGGATCTCGGCCAGGACCGAGGCGGGGCTGTTATTGGCCGGGAAGTAACCGAACCAGCCCGGGTGCTGCCAGTGAGTGATCCCGGGGAGCACGATCTCGCGGAAATCTGCGAAGATTTTTTCCATGGACTCCGGCCGGAGCGGCGGCTCGACGGGCAGGCCGGCCTTGATCTCGCCCGGCTTGGCCCGGGAAAGGACGGGGTATTTCTCGACACCGTCCAAGTAATCCGCCACCCAGTCCACAAAATCGTGGCCAAAATCGCGAAAGTCCCAATTGTCCATTTTTGGCCTCCTGGAAAAAAGCGGTCCCAACCGGAGTTTTTCTGGGATCTATTTTATAGAAAACAGCAGGAATGAGTCAAAAAGAGGCAAAAACGGCGGAATAATCCTGAAGTTATGGCCGTAACGGCGTCAGAAACGGGCATTTTCAAGGGGGAAAACGGCTCTTCCGGTGTTCCCACAAGCATTTAAAAAAATATTTCAAAAAAAGCTTGCGTCGCCTGAATAAGTTATGCTATAATAATAAATGGTCATAAAAGGGGATAAAAAAAATCCGCGGTGATCGGTTTCTCTGGAAAATCGATTTCTGTTTAGAACCTCCAAAACCGCCTTTAAGAATTCACCCCGCTCGGTCCTGAAGCCGTCCCGCAGGCTATGAAAACCCCCTCCTCCCGACCTCCTCCCACGACGGGGAGGAGGAAATAAATGATAGCTCCTGCCCACTAATTGCCACTGCGTTCCTGCAACTATTCGCATCGATATGCCGTATATATAGGTGAGATGAACAAGAAGAGAGCTCCTGAAGGAAACCTCTTGAGCATGCGCCTCCTTTCTTCCCCTCCTAAATGCCAGGAGTTCCTGATAAACACTGCTTACCTATCCATCCATTCCCTTGAGTAGGCTGCCTTTCTACCGCAAGGTCGGGAAGGCAGCCTATTTTTCTATCTGTCGACGTTGACAACCCGCCTCCGACTTCCTATAGTAAGGATGTTCTTTGATAAGAGATCTCAGGGTTTAGAGCGCCGGGAAGTCCGTGGGAAGCGGACACAGCCCCCGCTACTGTAACCGGGGACGAATCCCAGAGGACGCCACTTTCGGCCGAGAAGCCTGAAGGAAGGCCTGGGAGGAGGACGATCCGGGAGTCAGGATACCTCCTTTAAGCCCTCGACAGCCCGTCTTCGGGAGGAAGAGCGGGTTGGTTTTTTATTTTCGGGGAGGCCCTCCCGGGGGAACGCAATTCCCGAAGAGACGAGCGGGGGAACCGGCGCGGGAGTCCGACATGAGAAGACTTATTTCCGCCGCTGCCCTCGCCCTCCTACTGGCTTCGCCTTTCCTCTATTCCGAAGAGGACAAGCAGGACAAGTCCCAGGCGGCGCCCGAGCGCCACGAGGTTGTCGTCACCGCGACGAGGCTCGAGATGCCGCCCCGGGAAGTGGGAAGCGCCATCTCGGCGATTTCCGCTTTCGACCTCAGCCGCTTCAAGCAGACGTTTGTCCTCGAAGCGCTGCGCGCCGCGCCGGCCGTGGCTGTCACCCAGAATGGAGGGGCGGGGGGGGCTTCATCGGTCTTCCTGCGGGGCGCCAACTCCGAACACACCCTCGTCCTCCTGGACGGCGTCGAGCTCAACGATCCCATCAACCCTTCCCGGTCCGCTGACCTGGCCCACTTCTTTCTGGCCAACGTCGACCGCCTCGAGGTCCTGCGCGGCCCCCAGGGCCTCCTCTACGGCTCCGATGCGCTGGGCGGCGTCGTCAACATCATCTCCGCCCGCGGTTCGGGCCGGCCCCGCCTGACCCTGACCTCGAGCGGGGGAACCTTCGGGACGTTTACGGGTCAGGCGGCAGTCAGCGGGTCCGGACGGTCCGTCGATTATTCCGTCGGCCTTTCGCGCTACGAGACCGGCGGCGTCTCGGCCGCGGACTCCGCCCTGGCCGGAAACTCGGAGCGGGACGGCTACCGGAATTGGACCCTTTCCGGAAGGGTGGGCATCGCGCTCGGCAGGAACATGGAGGCCGATTTCACCGGACACGCCATTTGGGCGAAGACGGATATCGACAACTTCGGCGGCCCGTATGGAGACGACCCCAACAACACCCAAGACTACCGCTCCTATTTTCTTAAAGGACAGGTGAGCGGGCTTTTCCTCGAAAACCGCTGGGAACAGAGGCTCGCCGTCGCGGTGGTCGATTCCCGCCGCCGCCATCAAAACCGGCCGGATGAATTCCATCCTCAGGAGGCCGAGGCCGGGCAATTCAAGGGCCGGATGCTCACCCTCGACTGGCAGAACAACGTCTTCCTCGACGCCGCCCATACCCTGACCGCCGGGCTTGAATATGAGAGGGAGATGGGCGAGTCGGAATACCTGACCGAGGGTCCCTGGGGCCCCTACTCGAGTCTTTTTCCCCGTCAAGGGGCCGGGACCGTCGGCGTTTATGTCCAGGATTCCCTCCGCCTGGCCGGCCGGCTGTTCGCGACGGCGGGCTTTCGAGTGGACCGGCACAGCCGGACCGGGACGGCCGTCACCTATCGGCTGGCGCCGGCCTATGTGTTCAAGGCCACTCAGACCAAGCTCAGGGCCAGCTTCGGCACCGGGTTCAAGTCGCCCTCTCTCTACCAGCTCTACGCCCCCGGAACGGCCTTCGGCCCGATCGGGAACTCCGGCCTCAGGCCGGAGCGGTCCCGGGGCTGGGACGCGGGGTTTGAGCAGCCATTTTTCGGCGGAAGGACGCGGGCGGCGCTGACCTATTTCCATAATGACTTCGAGAATCTGATCGATTTCTCCGTCCTTCAAGGATACATCAACATCGGGCAGGCGGAGACAAAGGGCTTCGAGGCCGAGTTCTCTGCCCGGGCCTGGGAATCGCTCTCTCTCGGCCTCGTCTATTCCCGCCTCAAAGCCTGGGATAAAGATCAGGATGTCGCTCTCTTAAGACGCCCCCGGGAGACAATCTCCGCCCGCCTCGCCTGCGATTTCCTCAAAAAATGGACCGCCGCTTTTTCCTTCGATCACATCGGAACGAGGCAGGATGTGGACTACAATGTCTGGCCGGCGCGGACTCTCACCCTTCCCGCCCATTCCCTTCTCAATGGGGTCGTTTCCTACGAGGCGGGGGGAGGCACTCAACTGTTCGTCCGGCTGGATAATATCCTCGACACCCGCTACGAGATAGTTTATGGGTATGGAACGCCCGGCCGCTCCATCCAGGCGGGAGTGAAGGTCATCCTCTGACCGGACTCTTGACTTATTCTGGGAATCACCATTAAAAAGGAGAATGGGAAAGAAAATGAAGCGTTATATTTTTTGCATATTCTTTCTGGCCGCGGCCGGGATTCTGGCTTTATCCGGAGCCTGCCAGGCTGAAGGGGAAGAAAAAATGCCGGCAGCAATTGAGAGAAAAACATGTCAGGCCCCGGACGGAGTCCGGATTGTCTATTCGGCGGCCGGAGCGGGAGAGCCTGCCCTCATCTTTATCCACGGCGGCCTGGCCAACCGGACGTTCTGGGACGCCCAGTTCAAAGCGTTCGCCGACCATCACCGGGTCCTGGCCCTCGACCTCGCCGGCCACGGCGAATCGGGGACAAACAGGAAAAAATGGGGAATTCCCGAGTTCGGCGCCGATGTGCGCGCCGTCGTCGACACGGAGAAAGTGAAGCGCGCGATCATCTTCGGTAACTCGCTGGGCGGGCCGGTGGCCATTGAAGCGGCTCTGCTTCTTCCCGGCCGCGCGCTGGGTGTCGTCGGGGTCGATACGTTTCAGGATCTCGAGTACACAATCACCGAGGACGAAGCGAAGCAGAGGGCCGAACTCTTCCGGCGCGATTTTTCGGGCGGCGTCAGGGAGATGGTCAAGGCGCTCTTTCATCCCGACGCGGCCCCGGCTCTCGTCGCGGACGCCGAGCGCCGCATGCTCCGGTCGTCTCCGGAGGCGGCGTATGCCATGTTCCTCTCCCTGGCCGGCTATGATACCGGAGGGCCGGCCCGCCGCCTGACCGTCCCGCTCCGGGCGATCAACGGCGACCTCTATCCGACCGACGTTGCGGCGGTGAAGCGGGTCAAGGCGGATTTTGAAGCCGTCATCATGTCCCATATGGGACACTACCCCATGCTCGAACGCCCCGACGAGTTCAATAGACACGTTGCTGCGATCGTCT
>Ga0079037_100002547_pt1 | contig 10123 bp, 6 predicted proteins | sample Mud3Dept4metaG_FD_71479 | JGI IMG/M metagenome (GOLD analysis project Ga0079037, IMG submission 71479) | Freshwater wetland microbial communities from Ohio, USA, analyzing the effect of biotic and abiotic controls - Mud 3 Core 4 Depth 4 metaG | ecosystem: Environmental > Aquatic > Freshwater >... | reverse complement strand
CACCGAGGCAGGGCGTGCGCACGTAGCGAAATGCGCGCAGCTAGGAGGGACCCTCCGCCGTCCTCCCCCGGAGGGGTTGGGCCCGCTCAGAACTTGATGCCGGTGAGGGTCTTCGTCTCGACGACGCCAGGGATGGACCTGATCTTGTCGACGACGATCTGGCCCAGGGCATTGAAGTCCTCGGCGCTGATCTTGGCGATGAGGTCGTACTCGCCGAACAGCGGGTGCAGCTCGACGATGTTCTTGACCTTCAGCAGCTCGTTGTAGACCTCGTGCTCCTTGGCCGGCGATGTACTGATTAGGACGAAACCGATGGCCATGGGTATCTAGGCGACATTGGCTTTGAAATTGGATAAAGTTTTCGGTGCCGAGGCGAGGCTCCACGAGGGCCAGCCGTGCCCATCGCCCTGGAAAAAGGTATTATCGTTCCGGTGCCCATACGTCCGCCAGCACAGAGGGTTTGAGATGATGAGACGCAGTTTCGCAATCGCCGTCATGGTGCTGCTGGCCGCCGCACCGTTGGCACTCCTCTGCGAGACCGAGCGGGCCACCCACATGGACGTGCCGGACGCGAACGAGGCCTCGACCGTGCACGCACCCGACTCTCACGTGGCCACGGCGCTGGCGCTGTCCGCGGACCACCTCACCGAGAACCTCGGCCAGGTCGATGACCCGTCGGTCAGGTTCGTCGCGGTCGGGAGGATGGCGACGGTCGCCCTCTGCGACGACCGCATCGAGTACATGCTGGTTGGCGGAGGGACGGACGGAGGTGTGGCATCGGTCGCGATCGGTTTCGAGGGCGCCGCGCGCGTCGTCCCCGTCGGGCTGCGCGCGCTCGGCTTCCCCACTAGCTACTTCCTCGGGAACGAACCCTCTCGGTGGGTGAGAGGCGCCCGCAGCTTCGAGGGCGCCGTCTACCGGGGCCTGTGGGACGGGATCGACCTCGAGCTTCGCATTGTGTGCGGCGACCTCAAGTACGACCTCATCGTCGCCCCGGGCGCCGACCCCTCCCTCGCGAGGTTCTCCTTCACCGGGGCCACAGGCCTCAAGGTCGAGCGCGGCACCGGCGACCTGCTCATTAAGACCCCCGCGGGCGTCCTGCGGGATTCGGCACCGTGGGCCTACCAGCCAGTTGAGGCCGCCCCCTCTGTGGACATCCCGTGCGACTTCGCGCTCGCCGATGATGGGAGCGTGGGCTTCGACCTGGGGGCGTACGATTCGTCCCGCTCCCTGGTCATAGACCCGAGCCTCACGTTCTCCACCTTCATCGGGGGCACGGACGCGGACTGGGGATACGCGCTAGACCTCGACGGCAACGGCAACGTGTACATCGCTGGCCGCTCCCTCAGCACGAACTTCCCGGTGACAAGCGGCGCGTATTGCCAGACGCATCAGGGTACTGGCGACATCATCGTCTGCAAGCTCTCGGTGAACGGCGCGACCCTGGTCTACTGCACCTACATCGGCACGAGCAAGACGGAGGAGGCCATGGACATCGCCGTCGACGGCAGCGGGGCGGCCTACATAACAGGCATGACGCAGCAATCGACCTTCCCCATCACGGCGGGGGCCTACGACTCGACGTTCAGCGGCGACAACGAGGCCATCGTGGTGAAGCTGAGCGCGAGCGGCACGGCCCTCGAGTACTCGACGTTCGTGGGCGGCAGCAGCAGCGAGGAGGGTGAGGCTATCGCCATCGACTCGGGCGGCTGCGCCTATGTCTGCGGCAACACGGCCGGCAGCTTCCCGACCACCTCGGGCGCGTTCGACAGGACCTTCAACACCAGGCAGGACGGGTTTATGTTCAAGCTCAGCGCGGACGGCTCGTCGCTCAACTACTCGACCTACATCGGTGGTGACTGGGACGACTACATGTGGGACATCGCGCTGGACTCCTCCGGCAACGCCTATGCGACGGGCTACACCGGCAGCACGGAGTCGACCTTCCCCGTCACGACCGGCTCCTTCTGCACGACGAAGACCACAGGGGACGACGGCTTCCTGGTCAAGCTCAACGCCTCGGGGGACAAGCTCCACTATGGCGGCTACTTCCACGGCGACACGACAGGGTGCTCCGGCTACGGCGTGGTCGTCGATGCAAAGGGGCGCGCTTACGTGGCGGGGATAATAAAATCCAAGGGCCTCCCTACGACCGCGGGCGCATACGACACGAGCTACAACGCCTACGAGGACGGTTTCATCGCGATGATTGCGATCGACGGCAGCCAGATCGGGGTGCTCACATACCTCGGAGGGTCCGACCTGGACGAGCGTCTCACCGACATCGACCTGGACCCGGACGGCCAGGTGCTCGTGGTCGGCTACTCGACGGGCGATGACTATCCCACGACGGCCAACGCCTACAGCAAGAGCCGCTCGGCCGACAGGGACGTCGTGGTGTCCAAGCTGGACGCGAACCTGTCTAGCCTCCTTTATTCCACCTACATTGGTTCGACCGGCATAGACGAGGGCAACGGCATCCACGCCGCGGGGAAAAACGCCGTGGTCGTGGTCGGCACCACTGCCAGCTCTGGCTTCCCGAACACAACGGGCGCCTACGACCGCACCCACAACGGCGCCAGGGACGTCTTCGCTGTCAAGGTACCAATGGGCTCGGAGCCGCCCGTCATCGGCCCCGACAGGACGCCGTCAACTGCGACGACGGGGGACCAGTTCGAGTTCAACGTCACCGTCGCGGACGCGGACGGCGTCGCTGATGTGACGGTCGAGCACTGGCGGGGCGCGTCAACATCGCACACGAGAGTGACGATGACGAGGGTGTTGGGCGACGCAATGAACGGGACGTACTCGTTTTCGATGCTGATGCCCCCAGATTCCATCGCCGACCTCTCGTACACCTTCAGCGCCAATGACACTGGTGGCGACCACAATGCCACCGCGAACAAGAAGGTGACCGTGCGTGACGATGACAAGCCCACCATCGAGGACCTCTCGGCCGCGTCCGCCACCACAGGGGACACATACACCTTCAAGCTCAGGACGACCGACAACATCGGCCTCAATCCGCTCATGGTCTACGTCGTCTTCGGCTTCGGCCAGATAAGCGACAGCCAGACGATGGCGCCCCTCGACATCACGGGGCAGGGCAACGGCACTTACGTCTTCGAGATATTCGTCCCGCAGGGCTCGCTCAAGCCGATCGTGTACCTCTACAACGTGAGCGATAGCTCTGGCAACATCAACATGACGGAGGACGCGACCGTCCCCGTCACCGACAACGACGCGCCTGCCTTCGGGCCGGACGCGTCCGACGCGGCGGCCACCACCGGCGATGGCTTCACGTTCCGGGTCGACATGAGCGACAACATCAACGTCGTGACCCACAAGGTCGCCTACCGTTTCGGCGCCGGGCCAGAGACGAACGCTACGATGACGGGCGTCGGCCTCACCGGCACGAACGGGACGTACGAGCTCGCGATAGCCATCCCGACGGACTCGCTCGACTCGCTCCACTACAGGTTCTGGTCGAGCGACCTGGCGGGCAACCTGAACTCGACGTCCATCATGACGCGCGCCGTGCGCGACGACGACCCGCCGGAGTACATGCAGGACATCTCGGCGAAGAGGTCGGACACGAGGTTCGAGCTCCTGGTCGAGGTCAACGACAACATCGGGGTGTCATCGGTCTACGCCCTGTTCCGGTTCGGCACGGCCACCCCCTCGAACCTGTCCATGACCCCGGTCGCGACGACGGGCATCGGGAACGGCACGTACTCGCTCGACGTCACCATCCCGACTGGCAACACGGAGCTGCTCTACTACGTGTTCGCGGTCATCGACACCTCCGGCAACTGGAATGTGACGCCCGAGGTCCATGTCGACGTCATGGACGACAAGCCGCCCACGTTCGGGGCGGACGGCACCGACTCGGTCGTGGTCAAGGGACAGGAGATGGACTTCTCCATCGAGGTCTTCGACAACCTGGCCATGGGCCCGGTCCACGTGGAGTACTGGTTCGGGGAAGGCTCGCGGAGGAACGTCACGATGACGGGCCCCAGCGGCACCGGTGGCACGTACAACGCCACGGTCGGTGTGCCGAGGCATCCCGACGGAGGGATTCGATACGTCTTCAATGCCCGGGACCTCGTGGGCAACTGGGCATCCTCGGCCGTGGCCAGTCGCTCCCCCATCAACCAGCCCCCAGCCTTCGGGGAGCTTGCCACCTGGACCCTGACCGAGGGTGAGGCGGGCACGTACGACCTCGCGCTCCTCGTGTCCGACCCCAACGACCTCGTGAGCTCGCTGGTCCTGTCCTGCGCCGACCCTCGCGTGACCGTGGAAGGGTTCGTGCTGAGCGCGCTCTTCCCTGCCTTCATCCCCGAGCAGAGGGTCGAGCTCTCGCTCAGCGATGGCGAGGACACGGTCCACGCCAACATCACGATCGTGGTCGTGAACGTGAACGACGCGCCTGTGATCACGAGCGCACCCCCCCTGACGGGCCAGGTCGGCGTCCTTTACACCTACCAGGTCGTGTGGACCGATGAGGACCCGGGAGACACGTTCACCCTGGACCTCGTCGCCAAGCCGGCAGGCATGTCGGTGGGGTCGGACGGGCTGGTGTCGTGGACGCCCGCCGCGGACCAGGTCGGCCCCGGTGCCGTCGACCTCACGCTGAGCGACGGCGACGCGACCGTGCACCAGACCTGGACGGTCACCGTGAGCGCGCCGCCCACGAACCGACCCCCCGCGTTCACGAGCTCGCCCCCTCTCGCGGCGACGGCGGGCCGCCACTACCAGTGGAATGCCACGGCGCAGGACCCCGACGGGGACGCGCTCACGTTCTCCATCCTGGACGGCCCGGACGCCGCCGACATGGGCGCCGTGACGGGTGCGCTCTCGTGGGACCCCGTCGCCATCTGGAGGGGCAGGACGGAGGACGTCAACTTCACGGTGCAGGTGTCCGACGGAACGAACGACGTCACGCTCACCTTCACGGTCCTGCTCACGTACCCCCCCAACCACCCGCCGGAGATCTCCGGCGCGCCGCTGGGGGTCCAGATCAAGGACGTACGTACGGTCGACCTCGCGCAGTTCAAGACGGACGCGGACGACCCCAAGGCCGCGCTCGTCTGGCAGCTGGAGGGCGGTGACAGCGACCTGTTCACCGCGCACATCAACGGGGATAGCCTGGTCATCGAGCCCAAGAAGGGCGCGAAGGGAACGTCGAACCTCACCCTCGTGCTCCTCGATCCGTGGGGCGGCGAGGACCGGTTCCTCCTCGTCGTGGACGTCCAGAAGGCCGGCGGCGACGATGGCGACGGCGGCTTGCCATGCTCCGTCATGTGGCTGCTGCTCCTCGTGTTGCTGGTGGTGGCCATTCTCGTGGGCTACTACCTGCTGAGGGACAGGAAGGGCGCCAAGAAGGAGAAGGCCGAGGAAACGGAGCTGGAGCCGGCCGAGGGAGGCCCGAAGTAGGGGGCAAACCTTCATCGAGGCGCGTCCCGGTACCCGGGGTCGTGCGCATCGGCATAATGGGCGCGGGCGCGGTGGGCAGCCTGGTCGGGGCGATGCTCAGCGGTCACCACGAGGTGGTGCTCGTGGGCAGGGCCGCGCACGTCGAGGCCGTGCGGGAGCGGGGGCTGCGCGTGACGGGCCTGAGCCGCATCGTGGCGCGCCCCGGGGCATCGACGAGCGCGAGGGCCCTGGCAGGCTGCGAGCTCGTGCTGCTCACCGTCAAGGCCTACGACACGCTCGTCGCGGCCAGGTCGGTAGCGCGCGCCGCCCCCGACGCGGTGCTCATCGCCCTCCAGAACGGCATGGACAATGAGGGCAAGCTCCGCCACGCCGCCCCCGGCATGGCCACGTGCCGGGGCCTCACGTCCATGGGCGTGACCTTCCTGGGGCCGGGCCGCGTGCGCCACGCGGGCGCGGGGTCGACCCAGATGGGCGCGCTCACGGCATCCCGCGCCCAGGCGATGCGCGCGGCGAGGGAGCTTGGCGAGGGCGGGCTCGCGGTCGAGCTCGTCAACGACATCGGCGCCCACGTGTGGCTCAAGGGCATCGTCAACCACTGCATCAACCCCCTCACGGTCATCCACCGGTGCCGCAACGGGCGGCTGCTCGAGGTGGCCGCGTACAGGGAGGAGATGGGCGAGCTTTGCGACGAGGCCCTCGAGGTCGCGCGCCGCGAGCGCGTGCGGCTCCCGCACCCCGACCCGCGTCTCCGCGTGGAGGAGGTCGCCCGCCTGACAGCCGGCAACCGGTCGAGCATGCTGCAGGACATCGACCGCGGCCGCAGGACCGAGGTCGGCTCGATCACCGGGCACATCGTGAGGCTCGGGGCCTCCCACGGGCTGCCGATGCCCGCCTCGCGCGCGGCGCTGCGCGAGGTGCGGCGCATCGAGCGCTCGGCCATGCCCGCGCGCCGCCGGTGACCCCCCGCGGCGAGATGCTGGCATGGCCCTTCGGAAGCCTTAATACCGGCCAGCGTGTTTCGGGGGTCGTGCCCTCCGTGAAGGACATCCTGACGCTCGACGACCTCTCCCTCAAGGGCAAGACGGTCCTCCTCCGGCTGGACATCAACAGCCCCATCAACCCCACCGACGGGTCGTTCCTCGATATCTCGAGGTTCGAGGAGTCCGTCCCCACCCTCAACGAGCTGGCAGAGTCCAAGGTCGTCGTGCTCGCGCACCAGAGCCGTCCCGGGAAGAGCGACTTCCTGACGCTGCGCGAGCACGCGCACGTGCTCCGGAGGCTGGTCTCGCGCCCGGTCAGGTACGTGGACGACCTCATCGGCTCGGTCGCCCAGCGGTCCATCCAGTCGCTGCAGGACGGCGAGATACTGCTGCTGGAGAACACGCGGCTCTACGCCGAGGAGGTCTCCCTCGACGACAAGCCGTTCGACGTGCAGGGTCGCACCCACCTCGTCAGGAACCTCTCCAACGTGGCCGACGCCTACGTCACCGACGCGTTCTCCGCGGCGCACAGGTCGCAGCCGACGCTCGTGGGCTTCTGCGAGCGGCTCCCGTGCGCTGCGGGGCGGCTGTTCGAGCGAGAGGTCGACGGCGTGGGCCGCGCGCTGGGCGAGGGCGAGAGGCCGGTGTGCATCATCCTCGGCGGCGCCAAGGCTGACGACTCCATCATGGTGGCCCAGAACGCGCTCGCGAGCGGCGGCGTGGACTGGATAATCACCGGTGGCGTGGTGGCGAACATCTTCCTCGCCGCCAAGGGCGTCGACATCGGCGAGGTCAACATGAAAGTCATCGCCAAGGAGGTCAAGGACCCCAAGGCACAGATCGCCAAGGCGGCCGCGCTCCTCAAGGCCCACCCCGCCAGGGTCAAGGTCCCCGTGGACGTCTCGCAGAAGGGGCCCGAGGGGCTCCGGAGGGCCAGGGCGGAGGCCATCGACCCGGCGCTCCCCATCCTGGACATCGGCGTCGACACCGTCGTGGACTACATCAGCACCATCCGCGCCTCGAGGACGGTCATCGCCAACGGCCCGATGGGCGTGTTCGAGGAGGAGCCCTTCGCGTTCGGCACGCGCGAGGTCTACAACGAGATAGGCAAGGTCAAGGGCTACACCCTGCTGGGCGGCGGCCACACGAGCGTCGTGGCCAACGCGCTCGGCATCGACAAGAAGGTCAGCCACATGTCCACGGGCGGCGGGGCGCTCATCACCTTCCTCGGCGGCGGGGAGATGCCCGTCATCGACGCTCTGCGGCGGTCGAAAGAGTTATATGAGGCCGGGCAGTTCGCGCTCAAGCCCAGAACGCCGTCGTAGCTCAGCCGGCAGAGCAGCTGATTCGTAATCAGCAGGTCGAGGGTTCAAGTCCCTCCGACGGCTCCTTCCCCTTCCCCCACGTCCTCGGACGATGCGGACATCCGCCCGTCACGCAGGGCTGTCAGGCGCGACGGCGCCGCGAGCGCACGAGTGCGAGGGGGGCGACGGCGGCCGCGCAGGCGAGCATCACGGACGTGGTGCACAACTCGCCGTCCTCGCCCTGGCCGACGGTGACGGTGAGCGTGCCCGGCACCTTGCGCTCGGTCCCGTTGACGGTCCATGTGAGGTTGAAGAGCATCACGTACTCGTCGTCGGGCGCGGCCATGGCCACGCGGCACGGCACCCGGAAGATGTGTGTGTCGTCGGGCACCATCATCACCTCCTGGAACCCGGCGCCCGGGAAGGAGAAGTACTGCCTGGCGTCGAACGCCACCCTGTAGGTGCCATTGGCGTTCGCGTGCACGGAGACCTCGAGGTCGAACGTCTCGCCAGCATCGACCTGGGCGGGCTGCGCGGTGACCTCGGGCACGCCGTCGTCCGCGGACGTCGGGGCGGGCGCGACGAGGAGCGCCAGCAGCGCCAGGGCGACCGGCAAGGCCCGGCTGCGCGATGGTGGATGGGCCATCGGCTTGGCATTGGCCACTGGCCTATTTCAGGCTTTGGGCCCTGGAGCGTCCAGGACTTCGGTGTCGGCGCCGGATGGCGCCCCGCGGCCGGGCCTTCCCTTGCGGGCCGAGAGCAGCATCCCGAGGACGATGATGGCGGCGGCGACGACGATGAGCACCGCGACCGTGACCACGGCGCCGGGGCCGTCGCCGTCCGCGTCATCGGGGTAGTCCTCCCACCGCGTGCGGTCGTCGGGGTACTTGTCCGAGTTGTCGCCGTGGCCGTCACCGTCGGTGTCGGCCCACTCGCTCGCGTTGTCGGGGAACGCGTCCTGCTGGTCGTCGTGGCCGTCGGCGTCGAGGTCGTAGCCCACGTACCTGAAGAGGATGTCCTTCTCGGGACCGTCCGCGACCGTCGAGTGGATGGCGTCCCAGGCCGCGTAGAGCCGTCCCTTGTGGGCCACGAGGTCGACCGACCCATCGTCCGGGCTCGTCTCGCCGACCTTCATGTCGACGGGCGAGAGCAGCACGATGCTGCCCAGGCGCTCGCCGTCGTAGTCGCGCATGACCGCATCGGCGTCGCTGCCCACGGCGTAGGCGTCGTCGTTGCTCGACCAGGCGATGTAGAGCCGGCCGCCCAGCTCGGCCGCGGCGGGATTGGTGTTGCTCGCGTATCTGCCCACGGGCGTCACCTGGACGGCCGCGCCCCAGGCGCCGCCGTCGAAGGCGCGCAGCACGATGTCGCCGTAGAGCTGGCCGCGCATGTCGATGCCGTCGGACTGCCAAAGCAGAGCGGCCCGGCCGTCCCAGGCGACGAGCTTCGGCTTCTTGTCGTTGCGCTCGGCCCCGTACCCCAGGTCGGTGGTGGGCGCCGAGAAGCTTCCGTTGGGGAGCAGGCGGGACCAGTGGACGTCGGCGTTGCCGGGCCTCTCGGGGTCGTCGTGCATCCAAGCGACGTGCAGGACGCCGCCGACCGAGAGGATGGAAGGCTCGGTGTCCGGCCCGGGTTCGCCCTGACTGACCGGCATCTCGGGCCCCCACGTCGCGCCATCGAACCACCGGGCCATGATCTCGATGCCCCCTGGCACCGTGGTGTTGTTCGCGTCCCTGCGAACGCTCTGCCAGGCGACCCAGAGCCTGCCGTCGTGCGAGGCGCCCGAGCCCCCTGCGTCGAGCCCGTTCGGGGGCGTGTCCACGATGCGCGCGGCCGCGCCCCACGTCCCCGTGGCCGGGTCGTAGGCCCTCATGACGACGGAGAAGCTGTCGTCGGGGGACAGCGAGTGGCTGTTCCAGAACACGTAGAGCCTGCCGTCGTGCACCGCCATGCGTGTGTGGTGCGCGTAGCCGTTGGCGCTCAGGCCGTCGGTGGACACGTTGAAGATGGGCCCCCAGGTGCCGTTGTGCAGGATGCGAACCTGCGCGTCCTCGTTGAGGGGGTCCTCGACGGGTGGCTCGCCGCCCGACCCCGCCCAGTGCGTGTAGTCGGACTCCCAGCACGCGACCAGGTCGTCGCCCAGGACCGCGAGGTGCGGCGTCTCGTCGTTCATGACGTCCCCGGGCAGCGGGGGGGAGATGTCCACGAACCTCAGGATGGACTGGGGCGTCTGCTCGGCCGCGTCCAGCGCGGGGGCGAGGGAGGCGAGCGCGAGCGTGAGGAGCAGGGCGATGGCGGCCGTCGCGCGTGGTCGTGACATGGTCTCCGCGTCCCGCGATTTGTCGGACCATATATAAGGAGATTGGTACGCAGTGTTTATTTTGCATGCCATACCATGTCATT
>Ga0079037_100002544_pt1 | contig 10126 bp, 7 predicted proteins | sample Mud3Dept4metaG_FD_71479 | JGI IMG/M metagenome (GOLD analysis project Ga0079037, IMG submission 71479) | Freshwater wetland microbial communities from Ohio, USA, analyzing the effect of biotic and abiotic controls - Mud 3 Core 4 Depth 4 metaG | ecosystem: Environmental > Aquatic > Freshwater >... | reverse complement strand
GGTGTCGACGACCACGCTCTGGACGCAGACGAATCGGTCTCCGGGCGGCTCCGGACGATCCACCGTCCAGCTGTTCCATTCGCTGTCCGGGTAGGGGGTCAGGCCGCCCGGCTTGACTTCTGCCACCGACAGGTCGTGGAAGCCCCCCCAGCGCGGGAAATTGACGAAGACGCGGCCACCGGCGGAGACCGCGACTCCGGTGAGCTGGCGGTCGGGAGACTCCCACACCACCTCGAGGGTCGGCTCGGCCGGCCGTCGATCCGGCGCGGGGGGCGCGCTGCAGCCGACGAGGACGAGCGCCGATACGGCCCAACGCAGACTCCTGATCATTGTGGCCTCCTCACGCCTGCCCGTGACGCTTCAGCGAATCGGCACGCAGACTCGAGTGACCAGCTCCGCAGCGGGCGTCGTGCCGGGGTCGCTGACGTACTGCTCCCAGCGCGGCCCCGCCGCCTCGAGGGCGTGGACCGCCATGTAGGCCGTGACCGCGTCGTAGGTCGCTTCCAGCCCCGAGTAGGGGCCGACGTGCACGGCGACCACGGTGCGGCCTTCCGGGGTCCGGCCGATGCGCACCGGCGCCTCGCGCTCCGGCCGGACTGCGGGCGGCTCCGCGATCGGGATCCCAGCGAAGAACTCCCAGCCGTCCTCCGCATCCCACTGCTCGGTGATGGCCACCGGCGCTCCGGCCGGTGCGATCCCGCTGCTTCCCAGGAACGCCAGCACCCGGCCGTAGGCTTCGGTGAGGGCGGCGGAAGCGGCGGAGGGCCCTGGGCCGGCGCGGCCGGAGGTGACGGCGATGACCAGCGGCTCGAGCTCCTGGACCGAGATCTCGATCCGCGACCAGTCGGCAGGGGGCAGGCGCTCGGCGAGCGCCTTGAGGTTGGCAAGGCCCCGTTCCTGGAACGGCCCGATGACGCGATCGAAGGCGAGGCCGGAGAACCGGGCGACCGGGTTCCAGCCGAGCTCGGTGCGCAGGCGCCAGGTCACGCGGGTGCGGCCGCGCTCGGGCTCGATGAGGAAGGTGCCCTCCGCGGTTCCCTGGCCGGCCAGGTCGTAGCCCGTGCGGACCAGCCGATAGGGCTCGACGGCGACCACTCGCTGGCTCCCGACGACGAGCGGCGGCGCGCCCCCGGTCCAGGAGATGGCGGCGCCGACGCCGTGCTCCGGTCCCTCTAGCGCCGAGGCCGGGGCCGGATCGAGATCGTGCGAGGGTGACCACTCGGCGAAGCGGGTGAACCCGTCGAGCAGCGTGAACACGGTGGCAGGGTTCGACGCGATCGTGATCGTGCGCTCGGTCTCGACCGAGCCGGGCAGCAGCAGGGAGACCACCGCCGCCAGTGCGACCAGTGCGGCCACGCCGGCCAGCAGGTAGGTGAGGACTCGGGTCAGAGCTGCCATCGCGCCGCCTCCGTGGGCCCGTCGCGAGCGCGTGCGGAGGTGCTTCCAACGCAGCGGGATTCGACGCTCGCAAGGGGCCGGGCGCGGAGCATAGCACGGCCGGCGGACGCTCGGCCGGCGCGCACCGGCAGGGTCACGAGTCGCCGCGGGCGAGGTCGTCGAGGCGGCGCTCGAGGTACGGGAAGAACGGGTTGTAGCGCAGCCGCGTGAAGAGCTCGATCGGAACCGCGAGCAGCTCGCGCTCGCCGCGGGGCTCGAGGCTGCCGAGGGGCACTCCCCAGTCGGGAATGCCGGTGGTGCCGGCGCCGTACACCGGATCGTCCGGCGGGAAGGGGAGCGACACGTGCGACAGCGAGTAGACCCCGAGCGGCCACGACAGGCCAAGCGGCTCGTCGGTGGGTTGGCCGGCGCCGGGCGGCCAGCTGCGAGCGACAACCGCCTGAGTGTTGCTGTCGGCGTTGGTGATCAGGGTCAGCCGGAATGGCAGCCCCGGCTGCGAGTGCAGCTCTGCGAGCCACTGCGTCGGGTCGCCGGCGAAGTACTCCCGCATGTACGACACCCGGTTGATGTCGAACACCACCAGCTCGTTGGCGGCGCCGCCGATCGGGCGAAACAGACCGTCAATCACTGCCGGGGTGCGCACGGTCGCGTCGGCGGCCGACTGGAAGCCGAGGATGGGCGGCAGCTCGTCGGCCCGCCCGTCGCGGACGGCCCGCTCGAGCGTCGCGCGCAGCTCGGCGATCAGCTGGTGGGTCTGGAAAGCGGCGCTCTTCGGGAACGAGTTGTACTTGAAAGGGTCGTGCTCGGGGTAGATCGTGTGCCACCGGAACTTCTCGAAGAACGGCAGGGCGCTGAGTGGCCGGTGCCAGCGTCCGATCGCCGCGAACGGTGAGACCCCGATGGCGGGCGATATCAGGATCAGCCGGCTCGGCCTGGCGAGCGCCGGATCGGCGAGGGCGGCTAGCGCATAGTCCACGGCGAGCGAGGCGCCGTTCGAATAGCCGACGATCCAAAACGGCGCGCCGGTGCCGGCTCGTGTCCGGGCGTGGGCGGCGCCGATGCGGACGGCGGCCCGCCAGTCCTCGCGGTTGACGTCGTTCAGCGCTGCTGGCACGGTGCCGTGGCCGGGCAGCCGCAGAGACAGGACGTAGAACCCGCGATCGCGCAGGACCTCGCCGATGCGCCGCAGGCTGTACGGCGAGTCGGTGAGGCCGTGCAACAGCAAGACCGTCCCCCGCGCCGCCGCCGGCTGCATCTCGAAGCTGCGGTTCCAGTTGACCGGAAAGGTGTTCGGGTCGTTGCGGCCGCCCGGATGGTAGCGGCCGAGCGGCAGCGCGGTCGGACCCGCAACGGCGAGGACCGATTCCAGCTGTCCGAAGACAGCACGCTCGTGCTCGAGATACCCGGCGAGGTCGGCGCCGGCGTCCAGGTCCCGCGCCCGGAACTCGGCATCGAGGCGAGCGGTGTGCCAGACCTGCAGCGAGGGCAGGCGTCGCGACGAGAACGCCAGCCAGAGATAGACGACCAGCACCACGCTGAGCGCGATCGCCGGCAGCCAGAGCGCCAGAGACGGCAGCAGTCGCATCGGTCGCTCGATGGAACCCATGCTATCAGAGGCACGCAGCGCGCCGGCGATGGGGTAGCATGGGGGCGGGCACTCGCAGCGGTCGATCGCGCTTGGGCGCCGTGGAGCCGCGCCGCGGCGGCGCCGAGGCGGGATGTCGGAGGTGACGTGGTGGCGCTGGCCGGCAAGCTCGAGGACGTGCAACCTGCCGAGATCCTGCAGTTCCTGGCAATGTCCGAGAAGACCGGGAAGCTGACCTTCACCACCGGCACCGAGGAGGGCCTGATCGTCTTCCGCAAGGGGCGGATCGTTTACGCCGCCTCGAGCTCGCTGCGCGAGACCTTCGGCAGCATCGTCATGAGCTTCGGTCTGATCAGCGAGGACCAGCTCAACCAGGCTCTCCTCGTACAGCACCGGTCGCGGACCGACCAGCGCCTCGGCGCCATCCTGGTCGGGCTCGGCGCCATCACGACCGACAATCTGCAACGGGTGCTACAGCACCAGGTGATGCAGGTGCTGCGCGAAATGTTCGCCTGGGACCGCGGGTACTTCAGGTTCCGCAATCTCGAGATCGAGGACGCGGGCGAGGTCGAGGTCGACGCCCGCGACCTGCTCGTCGACACCCCGCTCGACGCCCGCAGCGTGGCCCTTGACGCGGCGCGGCGGCGCGACGAGGACGACCGCGACCGCGGAGCCGACCGTTCGCGCGCCGCCGCCCGACTGCGCGCCGCCGAGACCCCGGACTCGGCGACCCCGGATCACACCTCGGTCGGCGCCCTCATGGGGGACGTCGCCGCGCCCGTGGTGACGGCGGAGGTCGTGCGCGAGATCTTCGAGACGGCAGCCAAGGTGTTTTCGCGGGGCGTCATCCTCGCCGTCCACGGTCACAGCATGCGGGGGCTGGCTCAGTTCGGCCTCGCCGAGGGCGATGACCCGCCGAGCCAGCGAGTGCGCCGGCTGTGGCTCCCGGTCGACGGCCCCTCGGTGGTCGCGAACGTGGTCGCCAATGGCGCCGGCTTCCGCGGTGCACCGGACCGCAACCGCTGGAACCAGGCCCTGTTCGAGGTGCTCGGAGGCGGCTGGCCGGACGAGGCGGTCGCCCTGCCGATGGCCGTCGCGGGTCGGGTCGTGTTGGTGTTCTACGGCGACAACGAGCCGGACGACCTGCCGGTCGGCTCCACCACGGCGCTGGAGAAGCAGCTCGCCGCGGCCGCAGCGTCACTGACGAAAAGGGGATAGGCGCTGGGAGCTGGCGTCCGGCCATCCCCGTCCCCAATCCCGTTCCCGTCCCGGTTCGCGTTCCCGGCGATGCTTCGGCACCCCGCGCTGGGATCTCACCCCGTCCGGCAGCCCCAGCACACCGCGCGTGATCGTGCGCACGGAAGCCGGTGGGCGGTCGCGCTAGCGTCGACAGGTACGGGCATCCGCACACCGGAGGTGAGCATGTGGAAGAAGGGTGACAGCGACGAGCCAGGAGTCCCGGACACCACCCCGCCCCGACCCCCGGCCGGCTCGCCGGCCGCCGACCGCTCGCCGCGCGGCGCTCGCGAGGCCGCGATCATTGGGCCATCGATCACGATCCGCGGCGACGTGACCGGCGACGAGGACCTGACGATCCAGGGCCGCATCGAGGGCACCGTCACCCTCAAGCAGCACAACGTGTCGGTCGGTCCCGAAGGCAGGGTTGACGCGAGCATCCACGCGCGCTCGGTGGTGGTCGAGGGCGAGGTCAAGGGCGACCTCCACGGCGAGGAGGCGGTCGTGCTCCGCAAGACCGCCCGGGTCCAGGGCAACGTCCAGGCCCCGAGGGTGACAGTCGAGGATGGGGCCCGCTTCCGCGGCGGCATTGACATGGGCGAGCCGTCGACCGTCGCCGACAAGGCCCCGGCGGTGCGGCGCGAGCCGGCCAAGGTCGGCGAGATGCCGCCGCGTCCAGGTTCGACCGCCGCGCCCGGCGACGCCAGGACGTGAGCCGACCGGGCCATCGCGAGTCCGGAGCCACCACTGCTGCCGACGGCGCGCAGCCCGCCCCGGGCGCCGGCGAGGAGCATCGATCGCTGGGCCTCAAGGCGGCGCTGGCCGGCCGCGTGGCGCGGCCCGGATGCCGGGTCCTCGATCTCGGACCGGCGGTCGAGGCGAACGTCGCCTTCCTGACCCGATTTGCAGGCCACCTCTCGATTGCGGACCTGAGCGATTCCGACAGCGGCGGCGCCGGCGGCCAGGGCTGGCGGGAGAGGCTGGCCACGGCCGTCGGGCCCTACGACCTGGTGCTGCTGTGGGACATCCTCGCCTACCTCGATCGCACGCAGGCGAGCGGGTTGGTCGGCCGGCTTCGCTCGTTGACCGGCCCGGGAGCCGTCCTCTTCCTGCTCATCAACGAGGGGGCCGAGATGCCCGCGCGGCCGCGGGTATTCGAGATTCGAGACGAGGAGACCCTCCTCTACCGGCCCTGCCCCTGCGGTCTCATCGCCGCGCCCAGGCTCCCGCCGGCCGACGTGGCCAGGCTGCTGGCGGGCTTTCGCGTCGACGCCTCGTACCTCCTTCGCCATGGGGTGAGGGAGTACGTCGCAGTCTCCGGGCAGTGTGACGTCGATCACAATTCGTGATACCGTGTTGACAACAGGTTGTGTGGACGCGGATGACAGACGTCTCCAGGGTCGGGTTGAGAAACGCGCTTCGCGGACTTCGCCGGGGACCGCCACGCGCCGAGCTGTGCAGCGACTGGTCGATCGGCGGGGGCCGATGTCCAACGCCGGTACATGGAGCCGGTGGTAGACTGAACAGACCGGGAACGCTGTGGCCTCCGCGGGAGTTGGGCAACGATGTCACGGTCGATGGGATGATCCGGACGGGGCGTGAGCCTGGCGCGCCGTCCGCGAGGCGGCGAGGGGGTGGCCAGTGAACCTCCTGCCGCCGATTCTCCTCGTCGACGCCAACGTTGCGGACCGTGACCTCGCGTCGCTGGTGCTCAAGGGCGCCTTTGGCGAGGTCGCGGTCGAGCCGATCGGCGATGCCGGCGCTCTGACCAGAGCGCTCGCCGCCCGGCGCTTCGGCCTCGTCATCACCGAGCTCGAGCTGGGGTGGATCGGCGGCACCGAGGTGGTGCGGCTGGTGCGCGAGCTCGATCCCAACTGTGCGGTGATCCTGTTCACACGGCTGCTGTCGGCCGAGCTGGTCGACGAGGCGATCCGGCTCGGCGTCGACGCTTACGTTTCGAAGGACAGCGCCGGCTACACCCGCCTGCCGTTCGCGGTCCGCAGCGCGCTCTACCGGGCCCGCCGGCGAGCGATGGAGAACGCGCGGGAGGCGCCCTACCGCCGGGTCTTCGAGGACCTGCCGGTCGGGATCTTCGTGGCCACCAGCGACGGCGAGATCCTGGAGGCGAACGCCGCGCTGGCGCGGGTCCTCGCCTTCACGACCCCCGAGGAGCTGACGCGCCGCTCGCTGCGCCACTTCTTCGTGCAGGAGGGCGCCGCCGAGAGGTGGCGGTCAACGCTCGAGAAGGCCGGCTCGATCGAGGGCTTCGAGGCCGAGCTGCGCAAGGCCGACGGGGCGCCGGTCCGGGTCCGGCTCCGCACCTCGTTCGTCGAGGGCGAGCTCGCCAGCACCCGCCAGCTGCTCGGGATGGTCGAAGCGGTCCCGTCGGCGGCCGCCGACCGGGACGGCGCCGCGGCGCGCACCCCGGCCGGCGGGTCGCGCGATGAGCTCGAGCAGATGGCCTACGTCGTGTCGCACGACCTCCAGCAGCCGCTCAACGTGGTCGGGCGGTTCCTCGACCTGCTCGCGGATCGGGAGTCCGACCAGCTCAGCGCCGCGGGCCGCGAGTACCTCGAGCATGCCATGAACGGCGCCGCGAATCTGCAGCGGATGATGGACGCGATGCTGCGGTATGCGCGGGTCAACACCGGCGAGCAGCGCTTCGACCTCGTCGACCTCAATCGGGTCCGCGACCGCGTCGTCGAGACCCTCGACAAGGAGATCTCGGACCTCGACGCCGAGGTCACCTCCGACGAGCTGCCGCTGGTGATGGCCGACGAGACCCAGATGGAGCAGCTCTTCCAGAACCTGCTGTCCAACTCGCTGAAGTTCCACGGGGCCGAGCCGCCCAGGATCCAGATCGCGGTCGCCGAGAAACCGGATGGCTGGACGCTGAGCTTCCGGGACAACGGCATCGGGATCGCGCCCCGCGACGCGGAGCGGATCTTCCAGATGTTCCAGCGGCTTCACACCCAGGAGGAGTTCCCGGGGACCGGCATCGGCCTCGCGGTGTGCAAGAAGATCGTTGACCGGCACGGCGGCAAGATCTGGGTGGAGTCGTCGGTGGGCCGGGGCGCGACCTTCCACGTGAGCCTTCCCAAGAGCACCGGCGCCGACCGGGGAGGCGAGTGGTGAGGCGGCGCGACCTCGAGTCGACGGTCCGGGTGCTGGCGGTCGAGGACAGCCCGGAGGACGCGGCGCTGGTGCGCAGCGTCCTCACCGGCGAGCCCGGATCGCGCTTCGAGCTCACCATTCGCGACCGGCTGCAGGCCGGCCTCGACCATCTCGAGCTGGGCGGCGTCGACATCGTCCTGCTCGACTTCTCGCTGCCCGACAGCAAGGGCCTCGACACCTTCCGGCGCGTCAACGCCGAGCACCCCGAGGTGCCGGTCATCGTGCTGACCAGCCTCGAGGACGACGCGGTCGCGGTGCAGGCAGTCGCCGAGGGTGCACAGGACTACCTGGCCAAGCGCTACCTGGACGGCCGGCTGCTGACGCGCTCGATCCGCTATGCGCTCGAGCGGCACCGCAGCGAGGAGGCGCTGCGCGAGAGCGAGGAGCGCTATGCGCTGGCGATCCGCGGCGCCAACGACGGGCTCTGGGACTGGAACCTGGAGACCGGGTCACTCTACCTGTCGCCGCGCTGGAAGATGATGCTCGGCTACGGCATCTACGAGGTCGGCGAGCGTCCGGACGACTGGTTCAAGAAGGTCCACCCCGACGACCTCAACGAGCTGCGCTCCGCGCTGCAGGCGCACTTCGAGGGCGACGACGAGCACTTCGAGCACGAGCACCGGATGATCACCCGCGGCGGCGAGATCCGCTGGATGCTGACCCGGGGGGTGGCCGTCCGCGACGAGCACGGACAGGTCACCCGGATGGCCGGCTCGCTCACCGACGTCACCGCGCGGAAGATGGCCGAGCAGCAGCTCGTCTACGACGCGTTCCACGACGGCCTGACCGGGCTCGCCAACCGCGCGCTGTTCATCGACCGCCTGGGCGTCGTGCTGGCGGCCCGCCGCCGGCAGCCCCAGTTCCGGTTCGCGGTCCTCTTCCTCGATCTCGACCGCTTCAAGAACATCAATGACAGCCTCGGCCACACCACTGGGGACAAGCTGCTGCAGGACATCGCGCGCCGGATCGAGAAGACCCTGCGGCCGGGCGACACCATCGCCCGCCTCGGCGGTGACGAGTTCGCGATCCTGCTCAGCCACGTCGACGACCTCGGCGACGCCGTGCACGTCGCAGAGCGGATCCAGGAGATCATCTCGACCGCGGTCGTGATCAGCTCGCACGAGGTGTACGTGACGGCGAGCATCGGCATCGCGCTGTCGAGCGACGAGACGCGCGGGCCGGAGGACATCCTCCGCGACGCCGACATCGCGATGTACCGCGCCAAGGCGGCCGGCCGGGCGCGCTACGAGGTCTTCGACTCCGAGATGCACCGCCACGCCGTCCGGCTGCTCGCTCTCGAGACCGAGCTCCGCCGCGCCATCGAGCGCGAGGACTTCGTGATGCACTACCAGCCGATCGTGGCCCTCGCCAACGGCCGCATCGTCGGCTTCGAGGGTCTGGTGCGCTGGAACCACGCCGAGCGCGGACTGGTCGCTCCCGGCCACTTCATCGGCCTGGCCGAGGAGACGGGCCTGATCGTGCCGCTGTGCTGGTACACGCTGCGCGAGTGCTGCCGCCAGGCCAGCCGCTGGCAGGCGATGTTCCCCCAGGACCCGCCGCTGTTCATGAGCGTCAACGTGTCCGGCAAGCTGTTCATGCAGCCGGATGCGGTGGAGCGGTTGGTCGCGATCCTCGAGGACAGCCGGCTGCCGCCCACGAGCCTGCGCCTGGAGGTGACCGAGAACGTCGTCGTGGACCACGGCGACGAGGTCATGACCAAGCTCACCCGGCTGCGCGCCCTCGGCGTCCAGCTCAGCATCGACGACTTCGGCACCGGCTACTCGTCGCTTTCCTACCTGCAGCGATTCCAGTACGACTCGCTGAAGATCGACCGCTCGTTCGTCAGCACCATGGGGCTCACCAGGGACTCGAGGAACATCGTCAAGACCATCCTCAACCTGGCCGACGTCCTCGGCATCGGGGTCGTGGCCGAGGGGGTCGAGACCGAGGAGCAGGCGATCCGGCTGCGGCAGATGGAGTGCCCGCTCGGCCAGGGCTATTGGTTCGCGCGGCCGCTCAACCGCGACGCCGCGACCGACCTGATCGCCGCGCCGCCGCGCTGGTACGGCAGCCCGCTCGGGTCGCCCGGCGTCGCGCAGTAGCGCGCCCCCGCCCGACCAGGATCTTGGATCTAGGATCTGGGGGACAGTTCTTCCCGTCCGCGTCCGCTTCCGCGCCCGCTTCCGCTTCCGGTCCTCAGCTTGGCCCGCCGCCGATTTCGGGCTACCGTGGCGGCGTCTCGACGGGAGGTTTCAGATGGTGGTCTCGAAGGTGCGCTCGGCGGTCGCGGCTGCCATCGCGGCCCTGCTCCTGGGAACCACGGCCGCGGCAGGCGACTTTCCGACGCTCGACGACCTGTTCGGCACCGACCGCTTCGACGACACCGCACCGGACCTCACGCTGTGGCTTCCGGACGGCAGCGGCTTCCTGTTCCGCGACACGCGCGATGGCACGCGCGGCCTCTATCGGCAGGACGTCGCGAGCGGGGCGACCGCACGGCTCGTCGACTGGGACGCACTGCTCGGGGACCTCTACCGGCGCCGGCCGGGCTACGTCAGGCCCGCCATGGACGACGTCAACACCCACCCGGGCATGGGCGCCTCGCCGGTGCTGTCGCCGGACGGCAGGCACCTCGCCGGCATCGCGGCCGGCGACCTCTACCTGCTTGAGCTCGCGACCGGCAGCGCTCGCTTCCTGACCGAGTCGGAGGCGCCCGAGCGCTTCGCCGGCTTC
>Ga0079037_100002543_pt1 | contig 10128 bp, 6 predicted proteins | sample Mud3Dept4metaG_FD_71479 | JGI IMG/M metagenome (GOLD analysis project Ga0079037, IMG submission 71479) | Freshwater wetland microbial communities from Ohio, USA, analyzing the effect of biotic and abiotic controls - Mud 3 Core 4 Depth 4 metaG | ecosystem: Environmental > Aquatic > Freshwater >... | reverse complement strand
CACCTGGGAGGCAAGCCAAAGGCTCTCCTGGAATTCGGGCGCTTCCTATGGACCGGAAATTGCCGTCGATCCCTTGGACAACCTCCATGTCGTCTGGCATGATTACACTCCCGGGACCGCTGAGATTTATTACCTGAGGGGCAAGTAGAAGCTATCAAACCTGTTTCCAGGGAAGGGATATCCTATGAACACCGAGGAAAACTCATCGGCCTGGCCGATCGTGCTCCCCAGCGAGATCGGCGTCCCGGATTATGAATGCGACCTCGCCTATATGGGCTTTAATCTGAGGCTGAAGATCTGTAACAACTCGCCCTACCTGGTCCGCCGGGCGGAACTCCGCATCGATGGACGCGGGCCCGGGAGCTGGAGAGTGGTGACCTCCCGGGAAGTCAGAGTAGGGCCCTTGTTTCCTGGGGTCTATGCGGTCGAGGAAGTCGGGATTGGGGCGCAGGGAGGCATTACGGGGCTGGGTTTCTCCTGTCTGGCGGCGGAAGCCGTGAGGCTGACTCCGCCGGACCGGATGGTGCCCGCCGCGGAGTACCCGAAACTCGCCGCCGAAATCCTGGACGTGACGGTCGATCAGGAGGCGACGGCCATCCGCATTCGCGTCCGCAACGCCGGCCCGTCGGTTGTCGACCTGGCGCGCCTGAAGGTGCAGTATTTCGAGACCGCCAGGGGCGAGGCGAAGGGCGGAGAGGCAGGGCCTCGCCCATATCCTGTGGCCGAGTGGATTCTCGACATGCCCCGCAGGGAGTGGGATCCCTATGATCTTCCGGATTCGCCGGAGGCAGCCTGTGATCCCGCCGATCCGCTGCCGCCGGGTCAAACCTATGAGTTCACACTCCGGCACTGCGGCGGGGTCCCTTGCGACTGGGCGGGCGTCCGAGAAGCGACCGCGGTCGAAGTGCTTGAGCTGAAGCTTCGTTCCTAGCTCGCGATCGTGTCCGGAGACACCCGTTCCGGTGAGGGCGGCCCGCGCGAGTTGGGCCGGCCTCTTTCAAATCTTTAGCCTGCCTTTTCCGTATAAACTAGGTGGATTAGCCCAACAAGGAGAAACTCCATGAAGCGCCCATCCACTACTCTGGCCCAATCCGGAACCATCGCGTTTCTCGCGGCTTTCTGCCTCGCCACCGGCTTTTCCCATCAGGAAACGGAGAAGGACATCATCCCGTTCCTGGCCGAGCGCTGGGACCTCGCCGGCGCCAAGGTCGTTGATCACCTCGACCGCCAGGCCCTGATGGGGACGGCCGTTCTCAAGGATGCCGAGTTCGGGGACGGGACGATCGAATGCGATATCGCCATGAAAGCCGGGACGCGGTCCTATCCCGGCATTCTTTTCAGGCATCAATCGGAAGAGGAATACGAGCGGGTTTACCTCCGGCCGCACCGGTCGCCCCTTTATGACGACGCCGTCCAGTATGTCGCCGCTTTTCATGGAGTGGACAGCTGGCAACTCTATAACGGCCCCGGCCTGAGCGCGCCGGCCCCGCTCCCGACCGACCGCTGGGTTCATATGAAAATCGAGGTGCTGGGGACGCAGGCCCGTGTTTTCCTGGACAACGCGCCGCAGCCGGCGCTCGTCATAGGAGACCTCCAACATGGGAAGAGCCGCGGCCGTCTGGGCCTGACGACGGTGGCAGACGGGACGGCGTTTTTCTCGAATTTCTCCTTCCGGAGCGACGGATCCCTATCCTTCCCCCCGCCGCCGCTTGTCCACAGGACGCCCGGCTGCGTCCGGGATTGGGAGATTTCAACGCCTCTCAAAAGACGCCGGATCGATTTCGACGCCTACCCGGACCTCAAGGCACTGGGAGTCTCATCGTGGACCAAAGCGGCGGCCGAAACCGGAGGAGTCCTGGACATCTCCCGGACCTTTGGCCGGAAGGGCGTTGAACCCGAAGCCATTCTTGTCCGGGCCAATCTCCAGGCGGATAAGGACGGCCCGAAAAAATTCTGGCTCGGCTACAGCGACGAGGCCAGCCTCTTCCTCAACGGCCGGCTCTTCTTTTACGGGATGAGCGCCTACCGTTCCCGCGACGCCTCTTTCCTGGGGATCCTCGGTCCCTTCGACGCCGTCAGCCTCCCCCTTCGCGAGGGCGCCAACGAGGTTCTTTGCATTGTCGGGGAATCCTTCGGCGGCTGGGGAGTCTTTCTCCAGGATGCGGCTTTTGTAGAAAAGGCGCCGGGTGTTGAAGCCCTCTGGACGACGGGCAAGGATTTTCTTGTCCCGGAGTCGGCGGCCTATGATCCGGGAACGGATGCCTATTATGTTTCGAACTACGACGGCTATAATCCAAGCCGGGGCGCGGGACTCCAGTCCATCTCCAAGCTCACCGCGGACGGCCGGGTAGCCGCGCTCCAGTGGGTTTCGGGTCTCAACAACCCGACCGGGCTGGCGGTCCGGAAGAACATCCTTTATGCCGTTGAGCGAGCGGGAGTGGCGGTCATCGACATCCCTTCCGCCAAGATCGCAAGCCGTGTTTCCCTGCCGGGAGCCGCCTTCCTTAACGACATCGCCCTGGCGGATAGCGGCGACATCTTCGTCTCCGATTCGCGCCGGGGAAGTATCTTCAGGATCTCGGGCGAGACGGCCGAGGAATGGCTGACCGGCCCGGCGATCGGTGCGCCGAATGGAATCTGCGTCCTCAAGGGGAAACTGATCGTCGGGACGAACGGCGACGGGTGTTTGAAAACGGTGGACCTTGAAACCAAGGCGGTTTCGACCCTCGTGAACCTCGGCCAGGGGATCATCGACGGCATCGCCTCGGACCCGGGAGGGAATCTGCTGGTGTCCCACAACGAAGGTCGTCTGTTCCGGGTGTCGCCCGACGGCCGTGCGGAAACGATCCTGGACACGACCGCCGCGCGGATGAACCTGGCCGACTTCTGTTACGAGCCGGGCCGGAATATCATCGTCTTTCCCACTTTCACCGAGAGCCGTGTGGCGGCCTTCCGGTTGGGCCGCTGAGAAGGCGGCCTCGCCTGTTGGATTCATGGAGAACGATCGGCCCGATGGACAGGGCAGCATCAGAACGAGCGCGCTTGCATTGGTCGCCGGTTATGGCGAATATAGGTAGAAATGAGCATGAGCAAACGACGTCACTTGATCCTGGGCAGCCTGTTTTTTTTGACGGCCATGGTCGGCCCCGGCTTCACGGCCGAGACTGAGAAGCTCGCACCTTTGTCTCCCTTGCGAACGGACACTCCGCCGGTTATCGATGGAGTCCTCGACGATCCGGTCTGGGCTCTGGCCCCCTCCGAAACCGGTTTTAAAACCTGGCGGCCGGATTTCGGCAAGGACATGCACGAAAAAACGGTCGTCTATTATGCCTATGACCGGGAAAACCTCTACTTCGCCTACCGCTGCTATGACAGCGAGCCCTCCAAGATCAAAGCCTCGATAACAGCCCGGGATACCATCAACCAGGACGACTGGATCTGCCTCAACCTCGACACCTTCAACGACCAGCAGTCCCTGTATGCCTTCTATGTCAACCCTTTGGGCATCCAGGGAGATTCCCGGTACGAGGGCGGCCAGGAGGACTTCACGATCGATGTCGTCTGGTACTCGGTGGGCCGGATCGATGCCGAAGGCTTCACGATCGAACTCCGGATTCCGTTCAAGAGCATCCGCTACAGAAGCCGCGAACCCGTCGAGATGGGGATCCTTTTCGAACGGCAGATCAGCCGGTTTTCCGAGTCGGGAACCTATCCGGCTCTCGACCCCGCCCGGGGCCTCGATTTCCTGAACGTGACACGGCGGCTCCATTTCACCGGCATCAAACATTACACGCTCCTGGAAGTGCTCCCGGCCCTCACCTATGGGAAAACGAGCCTCGACGAAAGGGGAACGCTGGAGCCGCAAAAAGCGAGGAGCGACCTCAGTTTGACGGGCAAATACGGTCTGACCTCCCAACTCATCCTGGACGGAACGGTCAACCCCGATTTCAGCCAGGTCGAATCCGACGCCGGACAGGTCGATTTCAACCTCCGCTATGCCCTTTTCTACCCCGAGAAACGCCCCTTTTTCCTGGAAGGGCGGGAAAAGTTCGCCCTGGCGGCCACCGAGTCGGGGAATCCCCTCGAAGCCGCGGTCCACACCCGGACGATCGTCGACCCTCTCCTCGGTTTCAAGCTCAACGGAAAAGTCGGTCGACGGGATACGATCGCTTCGATCTATGCCCTGGATGGGCTTCCGCTGGATGGGCCGGAGGACTATGCCCATTTCACGATCGCCCGCTACAAGCACGCCCTGAGCGAGGACAGCTTCATCGGGGGGGTTTGGACCGGGCGGTTCGAGGGCCCGAGGTATAATGTCGTCGCCGGTTCAGACGGCTACATCCGGATCAATCCCTCCAGCACCTTTGCCTACCAGGCTCTCGTTTCCCAAACGAGGCAGCCCGGCGGGAACGGCGAAACGGAAGGACAGGCTCTGAATTTTCAGTACTATTATTCAACGCGGGACCGCCTGTTTGAGATCACCCTCCAGGATTTGGGCAAGGATTTCCAAACAGAGACCGGATACCTCACCCGGAACGGGTTGACCCGTCTCAAGCTGGGCTACCTGCCGATGATCTATCCGAAATCCCGGACCTTCCTCCGCATCGACCCCATGGTCCATATCATCAACATCCGGGACAAGTTCAGCGGGCTTACCGAGACATATAATGCCTTCGACCTGCGCCTGGTCATGCCCCGGAATACGATGATCACGGCCGGCGGCCGCTATCAAACCGAGATTTTTCTCGGGAAACGCTTTGGCCGGAGCGGCCTCCGGTTTATCGGGACGAGCCAGATCACCAAACAGATCCTCCTCGAGACGCGGTACGTCTATGGGCAGAAGATCCGGTATGTCGAAGACCCCTACCAAGGCCGGGGAAGCGATGCGACCTTCGGCGCGACCTATCTTCCCTCGGAAAACCTCCGCTTCGAACTTGACCTGGCTTACTCGGATTTCTATCGCTCGGCCGGCGGAGCGAAGGAATACGATTACACGATCATCCGAAGCGCGAATACCTACCAGGTAAACAAGTATCTGTTCTTCCGGGCGATCGTCGAATACAACTCCTTTTACAAGAGCCTGATGACCGACCTTCTGGCCTCGTTCACCTACATTCCGGGCACGGTCATCCACATCGGCTACGGCTCGCTCTACGAGAAGCTCGCCTGGCGGGAAGACCAGTACGAGCCGGCCGACCGCTTCCTCGAGATGAAACGCGACTTCTTCTTCAAGGTGTCCTATCTCTGGCGGCTCTGAACCGGGAAGGCCAAGGCCGCTTTCTTGCTGAATTCTCCGTCTTGTTGCGGGGGAGGAAAGCTTTTGCCTGGAAATTCCGGGTAAATTCCGGGGACAGCAACCATAATTCAAGGAAAGGCCTGATTTTTCAGCAGAAAACGCGAAAGACCCAACGGTCTTTTTAAAGAAAAGGTCCGACCCCTTCAGACAATATCTTTATGGTAGCGCGTGTAGAGGCTGACGATCGGGTTGTGGCCGCTGAGCCGGTCCTTGACGATGAGGGTCGTCACCGGAGCCTTGGAATTCGAGGTGAAGAGCATGTCGTGGCCGATGCAGAGCCCGACGAGGACATTGAAATCCGTCCCGGCCCGGTTGAGAAGCTCCGCCTGAAGGAGTGGGTTGCAGGCGGCTTCGAACTTGTTTTTCCCCCTGATTTTGTACTTGGCGGGAACGCCGTGGTTGGTTTTGTCCACCGCCCCGCAGCAGCAGATGACGGATTCAACCCTGATCCCGTGCCTCTCCAGGATGGCGGCGGCCCGGCCGGCCTCGTCGGCCAGGCCGTTGCAGAAGGCCATCCCGAGCTTTTTCACTCCGATGGCCTTGGCAAACTCGGCGATCTCCCGGATTCTCGGCCTCACGGGCAGGGTCCGGCCTTCGCGGGCTTCGGCGGCATCATAGCATCCCCTTTCCGTCAGCGCGGCCCGGATGTAAAAATTGCTGATCCCCTCCTTCTTATACCGTTTGGACACGTTCTTGACCACCGCGGGAATCGTCTTGATCGGACAAAAAGCAGGGAGCGCCGATTTGTCCTTGATTTCCGACTGACACAGTCTCTTCGGGCATTTCGCGCATAAGAGGGCGTTCATTGATCTTTCCTTCATCTCCTAAAAAACCGATCCCTCGAAGCATCCGCTGCAACCGCAAGCCGAATGACCCCGGGATCCGTCTTCATGGAACCGCCGTATAATGGCCGTGGATGCAGAGCCATCGGTCGTTTTCCCTGACAAAGATTCTTGTGGATTTTCCTCGTCCGGAGAAATCCTTGCCATCCATCCGGCCGGCCTCTGAATAATAATAGACGATCCAGGCCACATCTCCCCTGACGGTCACCTGGGGCTGGCGCATTTCAGTATGGACGCCGGTCGCCCTTTTGAGGTAGAGGGCCATCGCGGCCTGCTCTGCGTCCTTCCCATCGGCCAGATAGACATCATTCTCGCCGAAAGAAGTGATCTCGGGATGGATGTAGCTCAAATAGCGCTCCAGATTTCCCTCTTCAACAGCCTGCCACATCGCGACAAGAGCCGCTTTGACATCGGCGGCATCCGAACGGGCATTCTCCTTCAGCGCAGAGAATCCGACGCCCAGTGCAGTCATCGAGACAAGGATCAGAATCGCTGGGACATAATGCCTGGTTTTCATTTTCTGCTCCTTTTTGTTCAGTGGGCTGGAGTCGCTTTTCCGGCCCTTGATTTCGAAAAGACGATCCTTCCCCGCTGGACAGTCAGCGCGACATCCTTCAGCGCTCCGATATCCTCAAGCGGGTTCCGTTCGACAAAAACAATGTCCGCCGCCTTGCCCTTATCCAGGCTGCCCATCTCCCCCTCTAACCTCAGCGACTTGGCTGCGTTGATTGTCGCCGCCCGAAGGCAATCGAGGGGCGAAAGCCCGGCGAGGCGCAGCTCGTCGAGCTCATGATGAAGGCTGGCCCCGGGTATGCCGCCGTCCGAACCGGCCGTAAGGAGTCCTCCCCGCCGGAAGAACTCGGCCACCATTTGGCGCATCCAAGGAAGCCCGGCTCCAAAGGCGGCGTAGTCCGATTCCAGCCACGTCCCTTGGAATCCGGATCGGGATTCGGCTTCGAGCTCGGCTTTGATCCAATCAGGAAGCCCGGCATAGTCGGGTTCACTGATCAGCCCTTCCGGAGAGCTCATGACAACCCAGATGTAGAGCGTCGGGTCCCAGACGACGCGGTGCTCGACCATGAGCCGGACAAGCGCCCGCATCCTCTCCGGGTCGGCGTCGCGCCAGGCCGAGGACTCCCGAAGCATGCCGGGAAGGCTCCTGGGAACAGGCTCCGGCCTCTGCTCGGGGCGCAGGATGGCCCAACCCAGGCCGCGGGGATGCTCGATGCCGTCCTGGCCCAGCCTGATGGCCTCATCGGCCGGGACCAGGGAAATATGGCCGTAAACACGGCTGTTCCTGGCATGGGCAAGAGTGAGGATTTCCTTCAAAGTCGCGAGCGAATTTTCCGAGCCGATTTTAACGACGTCAATGCCCTCATCCAGCAGCCACTCCAGGGATTTCCGGATGATCGCCGGGTCCTGGCTCTGGATCCCGCCCAGGCCGGGCGGGCCGGCGATGCCGGACCCGTTGAGGATCATGCCGCACTGGTAAATGAGCGGGCCTTGGGCGATGCCTTCCCGGATCTCGTCACCGATGGACAGAATGGCGTCGGGGCCGAGGCTGCTGCCCATCTCCTGGATACGGGTGACGCCGTAACGCAGGAAATACGGCCCCATCCAGGGCAGGTAATGGACATGCAAATCCATGAGGCCCGGGACGGCGAATTGGCCGGAGACATCGATGACCTTGGCGCCCTTGGGAATACAAAGCTTCGCGTTGATCTCCTCGATCCGGCCGTTGCGGACAAGGATGCTTTGCCGGGTCAGGATCCGCCCCCCGATGACATCCACGACATCCGCCCCTTTGAAAACGACGGGAGTGACCGGTTCAGCCTTTTGCAGAAGGCGGCAGACGATGGGGACGGGCTCCATCGGGCCGCCGTCCTCGGGAACCCGCCAAATCCGTCGCCTATGGGAGAAATAGACATGCTCGTTCGAGGAATGCCAGCGGGGCCCCTGCTCCAGGGCGATATCGTCCGTCAGGGGGATTGCTCTCCCCCCGCGGACACTCACTTTCCAGAGGTCGACGCTCTGCCGGTCGTGGGATTCGTAGACGATCTCCTGTCCGTCGGGGGACCAGCAAAAACCGCTGTTGACGCTGACCGGCGTGGCCAGCCTTTCCTTCTTTCCGCTCTTGGTGTCGATTATCCAGAGATCCCGGTTTTGGGCCGTCTGATAGGCGATGATACCTCCGTCCGGCGACCACCGCGGATGGAGGCCGCTGAATCCCAGGAATCTCGGCTCGCCTCCTCTGACGGAAAGAACCGCCAGCTTTTCCTCAAGGCCCAGGCTCAGGGCGATTTCTTCCCCGGAAGGAGACCAATCCAAAGACCCTTTGATTTCCGAGTTCGTCCGCCACAATTCCCGGGCCTGACCGGCCGGGACGGCCTTGAGAACCTGAACGGAAAAAACTCGGCACTCCGGGTCTGTCGCGATACAGGCCAGGGAAGTTCCGTCGGGAGACCAGACAGGAGAAGACCTGCGGTCCGCAGACGAAGCGATCTGGACAGCCTCTCCTCCCTCGAGGGGAACGGTCCAGATCGAGCTCCGCCATTCGAAGGCGAGAGTCCGCCCATCGGGCGAAGGCGCCGGCCTCGACATGCCCACATCCGTTTTTCCCATTTCCGTTTCCCGGCCGGGAAGGACGAATCCTGTCAAAACAAACAGGATGAACAAAGAAAAAAACACCACGCACACCCCTGAACTCAGCGAGCGCACGCGGATATCGCTCTTTCGATGTCTTCCTTGGTTGGCGGGTGGGTGTGACATGCTTTTTCTCCTTTTCCGACCAGCTGCCCTGCCCTCGAATCTCTGGAATTCGTAAAGAATTATACCTATATGAAAAGAATATGCCACCCTGATGTTTCCGATCAGAGATCGCTTTCCCGTCTCCCCGCGGCGGCGCAGCTTTAAAATATCATTCCTCCCACACGCCTTTGGTGAGACGGGACACTCTGGCCACGTCTCACACGTAACTTGTCAAGGAGATAATGAGACGGGACACTAGATTTCCCCGGTCGATTCGAATACCATCGGGATTCATGCCAACAAACCCGCGGACCGGAGGGCCCAGCCTCGGCCCAGCGCCCATGAGGAGGTATGAGATGAAAACGACAAACCGCATAGCAAAGGTGCTCGCCGGCATTGCCATCATCGTCCTTCCCCTCGCTTCCCAGCAGCCGCTGACCCGGGAAGATTATGCCCGGGCCGAACAGTATCTCATCTGGAATATCGGCAAGCTGGCCTTCAAGTTCCAGGCCGTTCCCCACTTCATCGGGAAAAGCGACCGGTTCTGGTATAAGCTCGACACACGCGCCGGAAAAGAGTTTGTTTTCGTCGACCCGGCTCTCAGGACGAGGCAGCCCGCCTTCGACCAGGCCCGGCTGGCCGCTTCGCTGTCCGCGGCTTCGGGTAAAGCCTATGAAGCCAACAACCTGCCGTTCGACAGCATCGAATTCACAAAGGAAGGGCGGGCCATCCAGTTCGATGTAGAGAAAGACAGGTGGACCTGCGAGCTCGCCACCTACGCCTGCACCAAGGAGGAAACCCCCAAAGAGAAACCAGAGGGGGAAAGCCTTTCTCCCGACGGAAAGTGGGCGGCCTTCGTCAAGGACTATAATATCTATGTCAGGCCCACGGATGGCGGCCCCGAAGTTCAACTCACAACCGACGGGGAAGCCTATTACGACTACGGCAGCGAAGCGGAGCAAAGTACGGTCGCGGTGACCGAGCGCCTGAGCGAAAAAAAACAGCCCCCGGTTCTCCTCTGGTCTCCCGACTCCAAGAAGATCCTGGCGCACAGGCTCGACCAGAGGAAGGTCGAGCCCCTTTATCTTCTTCAGTCGGCCCCGCCCCAGGGCTTCCGCCCTGTCCTCCACTCCTACCGTTACGCCCTCGTCGGCGACCCGAACCTGCCGCTCGCCGAGCTCGCGGTCCTGGATGTCGAGAAAAAAACAAAAACGGCCTTCAAGACTGACCCATACCTCGTCC
>Ga0079037_100002540_pt1 | contig 10134 bp, 6 predicted proteins | sample Mud3Dept4metaG_FD_71479 | JGI IMG/M metagenome (GOLD analysis project Ga0079037, IMG submission 71479) | Freshwater wetland microbial communities from Ohio, USA, analyzing the effect of biotic and abiotic controls - Mud 3 Core 4 Depth 4 metaG | ecosystem: Environmental > Aquatic > Freshwater >... | reverse complement strand
GTGCCATAGGCAGTGGTGAGGTTGATCGTGGTGTAACAGAAGCCCGGTGCGCCATCCTCCGCCGGGCCCCTGTAGGCCCAGGACCCGGTGCAGGCGGTGACCCGGACTCCGCCCTTGAGCGTGCAGTTGGTCGCCGTCCGGTCAAGTCCATCCAGGTTGATGCCCGCGCCCGTCGTGGGATTGACGCAGACGTTGGTGGTCCAGTAGTGCGATACGTTGTCAGTGGGATTATTTACCCGCCCGGAAGTCGCGAGACACTCGGCCTGGGTGTCGTAATCCGAATCGGTCGGGATTGTGGGATTGGCGACGCTGTCGACGCCCAGCACGTGGTCGATACAGTCGGGGCGGGAAAGATTATGTGCCGTATCGATCACGATCGTTCCATCGGATCTTATTCCGGAGAAACAGTCCCCATAGTCGGTGATGTCCCAGCCCCCGGTCGTCCCGTTCGGCTTGGAGCCGTCACCGATGTGTACCGCGCTGGCGGTGCCCGCCGCGAAGAGCGGAAGCGCCAGGGCAAGCGCGGCTACGAGCGAGACTCGCTCGAAAAAAGTCTTTCTCTCTCTGGTCATGAGCTCCTCCTCTTTTCTCTGGTCATGAGCTCCTCCTCTTTACTGGTCATGATTTGCAGCTCCTCCTGATCCACGGTGGTTCCTACCGCTGCGGTCGGTCCCGGCACATTTCTCTTCCCTCCCATGGGCGGGCTGCGCAGCCGCCCGTGTCCAGGGCAGCCGCCGCCGCGGCGACAAGCCCAGTCCCGTTTCGGAAACTCCACCCTTTGCTGTCAGATGTTCCACGAGAGACTACACTGATTCCTGCCCCTGCCTACCGCAACATATGTGCCGCCCGCCTACCTTTCGGTAGGTAGCCGAAGAATGAGGGTCGAGTCGCGAATTCGTGAGGAAAAGCACCCAGCGCTGCGTAAAATTCCGCAGTTGGGCGGTGCCGGGGAGTGGCGACTGAGCCCAGGGACGATCGCTTTGGAGGGCGAGCCTCCGTGCGAGCCGGGTGGTTGGCGGGGGCGGCTGGGACGGAGCGCTTCGCCCGCGCTCAGCAGATGCCTCGCCCTCCAGGGACTGTCAATCTTCTCCGCGTCGATGTAGCCGCGGCCCTTGTGGCCGCCCTTCGCTGGTCGCGAGCGGGGACGAGCCCCGCGGCTACTTTGCGAGCGGGGACAAGCCCCGGCGGCTACTTGGGAGCGGGGACGAGCCCCGCGGCTACGCTGACGCAAACGAAGGCATTCAGGTTGCCGACGGCCGCTCGATCGTCCAATCGAGCGTTTGTCGATAGCCCCCAAGAGGGTGGGCGAACGTGTCCGATTCCCGGGTGGCGACTCGATGGGAGGCGGAGATTCGCTGTCTCTCAAAGGGCTGCGGGGCTCGTGCTCCGCAACGCCTTGTGCACGAGCGCGCCGAGCTCGTCGAAGTCGAAGGGCTTCTTGAGGTATTCAAAGGCCCCGAGGCGCTTGGCGTCGTCCACCGTGCAGTCTTCTTCAAACGCGGTCATCACGATGACGGCGGTCTCGGTTGGCGGGCCGTTCTCGCTCTTGATTGCCTGGAGCACCGTGGCCCCGCTTGCATCGGGCAGGCGCAGATCGAGCAGCACCACCTCGGGGTGCAGGCGCTGATAGAGTGCCATGCCCCCGGCCGCCGTTTCGCACACGGTGACCTCGTGGCCGGCCGCGCGCAACGTCTGCTCGATCGACCAGCGGATCATTTCTTCGTCGTCTATTACCAGCACTCTTGCCATTGTCCTGCTGTTTGGCTGACCAAGGCCGCCTTATACTTGCAATCAGTATTCCGTTTGCCGGGGATGCAGCATGCCAAGACATTCCGCAAGAACGCGTTCGACGCGGTGCGGAGAAATCCGCAAGCGCCATCTTGGTGGATCGGCGCGGTTTGACCCTCAGCGGTCGACCTCTTCGCAAACTCTCAGCTCGCAAAGCCGAACTTCTGCATCCGGTAGCGCAGTTGGTCGCGGCTGATCCCGAGGAGCTGAGCGGCGCGGGTCTGGTTGCCTTTGGCGGCCTCCAGCGCCTGCCGGACCAGGTCCTTTTCCACCTCGTCGAGAGAGACCCCTCGCGGCGGGAGGGCGTAGCTCGGCGGCAGGGCCGATTCCGCCGGCACCGTCATCTCCGGCGGCAGATGTTCGGGGAGGATCGTGTCGCCTTTCTCCAGGATGAGGATTCGCTCCACCAGGTTCTTCAGCTCGAGCACGTTGCCGGGCCAGCGGTAGGCCATGAGCAACCGCAGCGCGTCGTCCGACACGCGGGAGAAGTTCTTGCGGAACTCGGCGTTGTATTTGGCCATGTAGTGGGCGAGCAACAGCGGAATGTCCTCGGGGCGTTCCCGCAGGGGCGGGAGGACAATGGGGATGACCTTCAGCCGGTAGTACAGGTCCTCGCGGAACCGCCCCTCACGCACCGCTGCCTCCAGGTCCGCGTTGGTGGCTGCGATGATGCGGATATCGATCTGGTGGTCGACCATCCCGCCGAGGCGCTTGAAGCGTCTGGTTTCCAGGACCTTGAGAAACTTGGCCTGGGAAACCAGGGGCATGTCGCCCACTTCGTCGAGGAAGAGCGTGCCGCCATCCGCCAGCTCGAGCAGGCCGCGCTTGGTCGTTTTGGCATCGGTGAACGCGCCTTTCTCGTAGCCGAACAGCTCGCTCTCGAAGAGCGTCTCCGGCATGGCGGTGCAGGAGATGTCGAGAAAGGGGCCGTCGGACCGTCGACTGCCATAGTGGATGGCGCGGGCAAAGAGATCTTTGCCGGTGCCGTTTTCTCCGCGCAGGAGCACGGTTGTGGCGTCGCTGCGCGCCACCCGTTCGAGCAGGTTCATGACCTGCCGCATTTTCTCCGACTGGCCGACGACGTTCTCCAGGCCGTAGGTCTTCTTGCGCTCCTGCCGGATCTCGCCGACCTCGCGTTGGAGATGGGTGGTTTCCAGCGCCTTGCGGACGATGACCTCGAGTTCGTCGAAGTCGAAGGGTTTCTTGAGATAGTCGAAGGCGCCCAGGCGCATGGCCTCGACCGCGGTGCGGATCTCGCCGAAGGCGGTCATCACGACCACGGCGGTGTCTTCGCCATTCTCTGCCTTCATCGCCTTGAGCAGCGTGAGGCCGTCGCTGTCGGGCAGACGCAGATCGAGGAACGCCACGTCCGGCAGCAGCTGCCGAAACAGCGCCATCCCCTCGGTCCCGGTTTCGGCAACGAACACCTCGCAGCCAGCCGCCTGGAGCGTCTGCTCGATGGACCAGCCGATCATGCGCTCGTCGTCGATGACGAGTACCTTTGCCGTCAGCATCGGATCATTAGCCTCGAAACGAGGAAGAATTCCACCACCGAGGCACGGAGAGCACAGAGAAAACCACGAAGAAGTGACCCTCCGAAACCTCCGGTTCAACCTCTTTCTGATGAGGTTTCACTTCGGGGCTGTCTGAGATGATTGGCTCAGTGTTTTCCTCCGTGATCGCTGTGCCTCGGTGGTTCATATTTTCGGATCAAGGTTAACCTTTGGGTGGCGCGTCGGAGTGCGCTGGGAGCTCCACGGCGACCAGGGTGCCCGCGCCGGGCGCGCTGCGCACGGAAATGTGCCCCTGATGCCGCTCGACAATCTGTTTGGCGATGGGTAGTCCGAGGCCGGTCCCCTGGGCCTTGGTGCTGAAGAACGGCTGGAAGGCCTTTGCAATCTCCTCCGACGTCATCCCCTTGCCACTGTCCTCGACCTCCACACAGACGCGATCCTCTCCGTCGTGGTTTCCCGAGGCATACGTGCGGACCCGGATCGCGGCCCCTGGCGTGCTGGCCTGGATGGCATTCAGGATGAGATTCATCAGCACCTGTTGAATCTGGTGCGGATCGGCATTGACGGTTGGCAGCTCGACATCGCCGTCAGCCTCGGCCACCGGTTTCATGACGTAGACGCCCGCCTTTTTCGCCTCCCCCTCCACGAGGGAGAGCGTTTGCGCCACGACGTCCTCGAGGCGGATCGTCTGAAATTGCGGCAGGGAGGGGCGGGAATAGTGCAGGATGCTCTCGACCGACTTGTTCAGGCGGTCGATGAGGAGATGGGTCTGCCGGACAACCTCGCGGCGCGGGTCGTTGACGGGAAACTCGCGGCTCAGGACGGAAATCGCGCCGCTGATTCCGGTGAGCGGATTGCGGATCTCGTGCGCGATCGCCGCGGCCATCTCGCCGATGGTCGCGAGGCGGTCGGCGCGCGCCAACTGCTCGTGATGGTACTGTTCGAGTTGCTGCTGGGCGGCGTGCAGCTTGGAGATCATGTCGTTGAAGTGTTGCGCCAACCGCCCGAGCTCGTCGTTGTTGCGCACGCGGGCGCGGGCGCTGAGATCGCCGTGCGCCGCGCGCCCCATGACTTCGACGAGGTGTTGGAGGGGTTGGTCGACAAGGTGCTGCAGCGACAGCCAGATGCCGATCACCAGCAGCCCCAGGGTAATCAAGGTCGCGGCGGAGGCGAAGCGTCGCAGGCCGGAAAGCTGTTGCATCATCCGGTCAATCGAGACGCTCACTTGCAAGACGCCGAGGATCTTCTGGTTCGAGGGATGGCAGGAGAGGCATTCGGTCTGGTTGAATATCGGCCGCGCCAGCGTGTGGATCGGGACGCCGCCCTCCGTGAGGACGAGGGGGTCCGCCTGGCCGTAGAAGCGCGACAGCTCCGCCTCGGTGAGCCGCGTGCCCCGCTCGTCGGGGCGTGACGAGTAACGGATCATGCCTTTCGTGTCGAAGATCCTCACCGCGTCGATGTCGTGATGACTGCCGACGCCGAGATCCTGGTGGCTGGCGATCGCCTCGAGTATCCGTTGCACGGACTCCTGGCTCCCGGTCGTGATGCAGGTCGCGATCACCGTTCTGCGCAGCATTTCCTCCAGGGTGCGCAGCCGCTGCCGAGAGGCATCCATGAGCTGACGCTCCTGCATCTTGATGGCGCCCCAGGGCGCGATCCCAATGGTGAGGCCGAGGATGGTGACAATGAACAGGGCGAGTTTGAATTTCAGGCTGCTGCGGACCGCAGCGATCGTGTTTCTGACGGTGCCCATCAGCTGCCTGCCCAGGGAGCTAACCCCAATGCCACTCGGTCAGGCGCAGGGTACCGCGCTACAAACGGGCCATTTCTTCGCGGCGCGCGAAGATCTTCCTGACCGACACCCTTCAGTGCCTTTTGCCTCTTGCGTTTTGCCTTCTGACTTTTGCCTTGCGGGCGTAACCCGCGCTGGGATCGCCCCGCGCTCAGTGCGCCAGCCAGGGTGGCCTTGGCATTTTTGCGCATGTGGCTCCAGTGTTGCTTTCCGCGAGCGTCGGCGCAACAGGGGGGGGGCTAACCTCGACGCCAGTGAGTTAAGCGCAACCGTCTACGATAGCGCGGCTCCCTCCCCAACCCTCCCCCGTCGGCAAGAAAAACGCCGACAGGGGAGGGAGCCAAGTGGCGCAACGACTTACCTCCCCTGTTCGCGCACTGTGCGAACAGGGGAGGGTGAGGGGGGGGCGTGGCCGGACTCCCTATCCAGCGGCAAACATGTCGAGGATTTTCTCCCGTGGCCGCGCGGTCGGCCGCAGCTGTTCGTGGCGCTCACGCGCAAGGGCGCCGTAGGTTGGGGCCGGGTCCGGGTCGCGGTAGAGGACCCCGGTGTACAGCTCGGCGCCGTAGTGCTCTGCCAGCGCCATGGCCTTGATGCGGTCGGTCGGGTCGTGACCGAGCGACTCGATCCGCTTCATCATCCCTTTGTGCATCTTGAGCTGGCGGTCCGGTTCGCCGAAGGTGACGCAGGGCGACTGCACGTTGATGAAGGCGAAGCCGGGGAAGCGAATGCCGTCCCGAATCATCACCTCCAGGCCGGGCATGTCCGCCGGGGTTCCCTGGGCAACGAAACCTGCCCCGTAACTGAGCACGTACAGCAACGGGTTGACCGGCTGTTCGAGGCTTCCGTGCCCAGAGGAGACGGTCTTCAGACCCCGGCGCGAGGTCGGCGACAGCTGACCCTTCGTCAACCCATAGATCTGGTTGTCCATCACGATGTAGGTCAGGTCGACGTTTCGCCGAATCGCATGGGGCACGTGGCCCCCGCCAATCGAGAAACCGTCGCCGTCGCCGCCGGCCACCAGCACCAGCAGGTCCGGGTTGGCCAGCTTGATCCCCTGTGCGATGGGCAGGGCGCGGCCGTGGACACTGTTGAAGCCGTAGGCCGTCGTGTACCCGGGAATCCGGCTCGAGCAGCCGATCCCGGAGACGAACGCGATCTCGTGCGGCGGACGACCAATGGTGGCCAGGGCGCGATGAATGGCGCTCAGCACGCCGAAATCGCCGCAACCCGGACACCAGATCGGCGCCAGATCACTGCGATACTCCTGAGCCGTGTGGACAACCGCCTCCGCGGCAGCGTTCTTCATGAGTTCCAACCTTTCCGAAATGCTCTGGACCGCATCATCCCTCCGGATCGAGTGTGGGCCCCCGCCGGCGCTGGAGATCGAGGGCCATGGTCCGCAGACGTTCCACCACCTCGCTGGCCACGATCGGGTTCGAACCGCTCTTGGAGAACGACTTCATTCCGGCGGGGACGTCGACATACATGCGGAGCACGCGGTAGAGCTGGCCCTGATGCGACTGCTCGACCACCAGCCCCGCCTTCACCGACGCGAGGAAGTCCTGGTAGATCTCCTCGGCCACTGGAAACACGAGCCTGGGGATCAGCAGCTTGACCTGCAGGCCTTGGGTCTGTGCCAACTGCTGGGCTTCGATGGCGACGCCGGCGATGCTGCCCCAGCTGATCAGGGCGAGCGGCGCCGCGGCGTCGCCCCTCAGCAGGAACAGATCGCGCCGCTGCTTGAGCGGGGCGAGCTTCTTGATCCGCTTCTCGTTCATCCGGGCGTGCATCTCGCCGCTGGCAGTCGGCGCGCCCTCCTCGTTGTGCTCGATGCCTGAGGCCAGGTAGTTGCCTCCCGCGACGCCCGGCCGGCTGATGGGGCTCACACCCGAGTCGGTGATGTGGAAGCGGACGTAGCTCTCCAGCTCGGTGGCCGTCGGCCGTCGGCGTTCAACCAGGTGAAAGGGGGCGGGGTTGATCGGCGGAACGACTTCCTTGCGCTGAGCGATCTCCTGGTCGGAAAGGAGGATGACCGGCGTCTGATACTGCTCGGCGATATTGAACGCCTCCACGGTCGCGCCAAACGTGTCGGCGACGCTGATCGGCGCGACGACGGGGCGCAGGGCGTCGCCGTGCGCGGAGAAGATCGCCTGGAACAGGTCGGCCTGCTCGCTTTTCGTGGGCAGCCCGGTCGAGGGCCCGCCGCGCTGCACATTCACGCACACCAAAGGCAGCTCCGCCATGGTTGCCAGCCCGAGCATCTCGGTCTTCAGCGACATCCCGGGCCCCGACGTGGCCGTCATCGCCTTCTTGCCTGCAAACGACGCCCCGACCACCGCGCCGATCCCGGCGATCTCGTCCTCCGCTTGCAGCACCGTCCCGCCGTACTTCCACATCTCGCGGTCGAGGAACTGCATGATCTCGGAGGATGGCGTGATGGGGTACCCGCCGAAGAACTCGCACCCGGCAAAGATTGCGGCCGCGGCGCACATCTCGTTGCCATCGGTGAGCAGTTGCGCGCCACGGCCGGCCTCGGGAGGTGCGATCGGCCGCGCCGATCGCACCGGGTTGGCTTCGGCATACGCGAGCCCCGCCGCGAAGGCGCGCTCGTTACCGGCCAGCACCTCCGGGTTCTTGGCGCCGAACTTCTTCCGGATGCCGGCGATGATGCCGTCGCGGGCGATCCCGAACCAGCCGGCCAGCAGGCCGAGGACGACCGTGTTCTTGGCCTTGTCGGTTCCCGCCGCCTGCTTCGCCATGTCGCCGATCGGTACGGCCAGCGCGGCCGCGGGGGTTACCCCGGCTAGCGGAATCCTGTCGGGCGCGACGCCGGTCTTGCTGTCGTAGATCACGGTGGTGTGTCCCGCGACGGGCAACTCGGTGCCGAACTTCAGGAAGTCTTCCCAGTTGAGGGCCACGGCGACATCGAGCGTGCCACCCGGGTTGAGGACGGGTTGGGTCGAGATACGCAGGCGGCAGGACGACTCGCCACCGCGAATCTGCGAGCCGAAGCTCTTGGTCAGAATCGCGTGATAGCCCTCGAGAGCGGCGGCGGTGATGAGCGACTCTCCGGCAGAAACCACACCGTCGCCGCCGGAGCCGGCCATTCCTATGATCAGGTCAGTTTGCATACTAACTCGCAGTGCTGGCGTGGGGTGCCCACTGTCCTTTCGTGCGTCCGGGCGCGGGTGTCCGCGCCGCGCTGAACTCTCCGGTCAGGATCGGCACGGCGATCCTGCAGAGGAGCGTGAAGATGAGGAAGCCGATCGAGAAGATCGCCGCGCCGATGCGGAGCTCGTGGATCGTCGGCGTGTACTCGTAGATCTCGCCGAGGGTATCAGGCGTGAACGCTGGCATCACCAGCCCCATGCCCTTCTCAATGTAGACGCTCGCGTAGATGAGCAGGCAGCCCAGGTTCAAGGTGATGACGTTGCGGCGAGTGGCGGGGAAGAGGAAGAGGAGGAAGGCGCCGATGCCGCAGGCGACGAAGGTCCACGCGTACGGAACGAGCGCATGATGCCCGTGGATGCCGGCGAAGAGATACTGGAAGTGGATCAGGTGCTCGGTTGCCGAGTAGTACTCTTTGAAAAGTTCGGCCCCGAGCAGGAAGAGGTTGAGGAACATGGCGTAGGCCATGAGCTCGGCTATCTTCCAGATCGCCGCGTCGCGGATGGCAATCTTGGTGGTGCGTTGCAGGATCTGGAAGAGGATCAGCATGATCGCCGGTCCCGAGCAGAACGCCGAGCAGAGAAAGCGCGGCGCGAGAATGGAGGCGTTCCAGTACGGCCTTCCGGGCAGGCCGGCGTAGATGAATGCGGTGACGGTGTGGATGCCGACGGCGGCTGGGATCGAGAAGAGCACGAGTGGCACGACCAGTTGCGGGTTGTACGGCCGGCCCTGCATACCGCGGTAGAGCAGGTGCGTGACGATGACGACGTTGAGGACGAGGTAGAGGTTCAGAACGAGCACATCCCAGGCGAGCACCGAGCTCGGAAAGTTCATGCGGCCAATCCCCGGGATGAGATGCCAGAAGCGGTCGGGGCGACCCATGTCGGCGACGACGAACAGCAGGCACATGACGATCGCGCTGACCGCGAGAATCTCGCCGAGGAGGGCGACCTCTTTGATCGGGCCCCAGTGGTAGATGTACGCGGGGATGACGAGGACGACGGCGGCGGCGGCGACGCCGACGAGGAAGGTGAAGTTGCCGATGTAGAAGGCCCACGACACCTGGTCGCGCATGTTGGTGACGATCAGGCCGGTACGGAACTGGTCAATATATGCCAGGCCGCCCCACACGATGAGCGCCACGAGGAAGCCGAGCCACAGCCAGTACGCCTTGCCGCCGCTGAGGATGAAGCGAGTGCTGGTCGCAATGAACTTGAGCGGTCCCATTTTCCCTCGTCAGATGCCGTAGAAATAGTAGAACTTGGGCTCCGTCTTGAGCTCGGCCTTGAGAACGAAGACGCGTTTCTCGCGGATGATGCGGGTGATCTCGCTCTCGGGATCGAGCAGATTGCCGAACTTGCGGGCGCCCACCGGGCAGATCTCGACGCACGCCGGGTAGCGGCCGACGCGCGCGCGCTGCACGCAGAAGGTGCACTTTTCGACGACCCCCTGCGGGCGCGGCCGGTTGCCGAGAATGTGCAGGTTGGGGTTGAATTCCGCCACTGGCAGTTCGGGCTCGCCCCAGTTGAAGTGGCGCGCGCCGTACGGGCAGGCGGCCATGCAGTAGCGGCAACCGATGCACCAATCGTAGTCGACTACGACGATGCCGTCGGGCTCCTGCCACGTCGCGCCGACCGGACAGACCATCGTGCACTGCGGCGTGCGGCACTGCTGACAGGCGACGGGTACGTAGAAGTGCTCGGGGTCGGGGACGCGCTCCGGGTTGTAGTACGGATTCGCGGTCTCGAAGTCGATTCCCTTCTCCTTCTCCATCTCCAGCACGCGAATCCACTGGATCTGCGGGCTGCGCGACTGGTTGTTCTCCCTCACGCACGCATAGACACAGCGCCGGCAACCGATGCAGCGGGA
>Ga0079037_100002538_pt1 | contig 10134 bp, 7 predicted proteins | sample Mud3Dept4metaG_FD_71479 | JGI IMG/M metagenome (GOLD analysis project Ga0079037, IMG submission 71479) | Freshwater wetland microbial communities from Ohio, USA, analyzing the effect of biotic and abiotic controls - Mud 3 Core 4 Depth 4 metaG | ecosystem: Environmental > Aquatic > Freshwater >... | reverse complement strand
GTCTCGTCCCGGCCGAACAGGCGGCTCTTGGAGGTGATCTCGACGGCGTAGCCTGTCGCCAGGACCCCCAGCAGGGCGTAAGCGATGACCCGTGGACGTACCAGCCGGAGCGTGAACCAAGCCAGGCCGGCCGTGAAGACGGCCGACGGCAGATAGAGGAATCGCCAGGCGATGAGGGAAAGGGACAGGGAAGAGAATATAACGGCGATCGAGGGGACGAGCAACAGGACAGCCGCCGCAAGGATGAAAGGCGCTGCCATCCGCTTCGAGCGCCTGTCCAGGACGAAAGCGAGCGAGACGACAAACAGGACGGCGGTCAAAACACCGAGGATGGCATAGGCGGGGTTCGCGAATACCGGCCCCGAATCAACGGTCACGGTCAGGCCGAAGGGGACGGCCAGCCGCGCGGCATAAAAGCCGATAGCGGAGAAGGCATCGAGGATGGTCCGGCCCGCCAGCGCGGGCGCGTCGCCGCCGAAGGCCACGGCCCGGAGGCAAAACCAGGCGGCGGCCGCCAGGACATAGGGACTCGAAACCGCGAGCAGATCCCGCGCCTTGGCTCCCTTCCTCCGGAGGGCCAGAAGAAATAAGGCGGGAACCATCAGGACATTTTCCTTGGCCAGAAGGCCTCCCCAGAAGAAAAGGGCCGAGAGAAATAGCGGGCCCCGCCTCTTTTTCTCCAGGAAAGAGAGAAAGCTCAGCGCCGACAGAGCGGCAAAGAGGAAGGAAAGAAGGTCGGTCCGTCCGGAGATCCAAGCGACGTTCTCAAAATGGGTCGGAAACACGGAAAAAAGGACCGCCGCCGCCAGGGCCGACGCCCCGCTCATCCCGAGCCGGAGAAGCAAAAAAAGCAGGAGCACGGAATTGATAACCTGAAGAAGGATGTTGGTGAGATGAAAGGCGGCCGGATTGAGCCCCCAGAGCTTGAAGTCCAGCCAATAGGAGAGCGAGGTCAGGGGCCGGTAGAACTGGCGTGCCCGGTCGATCCGCAGGCTATTCTCGTCGGTCCCCGAAAATCCGCCGAACGGGCTTCTCCAGAAGTCCCGGAGAAAATGGGCCCCAAGGAGGTTCGAGTTCTCGCTCACGAAATACTTGTCATCCCAGAGAAAATCTCCCGACATGGAGGGGAGAAAGAGGAACAGGTTGAGGGCGAGGAGGAGAAGGATGAATATCAGGAGGGGGTTCCGGGGAGACGGCGAAGGCGGGCCGGTCAAAAGGGTTTCCTCGACGGACTTTACTTAGCAGAAGACAAGAGGGCTGTCAAATCAGACGGCGGACCGCCGGGCTCAATGCTGGCCGAGCTGCCCGCCTTTGGGGGCATGAACCCAGGAGCCGTTCCAGATGATCAAGTCCTCGTTGAAGCTGGGAAGGGACGTCAAATCGAAATAAGCCGTCTGCGGATCCAACGGGTCAAAGGAACAGGCCGTCTGCTGCTTATCCCTTCCGTAAGAGATGATGACGAAATCATCGGGTCCCGTGGCGGTCACACCGCTCAACCCGGCCGAATCTATGGTGGTCCCGCAATAGATATTAAAGGCCGTCCCCCACTGGTCGAGCAAGGGTATCGCCTTGGCATAAAAGGGCCTGATTTTTTCGACGAAAGTGGACCCGACAACGAGGGCGCCGCTTTGCTCGGGCGCGAACCCTACGTCCGTAACATAATCGACGATCGCTTTGGCGAGGCCGTTCATGTCCTGCATCGTTCCCTTCTGCTTCGCCTTCTGAATGGATGTTATGAATTGGGGGATGAGAAGGGCGGCCAGGATTCCGACGATCACCACCACGATCAGCATCTCGACCAGAGTGAAGCCTTTTTCAGGCCGACGGATGTTACGGAGTTTCTGTGGGTAGATCATTTCCGGCCTCCGGCCAGACATGAAAACGGGCGGCAAGGAGTTCCTTGCCGCCCGTTCGAGGTTGACTTCCTGATGTTCTCTTCGAGTCTTTCTCAGTCAGGCGACATCAAGTGCTGCCGAGCTGAGCCGACTTGGGAGCGTGGATCCAACTGCCGCTCCAGTTGACCAGGTCGTTATCGAAACTGGTCATGCCCGTGATCGGAAAATAGGCAGTGGTGGGATTGAGCGGATCGAAAGCGATGGCGGTGTTTGTCTTGTCGCGGCCGTAGGAAGCGACGAGGAAATCATCGACACCGGTGTTGGTCACGCCGGAATAGACACCTTCCGCAGCCGTGCCGCAGTAAATGTCGAAGGGCGTGCCCCATTGGTCATTCTGGGGAAGGACCTTGAGGTAGAACCCGCTCAGGTCGGTGTAGAGGGAATCCCCACCCGCCAGCGCCCCACTGTGCGCTGGAGCCGTGCCGTTGTCGGTGATGTAGTCGGTGATGGCCGTGGCGATGGAGTTGATGTCCTTCATCGTTCCCTTCTGCTTCGCCTTCTGGATGGCGGAGAGAGCATTGGGGATGAGCAGGGCGGCCAGGATTCCGATGATCGCGACAACGATCAGCAGCTCGATCAGCGTGAAACCTCTCATTCTTTTAAGCATTAAAATGCCTCCTTCGAAGATTGTTGCCCATTTTGGTGGGCAACTAATACTTAGCAATAATCGTGCCAGGTATAAATAACTTAACTTATTGAAAATAAATCAATAAGCCGATTTGATTTCCGTTGTTCCAGCATGAAAGTAACATATTTTGTCATTAATTGTCAATTTTTGGCAATAATAGTGGCGTGAGGCGGGACACTAGAGTTGGGGCTTATACTCGGGAATTGCCTGTTCCCGGACCTGTCTCTCCACCTCTTTAAGCCCGTACTTGTCGATCAGGTGCCGCAGGGACCGGTAGCTGATCCCGAGGACCGAGGCGGTCCTCCGCAGGTTCCCGCCCGAAAGCGCGCGGGCCTCGCTGATGTATCTCTTGGAAACCTCGTCAAGATGAGTCGTCAGGTTGAAGTTCGGCGGGATGCGGGGCTGGCTGACCTCTTTCTTGGGCGGGAAGACGATTTCCCGGGGCAGGCTGGCGCCGGTCACGGTCTCCCGGTCCTCGATGGCCACCACCCGCTCGATCACGTTCTCCAGCTCCCGGACGTTGCCGGGCCAGGGGTACATCTCGAAGTAATTGATCACCTCGGGCGCGACCCGCTTCATCCTCTTTCCCATCTGCTGGCAGTATTTCTGAAGGAAATGGTTGACGAGGAGGGGGATATCCTCCGTCCGCTTGCGCAGCGGGGGCATCTCGAAGGCGATGACGTTGAGGCGGTAGTACAGCTCCTCACGGAATTTCCCCTCCGCGATCCTCTGCTTGAGGTCCTGGTTCGTCGCGGCGATGATGCGCACGTCCACGGGGAGCTCCTCCGTTCCGCCCACGCGCCGGATCGTCCGCTCCTGGAGGGCCCGGAGGAGCTTCACCTGCGTCCAGGGCGAGGTCTCGCCGACCTCGTCCAGGAAGAGCGTCCCCCGGGTGGCGACTTCAAACATGCCCTTCTTATCGGCCACGGCGCCCGTGAAAGACCCCCTGGCGTGGCCGAAGAGCTCGCTCTCGAGAAGGCTCTCGGGCAGGGCGGCGCAGTTGATCGAGACGAACGGACTTTCCCCGCGCCGGCTGAGGAGATGGAGCGCCCGGGCGGCCATCTCTTTCCCCGTTCCGCTCTCTCCCGAGATGAGGACCGTCGAGTCGGTCCCGGCCGATTTTTCGATCAGGGCATAGATTTCCTGCATCGCCTTGCCCTTGCCGATCATGTTCTCGAAGGAGTATTTCTCCTTGAGGTTCCGCTTGAGGAGGGTGTTCTCCTCCTTGAGACGCCTCTTCTCGAGCTCTTGGGCGATGATGATCTTGAGCTCTTCGACGTCGAACGGCTTGAGGATGTAATCGATGGCCCCGGCCTTGAGGGCTTCCACGGCCTGCTTCAGGCTCCCGTAGGCCGTGATCATGATCACCGGAACCTCGGGCCTGTTTTCCCGGACGTATTTGAGGACCTCCATCCCGCTGATCTGGGGAAGCTTGATGTCGCAGATGAGGAGGTCGAGTTCTTCCTTCTCCAGGATGTCGAAGACCTTGGTCGGAGCTAGGCAGGTCTTGACCCGGTAGCCCTCCTTCTTCAGGACCAGGCTGAGGAGGTCGAGAAGGCTTTTTTCATCGTCGATGATCAGTATGTTTTCCATCGTTCGTCCTTATCCGCGGAACGCCAGGGCCTCCTCCATCATCGCGGGGTTATCTCCTGGAGGGCGGGCTTCGACCGCGACTCCTTAAAAGGGAAGGTCAGTGTGATTTCGGTCCCCTTTCGGGGCTCCGATTGGACCTCGATCCTCCCGTCATAATCGTCCACGATGCTGCGGACGACGACCAGACCCAGCCCATGTCCGTTCTCGAAACGGGAGAAAAACGGCTCGAATATCCGCTGTTTCTCCTCGTCCGTGAGACCCCGGCCCGAGTCGGCAAACCGGATCCGGACGGTCCTTTTTTTGTCCTGCGAAAAATCGACGGTCAGGGTTCCGCCGTCGGGCATGGCTTTTAACGCGTTCTTGGCGAGGTTCCAAAAAACTTGCTTGAACTGGTTCGGGTTGCCGTAGTAATCCACCTTGGCCGCGGCATAGTTCCCGGCCAGGACATGCCGGCCGTCGAGCTGCCCGCTGGCCCGGAGAAGCGCCAGCGTCTCCTCGAGGACCCCGGGCAGGCTGATCCAGGAAAAGACCTGCGGGCCGGGCGCGGCCAGGTCCAGGAATTGCTCGATGGACTCGGACACTCGCTGCGATTCCTTGACGACGATGTCCATCAAGCTGCGCTGTTCCTCGTCCAGAGCGAGCTCTCCGCGCAGCACCTGGACCGCCCCGGAGATGGCCGCCAGGGGGTTGCGGATCTCGTGGGCGAGCTGTCCGGAAAATCGGCCGGCCGTGGCCAGGCGTTCCTTGATCTCCAATTCCTTCTGCGCCAGGAGCAGCGCTTCACGGGCCTTGCGCAGCCCGTTGGTCAGGTGATTGGCCAGGAAGGCGATCACCAGAATCAGGCTCCAGGCCAGGAATATCGTGAAAAGGACCAGGCCCAGCGAGCGTTCCCTGTACTGATCGGGGCTGAAGTAGGGGATGATCCCAAAGTACAACCCATCGACAAGAAGGCCGAACAGGATGGCCGAGAGCCCGGCGGTGATGAACGCCGCGCGGTTGCTGAGGACGATGCTGGCCGCGGCGACGGGAAAGACGTAGAGGATGTACAGAGACCCCGACAGGCCGCCTGAAATATAGACCAGCGCGGTGATGATGAGCAGGTCCATGACGACCTGGACGTAGGCCTGGACCGCATAGTTCCTCGCCCAGAGATAGAGGCCCAGGTAGACGAGCGAAAGAAGATAGGCCAGGAGCACGAGAAAATAGAAGGGGACAACGGGGAGGAAATCGCTCGTCGAGGACTGGATGATGACGACCGCGACGAGGATCGAAGTAACGGCAATCGCCCGGATCAGGATGAACCAGAAGATATGCCGCTTTTGAGTTTGCATCAGTCCTTAGAACGCCTGCATCAGGCTGAATATCGGCAGGTACATGGATATGACCAGCGTGCCGACCAGGCCGCCGACCCCGATCATGAGGATCGGCTCCATGATGGAAAGGAGCGAGGACACCGAGGCGTCGACCTCATCATCATAAAAATCGGCCATCTTGGTCAGCATCTCGTCCAGCGTCCCGGTCGCCTCGCCGACGCTGACCATTTGAGTCAGCATGAAAGGAAAATGCCCCGTCTCTTTCAGGGAGTCGGTCAGGCTCTTTCCCTCGGACACTTTCTGCCTCGCGTCCAGAATGGCCGTCTCGAGCAGGATGTTGTTGGCCGTGGAGGAGGTGATCTTCAGGGCCTCCAACATCGGCACGCCGCCGGAGACGAGGGTGCTCAGCGTCCGGGTGATCCGGGATACGGCAACCTTGCGCAAGAGCTCCCCGAAAAGGGGGATCTTCAAGACCCAGCGGTCGGTCATCCACCGCCCCCGCGGAGTCCTCCGCAAAAACCGGAACCCGACGATGAGGCCGATGATGCCGAGGAAGATGAACAGGATGTATTTCTGGACGAAACGGCTGAGGCCGATCATGAACGCCGTCAGGGCCGGCAGCTGCGCTCCCAGTTCCTGGAAGATCCCGGCGAATATGGGGATGATTTTCCAGAGCATGAAGATGGCCACCACAACCGCGAAGGCGGCAATGGCCACAGGATAGATCATGGCCTGTTTGACCTTGGACCGCAACTTGACTGTCTTCTCGATGTACTCGGCCAGCCGCCGCAGCATGATGTCCAGCGAGCCGCTCTGCTCGCCCGAAGCGATCAGGTTGCAGTACAGGTCGTCGAAGGCCTTGGGGAACTTCCGCTTGGCCTGGTTGAGGGTCGAGCCCGCCTCGACGTCCTCCCGGACCGTGTTGATGACCCGTTTGAAATACTTATTCCTGGTCTGCTCGGAGAGGATGTTGAGGCTCTGGATGAGCGGCAGCTCGGCGTCGATGAGGACCGACAGCTGCCGGCTGTAGACGGCCAGCTCCTTGAGCTTGACCTTTTCCCGCTTTAAGAACGGGATGGCGAGTCCCCTCCTTTTGGGAGAGACATTCACGACCTGGATCTGCTCTCTCTGCAGGAGCCGGGTCACTTCTTCGACGGAGGAGGCCACCCGCTCCCCGCCGACGGAATCTCCGTACCGGTTTTTGCCTTTCCATACATAGACTGACATGTGCCACCCCTTATCTTCGATTATTGCCCGCGGAAGAGTTCATGGAAGCCGGCTTGTTGAAGCCTTCCTTCCTCTGAACAATTTCGGTCAGCTCCTCCGGGAAAGAGGTCACGCTCATCGCCGTCTCCAGCGTGATCAATTTCTTGAAATACAAGCTGGCCAGGGACTGGTTGAAGGTCTGCATGCCGAACTTCTCCTGGCCCATCTGCATGGAGGAATAGATCTGATGGATCTTGTTCTCCCGGATCAGGTTGCGGATAGCCGGGTTGGGGATGAGGATCTCCATGGCAAGCACCCGGCCTTTCCCGTCGGCCCGGGGCAGGAGGGACTGCGTCAGAACTCCCTCGAGGGACATGGAGAGCATGATCCGGATCTGCGACTGGTATTGGGAGGGAAAGATGTCGATGATCCGGGAGATGGACTCGGCGGCCGAATTGGTATGGAGCGTCGAGAAAGTGAGATGACCCGTCTCGGCCACCCGCAAGCAGGCCTCCACCGTCTCGTAGTCCCGCATCTCGCCGACGAAGACGACATCCGGGTCCTCCCGCAGGACGGACCTCAGGGCGTTGGCGTAAGACAGTGTGTCGACATGCAGCTCCCGCTGGTTGATGATCGACTTCCGGGGCACAAAATAATACTCGATCGGGTCTTCGATCGTGACGATATGGACACCCCGTTCGACGTTGATGTGGTCGATCATGCAGGCGATGGACGTCGACTTGCCGCAGCCGGTCGGCCCTGTGAGGAGGACCAGCCCGCGCGGCAGGTAGCAGAGTTGGGCGATCCGCTGGGGGATGCCGAGCTGGGCGAACGTCCACATCGTCGGCAGGAATCGCCGGAAGGCCCCCGCCACGGCGCCCTTCTGCATGAAGACATTGGCCCGGAAGCGGCCCAGGTCTTTGAGCCCGAAGGAAAAGTCGAGTTCCAGCTTTTCTTCGAACTGCCTTTTCTGGCGGTCGTTGAGGACGCTGTAGATGAGCTGCTTCGTTTCCGAGGGCGTCATCGGCGGCATGTCGACCGTCTTCAGCACGCCATGGACCCGGATCCGCGGCGGGATGTAGGTCGTGATGTGCAGGTCGCTGGCATCCTCTTTGACGGCGATCTCCAGAAGTTCCTGTATCGTTTTGGCCATTCTTCGCTCTCCTTATTCTTCCCCGTTCAGTCTTTGATGCTTTCCCGGAGCACCTCTTCGATCGAGGTCACTCCGTTTTTGATCTTGATCAGGCCGCTCCGCCGGAGCGTGGCCATCCCCTTTTCCATCGCCTTCTTCTTGAGCTCGCGCGATTGGGCCCGCATAAGGATCTGTTCCCTGATGTCATCATCGACGGGCAGGACTTCATAAAGGGCGGTCCGGCCCTTGTAGCCGGTGTTGTTGCAGGCGTCGCAGCCGCCCGCTTTCCAGGCTTGGGCCGTCTTCACTTCTTCGGCCGAGAAGCCGATATCAAGGAGCGCCTTTTCCGGGAGCTTGTGCGGGACCTTGCACTTCTGGCAGAGCCGGCGGACCAGCCTTTGGGCGACGATCATGATCACCGAATCTGCGATAAGAAACGGCTCGACGTTCATGTTGACCAGGCGGACGATCGTGCTGGCCGCATCGTTGGTATGGATGGTCGAGAAAACCAGGTGGCCGGTCAGGGCCGCCTTGATGGCGATGTCGACCGTCTCGAGGTCGCGCATTTCGCCGACGAGCATGATGTCGGGGTCCTGGCGCAGGAAGGAGCGCAGGACGCGGGGGAAGTCGAGCCCGATCTCGTCCTTGATGTGGACCTGATTGAGGCCGGAGATGTTGAACTCGACGGGGTCTTCGGCCGTCATGATGTTCTTCTCCAGCGAGTTCAGGGTGGAGACGGCGGAATAGAGGGTATTGGTCTTGCCGCTCCCCGTAGGCCCCGTGACCAGGATGATCCCCCAGGGTCTGTGGATAGCCTGCTGGAATTTTTCGAGTGACTCCTCCTCGAACCCGAGCTCGGTCAGGTCGAGTTTGAGCATCTGGCGGTCGAGAATACGGGAGACGATCTTCTCGCCGAAGATGGTCGGCAGGGCCGAGATCCGCATGTCCACTTCCTTGCGGCCGCCGTTCTCGAGCCTGACCTTCATCTTGATCCGGCCGTCCTGGGGCAGCCGCTTCTCGGCGATGTCCATGTTGGAAAGGATCTTGACGCGGGAGATGACCGGGGCCTTGAACTTGAGGGGCAGGTTCATCTGCTCGTGAAGGACGCCGTCCAACCGGAAGCGGACGCGGAAAGTCTGCTCGTAGGGCTCGAAGTGGACGTCGCTCGCGCCCTTCTTGATGGCGTCGACGAAGATCTCGTTGACCAGCTTGATGATCGGCGCCTCTTCGGTCGCCTGGACCAGCTCCTGGACGTCATAATCGTCTTTCTCTTCTTCGATGATGTTGACCCGGGTGTCGTCCGCCAGGGCGATGTCCTCGATGATCTTCTTGACGCGGAGGGAACTCGAGGAGCCGTAGTACTTGTTGATGGCGTTCAGGATGCCCGACTCGGAGGCGATGACCGGCTGGATGCTGAGGCCCGTGCGGAAGCGGATATCCTCGATCACCTCGAGGTCGGTGGGGTCGACCATGGCCAGGGTCAGGAAGGACCGGATGCGGTGGATCGGCATGATCATGTACTTCTTGACGATCTCCACCGGGATGAGGTTGACGACATCCGGGTAGACCTCGAACTGGTCGAGGTCGATATAGGGGTAGCCCAGCTGTCGGCTCAAGGCTTGGGCCATATCCTCCTCCGTCACGAGCCCGAGGGAGACGATGGCCGTCTGGAGAGGGACGTTTTTCTCTTTCTGGATTTCGAGGGCAGACTTGAGCTGGTCAGGCGTCAAAACCTTCTCGCGGAGCAACAGTTCGCCGAGGTTAGAACCCATGGTAGGCGGGGCCTTTCAAAATAGAGGATATGTCAATTTTTGTCAATAAACCCGCGACAATTTCTGTCAACTTTGACATTTTCAGTATAGAAGACGATTCTCTCCGTCAAATTTTCTCTCAGCCAAGGCCTGAACCGTCACAGAAAGTCTCCTCTTTTCGAACGGCCCCTATCATGTCAGTTTCCCCTCTGGAGGGTCAATCACCTCCCGAGAGGATTTATAAGGTGATTTTCCCCCCCCGGTTCTCATCGGGGGGGGTGAGGGCGCTCGCCGGAAGCGGCTCCCCTCCTCTGGCGGCCATTCCCTGGCCAAATTGACAAGGCGCGACGGTTTTTGTTAAGATGAACCCGCTTGGACCGCGGGATCCATCACATTTCGACACGCGGAGAAGGAAAAAAGAGCGCGATAAAGGCGGGCGGGGAGTGGCGCAGCCTGGTTAGCGCGCCTGCCTTGGGAGCAGGAGGTCGGCGGTTCAAATCCGCTCTCCCCGATTCTCCTTCCCGGCAGTTGGCATAAAGACGCGCCTGTAGCTCAGGTGGACAGAGCAGCTGCCTTCTAAGCAGCGGGTCGGGAGTTCGAGTCTCTCCAGGCGCGC
>Ga0079037_100002536_pt1 | contig 10135 bp, 12 predicted proteins | sample Mud3Dept4metaG_FD_71479 | JGI IMG/M metagenome (GOLD analysis project Ga0079037, IMG submission 71479) | Freshwater wetland microbial communities from Ohio, USA, analyzing the effect of biotic and abiotic controls - Mud 3 Core 4 Depth 4 metaG | ecosystem: Environmental > Aquatic > Freshwater >... | reverse complement strand
CCGGCCAGGATGACTCCCTGTCCCCCCACTCCGCCGATCAGGATTTCGGTTCGCTTCATGCCTTCTCCCCTGCAACCTTTTTCTTCATCCGGTTAATTTCCTCGAGCATTTCCGGCGCTTCTTTGTCCACCAACTCCCCGACCACGATCCGCCCATGCAACTCATCTTTCGAAAGCTTGGCCGCCTCTTTCAGCAGAATGGACTTTTCCTTGTACTCCTTCATCATCTGCACCGCGCTGCCGGACCCGGTCTTCTTTCCGTACTGGACCGGGCACTGGGTGATCACCTCGATGAAGGAAAAGCCTTTCTTCTGAATCGCCTTTTTAATCGAAGCAGTCAGCTGCCGGGCGTGATGGGTCGTCCACCGGGCCACAAAGGTGGCTCCCGCGGCAATGACCAGCTCGGATATATCGAAGGGGTTCTCGAAGGTCCCGTAAGGGGTGGTAGCGGTCTTCAGCCCCATCGGGGTGGTCGGGGCGGCCTGGCCCCCGGTCATTCCATAGATTCCGTTGTTGAGGCATATGACCACCATCTCTATATTCCGCCGGGCGTTATGGATCAGGTGGTTGCCGCCGATGGCCGCCAAGTCCCCGTCCCCGCTGGTGACCATGACCTTTTTTTCCGGCAGGCCCATCTTAATCCCCAGGGCGAAGGCGATGGGGCGGCCGTGGGTGGTGTGGAGGACATCCACGTCGAAAAAGGGGCTGGGGATCCAGGCCGAGCAGCCGATCCCGGTGACGAAGATGAAATCGTCCAGGGTCATGCCCAGCTCATCGACGGCCCGCAGGATGGCTTGGGCGGCGATCCCGTTTCCGCAGCCCGGGCAGTTGGTGGTCGATGTCACATAGGGACGAATGAAACGATGAAGGGGGTGGACGATTTCGCTCATTTCATTACCTCTCGAATTCGATTCAGGATGGCCTCCGGGTCCTGGATCTCGCCGATGACCCGGGGGGGCAGGAAAGAAACATCGGCATGGCATGCGGCCTCGGCTTTGATGAAGGGATACATTTGTCCGAGGTTGTTCTCCAGGACGATGACCTTCTTGGCCTTCCGGGCCATCTCTTCGATCTCTTCACTGGGAAAGGGCCATGGGGTAATCAGCCGGAGAGTCCCCACTGGGAGTCCCTGTTCCCGCGCACGGATAGCCGCCATTTTGGCCGCCCGGGATACGGCGCCGTAGGAGACCAAAACAACTTCGGCCCCCTCGTAGTCCCGTTCAACCCTCACGATGTCTTCCTTGTGCTTGAGAATTTTATCGGAAAGCTTCCTTATAAAGTTGTCAAGGGCGGTGAGGTCGCTCAGGTTCCGCTTTCCATACTCGTCATGGCAGGAACTGGTCACGTGGGAACGGAACCCCCTGCCGAAGATGGGCATGGGCGCCACGTCCTCGTCCAGGAATCCTTTGACCTTCTGGGGGTCCGTGCCGATCTCGGTGACCTTGCGGTTGACAATCTCGATCCGGCCGGCCTCGGGGATGACCACCTCTTCCCGCATGTGCCCCACGAAGGCGTCGGAAAGGATGAAAACGGGCACGCGGTATTTTTCGGCAAAGTTGAAGGCCAGAACGGTGTGTTCGAACATCTCCTGGGGGGAGGCCGGACAGAGGGCGATGATCTCGTAATCCCCGTGGGAGCCCCGCTTGGGCTGAACCATGTCTGCAGGGACCCCGGCCGTGGGCATTCCCGTGGTGGGGCCCCCGCGCTGGACGTTCACGATCACACAGGGGGTCTCCACCCCGATGGCAAAGCCGAGGTTCTCCAGCATGAGGCTGATCCCGGGGCCCGAGGTGGCGGTCATGACCTTCTTTCCGGTCCAGGACGCGCCGATGATGGCGGCGATGGAGCTGATCTCATCCTCCATCTGCAGAAACATGCCCCCCACCTGGGGAAGCCTCTCTGCCAGCCGGTTGGCGATCTCCGTGGCCGGAGTGATCGGATAGCCGGCGGCGAAATCGCATCCGGCGGCGAGGGCTCCTTCGGCGCAGGCCGTGTTTCCCATCATGAAATATTTTCCCGTTTGAACCCGGGTCCCTTTCATCTCTTCGCCCCCTTCGCGGCCTTATCCCTTTTCACCGCAATAGCCAGGTCCGGGCAGTAGATCATGCAGTTCTCGCAGCCCGTGCAGGCCGTCTCGTCCTTCATTTCCGGAGGCCGGTACCCTTTGGGGTTCAAAGCGGCGGACGGCTGAAAGAGTTTCTTGGGACAGACGGAGACGCAGATGCCGCACTCCTCCACCCCTTTACAGAGATCGCGGTAGATTCGCACCTTGGCCAACGTATTTCCTCCCTTATCATTTTTCCTTTGTCGGTTTAGGAAATTATAAAATTCTCTGCGCCCTCCGAGGATGAAGAAAGAATCAACCTCAGAGTACGCAGAGACAACCGAAAATTAAAATGCCAAATAAGCTCCAAACGACTTAAATCCAAACGGGCGTTCATGGATACTTAGAACTTGTCCGTAAACAATATTCCCCCCTTTGCAAAGGGGGGATTGGGAGGATTTTTTTAAAGCGATCAACAGCAAAGCTCCCTAAATCTCCCTTTTTCAAAGGGGAATTTTAACGCAACCGTTTATTTAAGGATAAGCTCTTAATCTTGGTGCTTGGGAATTCCTTGGAATTTGGTATTTGAAGAGGCTCTTGCAAAAGGCACTTCATCCGTCATTCCGGCGAAAGCCGGAATCCAGAATCGATTAAAATTCCTGGATTCCGGATCGCGCTTCGCTTGCCCGGAATGACGATTTCCTCTTGGTTCAAGAGTTTTGCAAGAGGCTCTGGATATTGGGTTCTGTTTTCACATCTCTGCCGGCTCCGCGACTTCTGCGGTTAAGTTTTTTTCTATTTTTCCGCCCTCGTCTTTTTCCTCACCGGCATGGGGAAAGGTTTTGTCGCGCCCTGATCCGTCTGATTCAACCCTTTCAGTTGGGCTTGATAGCTTTTCTTGGAGAAGGTGATGTGTTTCACCACGAGTTTCTCCAGTTGGGCTCGGTGACCTTCTTCTATGGCCTGCAGAATCTCCCGATGCTCCCGGATCGACTGCTCGATCCGCTGGGGCAGGGACCAGGCGTTGTACCCCACGATATGAGCCTTGGTCCGCAGAAAGTCGATGACCTCGCAGAGATACCGGTTCCGGCAGGTCAGATAGACAGCCCGGTGGAACTCCAGGTCCTTTTCGATCATCTGGGGGGTCTTTCGCCGCAGATGGCCTTCCAACTCCCGGAGCAGAGTCTTCAATCCTTGGACCTCTTCGGGACGGATATGATCCAGGACCAGTCCTACGGCGGTCTTCTCGATGGCCGCCCGGGCGAAGTAGAGCTCTTCGATCTCCTCCACCGTCAGGTCGGCCACCGTCGCCCCGCGGAAAGGGGCCGTCCGGATGAGACCCCGGGCTTCCAGGCGCTTCAGGGCCTCCCGGATGACCGTCCGGCTCACTCCATACCGGGAGATGAGATCCATCTCCACCAGCCGCTCCCGGGGCTTGAGCGTCCCGGAAAGGATGGCCGCCTCTATCTCCTGCACGACCCGGGTGGATTGAACGGTCAGTGTCAAGGCCTTCTGGGTTCCTGAGGATTTTTTTAAATACAATTATGTATACAATTATTGACGGAGAGTGTCAATCTTATTTCTGCTCTCGGCCGACGATTTTCCCCTTTTTGTTTTTCGTTTTTCTTGACATCCCTCTCTTTTCTATTATATTTTTCGGGTATTCAAGAATGATGGACTCGAAAAAAGTCAGAAAAGCCGTCGCTCCCGCGGAGGCGGGACCTCAGGACTGTTTGCCCCCAGTGGATTCCCGGTTTCGCGGGAATGAAGAAAACGGGGGAAGAATCACGCGAACCGGTCCGGCGCGGCGTACGTCCTCGCTTTGGGTTACAGCCCCGCATTCTCCCTTTTGCGAGGGGACTTCTTTTTTTTAACTCGGGATACTCGAGGAAAACCGGCCGAGAAAGGAGAAAAGACATGGATAGGAAAAGATTTCGCGGATGGTGTGGATTGTTTTTCATTCTGGCTCTCTTCCTGACGTTCGGGTATGCCTACGGGCAGGATTATCCCGCCAAGCCCATTGAGGTGATCGTCGGTTACCCTCCCGGGGGCGGAACGGACATGATTGCCCGAGCCGTGGCCGATGCGGCCCCCAAATATGTCGGTCAGCCCCTGGTGGTTATCAACAAAGCGGGGGCTACTGGAACGATTGCGGCGCAGTCCGTCGCTTCCGCAAAGCCGGATGGCTATCTGCTTCTCGTGGCCGGAGGCAGCGAAACGATCACCGTTCCCCATTTTAAAAGCCTGCCTTACGACGCCATCAACGACTTTGTTCCCATCATTCGGTTTATGATCGAACGGGTGGGCTTTTATGTGAAAACCGACAGCTCCTGGAAATCCATGAAGGAGCTGGTCGAGGACGCCAGAAAAAACCCCGAGAAGTACACCTATGCCACTTCGGGGATCGGCGGCATCCATCATTCCACTGTGCTGGTTATGGAGAAAAGGACCGGCGTCCACATGCGCCATGTTCCTCACAAGGGGGGTGCGGAAACGCTCGCCGCCCTGGCCGGCGGCCACGTGAACGTGGCCATGGCTTCCCCCAACGAGGCTTATGCCCTGGTCCAAGGGGGAAGAATTCGTCCTCTGGCCCATTCTTCGCTGGCCCGTTCTCCGGTGGAGCCCAATACTCCCACCCTGCGGGAGCTGGGTTACGATGTGTTCATCGAGAACCAGAAGGGCTTTGTGTTCCCCAAAAACACGCCGAAGCCGATCGTCCAGAAACTCCACGACAGCCTGAAAAAGGTGTTCGACGATCCTCAGTTCCAAGCCAGCGCCCAGAAGCTTCAGGTGGAACTGGCTTACCTAAGCGGTGAGGATTTTCACAAGAGCATGAGGGCCATGTATGACCAGGTGGGGGCCTCCTTAAAAAAGTAGGTTGAGGAGGAGAAACGATGAGCCGGGTGGACAGATGGGTCGGCATCGCCGCCTTCCTCGGTGGGGTCCTGTTAGCGGTCGCGGGGTGGCGCCTAGACCCGGGGACCTCCAAACTTCCGGGACCGGGTTTCTTTCCCCTGCTCATCGCCTGCACCCTGGGCGGCTTAGGAGCTTGGCTTTTCCTGCATCCGGGATCTGAGGAAAAATCTTTTCCCTCCGGACCATCCCGATGGGGCGCCTTGGCCATCGCTCTGGTTTCCATCTTCGGGTACGCGATGGTCCTCATCGAACTGGGCTATCTCGTCTCCACCTTCGTGCTTCTCTCCGTCCAGCTCCGCTGGGTGGAAAAACAGCGCTGGTCAACCTCTCTTTGGACAGCGGCGATTGCCGCTGCGGTCTCTCTGATCGTTTTCCGGGTGCTGTTAAAAGTGCCTCTTCCGGCCGGATTCTTCCCCTTGCCCAAGGGGTGGTGAAAGGCGACGGATGGAAATCCTCGGCTCTCTATGGATTGGTTTTGCCACCACGCTAGCTCCAGGAAATTTCCTGTTGGTATTCCTGGGAGTGGTCATCGGGACGGTGATCGGGGTATTGCCCGGGCTCGGTCCCACGGCCTCGATTGCTTTGCTTCTGCCGGCGACGGTGGGCATGGACATGGTCCCTTCGCTGATCTTTTTGGCGGGAATCTATTACGGGGCGATGTACGGAGGCTCAACCACTTCCATATTAGTGAACATCCCGGGGGAAGCCGCCTCGGTCATCACCTGCATCGACGGCTACCAGATGGCGCGCCAGGGCCGAGCCGGGGCCGCCCTGGGCATCGCCGCTTTCGGGTCCTTCATTGGAGGGACCCTGGGAGTGGTAGCGGTCATGCTCATTTCGCCTTTTCTTGCCGAGGCGGCGCTGAAGTTCGGGGCTCCGGAGATGTTCGCCCTTCTTTTCTTCGCCTTTACCTGCATCGGTACTCTGGTGGGTAAGTCCGTCGCCCGCGGCCTTCTCATGGCCGCCCTGGGATTGCTCCTGGGCGTGGTGGGAACGGATGACATCCATGGCGTGGACCGTTTCACCTTCGGAACCCTCTACCTGCGCGACGGCATCGGGTTGGTCCCGCTGGCCATGGGCCTCTTCGGCCTGGGAGAAATATTCTTCAACATCGAGCAACGGGAGAAGACCGGGTCAGTCTTGGCGGTCCCGAAGAATCTGCTTCCCACGCGGAAGGATTGGAAGGAGTCCTTCTGGCCAATGCTCCGCGGCAGCGGCCTTGGGTTCGGCATCGGGGTGCTGCCCGGCGGGATGCCGGCCGTTGCCTCTCTCATGAGTTATGCCATCGAGAAACGGGTTTCCAAGCATCCAGAACGGTTCGGGACCGGGGCCGTCGAAGGGGTAGCAGGTCCGGAAACGGCCAACAATGCCGCCACGGCCGGCGGGTTCGTTCCTTTGTTGACTCTGGGCATTCCTACCAATTCGGTCCTGGCCCTCCTGCTGGCTGCCCTGATGCTCCATGGCGTGACGCCGGGTCCCCTGCTTCTCCTCAAGTGGCCCCAGGTTTTTTGGGGGGTCATTGCCAGTATGTACATCGGAAACATCATGCTCTTGATCCTCAATTTACCGCTCATCGGAATTTTTGTTCAGTTGCTGCGCATTCCCTATGCGATCCTATCCCCCCTGATTATCATGTTTGTCCTCCTGGGGGCCTATGCCCTAAACAACAGCATCGCCGATGTTTTTATGACTCTCCTTTTCGGAGTTTTGGGCTACCTGTTGAGACGGTTCGCTTTTGAACCCGCCCCCCTCGTCCTGGCTTTCGTGCTGGGACCGATGATGGAAGTCAACCTCAGCAAGGCATTGATCATGTTCGGGACGGGCAACCCATTGTATTTTTTCACCCGGCCAATTTCGGGGGTTCTTCTGGCCCTGGCTCTCTTTGTCCTTTGTTTCCCGGTTTTGCGCGGTTTGGGGAAAAAGGCCTTCGGGGGAACGGACGGCTGAAGAAGTCTTTAAACGAAATCACCGATCCCGGCGGGTGAAGATCGGGGCGAGGAGGAATTCGCCTACTCCCTCTTCTGCTTGATTAGCAGCCAATTTTTTCCCGTCTTGCTCCTTTTGAGCCGGACGAGAACAAAATTTCCTCGGAGTTTCTTCCCTTCCAGGAAGAAAAGGACTTTGTCCTTCTTCCTTTCCAGGAGCCGGTACGTCCCCCAGTCCCAGATGAGGACCCGGCCGGCCCCGTACTCCCCTTCCGGAATCGTTCCTTCAAAATCCAGGTATTCCAGGGGATGGTCTTCCACTTGCACCGCCAGCCTTTTTTCCGCCGGGTCCATGGACGGACCCTTGGGGATTGCCCAGGAACGTAATACCCCTTCCATCTCCAGGCGGAAGTCGAAATGGAGGCGGGAGGCATGGTGTTGGTGAACGACGAAACGAAGGCCCCAAATCCCCTCCGTCATGTCCTTGCGGATTACAGGTTGGAAAAGCAGGACGGGATATTCCGGAAAAACCGTTATAAATCCAGCTGTTTCAGAAATAGGGCTTGACTTCCACCCCTATTGACTCTATCCTTATTAATAAATGTTGTAAAGAGCTTGGGTATCGAATAGGCAAGCCGCCTGGCTCTTTAGGCTGGGGCGGCTTTTTGTTTGGCGAGGGCGGGATCCCGAAGGCGATTGCCTTCGGAGGATGAATCCCCTGAAGATTTTTCGCTTCAAATCCGAAAGAGGGATAACGAAAAAGGAGGGAAGGCCGGTATGAACAAGAATCTTTACATCGGAAATTTGTCCATGAAGGTCACCGAAGAGGATTTGAAAGCGAATTTCTCCGAAGTGGGTAAAATCGTCACCGTAAACATCATCAAGGATCGGTACACCGGGATTTCCAGAGGATTCGGTTTCGTGGAGATGGAGACCGAAGAGGCGGCCGAGGAAGCCATCCGAAGGTTCAATGGAGGACAGCTTCTGGGAAACACCATTGCGGTTAGCGAAGCCCGGCCCAAGAAAGAAGGAGTTGGCGGCGGTCCCAGGGGGGAAGGCGGACGGGGCGGCGGCTTCAGAGGCGGACGGGGCGGCGGAGGCGGAGGCCGCCGCTATTAATTGAATTGGGGAATTGGGAATGCGGATTGCGGAATGCTCATGGCAATCTATCAATGAAACTGAAATCGGGTAAAGGTAGACATGAAAATTTTAGAGCGCCTTTTCAATAACCAAAAACAAGCGGACAAGAAGGATAGCTTAGGCCGCAACGATGTATGCTGGTGCGGCAGCGGGAAAAAATACAAGCGTTGCCACCTGGATTCCGATGCCCACAAACAGCGCATGAGAAACGGGTTGGGCGGAAAGCCGAAGTAGGCCCCGCGGAGAATTACTATTCCTTTCCATCGAAGCATGGCCCCTGGGGGACTCACAGCGATCATCTTTTGGATCTTGATTTCTGCGGGGCTCGGGCGCTGTGCTTTTTTCTTTTCTCCCTTCAGCCCATCTTGCTGTTCGAGTTCGCACGCCAGCTTCGGAGGGTAGGCCGATGAGAAGAGCCCATCTGAAAACGTTTGTCCTTTTCTGCCTTTTCATCGCCGGAACGGGATGCGCGGCGCCGGAAAAGAAGAGCGCCGAGCCTTTGAGCCAGACCGCAAAACCTCCCCAGGCGGCCCCGGTGATTTCCCAATCTTTTGCTTCCCCGCAGATTGCTCCCGGAAGGGTCTGGAAGGTTTTCCTCGAGGCTGCGGATGCGGACGGGGACATGAAGGAATTTGCCTGTGTCATTCATCAGCCGGGGGTGGGAACTTACCCGGTCAGCATCACCCGGATCAGGGAAGGGAATCAAAAGAGCCTATCGGGGTATCTCTATTTAAATGTGAACGCCTTCCGAAACCTGGATTTCGTAGAACTCACCCTTACCGTCCAGGTCAGAGACCGCGCCGGGCAGTTCAGCGAACCGGTGAAATTCCCCCTCTCCATTAATTCCCGCTATGCCCAGGAGTCCCCTCCCGAAGGAGTCTTCCAGGAGAACAACCTGGGCCCCATCATGATCGACCTCCGGACGGTGGGAGATGACAACCGGCCGGGCCACTTCGACCGCTTCATGCGATAAAGACCATCCCGGCGGTTGGCGCCGATAAAAGCCCGTTTTCTTTTTTACGGCCATCACCCCCTTGAAAGTTCCGGAGTTTGGAGCTGGAGACCCATTCTCCTGCAAGGGGAAAACAACCGGTATCCAGACTCCGGCGATCAGGAGGGCAATCCTAAAGCAGCTCCAGGATTGGCGGGGAAAGAGTCAAGGGGTCGATGGGCTTCACTAGCGGGGAGAACGAGAAATGAAGAATCCAAACCCCTCCCGCTGGCACCTTAAAAGCCCAGCGGAAAGGGCTGCATCGGAGGCTATTCGATTTTCCGCTCTATAACAACCTCGCGGTCATCGATGAATTCCAAGGAGAACTCCTGCTCCAGGGAACCGTCCTTGTAGAGGGCCACGTTCAGGGGACCCAGCTTTTCTTCCAGGTCCTTCTGCCTGCCGTCATAAACATCTGCCGAATTGACATCGCGGCTGTCAATCTGGACCTTGTATCCCTGCTCTTCCAGCTCCGCGCATATAATGCCCAAGGGGGGACTGTCTTGATCTTCCTGCAGTATGTCGAATATTTTCTGGACGTTCATAAATCCCTCTTTGATGGATTGAGTATTTCTATAAAGATCATATAAGAAGTTCGGGCCGGTGTCAATTTTCTAATGCTGATGTATGCACCGGGGGTATTTGCGGGTCACGACGCCCGATGCCGGTTGGCCCAGAAAAGCTCGTCGGCGGCAGGGGATTGCCCGAAGGTTCGCAACCGAAGAAGTCTCCTCCATACCTCTCTCACCCGGGTCGCCCTCATGGCTGCCAACAAGGTGCCGAAAGCAGTTCGGAATCGTCCGGCACCACGGCAGCGGGCATCCGGAAGGAGGGATGGGCGTATAGGGAAAAGGGAGATTAGACTCTGTCGGAGTGGGTTCCCGTTTTATCGCCTGAGGACAGATCGGAATATTCCTATGGATTGGAAAAAAGTTTTGCATTATAATCCGTTGCCAGAGACGAAGAACCTTGAGGCGATAAAACCGCTCAATACCGAAGGATCTTTCCCTGGCAGGCAGGGAAAACCCGTCGTGGAGGCGGCATGGGAGGAGGCGTGCCTCCGCCTGCGCCCCATTCTCATGACCTCTTTCGCCTTCATCCTCGGGTGTGTGCCTTTGTC
>Ga0079037_100002535_pt1 | contig 10135 bp, 11 predicted proteins | sample Mud3Dept4metaG_FD_71479 | JGI IMG/M metagenome (GOLD analysis project Ga0079037, IMG submission 71479) | Freshwater wetland microbial communities from Ohio, USA, analyzing the effect of biotic and abiotic controls - Mud 3 Core 4 Depth 4 metaG | ecosystem: Environmental > Aquatic > Freshwater >... | reverse complement strand
GGTATAAATGGCTCGATTTCGGCCACTGTAGATCCTTTTTTAAGGATGGGGTTTTCAATCATAAAAAGCAATGGGGGATGGGAATTAAAATAAGCACACGTCTTAGACCTGTCTTTGGGATGAAAGTTTGTAATTTTCACCATGGAGTCGAAAACTTCTTAGAAAAAAACCCATTCATCTTTATGGATCAAGGAAAGCTTAAAGGTTTGATCTTGGTTGAACAGGACCATCCACCCACCCTTGAAGAGGTTCAATCCCTTGTTAGAACCTACTCTATACCTGGTCTTGATTGTATGGTCATTCTCTCTGATCAAGGATTTACTCGACAGGCCGAAGAATTTGCTAATTCTTGCTCTACTCAAAGACTCCAACTAATAGGTTCAAAAACAGATGTATTCTTCGAAGCATTTCCACATGTTCTTCACCTGGAAAAACGTAATAGTTGAGGAAGCAGATATCCTGAAAGAAGGTACAATACGGGAAGTGCGCTAAAATGGCTGAGCTCAAGATAGGGATATTAAATGCCCATAATACTTTGAATTATGGATCAATGATAATGTGTGAAAATACGATTCATTATCTATCAAAGCTCCTTTATAATGCTTACTCCGTTGTCCTCTCTAATTTCGTGGAGGAGACCGAAAGTCGGTTAAGAAACGCTATTACCCCAATTGAGCGAAAGGCAATTCCTTAATTGAAATGTGTCCCTGGTGATGAGCCCATGGGAGCGTTTACTGAGTCCTTTATTGAAATCCCCCTCAATCCCTCTTTACGAAAAGGGGGATGATAACGGGTTCTCCCCTTTAGCAAAGGGGAGTCAGAGAGGATTTTTCGAAAATTTTGGCTTAATTGGGGTATAACAAACTATCTTTCAGGAGAGTGCAAGAAGCGCAGTATGATCGTCTTGTTACCGCATGTATTGTGAACTTCTGATGATAGAACTTTGGTGAAACAGATGGTTGCTGCAGGTATTAGCATTGAAAATATTGTGGCGGTCACTGGCGTTTTATTGCCCTTCGAAGCAAGGGCGATCCTGAGATCAAGTTATTTTGTGGTTACACAAAGAATGCACGGAGCGATTTCAAGTTTGCAAGCAGGAGTCCCAGCACTCAGTTTATCATATAGCAATAGCAATAAGTTTTCGGGGATTATAGGAAGCTATTTAGGCCTAACAGAGTTAGTTGTCGAGATTAGGAAGGCCCATTTTGGAGAAGATATAGATAAAGTATATTCTGCTATCGATCGGGGTTTGCAGGACGCAACGGGATTGAAGGCCAAGATAGAAAAAGCGGTTATCAAAGCCAAACGAGATGCTATGGTTCAGATAGAAGATCTTGCCAAGGATATAATATCTCAATTAGATTAGAGTCGATGGAGAAAGCAGGAAAGAACAATAAAGTTTTTAGTTATTTACTTTTAGGATGTTTATTTGCTTCTTTGAAGGGGGAGTTCAATTGAAGGAAGCAAGTCAACTTCATGTTCTGGTGACGGGAGGGGCAGGTTTTTTGGTTTCTCACCTCTGCGAACGCCTTCTCGAAGAAAAACAAGATGTGGTCTGCGTCGATAACTTTTAAACTGGATCGAAGCGAAATATTCAACATCTTCTCCAGAATCCTTTTTTTGAACTTCTTCGCCATGACATTACCTTTTCCCTCTATGTGGAGGTGGACAGGATTTACAAACTCGCCTGCCCTGCAGCGCCGATCCATTACCAGAACGACCTGGTCCGAACCACAAAGGTCAATGTCCATGGTTCCATTAACATGCTGGGACTCGCTAAACGCCTCAAGGCAAGACCCACCGCTGAAAGTTTGGAGATTGGCTCAGACACATATCAATATGAAAGACGGGCACTTGGACTGCCCATTTGCCAAAATTAATAAGAAAGGGACAAAGGTATGGTTCGGATCAGGTTGGGGAAAATCAGTCTTAGACCCTGGAGCACAGTATGATGTTTATCAGATAAATCTTCCTTCCACGTGATATCAAGATCTCATGGGGAATAAACCTAAGGATGCCGCGCTCCCAGCACCTCCAAAGTGAGTCAAGATTTTAAAGTAATCCCTCAGCATTAGGGAGCCACGAAGGAGAAATTCTCCTTAAGTGTTCTAATAACTAACTAAAATGATACCTGTATTTAAACCATTAATTTCAAAGCAAGGGTTAGACGAAGTTATTGGGACTCTGAAATCTGGCTGGTGGGGGCAAGGGCCAAAAGTTCAAGAATTTGAGAAAAGGTTTGCCCAATTTGTAGGCGCAAAATATGCGGTTGCAACCAATTCTTGTACGGCAGCTTTGGATATTGCAGTAAGATTGGTTCCTTTTAAGAATCCAGTAACCGTTCCTGCTTTCACCTTTGTTTCTTCGGCTCTTGCACCGCTTAATGCGGGCTATAGATTGGAGTTTGTTGATATTAATGAAGAGACTTTATGTGCCGATTATGCTGATATCATTGTTCACTACGGAGGAAACTCAGCTGGAGAGGGGACGGTACACGATATGGCTCATTGTGCAGGAACCAAACACAAAGATCCAATTTCCTGCTGGAGTTTCCACGCGGTCAAGAATCTACCTTGTGGCGATGGGGGGATGATCACCTTTAACGATCGGATTCTTTACGAAAAAGCAAAGGCTTTGGCTTGGTGCGGAATAGATAAGTCAACATGGGGTAGGACTGGTAAAAGATATTCCTGGGATTATGATATCAAAGATAAAGGTCTAAAGGCCAGTATGAACGATATTACGGCAACCATTGGCTTGGACGGTTTAAGAAATCTTAGAAAATATAATCAAAGAAGGAGAGAGATTGCATATTTATACACCAAATGGCTTCCTAAGATTGCTAAAAAGCATAAGAGTGCCACTTGGCATTTATATACAATCAGAGTCCCCCAAAGAGATGAGTTGATAGATTATTTAGGGGATCGTGGAATCGCCACTTCGGTTCATTACAAACCACTATATTATTACCCGATCTTTGGAAAGCAAAAAAAACTTCCTATCACTGAAAAAATCTTCAAGGAAATTCTGACCTTGCCCATGTTTCCTGAGTTAAAAAATAGGGAGGTCAAATACATTTGTGAAAAAATAAAAGAATTCTTTGGAAATTAATTTGTTCGGTTGGGGAACGCAGGCGTAAACTTCTTGAGCCGAAAAACGTAACCGAATCCTGTCCTGAGCCGCCGTTCATCCTTCGAGAACCTCAGGACGAACGGCGAGTCGAAGGGGACGATACGGGCCTCGTTACCTTTACCATTAAACTTTTATTTTCTGAGTAATCTATCTGGGATCAATGTCTTTCTTCTTTATTACCGCTGGATTACCAGCCACGAGCACATGATCAGGAACATCCTTTACCACGACCGCACCTGCGGCGATGGTTACTCCTCCTCCTATTCTTAAACGGTCGACCACAATTGAACCCATCCCAATATAAGTCGCGTCACCTATCTCAACAAGGCCGGCAATGTTTGCCCCAGGTTGAATTGTTACATAGTCACCAATTTTTGTGTGGTGGCCCACTCGCACACCCCGATTCAGGAAAACATGTCTCCCAATGATGGTGTTACTGGCGATAAGCACGCCAGAGGAGACGGTCGTCCCTTCCCCTAAAGTGCTTTTTGGCAGAATGATACTGCTGGGATGAACAAGGTTTATAAATTTTGCTCTCCCTTCTACCTGTTTAATGAAGAGATGTCTTTTCGTTGTGGCAATCGCACACACGCACGGAGCTCCTTGTGGCAAGCGATCAACCCATAGAACAGGCCGATCGCAAAGAGATGTTCCGTCCTTTCTTTGGTCTAAATTCTCCACAAAACCAGCGATAGGGATGCCAGCATGAGTAGCGAGCGCAAAAAACTCTTCAGCAAGCACTCCTGTACCAAGAATAAATATTTCATCCATCTTTCTAAATTCCTCCTACCGGAGTAGGCTTAATCGACAACTTGTCATTTCCTTAATAGTTTGTCAAGCTTTTAAAACAATGGAAGAAGCGCAATAAAGAAATGGAGAATAATTTCTTTTAGTGGAATAAAGTGAGAGATTAGGGAAAAGATTCCTTGACTTTGGATACTCCTTATATTAGGAGCTCTGTCGAATTATCCATGGCAATTGAACTTTTATGAATAAGAAATTCATTCTAAATTTTGCACCAACAGGAATGATTCCGACCAAAGAAATGACCCTGTATGTCCCAATCCGGCCGGAGGAAATTATCAAAGACGTTTTAAGTGTGGTAGATCTTGGAATAACCATGGTTCATCTGCATGTGCGTAATCCTGAAACAGGTGAGCCGAGTTATAAAAAAGAACTTTATGCAGAAATCATTAGGGGAATAAGAACAAAAGAGAAGGACCTGATCTTGTGCGTTTCAACTTCTGGAAGGAATTTTAGTGAATTTGAAAAGCGCTCAGAATGCCTTAAGCTCGATGGAGAGCTAAAACCAGATTGTGGCAGTCTGACTTTGAGTTCATTAAATTTCAACAAACAGGCTAGCATCAATTCTCCAGAGATGATTCAGGATCTCGCCAGAATGATGCTGGAAAGAGGAATCAAGCCAGAGCTTGAAGTGTTTGATCTGGGGATGATTAATTATGCCAAGTATTTAATTTCTAAAGGATTACTTAAACCTCCATATTATTTTAATCTGATTCTGGGTAATATTGCCTGTGCTCAAGCTGATATGCTTCATCTTGGACTGATGATTAAAGAATTGCCAGAAAGATCAATTTGGTCTGTTGGAGGGGTTGGTAATTACCAACTTCCAATGAACATTTTGGGTATCGTGGCTGGTGGAGGAGTCAGGGTTGGTCTTGAAGATAATGTTTGGTTTGATGTAGAGAGAACCAGGCCTGCCACTAATCGAGACCTTGTTGAGAGAATAGTTTCCATCTCCAAGGCTATTGGCCTGGTACCCTTTACTCCTAAGGAGGCCCGAGATTTATTAAAATTGTAGAGTCGCATGAGATGCTCATACTGATTTCTTTTCTGAGAAGAATTGGTATGACCATTGAAGGGATTTAAGAAAATCTTAATTTAGACGTAAGCCATGAACAATTCATACTTGGTCGCAGCAATTATCCCTGCCTATAATTCGGCAAAATTTATCCAGAAGACGATTGTTAGTGCCCTCCAACAAAATTATGAGCCGATCGAAATAATTGTTGTAAATGATGGTTCGACAGACGATACGGTAAGAAAAATAGAAAGTTTCGCTCCCCGGGTTAGAATATTACATCATCCCAATAAGGCAAATCTAGGTCCGGCTGCCTCAAGAAATCTTGGCATTAAAAGCACAGAGGCTGACTTGATTGCATTTTTAGACCATGATGACATATGGCACCCAACAAAGATAAGGGAGCAGGCTAAGATTTTCGAGAATTATCCTGATGTGGGACTTGTACATACAAATGGTTATGCTATAGACGAGAGTGATAGTATTTTATATGAGCTTATGCCAAGAGATTTTTGTGAGCCCGATGAGCCGGAGGCTATCCTATTGAGTTGTTACATTAAAACACCCTCTTCCGTGATGGTTAGAAGGAACTTTTTGGAAAGAGTTGGCATGTTTTATCAGGGCCTTCGTGTCGCCTCTGATCATGATCTATGGATTAGAATGAAAGAGATCACGAGGTTTTATTTTTTGGCCAAGCATCTTCTGAGCTTCAGAGAACACAGTACACAACTGAGTAGACAACGTGCTATGTGGGAAGCGGGTTTTGATGTCCTTAAAAGAGCGACCGCTAGATATCCATACCGTTTAGAGGCGAAAAGAAGAAGGCTTGCCGTCTTACATTATCGATTAGGAATGTGGGACCTGATGAATAGGCATTACCGACGTTCCTTCAAGAATTTGTTTTTAGCTTTTGTATTAGATCCTTACAGATCTATAAGCATTTTACGAAGGGTTCCTATTATTAGGTGAAATTCAAAAGGTGGATGCTAAAATAGTGGTCGTCTCTTAATCTGCGATAAAACCAGCAAGAAATCAGTGATTATGTAACAATGAAAATGAGTGTGGTTGTTTGCACATATAATAGGTGCGAAAGCCTAAAGAGAACGCTAAAAAGCTTCAGTGAAGTAGTGTTTCCGGAAGGTTATTCGTGGGAATTGGTTTTAGTGGATAATAATTCTAAGGACGAAACTAAAATTATCGCTGAAGCATTTAAAGAAGAATCCGGGTTAAACGTTAAATATATTTTTGAAGCCAAACAGGGGTTGTCCTACGCACGTAATCGGGGGATTAATCATTCTAAGGGTGAAATCATTGCATTTACCGATGATGATGTCATGGTTGACAGATACTGGCTATCGAATATTGAAAGGGCGTTTGAAGAACACGATGTTTCATGTGTTGGTGGCAAAATATTGCCTATCTGGGAGACCCCTAATCCGAAATGGCTAAAACATGATTTGCATTATATGCTCCCGCTATTGGATTATGGGGATAAGTTTTTTTACTTGAAGTCCCCAATTATTTGGGGAGCAAACTTTTCTGTTAAGGCCGATATTTTTGGGAAATACGGAGGATTCGACACAAATCTCGGGAGAATTCCAGGGAGACTTTTTGCGGGGGAAGAAACCGAATTTGCCAGGAGGATACTAAATGAGGGCGAGAAGATCTTGTATGACCCAAATGCCATAGTCCATCATTACATTCCAAGCGATAAGATTTCAAAGAAATATTTTCGCAAGTGGAAATATGATCAGGGAATATTGAGAGCTTCTCTTTTAAGAAGTTCTAAGCATAAAAAGTATATGGGAATGCCATATCATCCGATGACATTTTTCGTAAAAAATGCGCTTCTTTTTTTCAAAGACATAAGGTATCTCTGGCAGAAAAGATTTCTTTATGAGTTGAGGGTAATCTCTCTCGTAGGTTTTATTTTAAAGATAATAAGTGATAGCAAAATATTGCCGAGGTTCTTTAGAATTTCAATTTGATAAAAAGCTAAACCTACATCTAATACTTTGTTTTCAATAAATACATGTTGAAGTTTTTGTCGAGTTCTGCAAGATTTCTTCCTTCGGTTTTACCCTATTTTTGGTCACCACAACCGAAAGCAATCGATATTGAGTTAACCAACAGATGTAACTTAAAGTGCAAAATGTGTTGGTTTCACGGAGAAGGTGGGATCGGCGATAGATACATAGGATCAGAACTGACAAGTGACGAGGTGAGCAGATTATTAACTCAGTTAAGCCCCTACAAACCAAGGATTTATTTGGGTGGATCCGAGCCTTTCGTAAGAAAGGATGCTCTGTCTATTTTGGAAGAGATAAAATACCTTGGTTTGTCTGTTCTGTTTACCACGAATGGAACCTTATTCGATCAAGATAAGATAATGAAACTGGTGAAGTTAGGGGTTGACCACATTATATTTTCAATCGATGGGTATGAGGAACTAAACGATGAAATAAGAGGGAAGGGAGTATTCAAAACGGTCACATCAAATATAAAAGAGCTTTCGGACTTTAGAAAAGAGAAAAAATGCAATAAGCCAATTATTTCTGTAAATATAACCATAACACCTTTCATCATTGGCCACCTATGGGAGACTGTAAAATCAATAAGAGAAGCAACTCAGGATAATGTCGATGTCTACAGAATTCATCAGTTATGGTATATAACGTCACAAGAGCTATCGATACATCAATCTATCGTAAAGAAATTTCTGGATTGCTCAGCCCCTAAAGCAGCTTGCCATCTCACTCCTTTATCAAGAGATATTGACCCTTTGGTGCTATGTGATGAAATGATTCAATTAAGAAAAGTCCCGAAGATCAATTTTTTTCCAAATTTTAATTACAAGGACCTTCTCAATTATTATTCGGAGTGTTCTCCCGCCAAATATGGATGTCTTGCACCATTCTATCATGCAGTGATAAAGCCGAATGGTGACGTGAAGTTTTGTCCGGATGAATGGATAGACGACTATATACTCGGCAACATCCGGGATGATATGTTTAAAGATATTTGGGGTAGCCAAAAGGCGCGGTACTTTAGGTCAGTGATTTTGCGTCGAAAATCTTTTCCTGCCTGTAAAAGATGTTCCTGGATGTATTCTTTTAGACAATGAATATAATCAAATATAATAGGGTTAGTGTCTTAAATAATTCATCTAAATAAAGAAGAGAAAACAACCATGCCTTCACCGCTTAAGGTTCTATTTATTGCAATAGATGCGGGAAATGAATGGCTGATAGAAAAATGGGCCTCTGATGGGGCCCTCCCTAACATCCGTTCATTGTTTACAAAAGGTCTTGTCGGTAAAACGATGAGCGTGGAAGGTTTATACGAAGGGGCTACATGGCCATCTTTTTATACCGGTGCCCACCCTGCTCATCATGGGTTTCATAGTTTAAAACAACTCCATCCGGGAAGTTATGAGTTCCATCGCTTATATCCTTATGACTTCATAAGGCGCAAGCCGTTCTGGAATTATCTGAGTGCCGCTGGATTAAGAACTAGTATTTTGGATATCCCTTTATCCGGAATTTCGGGGGAATTAAATGGGATCCAAATGGTAGAGTGGGGATCGCATGATGGGGTTTATGGATTCCGTACATGGCCTCTGAAATTGAAATGGGATGTCCTGAGGCGTTTCGGTCGTCATCCTTTAAGAATATCGTGTGATTCTTATCAAAGGACCCCAGATGAGTTCTCTACTTTCAAGAATAAACTCATAAATGGTGTACAGAAGAAAGCCGAACTCACCATTCATTATTTAGGAAAGGATAACTGGAATTTCTTTGCTCAGGTATTTACGGAAGGCCACTGCATTGGACATCAGTGCTGGCACCTTCACGATCCAGAACATCCGAGTCATGACCCTCAAGTTGCTAATTATACGGGGGACCCGATTTATGATGTATACAAAGCGATAGATAGAGCCATCGGGAAGATCTTAGAACATGTAACCGACGATACCATTATATTTCTCCTTGCGTCCCATGGCATGACACATAATGTAGGAGGGAATTTCCTCCTTTCAGAAATCTTGGAAAGGTTAAAGTTGGTAAGGAAATTACCGGATGGTAAAGCAATAAGGAAATCTCAAAGTTCAATCAAGAATATTTACGAAGCCCTTGGACGGGGGTGGCAAAGAGCCCCAACAGCGATCAAGGTACCCTTAAAGCCTCTTTTGTTCTCTCTTCACAATTTCATTCTGCATTGCGCTAAGAGAGGAGACCTCCTGCTTCTGCCTGCTTATATATCCAATATTGATCTGAAGAATAGCAAATGTTTTCCGCTTCTGAATGGTAATCCGGTCAGTGGCATTCGAATTAATTTATCAGGAAGAGAGCCTAATGGCCTTATCCAACCGGGTGCGGAACTAAATGATTTTTTCGATGAGCTCACGAAAGATTTACTGAGCATTGTTGATTACGACACCGGGAAACCAATGGTTAAGAAGGTAAGGAAGGTTTTTGAATTATATGAAGGGGAATGTATTGATCATTTACCGGATCTTTTGGTCGAGTGGAATGATGAAAAATTATTGGGGAGTCTGGGTGTCGGCGATGTTAAAAATAGTCGGTTGCGTATGGGTTCTGAAAAAATTGGAATAGTTGAAGGCGTAAATACTTATTGTCGAACTGGTGATCATAGGCCTGAGGGATTCTTCATTGCGGTCGGACCTGGAATCAATGCAGGACATATGGATAGAATTGTTTCCATTATGGATTTTGCTCCTACATTTACCAATTTGTTTGGTGTGGAAATGCCCGAAACCGATGGTAATCCGATCATCGAGATTTTGGAAATGGTGAGCCGTTTTAAGAAAAGAAGGTCTCAATAACATAGGAAAAAATGTTCTTGTCACACCCTAATTATTTCAACCACACCAGCCTTAGCGACAAATACAAGACCCTCATTGGAGTGATTCTCGACACAATAACTTTAGGCAGCCGAGAGGGCGAGATCCTCTTGAAGTATTCAGAAAATTAAGTATAAGGTTTGAGGCGGGAGGTGAGGGGCCATTTTAAGAATATCATTTGGAGATTTACGAGGGAACTTAAAATAAATTCATTCCAGATTGGGCTTTACATTCATGAAAATGAAAAGATTAAAAAAATCTGGTATGACGATATAATCGTAAGCACTGGATTTACTGGAGTGCATTGACACATAGAT
>Ga0079037_100002533_pt1 | contig 10137 bp, 8 predicted proteins | sample Mud3Dept4metaG_FD_71479 | JGI IMG/M metagenome (GOLD analysis project Ga0079037, IMG submission 71479) | Freshwater wetland microbial communities from Ohio, USA, analyzing the effect of biotic and abiotic controls - Mud 3 Core 4 Depth 4 metaG | ecosystem: Environmental > Aquatic > Freshwater >... | reverse complement strand
GGAACCAGAGGATTCGGATTGGGGAAAGGACTGGAGGGCGCGGTGATGGCGGCGCTGCTGAGCAGCACCGCGGCGCCGACGTCCACGCCGAACTTTCCGAGCGCCAGGTGCAGGTTCGCGGCGATGTCGTTGCGGTTCGAGTTGGAGAACACCGAGAGGATGGAGTCGGCCGCCAGGAACAGCGAGGGCACCGTGTACTGGTAGTCCACGGAGACGCTGATGGCGTGGGAGACGAGGAAGAGGGCGTTGGCAGAGGCGGAGGCCACCGCCTTCCCGTAGAGGCTGTAGTCGAGGTAGCCCATCAGCGAGAGCCAGCGCAGCGGCGTCAGCCGCAGATCGCCGGCCAGGTCCTGGCGGCTGGGGTAGCCGCGGTCCTGCACCCCGGCGTAGGAGATGCCGACGTCGAGGATGCCGGGCAGGTTCCAGCCCGCGCGGCCGCCGAAGGCGAGGTTCCCCTGGCTGGGGTTGGAGGATCCGTAGCCGCCGAGGCCGCCGAAGCGGGCCGAGACCGGCGCGCCGCCGTACCCGGAGAGGCTGAACCCGGCCGGGAGCTTGAAGGCGACGCTGCCGCCGTCGAGCTGCAACATGCGGGCGTTGCCGGCGGCCACCGTGGTGCGACCCAGGGTGAGGACGATGCTCTTCTTGAGCCAGGCCGCCCGAACCCAGGCCAGGTTCACGTCGCCGCTCAGGCTGCCGCTGTTCGCGTAGCCGTTCCACCACGGGTTGTCGCCGGCGTTGACGGCTCCCCAGGTGGAGAGGCCGAGCTCCAGGCTCTCCGCCAGGGGCGTCTTGATGTCGTAGGCGGTGATGGAGAGGAGCTCGTAGAACGGGGCCACCGTGAGCTTGGCGCCGTTCACCCAGCTCGGGTAGGCCTGCACCATGGTGGTGCTGGAGGCCTGCACCACGTCGGCGCGGGCGGGGGCCGCACCGGCGAGCGCGGCGACAGCAAGGAGGGCGACGGAAAGCCTGGTTCTCATGGCAGGTCCGTGGGGGTACGGGTCCATTGCGAGCGAAGGTCGTTGCCGTCCCATCCGCGAGGGCGATTCCCGATTCGACCAGAAAACATGGCACAACGGGCCGCGCCACTTCTTGTCCCGCGTCACGGCGGTGGGATGCCAGGGGTCGGTGGCGCACACGGGCGGGGTCGGGTATGAGAACGGCCATGCGGAGCCTGGCAACGCTCCTCGCCGCGGGGCTGCTGGCCTGCGCCGCGGCCCAGAAGCCGCGCGCCGCTGCCTCCATCGGGCGACCGATCGCACTGGCCGCGCCAGACCTCGGGGGGAGGACCGTCGACGTGGCCGCCGACCGCGGCAAGGTGCGGGTGGTCGCCTTCTGGGCGACCTGGTGCGAGCCCTGCCGCGACGAGCTCCCGGCGCTCGACAGGCTGCAGCGGGAGCTCGGGCCCCGCGGGCTGGCGGTCTACGCGGTGAGCTTCGACGAGGACCGGGCGCAGATCCCTGCCTTCCTGGCCCAGGTGGCGGTGGGCTTCCCCGTCCTGTGGGACAAGGGCGGCGACCGCCACGCCGAGGCCTTCCAGGTGGACCGGCTGCCGACCGCCCTGATCGTGGACCGCGCCGGCCTCGTCCGCTTCGTCCACCAGGGTTACGACGAATCCGAGGCCAGGGAGGAGCGCCGGGAGGTCGAGATGCTGCTCGCCGAGCCGCCCCCTTGATCGCGCCCTTCGTCGCCGCCCTCGCGCTCTCGGCCGCGCCGGCGGTAGCGCCCGCCCCACCCGCCCCCACTGCGGAGGAGGCGCGCGCCTTCGTCGGGCGAGTGAACGAGGAGCTGCGCCAGCTCGCGGTGCGCTCTTCCACCGCGGACTGGATCCGGCAGACCTACATCACGGACGACACCGACCGCGCCGCTGCCTGGGCCAGCGAAGCCCAGATGGCCTTCCTCTCGCGGGCGGCGCGCCAGTCGGTGACCTTCGCCGGGGTCGCGGCCGACGCCCCGACGCGGCGGATGCTCCAGCTGCTGCGGCTGAGCGCGGCGCTGCCCGCCCCGAGCGACCCGGCCCGGCGCGCCGAGCTGGCCGAGCTCGACGTGAAGCTGGGCAGCATCTACGGCAAGGGGAAGTGGTGCGGCGGAAGCGGCGAGGGGCCGTGCCGGAGCCTGCAGGAGATCTCGGAGATCATGGCGAAGAGCCGCGACGAGGCTCGGCTGCGGGAGGCCTGGGCCGGCTGGCACGCGGTGGCCGTGCCCATGCGACCGCTCTACTCCCGGCTGGTGGCCCTGGCGGGCGAGGGTGCGCGCGAGATCGGCTTCCCCGGCCTGGGCGAGCTCTGGCGCTCGGGCTACGACATGCCGCCCGACGCCTTCGCGGCCGAGACCGAGCGCCTGTGGCAGGAGGTGAAGCCGCTCTACCAGGCGCTTCACTGCTACGTGCGCGAACGGCTCGCCGCGCACTATGGCGCGGAGCGCGTCCCCCGGGACGGCCCCATCCCGGCGCACCTGCTCGGAGACATGTGGGCCCAGGAGTGGAGCAACGTCTACCCGCTGGTGCAGCCGCACCCGGGGCGGACCGGGCTGGACGTCGAGGCGGCCATGAGCGCCCAGGGGTGGGACCCGGTCCGCATGGTGAGGACCGCCGAGGCGTTCTTCACCTCGCTGGGGCTCGCGCCCCTGCCGCAGACCTTCTGGGAGCGCTCCCTGCTGGTGAAGCCCCGCGACCGCGAGGTCGAATGCCACGCCAGCGCCTGGGACGTCCAGGCCGACGGCGACCTGCGCATCAAGATGTGCATCCGGGTGAAGGAGGAGGACCTCGTCACCATTCACCACGAGCTCGGCCACAGCTTCTACCAGCGCGCCTACCTGGGCCAGCCCTTCCTCTTCCAGTCGAGCGCCAACGACGGCTTCCACGAGGCCCTGGGCGACGCGGTGGCGCTGTCGGTGACCCCCGCCTACCTGGCGAGGCTCGGCCTCGTCCCCGCCGCTCCCGAGGACGAGGAGGGGCTCGTCGCCGTCCAGCTCAAGGAGGCCCTGGAGAAGGTCGCCTTCCTGCCCTTCGGCCTGCTGGTCGACCGCTGGCGCTGGGAGGTGTTCTCCGGCAAGGTGGGGCCCGACCGCTACAACGCGGCCTGGTGGGAGCTGCGCCGCCGCTACCAGGGCGTGTCCCCGCCGCTTCCCCGCACCGAGGCCGACTTCGACCCGGGCGCCAAGTACCACGTCGCCGCCAGCGTCCCCTACACGCGCTACTTCCTGGCCCGCATCCTCCAGTTCCAGTTCCACCGGGCCATGTGCCGGATCGCCGGCCACCGTGGGCCGCCCCACGCCTGCTCGGTCTATGGCAGCCGGGAGGTGGGGCGCCGGCTCGAGGCGATGATGGCGCTCGGCGCGTCCCGGCCCTGGCCCGACGCACTCGAGGCGCTCACCGGCGAGAGGGCCATGGACGCCTCGGCCCTGGTCGAGTACTTCGGCCCGCTCCGTCGCTGGCTCGACCGGGAGAACCGCGGCCGGCGCTGCGGCTGGTGAAGAAGACCCGGCGGCCTACCCGGACGGCGACGCCGGCGCCAGGGTGAAGTGCGTCGCCTCCCGGGCGTGGGCCACCTCGCCCGGCTCCTCCGGGGGCTCGCGCAGCCAGAAGACCATCTCGTCGGCCTCCCAGGCGTAGGGCTTGCCGTCGAGGAGCACCCGCTTATCCTCCACCGCCGCGGTCGCCTCCAGCAGCGACAGGCTGGCCAGGTCGCGCACCAGGGCGTCGAAGCGCCCCTGGCGCTCCGGGTCGACGAAGGAGAAGTGGTGCCGCGCCGCGTAGGCGTTGTGGTAGTAGGCCGGGCGGAAGACCACGCCGGTGAGGCTGAGGCGCAGGGCCATCAGCGCCAGCATCTCCCCGATCTCGCGCGCCAGGCCCAGGCCGGGGCAGTCCTGGCCGGGGAGGCGGGGCCGGCGGTCGCTGAACTGGGCCAGCGGGTTCCGAAGCGTCAGCCAGTGGACGTAGAGCACGTCGTGACCGGCGGCGCGGCGCTTCTCGAGGATGATCTCGATGAGCAGGTGCTCCCGGCCCTGGGCCTCGCCGAAGAGCCGCGCCCGGTCCCCCATGTCCGCCACGTCGAAGGCGACGCGGAAGTGCCCGTAGCCGAGCCGCTGCAGCTGGTCGGTGATCCCGTAGCGATAGAGGGCGTACTCCATGCCGGCGGCGCTGTAGAAGCCGAGCAGGAGGCGCTGCCCCGGCCTGCGCAGGCCCAGCTCCTCCTCCAGGTCCTCCAGCGTGAAGGTTCCGGCGTCGCCGAGTGCGTCGGGGGCGATGGAGCGGGCGATCCCGGCGAATCGCTCCGCCAGCGGGTCGTACCCGCTGGGGATGGGCTCGAGCGAGCCGGTGGAGAGGGCCATGCCGGTGCCGGCCAGCGCCCGCCAGGAGTCGGGATGGTAGCCGCCGCCCGGAAGCCAGACGCAGGGGGTCGTCTCGAGCTCGGTGGCGATGACCAGGTCGCGCAGGCGTGCCCCCATGAGCGTCAGGCCCAGCCGTCCCATCCGGTCGCCCGCCAGCACGTCGCCCCCGGCGATGACGAAGGCCAGGGCCGGGCGCGGCATGCGCCCGAGGAGCGCCGTCAAGGCGTCGAGGTAGGCGCCGTCGCCGGTTCCCTCCGGGAGCACCACCTCGTCCACCCCTTCGAGCGGCCCCCAGTCCGAGCCCGAGAGCGACCCGATCCAGTGCGAGGGGTCGGAGGCCAAGGAGGCGGCCAGCCCGTCCGGCGGGTGGGCGTCCACGTCGAGGATCACCACCCGGCCGCCGAAGCCTTCGGTGCGGAGCGTCTTCACCGCCACCGCGATGTCGTTCACCGGGCAGTTGCCGCCGGCGCTGCGGGGCCCGGCGTGGTGGAAGCCCCCCAGGAGGTTCAGCGCGGGACGGCGCGTGCGCAGGGTGTGGCGCGCCGCCTCGACGGTGCCGCCGACGCCCAGCCGCACCGTGTTCATCACCTCGTCCACCCTCACGTCGGACGGGTCCACCCCGAACACATGGGCCAGGGTCTCGGGCCGCGAGAGCGAGTCGAGCAGCTCCGGGGAGTGGACCAGGGCCAGCTCGGCGTAGGAGGCGCGGCGCGGCGCGTGGAAGCCCTCGGCCCGCACCGCCCGGCTCTCGCGCAGCCAGAAGGCGACGAAGTCGGCGCGCCGCGGCTCGATGCCGACGAACTCGATGCCCGACAGCGGCAGCCGGTAGGCCGGGTCGTACCAGACGTCGATCTCCCGCCGGTGCAGCCAGCTGCGTAACCGGTAGAAGAAGGCGCGGGGGCCGATGGCCATGGTGCGAGGTTACCTCGACGCGGGCCGGCCGGGGCGATCCTCTCGCCCCGCCCGGAGAGGGGTTCGCCTGGCCGCAGCGGGATGCGTCTGCTGCGCCCTAGAACCGGTAGGCGGCGCCGGCCATCAGGCTGTAGACGAAGCCGTCGCCGGAGCCGAAGAAGAAGCCGAGCCCCACCGGCTCGAGCCGCACCAGGAAGCGCTCGCCGACCGCGAAGGTGGCCCCGGTCGCCAGCCGGAACTCGCCCGCCGGTCCGGACGAGCTGAAGCGGGCGCTCGTCGACCACCAGGAGAAGCCCAGGCCGGCGTCGGCGTAGGCGACGAAGCCCAGCGGCAGCGGGAACACGAAGCGGGCGACCGGGACGACCTCGATGCGGAACGAGGACGACCGGTAGGTGCTCCCCGCCAGCACCTCGTCTCCGCCCCAGAAGGAGACGCTGACGGGCAGGGCCACCGCGAAGGCGATCTCAGCCGTGACCCGCCTCGCCACCAGCGAGGCCTCCAGCGTCAGCCGGAAGGCGGTCCACTGCTCGAAGGAGGGCCCGGCCAGGACCGCCACGGCGAAGCGCGATCCGCGCGCCGGCCCGATCCCGAGCAGCTCACCCGCCGGAGCCTCCTCCGGCGGCGCGCCCGGCCCCCCGGCCTCCTGGGCGGCGGCGGGAAGCGCGGCGAGCGGCAGGGCGATGGCGAGCGCCCGGACGGCGGCGGCGGCTCTCATGGCTGGCCCTCTTCCCACGCCGGAGCCGCGGCCGCAAGGACTCCGGTGCACCGCTCGGTCCCGCCGCCGGCGAAGGCTAGAACCGGTAGGCCGCCCCGAAGAGCAGCGTGTAGACGAATTCGTCGCCGCCCGCGTAGTAGAAGTTCAGGCCCACCGGCTCGGCGATGACGCGCCAGTGCGGGGCGAGGTCGTACCAGATGCCGCCCGCCAGCTTGATGAGTCCCGAGCCGAAGCTGCCGGCGCCGTAGGACCGGATGGAGAAGCCGAGGCCGAAGTCGGCGTAGGCCGCGACGTCCCTGGCGACCGCGAAGACGAACCGGGCCGCCGGAGCGAGATCGAAGCGGAACAGGTCGGAGAAGGAAAAGCCCATGGAAAGCACGCCGTCGAGACGGACGTGGGGCGACAGGCGCGCCAGGGCCAGGCTGCCGTCGAAGCGGAGCTTGAAGGAGGTCGGGTCGTCGAAGGCTGGGCCGATCATCACCCCGAGCGAGAAGGGCTCGGAGGCCTGCAGGTGGACCGAGCCTCCCTCGGAGGCGTGCGGGCTGGTCTGCGACCGCGCGGCGGCGGGGAGGAGCGAGAGGGCGAGGGCGACGGCGAGCGAGCGAACGCGGTGTCGTCTGTTCATGGCACCCCCTCTTGCCACGGGCCGGCGCCCGCGGCAAGAAGCCGATATCGGTGCATGTGGTCGGATCGCCCCCAACGGCGCACATGCGGCGAAGGCGCGGCGGGGCTATCCTTTCCGCCCGTGGAGGGCCCCGTGAGCGAGGTCGTGGAACTGCGCGAGGCGTGCGCCGAGGCCGCCCGGCGCGGTGGCGCTGTGCTGCGGGAGCGGTGGGGCCTGCGCCGGACGGTGGAGCACAAGGGCCGCATCGACCTCGTCACCGACGCGGACCGCGCAGCCGAGTCGGCGCTGCTCGAGTTCCTGGGCCGGCGCTTCCCTGGCAGCGCGGTGCTGGCCGAGGAGTCCGGGGCCTCCGGAGACCCGGCCGCCGCCCTGCGCTGGTACGTGGACCCGCTCGACGGGACCACCAATTACGCCCACGGGGTGCCGCACTTCTCGGTGAACGTGGCGGCGGAGGACGCGGGCGGCCTCGCCGCAGGCGCGACCTACGACCCGCTCCGGGACGAGCTGTTCCTGGGCTCGCGCGGCGCCGGCTCCACGCTCAACGGACAGCCGGTGCGCGTCTCGGCGGCCGCGTCCCTGGACCAGGCGCTGCTCGTCACCGGCTTCCCCTACGACGTCCACCAGGCCCCCGAGGTGCCTCTGGCCATCTTCGCGGCCTACCTGCGGCGCGCCCGCGCGGTGCGGCGCTTCGGGAGCGCGGCGCTGGACCTGGCCTACATCGCCTGCGGGCGCTTCGACGGGTTCTGGGAGATGAAGCTCAGGGCCTGGGACGTCGCCGCCGGCATCGTGCTGGTGCGGGAAGCGGGGGGCGCGGTCGCGGACTTCGACGGCGGGCCGGGGATGCTCCACGGCGGGACCATCTGCGCCGCCAACCCGGGACTCCAGCCCCGGCTGCTCGAGGTCCTGGCCGAGGTGCGGCGGCCTCAATCGGCGAAGGTGAGCCGCAGCACCGAGCGGGGATCGACGTAGAGGTCACCCACCTTCGTTCCCCAGTGGAGGTGCGGGCCGGTGACCCGGCCGGTTCGCCCCACCTGTCCGAGCAACTGCCCGCGCCGGACCTCGTCGCCCGCCTTGACCGCCATGCGGGAGAGGTGGAAGTAGACCGAGAACAGGTTCGCCCCGTGCCAGATCACCACGCTGCGGCCGGAGGCGTAGCAGTCGCGGGCCAGCACCACCCGGCCGTCGTTGGCCGCCCGCACCGGCTCGCCCACCGCACCGGCCAGGTCCTCGCCGTAGTGCTGGCTCCGCTTCTTCCCGTTGAAGACCCGCTGGTCGCCGAAGCTCCCGGTCACCTCGGCCTCACGCGGCGCTGCGAAGGGGGCGGCGATGAGCAGCGCCCCGAAGGGCTGGTCGAAGGCCTTCCGGAAGGCGGCCTGGTCCGCCTCCATGCGCTTCCGCGCCTGGGGCGGGGGATTGAGGAAGCGCGGGGCCACGCCCAGCTCGGCCGAGGCGAACTTCGGCTCGACCACCTCCAGCCCGGCGCGCACCGGCTGGGCGGGGCCGCCCGCACCGGCCGGCGCCTCCACCTCCACCTCCAGCGTCCCCGGCGCCGTCTCCACCGGAAGCGCCGCCAGCGCCTGCCAGCCGCCGGAGACTGGGTAGAAGCGGAGGTCGCGCCCGGCGATGCGGCCCGAGGGCGGCCCGGCGGCTTCCCGCACCGTCACCAGCACCACGTCGCCCGGCCGGACGGAGCGGGGCGAGACCAGCAGGGAAGGGTCGCCGCGGCCCGTCCCCGGAGCCCCGAGCGCCAGCAGCGCGCCGGCGAGGGCCCGGAGGAGGTAGTCTTTCGCCATGAAGTCCTTCAAGCCGCACCTCGCCAGGCTCGCCGCCTACCCCTACCGGAAGGTGGAAGCCCCCATCAAGCTCGACCAGAACGAGAGCCCCTACGACCTGCCCCCGGACCTGAAGGAGCGGGCCCTGGAGCGGCTGCGGGCCCTCCCCTGGAACCGCTACCCCGACCTGCACGCCGAGGAGCTCCGCGCCCGGTTGGCCCGCGCCCAGGGCTGGCCGGAGGACGGCGTGGTGCTGGCGCCCGGGTCGAACTTCCTGGTGCTGGCGCTGGCCCAGGCCGCCCGGCAGGTGCTCGACACCGCCCCCTCCTTCGCCTACTACGAGGGCGCGGCCAAGGTCGCCGGCGTTCCCTACCGAGCGCTGCGGCTCGGCGAGGGATTCGCGCTGCCCCTCCAGGCGCTGCTCGAGGGGATGGGAGAGCCGGAGGGCGTGCTGTTCCTCTCCGACCCGCACGCCCCGACCGGCCGCCTCTTCCCGGAGGCCGAGGTGCAGCGCCTGGCGGCGCGCGCCGCCGAACGCGGCTGGCTGCTGGTGCTCGACGAGGCCTACCACTCCTTCTCCGGCTCCGACCACCGCGCGCTGGCCCAGCAGAACCCGTCGGTGGCGCTGCTGCGGACCTTCTCCAAGGCCTGGAGCCTCGGCGGCGTGCGGGCCGGCTACCTGCTCGGCGCACCGGCGGTGGCGCGCGTGGTCCAGGCGCTGCTTCCGCCCTTCTGCATCCCGGCGCACACCGGGGTGGTGCTGGAGACGGTGCTGGAGGCGCCCGGCCACGCCCGCGACCTGGCGCTGGCGCTGGCCGCGGAGCGGGACCGGATCTTCCGGGCGCTGGCGCGGCACCCCAGCTGGCGGGCCCACCCCAGCGCCGCGAACTTCCTGCTGGTGCGCACCCCCGACGCCGAGGCCGCCTGGCAGGGCCTGCTGGGCCGCGGGATCCTGGTGCGCCGCCAGGACCACCTGCCGGGGCTGGAGGGCTGCTTGCGGGTGTCGGTGGGCGCACCGGCCGAGAACGACGCCTTCCTCGAGGCGGCCTTCGCCCTCGCCGGCGCCGCGCCGCCGTAGCGCCGGTCGCCATGCGAACGGGATGGCCGGGCGGGCCTTCGCACTCCGCCCGCAGCGGTAGCGCGTGCGGGCGTAGCCCCGGCCGCAGGACGTGAGCCGAAGCATCGACGTGCCGCCGCGGGGCCGTTTGGCCGCGCGGTGACGTCACCCAGCGGCACGCGGAGATGCGCGGCACCTGCGGACGGCGCCCGATCGCCGAACGGCGCCCGGTGAGTCGCGAAAGCGAGGACGGAGGGCGAAGGCCCCGCCGGCCACGCGACGTCATGCGCGGGCCCCCGGCCACGTGGTGGCGGGCGAAGCCTCGCCTGAAGCGCGGCGGCGGGCCGAGGCCCGCCGCACGCGCGGCTGCGACCGGCCGGGAGGGCCGGCCCTTCGGCCCGTCCTCGCCCGGAGCCGTCCCTGCTCGAGGTGGGCCGGCCTAGACGAGGCCCATGGCCACCATGGCCTTGGCGACCTTGATGAAGCCGGCGGTGTTCGCGCCCACCACGTAGTTGCCGGGAGAGCCGAACTCGTCGGCGGCCTCGTAGCAGATCTGGTGGATGTTGCGCATGATCTCGCCGAGCCGCTTCTCGGTGTACTCGAAGGTCCAGCTGTCGCGGGTCGCGTTCTGCTGCATCTCGAGCGCGGAGGTGGCGACGCCGCCGGCGTTGGCGGCCTTGCCCGGGCCGTAGGCGATCTTGGCGTCGAGGAACACCTTGATGCCCTC
>Ga0079037_100002531_pt1 | contig 10138 bp, 7 predicted proteins | sample Mud3Dept4metaG_FD_71479 | JGI IMG/M metagenome (GOLD analysis project Ga0079037, IMG submission 71479) | Freshwater wetland microbial communities from Ohio, USA, analyzing the effect of biotic and abiotic controls - Mud 3 Core 4 Depth 4 metaG | ecosystem: Environmental > Aquatic > Freshwater >... | reverse complement strand
TCTCCGGCAGACGGTAGTTCGGAATTCCGTAGCGCAGCATGCCGCCCGGCTTGGGAAAGGAATCCAAAATCTTCACCTCGTGCCCTTTGGTGGCGAGATAGTAGGCTGCGGTTAACCCGGCAGGCCCGGCACCCACGATGGCCACTTTCTTGCCGGTCTTCTTAGCCACCTTCTTTTTCTTCTTCCATGTGTCTTTCCCCTTGTCCACGGCGGCTCGCTTGATTGCCCGGATGGCAATAGGGTCTCCAAACTGCTTGTAGGCGCAGACCTCTTCGCATGGAGCAAAACAGGCGTCCGCGCACACGGTGGGGAGAGGCAGCTTTTCCCTTAGCACTGCCACCGCCTCATCATATTTGCTGTCTCTCACCGCCCGGATGTACCTGGGCACGTCTACGCCCGCGGGGCAGGCATCAGTACATCTTGGTACGATGAAATCCTTTCTCTGAACACGCAAAGTCCCCATTACGGAATAGTCCTCCTTCATGGATGGGAGCTGAAGGGCCTCTCTTGAGATTTGTCCTTCACCTGATTCAACCAGCTCATAACCTTTTAGCTTTTTGATACGGCTGCCGGGGGTCCCCTGTTTGCGACCATTTCAAAAAGCTAAAGGGTTACGCGGTCTTCTGTTGTTTGTAACGTATAAATAAAGGCGTTGAGGTGTCAATCGAAAAACAGGGTAAACCCGCCTCTGCCGCAGCGAAGCGTTTTGAGGCTAAGGGATGGAAGGGGGTGTGTAGACGCTCCTCCATGGGCCTTCTTAATTGGTCTCTAAGCCGAGTTTCCTCAGGGTATCAGGAGTTGGGATCCCATTCGCATCCCAACCCCGCTTCGAATAGTAGAAGTTCAAAGCTTTATCCAATTTCTCCAGAGGGAAAAACTTCCCCTTGCTGATTCCTTCCTGAACAGGCTCGTGCGTGGCTCGATAGGGAAGAACATCATCTTTCCTGCTGATCCCTTCCCGGCAATTAAAAGCGCGTTCCAAAGTGACTATCCGGTCCCCGATTCTTTCCAGATCCTCGAGCTCTATTTGCCAACCGGTCACTGCATTGAGCAGTCGACGATGATTGGGACCTAACCGAATCCCAAGGCCCTGTTCCGTGACAAATCGGCACTGAGTCAGAGAATCTCCAACAGCCGAGAGGTTCTGTGTGCTGACGACGAACTCCGTCTGGAGATTCAGGTCGCTGTGCAGGGCGTCTTCTGGAGGGATGGCTCTAAAGGTAGGCCTATGATCGTGGTGACTACCCCCTCGTGTGTTGGTCGCATAACCAATGCTGTTGATAGGATACACCCTGGCAGAATGGCCCGGAATTTCCAATCCTTTTGTCCCATAGAGCAACTTCTTCGCTTCAGAGCCCAAGCGTTCCGCCATTTTGAAAGACCCTTCCGCCAAGATCCTGCCGAAACCCTCTCTCTTTGCGGTCCGTTGGATGAGATCGAGAACAAGGCCTGGTTCGCCGAACCTGAGGGAGATTCCGCCCGTATCTTTTGGGTTCAGAAGACCTTGCTCAAAGCATTCGATGGCAAAGGAAAGAGTGACACCCATGCTGATCGTATCCACTCCCAAGAGGTCACAGAGCCGGTTTGCAGCGATGATAAAGCCCGGATCACACATGTCCGTCATGGTTCCTAATGCAAAGAGAGTTTCATATTCCGGCATTTTCCAGCGGATACCTGCAAACTCTCCTTCCTTCACCTCTACAATCTTGCCGCAGGCGACCGGGCACTGGGCGCAAGCAAAATGCTTTACAAAATGGTGATCCTTAAATCGTTCCGCACTGATCGCCTCCCAGTGGTCATTGACTTCCCTCTGAAGGTTCCTGGTCCCAAGGGCACCCTGACTCTGATAAAGGCTGACGAGGACCGGAGTTCCGAACCCGCTCAGCCCCTGCGTTTTCTTCTTCATCGGTTCCGCACATTCCCTGAGCAGATTTCGCAGCCCTTCAGGGTCTGCAATGGCCGGCTTCCTTTTGCCCTCAACCACGACCGCCTTGAGTCTTTTGCTGCCCATCACCGAGCCGATTCCACCGCGGCCGGCCACGCCGCCTCTGCCATTCCATTGATGTGCAATTCCTGCAAACCGCACCCCGGCTTCCCCGGCAGGCCCTATGGCCGCCACGTCTGCTTTGTCGCCGTGGATGCTTGTCAATTCATCCATTGTCTCTTCGGTGTTTTTCCCCCATAACCCCTCTGCAGAAAGAATCCTTGCTCCCTCTTCGTTGATATAGATATAAACAGGCGTCGGAGACTTACCTTGAATTGCGATGGCCTCAAATCCTGTGCGCTTTTGAGTGATCGCAAACCTTCCCCCAAAAGTGGAATCAAAATAGCCGCCCGTCAAGGGTGATTTTGTCGCCACATAGGCGCGACTTGTTCCCGGAGCAGGCGTATCTGTGACCGGCCCCACAGCAAATACCACGATGTTCTCAGAGGAGAAGGGGTCAATACCGGGCTTTAGCCTTTCGTAAAGAATCCTGGCAGCAAACCCGTTGCCTCCCACGTATTTCCTGGCGAATGCCTCATCAAACGTCTCAAGGTCCGAGACCTTTTTGTCCAGATCGACATAGACTATCTTCCCAGAATACCCTTTCATCTTCTTTCCCCCGACACTGAATCCTAGCGCTCAACCCCGAGCTCAAAGGGTCAAGTCAGAGGCTTCGGTAATCTGATGCCTCAGTTCAAGAAATTTCATGTCCGTGTGCTCCCGCGGCCTCGGCAGGCCGACAGGATAGACCTGATGCATGCGACCCGGCAGTTTTCCCTTCAATGAAAAGATTCGGTCTCCCAAATAGATCGCCTCATCGATGTTATTGGTGACGAAAATCACCGTGCGTTTCTCAGTCTCCCAAATACGGGTGGTCTCCTTCTCCATATAGTAGCGGGTCTGCGCGTCCAGTTGACCGAAGGGCTCGTCCAACAGCATGACCTCCGGATTGTTAGCATAAGCACGGGCAATCCCCACGCGCTGCTTCATGCCACCACTGAGCTGATGAGGATAATGCTTTTCGAAATTTTGCAGCCCAACCAGGTTGATGTAATGCTGGGTAATTTTCCGGCGCTCCTTGTTAGACATGCCCCTCAGCTTTGGCCCTAATTCGACATTGCCGGTGACCGTTTTCCAAGGGAAGAGCATATAGCTCTGGAAAACCAGGCCGCGGTCCGACCCAGCACCTTTCACCTCGCGGCCATCCACAAGAACACGGCCCTGGGTCGGAGTCTCCAGGCCAGCAATGATTCGGAGCAAGGTGCTCTTTCCGGCTTGGCCCGGACCCAGGATAACCAGGAATTCGTTTTGCTTGACCTCTAAACTAATGTCTTCAAGCACACGAACCCGCTGTTTGCCTTTTTGGATGAATTCCTTACTGATATGCTCACAGATGATCTTGTCTTCGTTAGCCATCGTCACGTTGCGTTTCTTTCATTCCCCGTAAAATGTTGCGGGTTGGAGCTCATCAGATGTCGATTACACCACGCTTCCACGGACAGAGTATTTTTTCCAGCCCGGTCACGAGCAGGGTGGTCACCCAGGCGACAACCGCAATAACGACCATGCCGCCTAGGATCAGCGCCGGCCGAGACAGGGTCATGCCGAGCAAGGTGATGAACCCAAGACCCGAGCGGGCGCTCACCAGCTCTGCCGCCAGCACACAGCTCCACGCGCTGCTCAGTGAAATCTGCAAGCCCGCAAAAATGGCCGGGAACGCAGCCGGAAAACACACGTGAAGGATCTCATCCCCTCGGTTTCCACCGAGCATCCGAACCACGTCATAAAGTTGGGGGTCGATCAGTCGCACCCCGTTGTAGGAATTCAGCAGACAAGGGACAAAGGTGCCAATGACGATGATGAAGACCTTCGAGGGCTCGCCGATGCCGAACCAGAGAATGGCGATGGAAATCCAGGCGATGGGGGGCATAGGCTTGATAAGGTCGAACAGGGGCTTCACCACTGCGCTGATGTGACGGTTGAGAGCCATGAGTAGGCCTAGAGGAGTAGCCAATGCCGCGCCGATGGCAAATCCGATCAGGATTCGCTGGGTACTCGCCCAAATATGTCCGAAGAGGGACTTGCCTGCCAAGGGGTCTGTCATCATGGTGTTGAGCTGAACAGCCACCTCGTAAGGTCTGGCCATTGCACTTCCGAGAATTCGACTGACGGCCACGTAGTCCCAGATCAGGAAAAAGGCAGTCAAAGAAACGGCGTACAGAAACCAACGGCTTTTGAGAATGATCATCACGGAAAACGGGGCACGTTCCCTGGCTCTGATGTGAATTTCATTGGCAACGCTCGTCACGATCCGTTATCTCCTTATCCCGGCCAGAAGGTGTTTTTCCACCCAGTCGATGATGACGCCGATCACCGCACCAGTGAGCCCGACCATGATCATGCCCAGCACGACCATGCTTGGCATGGCCAGCCGACGACCCATAGTGATCAGGTACCCCAGTCCCGTGTCAGCGGCCAGAAGTTCGGCGGCAACCAGGTTCGTCCAGCAGTAGGCTAGAGCAATCTGAAGGGCGCCGAAGACCATGGGCAGCGCAGAGGGGATACAAATCCTGGTGAAAATCTGCCAGTCTGTGGCGCCGTAAGTTCGAGCCATTTGAATCAAGGTTGGGTTTGTCATTCGAACGCCTACAAAACTATTGATGACGCACGGGACGAGCCCTCCCAACCAGATAATGAATACCTTCCCCGAAATGCCGATCCCGAACCAGAAAATCGTGAGCGGGATCCAAGCGATGGGCGGTATCGGACGGATGATCTCAAAAAATGGTCGTGCCAGCCCCTCGGCGACCACGAACCACCCCATCAGAAGGCCCAAGGGTATACCTACCGCAAGAGATAGGATGTACCCTGTGAAAGCCTCTTGGATGCTGGTCCAGGCATGACGCCACAGCAAGGCACCGTCCGGGTTGGGGTCGGTCAGCTTGACGATAAACAACTTGATTACCTCGAGCGGTGTGGCGAGCATCGTCTCCGGTACAATCCCGAAATCGACAATAGCCTGCCAAACCCCAAAGAACAAAGTAACGCTCAAGATGGGCAGAATCCACAGCGCCAGCGGAGTCTTTACTTTTACTTCCTCATAGGCCATCGGCTGCCTCCTGCAGCTCTCTTCCACCTTTCGTAACGGCATGGTTGGTCACCCGCCGAATGCGGCACGCCGCAGGTTCTCGGCGGGTGACAGGTTCAATCAAACGGCTGCGAATCTCACGGGATGGGCTGCTTCACCATCTTTAGGAACTTGTCATTGACGTACTTCGTCTTCATGACTTTCTCCTTTTCCTCCGGTTTGAAGCGGCCCTGCTCGGTGAAGAAATCCAAGATGCCCTGTTGCCAGGATTCTACGGTGCTCACGCCCTTCGAGGAGTCAAAGAGTTTCAACTGTTCCTGATAGGTGAAAACCGGGTGCATGAGGAGGTCCTTCTTGGCCATGTCGTCGCTCATCTCCATGCCGGCCCAATCCTTATAGAAACGCTTGTATTCCGGCAGCAGTTTTTCGCCTTCCTTCTTGATTGCGTTGATTCCCCGGAAGTACATCCGCAGGAATTTCGCCACCATCTCCGGATTCTTATCACAGTATTCCTTGTCGCCGATCAGGATGATCGGTAGGGCGGCACCACACATCTTGACATCCGCTGCTATTTTCCAGCCTTTGTTCAATCCGTTGTAAAGGTGCGGCGCCCACAACGCCACCGCATCCCCGACGCCGGATTCGAATGCCGCTACGGCTTGGGCCTGATCCATGTTCTTGATCACCACATCCTTGTCTTTCAAGCCGAGAACCTTGAGCCAGTTGCTCATGGCATAGTGCCCTGAGGACACGGTGGTACAAAGAATGGTTTTACCCTTGACATCATCCGGGCTGCCATAGACTTCAGGATATTGCTTGTTAAAACCTTTCACCTTCATGACTGGGCTGTCGGCCCGAACCATGACCACGTTCGTGATCGATTCATCGTTTCCGACCCCGATCAGGTAAGAGCCATAACGCATGGCTCCCACCACCATGGGGACACCGCCCATACCGCCTAAAACCCACTGTTTGGCAGGCAGGGCTTCCAGCTGAGCCATGCCGGAATCAAAGTAATGCAGCTTCAGTTTGAATCCTTCCTCCTTGTCCCAGCCTTTCTGGTTGGCGTACCATGGGATAAAGGTCTCATGTTCAGGCTGCCAGCAGGTGTTGAGGTCGACGATTTTTTCCGCAGCCATCACCGGCACCGTTACACCGACAAGGATGGATACCCCAATCGTAAGGAACGAAAGGATAATTCTTCTCATATCTCTTCTCCATGTTTACAGGTTGTTCTATCTGATCTTGCCGTTGCGTTCCTCTGTGCTGCAAACCCCTTGACCAAGACTGATTTTCCGTGCTCACCTCCTTTCGCTTCTCCAAAAGCTATTCTGCCCAACTACCACCACCGGATAAGATCCGTTACATGCTTTCGGATCTTGACGAATTCAGGATCGATCAGGCTGCGCGGTCTGGGAAGATCGATCTTGACCTCCGCTTTGATTGAGGCGGGCTTGTTGCTCAAAACAAGGATTCTTTCAGCGACATAGACCGCTTCCTCGATGTTATGGGTGACGAAGATCACGGTGCTCTTCAAAGTCTGCCACAGCCTAATCAGCTCATCCTCCAGATAATAGCGTAACTTCACGTCAAGCTGGCCATAGGGCTCATCCATCAAGAGTAGGTCAGGGTTCACCGCAAAAGCTCTCGCCACGGAGATACGCTGTTCCATGCTTGCCGACACCTGGTTGGGATACAAATGGGCGGTGTCGGTCAAGCCGACCAGGTCGAGAATGTACTTGAGCCCCTCTTTCCTTTTCTCCTTTGGGAACCCTTTGACCTCCATACCGTAGGCGACGTTTTCCTGGACGGTCCGCCAAGGCATGCAGGTGGGCTCCTGAAAGACGAAAGAGATGTTGTGCTTCTTGGGGTCGGCCGCCTGGCCGTCAATGAAAATATCGCCTTCCGTTGCAGGGATAAGCTTGGAGAGGCAATTCAGAAAGGTGGTCTTCCCGCATCCCGTAGGGCCAACGATGCTGAGAAACTCCCCATCTCCTACAGTAAAGGAGATGTTGTTGAGAACAAGCAATTCTCCGAACCGCTTGGTCAGATTCTGTACTGAGATTTTTGCTTTGCGCTCCATACAGCATCACCTTCGGTTCGTCCCTGGCCCTTGAAGCCTCTCCCTTAAGGCCGCAGATGGTGTTCCCTTTAGTCCGGTCCAGAACAAGGAGGATGAAGACCTTTTTGTGCCGCCCGGTGACACAAGACATATCCTGAGTCACTCAGGCTTTCGAGTGGACGCATCCTCATCAGCCTCTTGAATATTCTTAGCCGACATTGGACCCCCATTCGTGCCTTCGCAATTTAGTCAATTCACGAAGAAATTGCTAGTCCAATTTTTGCCGCTGTTTAACCCCCTTCTTTGGTTGTAACCAATTAAAATTTCTCGGCATTGATGTTGCAAACGAAGAGCCTGCACTTTAGTTGGTTGTGATCTTTCCTCCTATGTATGTTAGACTGCATGGGCTCGGTTTGGCCTGTCCCAAAGCCGATGCGGAACCGCTCGGAATTTTGTTCAACTCCAAATCGAAAACTGGTAAGAAAATTGGGGCAGGCATTGAGAAAAGGGGGTATCCGCGAAGAGGAGGAGGGAAGAATCATGGCCGTGAATAACAAGCGATCTGGTTATGAAGTCGAAGAGATGGTTCGAGGCGACAGGGATTACCTCTGGCATCACCTTAAACCTCACAGATTGAATCAGCAAAGCGAGCAAATGATAGTCGCGGAGGGAACTGGGTTAATCATCAAGGATATTCGAGGACGTGAATACTTGGATGCCGCCTCGGGTGGGGTGTGGGGAGTTATCGTTGGTTTCGGCAGAGAAAGCATTGCCAGAGCGGTGTACGAGCAGTTGAAGATCATGCCCTACTACGCAGGGACTGTCGGTAATATCCCCAGTATTAGGTATGCCAGGGCACTCATCGAACGGCTGCCGGGGTTTGGGAAGGTCTTTTTCTCTAACAGCGGTTCAGAAGCCAACGAAAAAGCCTTCAAGATCGTCCGCCAACTTTCCTCATTCGATCCGGCCCGCAAAGGCAAAAGGAAAATTCTGTTCCGTGATCGTGACTATCACGGAACCACCTTCGGCGCATTGAGCGCCACCGGCCAAGACGAGCGCAGAAAGGATTACGGCCCCTTGTTGGACGGGTTTGTCGGTTTTCCCCATGCCCTTTGCTATCGGTGCGCCTTCGGTAAATCCTATCCGCACTGCGATATTGAATGCGCCCGTTGCGTTGAGGATACGATCCTGAAAGAAGGACCGGATACGGTGGGTGCATGCATCGTTGAGCCCATTACTGCGGGAGGAGGCATCATCCCGCCCGTCAAGGAATACTACCCTATCCTCCAGGAGATATGCACCAAGTACGACGTCTATCTGATCATGGATGAGGTCGTTTGCGGATTCGGCCGAACCGGTACCTTTTGGGGTTTTCAGCAATATGATGTGCAGCCCGATATGGTCACCATGGCAAAGGGTGTTGCCTCTTCATATATGCCCGTGTCGGTTACCGCAGTCAAAAACGAAATCTATGACAAATTTCTCTGTGATCCGGGAAAAGAATCGGAACGTATGAATTATTTCCGTGATATCAGTACCTACGGCGGATGTGCCGGTGCCATGGCGGCTGCTCTTGAGACCATTAGGATTATCCAGGATGAAAATCTTCTTGAAAACAGCCGGGTAATGGGTGCTTACCTCCTTGAAGGCCTCCGGTCTCTCAACGACATGCCGTTGGTAGGAGACGTGCGAGGACGCGGCCTGTTCTGCGGGGTTGAATATGTAAAGGATAAGAAAACCAAAGAGCCAATAACAGAGGGTGAGATGGCTCGTATCATGGGTAATGTTGCGGCTGAAGGGGTTCTTGTTGGCAGAACTAACACCAGCCTGCCCGGAAATAATACCATCATGAATTTTGCGCCAGCACTGATCGCGACCAAAAACGAAATTGATCGTATCGTTGCTGCTGTTAAAGTGGGGATCGAAAAATTCTGATTAATGCTTTCTTGAAAATCAAAATGTTCATTTGAATTATATTTTCAATTAGGTAATCCAAAATTTAGGGAGCGTAAAATAATCGTCGGGATATTGCTTGGACGGATTGCACAATGTCAGAGAGATTAGTTTCCACACTGGCGTGCTGGCTTCGTACCAACGACTGGGACAACGGGAGCCCAGGGAGCCGAGAGGTTCACTTCCGTTTCTGAGAGAGCCTGAAGTTGAGGTTCCTCCGGGCTGCTCGACTCGAAAGCGGGAGCCCGGGTTCCTGGCGTTCCTCGACAGGCGATTAGCATCAGCAGCCTATTGTGCGAGCAGCAAAACGCCAGGCTATGATTTCCCAATGCTTCCTTTGGCTGAATTCTATTAGGGCGCGTTTTATTATTTAGTTCGACGTAGAAACCCACACCCTATGGGTGTGGTTATGTGGGACTGGCTACGCCGGTCCCGGATGGGGTTGGCCTGATCCGTCCCAAACCTGCGGGCGCATCCTCCTCCACTCGGAATCATGATGAAGATCAAGATCCAACTCTTTGCCAACTTCCGTGACTATCTTCCGAAGAGGAGCTTGAAATCCTGTGAACTTGAGGTAGATTATCCGAGTTCTGTGGCGGATGTCATAAAGCAATTACGAATCCCTTCAGACCACCCGAAGATCATTCTTGTCAATGGTAGCCCCTCCAAGGAGACCGATCTTTTGAAAGAAGGCGATATTCTCAGTATATTCCCGCCGGTGGCAGGGGGATAAAGATCTCCTGTTCTTGAGCTGGACAGATCCACTTCTTTCGACGATCTGCTAGCAACCTCGAATCAGGAAAAAGACTGCAGCCACGGTTCCCATGACGCTCAGGGCAGGCAACAGAAGGTACCGGTAGCTCTTGATGAGGCTTGCTCCGTAATAGTCCTTTGTAACGAGGAAACAGAGATGAACCGGTGAAAGCATCATTCCCATGAAGCCGAAAGTGAAAGCCAGGGCCGCGGAGGACAGGTAACCCACAAGACTATTCTCCGGAAACATGGGGATGATGAGGGGGAAGGAGGTTCCCACAAATCCGACCGCGATGCC
>Ga0079037_100002530_pt1 | contig 10141 bp, 11 predicted proteins | sample Mud3Dept4metaG_FD_71479 | JGI IMG/M metagenome (GOLD analysis project Ga0079037, IMG submission 71479) | Freshwater wetland microbial communities from Ohio, USA, analyzing the effect of biotic and abiotic controls - Mud 3 Core 4 Depth 4 metaG | ecosystem: Environmental > Aquatic > Freshwater >... | reverse complement strand
CATCAGCTACGGGATCATCAAAAGCCACAACGGAGACATTACGGTGGAGAGCGAAGCTGGAAAGGGAACAACCTTCAGGGTTAAACTGCCTGTTCACTCCGATTCGCAGAACCTCGTTTCAGGCTAAATCTTTATGATCTTGGCCATTGCATGCACGTTTTGAACATTCATCGGATATTCTTGATGAAGGCGTCCAGGTGAGATTCACCCCTTTTTCCCGTAAATCCTGCGGCTCCAAGAAGATGGTGCCCTCTTTGCACGACCATCAGCTGTCCGTGGTAAGGGTCCTCTCCTTCCCAGGCATCGGAACCGAAGGCTTCCGGAGTTGACGCGAACACCTTCCCCTTTTTGGCGACGTAACTCTTGTAAGTTGTTAATGCGTCCTTTGCAGCCTTGGGGCTTTTGAAAACAGCCAGAAAGAGAAGGGGCTCCCGACCCGGGACCTGAAGGTTGGTTTCATCCTTATCCACGTAGCCTGCCTGAAACCCTCTCCCCAAGAAGGTGTGGCCCAGAAGGCCCTCGGGGAAATATTGAATCGACCCTGCTTTCAGCCCATTCTTGGGAAACAGGTCGATTTCTCTGGGGGGCCGAAAAGAATCCCCAATCTTCGCAGAAATCGTCGCGGCCATTTGTTTCATGGCGGTCGCGTTTGTCTCCGTGGCATAAATCATGACGAAGTAGCGGCCCCTGTAGAAAAGAAGGGAACGGTCATCGAGGTAGGAGTCCAACCCCACTCCTCCGGGACGATCATCGTTTCTAAATCTCGAGAAAACCCCGAAGGCATTCAAGACCTCCCCCATGTCATAGATATCTACTTCGATCTGATTTTCCGGCTCCCTCACATTTTGGAAAACAACAAAGACGGACCTTCGAAACCCGTACGAGAGGTAAAGGATCGCCTGCCCGTTGACGTGTTCAAACAGGGTTTTATTCGAGTAAACGCGGGGCCCGTCGACCCGGGTCCACCCTGCAGGAAGGTCCTGATTGGGAAGAAGCGTTCTCAGGTCGGTGACCGGAGCGCTGTGAGAAACAGCGCTCCAGGGGAACATCAACACCCAGAGGAGCAGGAGGAGATATTCCAGCAACCTCTTTTGTCTCGGCTTACCGTCTATCATCCTGTCATGCGCTTTCATTTCCAAGAATCTGTCCTGCCCTCCTGATCTGGGCTTGAACATCGAGACCTCTCCTGCAGACCGCCAGACAGGATCGGCATTCAGAGCATTGCGCCGGAGTCTGCAACGCGACCGTGTTCCCAAGAACCTCTCTCGCAAGTCGGTTATCCTCATACCCGTCGTGGTACATCACCGCCCTCAGGAATCGACCGTAAGGGACGCTTTTAGGGCATTCGCCGTCACATCCGCCGCACAGGGTACAGGTCCTGCCCTGGAGAAAAGTGTGATACTGCCGCAGTGAATCACCATCCCGCAGGGAGAGGGTTGTTCCCATGGTGGCTGCGCACTCCTCGATCTGTTCAATCGTTGTCACCCCGGGAACGGCAAGGGTCACATTTGTATCCCTCAAAACAAATTTCAACGCAGCCTGATGGGGGCTCAGGTTTCCCATCTTTTCTTTCTTGTAGCCTCCTGCCTGTGTCTTCATCGCCACAATCCCGATGCCCGCTGCTGCCGCCTGAGTTACGGCCTCTCTCAGGTCCCTGGAATGGGTGAAATTGTACGAAACCAATGCGACATCATGATGCCGTACCTTGGTCGCCTCCCTGAGCAGATTGGCCATGCGGCTGTGGGCTGAAAACCCCGTAAAACGGGCCTTGCCTTCCTTCTTCATCTTCTCCATGAATTCATGCAGCCTCGTGTCTGACACTTCATCATTGGAATGGAGTCCGTGCCACAACAAAACATCCACATAATCGGTTTGGAGTCGTCGAAGGCTCTTCTCTACAGAATCCCGCGTCCTTTTCTCATCGCCTGTACCCAGTTTCGTCTGGATGAAGACCTTGTCCCGCTTCCCCTTGAAGACCTTTCCTACCATCTCCTCGTTGCGCCCCCCCATGTAAGACGGGGCCGTGTCGAAGAAATTGATCCCGAGATCAAAGGCCCGCAACACGACGGCGGGGTCACTGCAGTTCATCACCCCCATCCCAACCGTTGTCACCTTCAACCCTGTCTTCCCCAGGGTGCGGTATTCGAGCGTGGGACTGTCTCCTGTCTTGGCCATGGACGGACGGGCTTTCCAGAGCCCACTCGTCCACACTCCGAGAACGGCAGATGACATCCTTCTTATGAAGTTTCGTCGTCCCATTTCTGATTTGAACATCGCGTCCTCCCTGTTGCTTCGGTTTCTATTTCAGCGATCCCTTGAAAACGTTCCGGTTCGGGCGGCTGAAATTTTCGTGACCACGATCGGACGTACTCTTGGGGTTGCAGATCATGATGGAAGTGAAGAGGAGATGGGTCCAGGGGCAGAAGAAAGCCAAGGCTGTCATCGGGTCAGGCATCACACATAGAGGTCCACTTTGACCGGCCGCCTGTCTTCTTCTGCCGAGAGCAGCTTCTGTGCCCATTCATAGGCAGCGATGAGGGTTCCCCGCAGGTAATCTAACGGAAAAAAGAAGATGGAACGAACGTACCCCAGATCAATGACGTTTGACGTTATCGGTTCCTGCAGATCTCTTGCCAACGGCTTGAGACCGTGTTGATTCGGGGTGTCGGCGACACGGATTCTCTTTTGCCCGACACGCGAGGCGTCCACTGAATCGGGGAGTGTCCGGAGGACCACGGCGGGGAGGTGCTCCCGATTGATAAGGGGCAAGCCGCCGTACGCTGTCCTGAGGCCGATGGGATGATTCACGTCGATCCTCCACGGAATACCAAATAACTATAACAATTCTTAAGAAAATAGTAAAGTATTATAATTCCACACCCTTCTGCCGCGAAAAAACCTGACGGGTGGGTCAAATCATATCTTCGTATTCCGCTGGATCAACCTTAGCATCAATGATCACGGGCTCACTCCCCTGAAGGGCCTGTTTCAGGGCTTCACGAAACGATTCCTCCGTGTCGACAGGAACCACTTTCGCCCCGAAGAAGTTGTCGGAAGGCCGGTAGTTGGAACCGAAGATTTCCACCCCGTGCGAGGGGAACTGCTTCCGGGACTGTTTCACTTTGATCAGGCTGAGGAAATTATCGCGCAACAGGACAAAGACAACGGGGAGACGAAGACGAACGGCTGTATTGATTTCTCCCACCATCATCAAAAATCCTCCGTCCCCCATGCATGCAAGGCAAGGTCGGTGGGGTTGGGCCAGCTTGGCCGCGATGGCCGCGGGAATACCGAACCCCATGGAGGACCAGCCGTTGGACACCACGAGGTTTCCCGGTCCCCCTGTCTCCCAGAGCTGGCCGACAAGATGGGTGTGCGCTCCCACGTCCGTGGCCAGTATCCCGTCCTTCGGGAACAACTCCCGCATGGCCAGAATCGCATGGTGGGGCGAGAAGCGCCTCTGGGCGGGAGTTAATGACTGCCGAAGTCTCTGCCGATGTTTTCGCAACGCTTCAAGATCCCAACGATGTTCAATTCTGGCAACCGAGGAAAGGGCTGCCAGGATGTCACGGATATTCCCTATGACGTTGCAGGGGGCGGGGATCCCACGGGCCACGTCTGCCGCAACGGTGTCGATGTGGACGATGGGAACATCCCTTTTCACCCACTCTTCGTAATTGAACTCGATGGGATCATACCCGATGGCAAGAATCAGGTCTGCGGGTTTGCAGTATTCGGCGACAATCTCTCTCCTCGCACGGCCGACAACGCCGATGAACGTCGATCCTTGTTCCGCGACCTGACCTTTGGCCATCAGGGTCGAGACGGCCGGAAGGCGGTGTTTGTCGAGAAATGCCCTCAACTCCGGTGTCGCATGGGCCCGGTTCATTGTCAGGCCAACGGCAACCAGAGGGTACTTGGACTTCTGAATGAGTCGGATGGCCTTTCCCAGGGCCTTCTGATCGAACGGGGGAAGTGAAGGCGGGGCCGGGTGGAACCGTGCCGGGCTCTCCTGAGAAGATTCCTCCGCCACGTCCTCCGGAAAGTCGAGATGCACAGGTCCGGGTTGTTCTGCGGTGGCCACCTCCACCGCCTTCTTGAGCGTGCTGTAAATTCTCCCCGTCTTTAAAACCGCGCTCCATTTCGTGATGGGAAGATAGAGTTGCCGATGATCAATCTGCATCTGCACGGTGCGACCGTGCCAGGACGTTCCCATCCGTGCGGTGAAGGCAAGAAGAGGGACGCGATCCAGGAAGGCATTCCCCACGCCGGTCGTCATATTCGTGGCCCCCGGCCCCAGAGTCGAAAGGCACGCCCCGACCGTTCCTGTCATCCGTGCGTAAACATCCGCCATGAAGCCTGCCGAGGCCTCGTGGGTCACCAGGACGAATTCAACCCCGCTCCCGCGGAGGGCCTCGATGAAACGGGCGTTCTGTCCGCCCGGATACCCGAAGAGATAACGGACTCCGGTTTTCTCAAGTGCATCGACAACAATCTCGGCGTTGTTTCGCATCATTTCCCTTTACCTCTTTCATCATGTAATGGCTGCGAACTCAGTGCAACGGAAAGAGCACAAAGATGATCAGGTCCCAGAGCGAGTGGGAGATGATCACGGGGATCAGACTCTGCTCCCGTTGATAGAGCACCCCCCAGAAAAGGCCGCAGACCCCTGCCGCAACAAAGAGCATGAAATTGAGCGCAACGACATGCACAACCGCATAAATCATCGCGGTGAGAAGGACCCCGACGACAGCCCCGAAACGGTGGCTGAACCTTCTCTGGACGAACCCGTGCCAGTAGATCTCCTCGGCCGGCCCCATCACGAACAGGAGAAGCAGTCCGATCACAAAAGAAGGAAGCTGGGTCTTGTTGAGATAGATGCTGGAAATCTCCTTCGAGGCAAATGGAAAAAGCATGGCTGAAAGCCCGTTCCCCAACCAGAAGATGCCGTAGAGCACGAGTGCTGAAACAGTTCCGAGCCAGAGGTGACGTCTCTTGAAACCAAACAGGGATTTCCGTTCGCCCCGGCTGAACATCAACCCTGCTGCAGCGAGAATCGACGCAGAGAGGCAGAGTTTGACCCAGAAGTTACCTGCAGGAACGGCAAAGGTAAGGAACCAGAGGCCGAAGGCAACTGGCAAGGTCCAGAGAACAGGGTTTAGGAGACCTAAAGGGCCTGGGAGAGATGTCATGGGACAAGTTTTTCCAGTGAGATGGCGATGATCAAGAGTGCCCCGAAGGCGGTGTTGAGTTGAGCTGTGCGCGCATCGGCATCCTTCGGGACATCTGCTCTCAAACGTTTCACGAGCGCGAAAGCCAGCGGGAGGGAAAGTAGCGTAAGGAAAGCCCACGGACTTAGTTGTTTGAGCAGAACAAGCAGAACCGTTATGATATAGACCCCGGCGACCAGCGATTCATAGAACCTCACCGCCTGACGTTTTCCCAGTAGCGTCCCCAGGGTGTGGATCCTCACGCGGCCATCAAATTGGATGTCCCGGATGTTGTTTGCCAGCAGGATCAGGGCCACAAGAATCCCGACAGGAATCGACACCCACACAGGCTGTCCGGCAAATTCACCCCGTTGAACGTAGTATGCCCCGGTCACCATCAGCGGCCCGAACATCAGGAAAACCGCAGGTTCTCCGAGGGCGACATATTTCAGCGCAACCGGGCGTGCCGTGTAGAAAAGTCCGGTCAGGAAACCCAGAACCCCGAGCACCATCACGGGAAGCCCTCTCACGACGGTCAGGTAAATTCCGATGGGGAGACTCAGTGCGAAAAGGAGCAGACCCAGACCCAGGACCTGGCGGGGTTGTAGTTTCTTCTGGATGAGAACGCGTCCTTCAGTGGCATAGCTCCCGGGAACGTCTGTCGTATCGATCCTGTTCCTGTAATCGAAATAGTCATTGACCACGTTGGCGCCTGCATGAAGAAGAACCATCCCCAGAATCGTCAGCGCATAATAGCCCCAGTGAAGCGGCCCATGGAGTGCGGCGAGAACGGTTCCCAGCGTCACGGAAAGAACCGAGATGACCAACGACTCAGGTTTCACAGTCAATGACAGCGTTTTTATCATCCCTCGGATCCTTCGAACGACCGGAATGAAGCCAGCAAGATCGCCCTTGATTCCAATCCTGTATCTTTTATTTGTAATTCAATGGATGACCGATTTCAACCTTCTCTCCTGCGGACCCCAAGCACCCAACTGAAGGGGGGAAATATCGTTCTAATGCAGCGAACCCGCAACGGCAAAAAATGCCGGTCGCCCTTCAGTTTGCCAGTAAAGAGCCAGGAGGGATCCGGCTTAAGTTTTGTCATAACAAGGACTTAGTAAGCATCAGGGGTGATTTTTTGAATGGCACATTTCATGCATTTCCTATTTCCCAATTCACTCTGTTTTGCAAGGAGGCTTTACATGGTTCCACAAATCCTCTTCTCACTCTCTCTTTCAATCGCCATCTTCCTCCTGGCCTTCAACCTCGAGGTTGGAACGATGGGCTTGGGCTCAAACCTCAATGCCCTCATGATCGTTCTGGGCGGGACCTTTTCCGCAACGCTTATTGCCTATCCCTGGAAAAGGGTGGTGTGGACTGCCCACGTCCTTAAGAGGGCATTCACATCCCTGAATGAGATTGACTGGACCATCGATACCGTCGTCGACCTGGCCCGCACCTATCGCAAAAATGGAATCCGGTCCCTGGAACAGAGGGCAGAGGAAATACCCGACGGTCTCATGAAAACCGGCGTGGAACTGATTGCCTACAATTACACCAGGGACAAGGTCGAACAGATCCTGCAAAAAGAAGCCCTGATCGTCTACGGACAGTATGAGACCGCGCACAAGATCCTGTACAACATGGCCCGGCTCGCGCCGGCGCTGGGGCTGACGGGTACCATCGTCAACCTCATCCGGGTCTTCGGGCATATCAATGATTCTCAGAGCCTCATCGGATATATGGGTATTGCCCTCCTGAGCACCTTTTACGGCGTTGTCTTCGCCAACCTCTGTTTTGTCCCCCTGTCAAACAAGATCAAGGAATTCATGGACCAGGAACAGGTCCGCCTCGAGCTGATCCAGGAGGGCATCTTGGACGTCTTTGATGGAGAAAACCCCAAGGCGATCGAATACAAACTGGAAACCCTCTCCTCCCAGAGCGTTTTCAAGCCGAGCCTGATCCCGTCCCGATCCAGACTGTTCGTCGTGCCTCCTCCGAAGGAGGCTTCATCGGTGACCTTATGAAAACCATATTCCATCAGGCGTCTTCTGCCGGTGACGCACAGGGAACCTCTCCTCTCCCCGTAAAAAAGGTCCTGCCGAGGCCGCTCGGGTTTCAGAATAGACCCCAGACGGACCGGGGAAATGAGATCTGGCTGGTGACGCTCAGCGACCTGCTCATGCTTCTCATGATCTTTTTCGTGGTCCTGTTCGGAATGGCCCTGCAGCGCGAAAAGAAGGTTCAGCCCATTGTCCAGGCAGCTGCAGTCGTACAGATAGAGCCGAAAGAAAACATCGTGCCCAGCCAGACACATGTCATTTTGGCGCAGAAGAATGCGCCCGCTTCCATCGAAACAGATCTCATCGCGGCCCTGCAGCGCGAAAAAGGTCAATCGGATGTGATGATCGAACGCATTGCGGATCGCGTGATTCTCACCTTTCCTGAACGAATCGTCTTCGATCCCGGCCGGGCGCGCCTCAAACCCTCTGCCCAAGATACGTTGGATAAGGTGGCCTCGTTTATCAATGAACGACCTTTCCTCAATGTGGAAGTCCAGGGGCACACGGATGACAGGCCGATCAGCAACGCCCGCTATCCCTCCAACTGGGAACTCTCTGTAGACCGGGCCATGCAGGTCTCCAAAGCCCTTATTGCTGTGGGCGTAAACCCCACCCAGCTCTCTGTGAAGGGTTTCGGGGAATATCGACCGCACGTTCCGAATGACAGCGATGCGAGCAGGCTTGCGAACCGCCGCGTGGAGATCCAGTTCTCCGTTTCACCCCCATCGTGAGGGGTCCGGCCCGCGGCCGTCTTCACAGGAGTGAACATGAAGAAGGAGCAAGGGGTCGGGGTCAAACTTAATTATTGAGATATTGTTTCTTTTCCCGGTCGAAAGATTCTGAAAAAACCATCACCCCACTTCTGCCTCTCCAGGAAAAGCAGTTCCACGATCCCAGCTTTGCCGCAAGACTCTCCGTCGAATTCATCAAAGGTCGTCCTTCCTATTCCTCACAGACAGCTTCCTATTGCCTTCTCTGTCCCGCCCGAACATGCTGAGTTGAAAGATTTTTCGGAATGTACAATACTGGAGGAGGCGAAACAACAAGATGGCGGAGATAAGAACGAACCGGAAGATTTTTACCCGTGATTTCACGCTCGGGTTTCTTTCAAGACTGACGTTTCAATCGGCTCACCACATCCTTATTCCCACGCTTCCGATCTATCTCTCAAGATTGGGATCGGGAGAAGCGGAGATCGGAATTCTGATCGGGGTGTTCGGTGTCTCCTCCCTGGCCCTCAGACCTTTTATCGGAAGAGCCCTCATAAAGAAACCGGAAAAAAACATCATGATTGCCGGGCTCCTCCTCTTTGCCTTTGTTGCCATCGCCTACTTTGTGGTTCAACCTTTCTGGCCCTTTTTGGCGGTGAGATTGATTCAGGGGATCGGCTTTGCTTTCTATTCCACAGCCTCCTTCGTATTCATCGCCAATATCAGCCAGGCCGCCCGTCTGGGACAAAGTCTCGGTTACTTTTTCCTGGCTCCCAATCTTTCTTTGGCCCTGATCCCTGCCCTCGGCATTTTCATTATCAATCGCTTCAGTTTCAACGTTCTCTTCCTGGGCTGCTTAGCTCTATCGCTAACTTCCCTGTTCATTACCGCCGCATTGGGAAAAAGAGAGGGTGTTCCGTCAAAGGCATCCTCCACCGAAGAGGGTCCCCTTCTTTGTTGGAAGGCTCTTCCCCCTTCTATTGTTGCTTTCTTTAGCCACATTGTCTGGGGAGCCGTAAGCACCTTTTTCCCGCTCTATGCCGTCAATCAGGGCGTCAATCCCGGTTTTTTCTTCACCGCGATTGCCATCATGCTCATTCTGGGTCGCGCTTTGGGCGGAAAGATTCTGGACCTGTACAGCCGGGAAAGAGTCATCCTGTACTGCCTCATCACGCCTGTCATTTCCATGGCGGTCCTCGCCTTTTCCAAGACGCAACCCCTGTTTATCCTTGCCGCTGTGATCTGGGGAGTTGGACATGCCTTTCTCACGCCTTCGTTGATGGCTTATACTCTTGACCGCACGGGTTCTCTTCGAGGTCCGGCCATAGGGACGTTCACGGCCATCTCGGATTTTGGGCAACTTCTGGGGCCGATGATCATGGGCATCATCATCCGGTGGACAAGCTACCGGACGATGTTTATCTCTTTAGCCCTCTTTTGCTTCATCAGCCTCATGTATTTCTATTTCTTTGTCAAACATCACGATTGAATAGCCGCCTGTTTTGAATTATGATAAGGGTATCTTTCAATCCCCTCACAAGAAGGATAGCCTATGCCCGACTATACCGATGAACATGCCCGGGCGGGGATCAATACACCCCTTCCGAAGATAGAGTGTTTTGAAAATCAATTCAAGGACTACGAGATCACCATTTCCATCCCGGAGTACACCTCGATCTGCCCGAAATCGGGGTTGCCGGATTTCGGGACCATTACCATTCGTTATGTTCCAAACAAATGGTGCGTTGAACTGAAATCGCTCAAGACCTACATTCTCGCCTACCGGGGCCTGGGAATCTTTTACGAAAACGCCGTCAACAGGATTCTCAGGGATTTTGTCAAGACCTCCAAACCCACAAAGGCGACGGTCACAGGCGAATTCAACGTCCGCGGTGGCATGAAGAGCATGATCGAAGCCTCCTATCCTCCGCCCAAGAGGGTAAGGTGATGGCTGAAGCCAAGAAGCTTCTCTTTGTTTGCACAGGCAACTCCATCCGGAGCCAGATGGCAGAGGGATTCATGAAGACACTGGGCAGAGGAACGTGGATCGTCCGTAGTGCCGGTGTGCTCCCCTCCTTCGTCCATCCGCTTGCTGTTCGTGTCATGATGGAAGCTGAGATCGACATCTCCGACCAGAAATCCAAATCCGTAGACA
>Ga0079037_100002529_pt1 | contig 10143 bp, 11 predicted proteins | sample Mud3Dept4metaG_FD_71479 | JGI IMG/M metagenome (GOLD analysis project Ga0079037, IMG submission 71479) | Freshwater wetland microbial communities from Ohio, USA, analyzing the effect of biotic and abiotic controls - Mud 3 Core 4 Depth 4 metaG | ecosystem: Environmental > Aquatic > Freshwater >... | reverse complement strand
AGAATCCTTACGTTAGAAGAAGCCTGGAACGAGACAGGGTGAGAATATATGGTTCATGATCCCAAGGCTTACCTCTTCGACATTAAACAGGCCTGCGACGAAATCGCAAATTTCACTCGAGGGATGGGTTACGAGGAGTATTCTAGTAATCCTATGGTGAAGGCTGCCGTGGAGCGCAAGTTTTTGATGATCGGCGAGGCGTTGATGAGGTTGAAAAGAGAAAACCAAGAACTATTCAAAGAAATTACCGATCATGAAAAGATAATTGGTTTTCGAAATGTTCTTGTTCATGGTTACGACATTATTGACGACGCAACCGTTTGGTCTGCAGTTAGGGAAAGTATGCCAACGCTTCGACGACAGGTCGAGAGTTTATTGAACTCGTAAAGACTAGTAGCAATTCCCATCCGATTGATACATTTCGCTGGCCCCCTCGAATCCTCGAGCCCTTCAATCTCAGAATGTTCTGAAGAATTCCCGGAGTGGCTTGATGAGCGCCGAGTCCTGAAACGAGTAAAAATGATCAGCCCCTGGAATGATCATCAGCGTTTTCGGTTCATCGAGGTGTTCGTAGAACGCCTGCAACCGGGTTTCAGGGCAGTAATCATCCATGTTTCCCGCAACAAGAAGTTTTTTCTTCTTGCATCCCTTCAAGAATCCAAAATCATAAAGGTCCAGGGGCGGCGAGATGGCCACCATCCCCTTTACCCTGGCATCGTCGGCAGCGACAGGCATGGCTGCCCACGCCCCGAAGGAATATCCCAAAAGGATGATCGGGACATTGCCGCTTCCCAGTCGTGCGACAAAAAAGTCGATTGCGGCCTTGACATCTTTTCTTTCTTCTATCCCCTCCCCGTAGGAACCTCCGCTCTCGCCCACACCCCGGAAATTAAATCGAAGCGTGGAAAGTCCTTCCTGCGATGCGGCCTCGATTCCTGCAGCAACAACTGTGTTGTCCATGTCGCCGCCATAGAGGGGATGGGGGTGGCAACAGATCACACCCCCCTTAATGGAAAGGGTCTCCTGAACACTTAGGAGACCCTCCAACTGAATATCACCGCACGGAACCGATATTTTTTCTTCTCTCACGCCCTATCGGAGAAAGGAGAAACCCGCCATCGGGTGTCTTTGAACGTCCCCTTCTCCCTCCTTCGCTGCTGGTCCTTTAACGACTCGATCTGTGCCTCGAGTTTTTCTTTCACCCATTCCAGGATATTTCTTAGAATCTCCAGGAACCGAACCTCGAAACCGGTGACATCCTTGCTTTCGATCCGCTCATTGAGTGATTTCAGCCAGCCGTTCAAGATCTCCTGAAACCCCTGCAGGACCTGAATGAAATTCGAATCATCATCTTTCCGCTCAGCCTTCTTGTCCTGGGTTAAAACCAAGGGGCGTTCCTTACCCTCCCCGTCCAACAAAACCCGCTGTTTTGAACTGGAGAACGGTCCGGAAAGAAACACCAGCAACAGGACAAGAGAGATTGCCAGGCAGGGACCGACCCATTTCCTCATAACCGTCCTCGCACGTTCGATACCGGCATGATACCAGGGAATTGGTGGGCGATGCGGGAGTTGAACCCACGGCCTTTGGTTCCGGAGACCAACGCTCTATCCATCTGAGCTAATCGCCCGACCCACAATCCGGTTATTTTTACCATGTTTCGAGGCACGTGTCAATTTCAACTTTCTCAAGATCGTTTCCGAAGTGTTCCTCACTCCTTGAGGTACTTCTGCAACCCCTCCACCCTGGGATAAGTTTCCGCTATCAACTTGGCATACTCCGGAGCCCTGTATGCAAAGATCGTCGTTTTTCTCTTGTTCGCCCATTCAATGTAAGCCGGGTCCTTCACGGCCTTTGCACACGCCTCCTCCAGAACCTTTACGATGGCAGGCGGTGTTTTCGGCGGGGCTTCAAGACCGCGGACGGCGGGGATAGAAGGCATGGTGTACCCCAGGTCCTTCGGGACAGGAACCTCCGGGAAGAAAGGGTCCCTGCTGTCACCAAACATCATGAGGCATCTGATCTTTCCCGCCTGCATCAGTGAGGTCGCCGTCGTGATCACGCCCACCGTGAAATCTATGTGCTTCCCGGCCAAGGAGGCCAGGCTTCCCGCAGCACCATCGAAAGGAACCCAGTTGACCTTGATTTTAAGTTCGTCCACCGCCAGCAACCCCGCAAGATGAGAGATGCTCAAACGACCCGACAGCCCTGCGGACAATGTCTTTTCCTTTGCCGCCTTCAGAAATTCGTCGAACGTCTTCCAATGATCAGCATTGACGAACAGAGAATTGTAGGAGTTCGAAACGGTGTGGACCGGGGTATAATCCTTGGTTCGAAATGCCGCCTTGCTTGTCATTTCAATGATGACACTCTTAGGAAAGGTATAAAAGATCAGATTATATCCATCGGGTTCCATCTTCTGGAATTTTTCGAAGGCGACCTTTCCACCGGCCGTTCCCATATTCTCAATGGTCACGTTTGCTCCGAGATACTTTTGCAGAAAGGGCGCCAGCCCCCTTGCCTCATTGTCTTCTCCGCCCCCAACGTCGGCGGTTACAATGATCCTTACAGGTTTGGTGGGGTAAGTAGCCGCGTCTCCTGTGGGACAGAGAAAAAAGACGCTCAGTCCAAGCATCAACGCCAACACGATCATCTTCTCGAACGTACGAAACATGTTTTCCTCCTTTCCTTCTTCATGTCAATAGACGATTCCTGCGTAGCCCACGAAACTTGAATCCGGCAGGATATCGTAGCTCGTGCAGTAGTCCACGAGGACTCCTTGTTCCGCGCCAAGGACGTTGCAGGTGGTCACCGCAGAGGCGACCGCACCCGGGCTGCAGGCGCTGTTATTCTCCACGGCATGGCGCAGCAGCCCTTCCGCATTCATCCGGAGGGCCTCGCCGATAAACCGTTTGTCGTTTTCCTTCTTGACCCATTCCACAGAGGCGGCTCCAAATCCCTTGGGTGCAAAGCCATAATTTGGGCCATAGTGCGTCAGGTCTGTGGACCCGACGGCCAAAATCGATTTCCCCTCCTCCCTCGCCAGCTGAGCGACTTCTTTTCCAAGTCCCACAGCTGTAAGCGAAAGGGGTGATCGGACCGCAACCACCTTTGTTTCGGGAAAGAAATACTTGATCATGGCCAGCTGAACTTCGATCGTATTGTCTCCGCTGGCAGGAGGTTCCTTTCTTCCATCGACCCTCTTCATGAGTTTCTCCGCAAAGTCTCGATCCATCTCGACTTCGCCCAGAGGGGTTTCGCAACGGTCTTCCAGAACAATCTTCGGAGCATCATTCGGTCCGAGGTGGCCCCCGTAAAGCACCACGATGTCGGCCTTTTTGGCTGACGCCAAGGTGTGGAACACCTTGGCCGCAAGTTTTCCGGAAAAAAACCAGCCCGCGTGGGGCACAATCCCTCCACATCCGGCGCCGGATGCCATGGAGGGCGGCGACCAGCCAGCCAGAAAGGACTGGATCTCCCGCTCACATGTTTTGCGATCCGCCGGATACCACCCTCTTGGCAACGTTCTCTCCCGCACACTCATGGTTTTGTCCTCCATGACTTCCGTTCGGCGTTCGGAGTTCGGCGTTGGGCGAAAGTTGAAAAACTCCAAGAAACCTTCGGAGTAATTTGTTCGGCGACAAATCCAACACAAAACTTCGAAAAAAAGTTAGAGATCTGAAACAAATGATTTATGTTCCTAAGTTGTTACACCGAACGCCGAACGCATCACTCCGAACGTCTCTATATTCTTTCCAACGTGGGCATGCCCATCAATTTCAGCACATGGCCCATAACCTGCTGAAACGCATGGACCAGGGAGAGGCGAAAGAGCTGGAGGTCCGGATCCTGCAGGTGGATAAACGGTGTCTGGACGTCCGCCTGGGGGTCCGGATGTTCATAGAAATGGGTAAAGGCGCCGGCCAGGTCAAATGCATATTCCGCAAGCTGCGACACCCTGAGGGTGCTCCCCACCTTGGTCACCACCGAGGGAAACGCCGACAGCGTCTCCATCAGATCCCTCTCCGTTGCAGTCAGCCGCACCGGGACACACGCTTCTCTCCACTGGAGATCGATCTTTTTTTCTTCGGCCTTTCTCAGAATGCTGCAGGCCCGTGCGTGGGCGTATTCCAGGTAGACCCCCGTATCGCCCGTCGTTTTCAGCGCCTCGTCGAAATCAAAGATGATCTGGCTCTCGACGGTGAACTTGAGAAGGTAGTATCGTATGGCCGCTGCCGCCAGAGAAGAGGCCACATCTTCTTCCAGGGGATGATCCGCCTTCTCAATCACCTTCTGCTTGACCAGTTCGATAAAATCCCTCGCCTTTACTCCTGTCCCTGATCTTCCTGACATGGCAAAGGCCTTTTTTTCCTCTGTGTCCCCTTTTCCAAGGAGCCCCGCTGCCTGGGGAGAGAGATTGACCACCTCATAGGCTAGATGAACGGACTGCTCCGCCTGCTCTGAAAACCCCATTTGCCGGAGGCACTCCACAACCACCTGCTGAGGATAACTTTGGCGGACGTCAATCACATTGATCACTCGACGGGATTGACCGAAACGACGCGGGAGGCTGTCCCCTTCCTTGCCGTCCCGGGCCGTGGTCCAGAGGTCTTCTCCGTTGGGCTGTGTTCCCCACTTCCGGTACAGGAAATCTTTCTTGAGAAGGCCGAACTTCCAGAGCTGGTAGGCAACATCCTTTCCCGTATAAGTCACGCTCCCGTTCGACCGGACCAGTATCTTGTCCAGGCTCTTTACTCCATCCTCGGTCTCCACGATCCCTCCGAACGGAACAACCCAGCATCCCTCGTTCGGGCCCCCGGTTTCCAGACGCAGCCCCCCTTTCGTCTTCAGAAGGTCAAACGTGGCCGCCCAGAAGCCCCGTCCGATAATATCCGATTCCCAGTTGAGCAGGTCGTAAAAGATGAACAACCGGGCAACGGTTTCCAGGTGAGCCTGAACGATTTTTGTCGCCAGCTCTTTCGCGAAAAGCGCGATGGGATGCTTTCCTCCCTCGATGTGGTGTAGAATCGCCTCCTTCTTCGAAGGCAAGGACGGGTCATTCTCAAGCCCGTTCTGAAAACGCGCATAGAGGTCCCAGCAGAAATAGTCAAACGGCTGGTCCTGAGGAGCCTTTGCCCAGAACACGCTGAAATCGGAACCCCCTTCACTGTAGTAAGGCGGGTCGAGGTAGAGAAAGGCTGTCACCACGTCGACCACCTGAACTCCCGTGTCATCGATGTAGTTGCAGACCTCTGTGGGATACCCTAACCAACCCAGAAGTCTCGCCACCGTATCCCCCAGCACGGCATTTCGAAGATGGCCGATATGCATGGCCTTGTTGGGATTCACACTCGTGTGTTCGACAAACACCTTGTCCGGCCTGGTCGAAGCCGACTTCCCGAAAGGCCCCTTCTGTGCAAAGATGAGCGGAACGAGGGATCGGGTCAACGCCGGCCAGTCCACGCTGAAGTTCAAATATCCGGGAGGGGTAACAGCCACATCAAGAATGAAAGGGGGAAGTCTCGATTTCAATTGCTCAACCGCCTCCCTGGCAATCTCCATCGGAGGCCGTCGCCTCTGCTTTGCAAGCGAGAGGCAGATGGCGCTTGAGAAGTCTCCCAGCTTTCGATCCGGAGGCACATTCAAGGGGATGTCCTCGACATTCAAAAGTTCCTTTAAGCGTTTAGCCACATCTTCCCGAATCACGTTGTCATGTTCTCCTTTTTTGTTCAATTATCAAGAGGACAGCACCAAAAGTCAACCCTTCGCCTCCTCGCGTGTGAAGTTATCTTGCGTCGGGAAGGGTCTTGTGCGATCATACTCATATATATAAATGATACAGATGCAAGAAGACAAAACAAAATATGCACAAGACGAAGGAGGGATCCATGGGAGAAGTCGTCCATACCTCGCGGATCAAAATCGTGCGGGAAAAAGGCCCAACGAGGAGGGCCATGATCGAAGGATTCAATGAACCCATCTACTACGGTGTGCACGGGGGAATCAAGCGGTTTTACAAGGTCGAGCCCGAAAAGGAGCACGCGGCCACACTGGACCATATCGTGGCTGCGACAGCCGGCTGAATGATGGGAACACTGGCCACGGTGCTGGCCGGAAAGAAGATCCCCACCCCCGAGGAGCGGTACTGGGCAGAGGTCGAAGGAGATATCGAGAACGTCAACACTGTTCTCAAGATCACCCGGATTCGGGTGAAGTATCACCTCAAGGCGGATCCTGAAAAGATCGATGACGCCAAAGAGGCCTTCTCTTCTTACCTGGTCCGCTGCCCTGCGGCCCAGAGCGTCATGGGGTGCATCGAGATCAAGGATGATTTGCTGATTCAGGAAATAACGAAATGAAAAGCAAAGAAAAAAGGTGGACCGACCGCTTGATCAGCCCACCTTGAGGGGGAAAGAGATGAGAGATGCATCTCTTTACCCTCCATTCTAATCGGAATGATCCAGAATTGATATACGGCAGACACCGTATTTTTGGAGAAAAACCACTGTATTTCACGAAAAACCGGACTCTAAATTGAACAGATAACCCCGAGCATCTACATCTTCACACTACACGGGCAGGCGTAGCAATTTCCTTGCATTGCCTTCAAAGATCTTCTTCTTTTCCTCTTCCGAAATGGCCATTTGCTCCACAGCCGCTATTGTACGCTTTGTACCATAATCCCCGGTCTGAGCGTCAAAAGGAGAATCGGTACCGAAGAGCAGGTGATCTGCGCCGAAAAAGGAATGGGCACACATCAATGCAGGGGTATTTCCGATGATTGCGGTGTCCGTATAAAATCTCCGGAAGTAGTCTTCGACAGGTTCGGTCAGGCCGACGGTAAAGCGTGTCTTGTTGCGCATCTCGGATTGGTGGTAGTGATTCACGATCCTCTCCGAGAAGAAGGGGACCATCGCACCGCAGTGATGAATGATAATCTTGAGTTTTGGATATTTCTCCATAACTCCGCTTAAAACAAGGCGTGTCATGGAGTGCGTGGATTCAACCACCAGCCCCCAGAGGTGCCACATGATGTACTTTGATTCTTTTTCATCGGGATAGTCCGGCACATTCGGGTTCTTGTGGGGATGGAACCAGATGGGCAGATTCAGTTGACACATCTTTTCGTAGAGCGGAAAGAATTCAGGTCGATCGACGGGCTTGCCGTTGATCGGGATACGAAGCAGGATGCCCCTGAGCCTCAACTCGTTGACCGCCCTTTCGATCTCCACCAGGGATGCATCGATATTGCTGGTAGGGAGAACAGCCACTCCTCCTGCAAACCGGTAAGGATACTTGTCCACCAGTTCTGCCATCTCGTCGTTGATTCTCCGGGCGAGGTCAACGGCTCCCTCCGGCCCTGCAAGGTCATCCGGCGTAGCCCCCGGCACGGTCAACACCTGGATCAAGTCCGGATATCGATCCATGAAACGAAATCGGGCGTCCAGGTCGTAGAGGCATGCGTTGGTCTGCAATTCGCGTATCGTTCTCTGCTTTTGGAACATGAGATCCTTCAGCTTCGGTGGGATGAGATGCGAATAAATGTCAATTTTCATATCGCGGCTCCTCAAAGAGTTAGTTTTCTGTTCGCCCGGCAGTTGGATATTTTTCCCGGATCAGATTTTCTACTTCACGGACCGTTCGGCGGAACGGGCCTTCTGCCTCCATCTTCAAACTGGTCAGGGCAGCAGCCCAAACCGTGGCTTCAGAAGGAGGAGCCTCCAGCCGTCGTGCCATGTAGGAGGCGATGCAGGTATCTCCCCGACCGCTCCGCCCCACCAATTTCCCGGGATGAAACGCTGCTTCGTAGAAATGATTGCCGTCATAAACCACGAGCCCATCCCTGTGGGTCAGCACCACTTCCTTCGGGCCGGCACCCGCGATGAGTCTTGCCGCTGTCCTGAGATCCCTCTGGCCGGTGAGAAGATCTGCTTCAACAGCATCTCCTTTAACGACATCGACCGAGGCCAGGATCCTGTTTTGTTCCGGCCAGGTTTGAAAAACGAATCGTCCTCTTTCGACGACCCGAATGAATCCCTGGAGGTCAATCGCGATGAGGGTCTTCTTCTTCCGGAGTTCTTCAATCACGTCGGGCGGTACTTCTCCCCGAACAGAAGCCCCGATCACAAAAGCCTTTGAAGAAATATCACGCACCTCGGAAATGCTGAAAGGTTCCGCAGAACTGGTGATGTAAAGGATCCGTTCGTCAACGTTCGAGGTGGGATACTCGAGACGCAGGCAGGTCGACCGGGGGGTGGCTGTGGCAAATACATCGACGCCCAACCCCCTGAGCTCGTTCACGACGTGGAAATCTTCCCGGGCAAGACGGGTGACCGCGGCGACCTTCAGTCCCATCCGAACCGCCGCGTGGGATCCGTAATTAAAGGCGCCGCCGTCCACAACCCTCGTGCCTTCTGCCGAAACAATGGTGTCCTTCGTGTAATGCCCCAGAAAGGCAATGTCGTAAGTCCTAGTCATAATCAGCCCGCTCCCCCCTCACTTTCATCCTCTCCCACCAGGGGAGAGGAGAAACTTTTGGGAAGCGCTAAAACATGTCAGCAACATTTTCAAACTTTCTTGACCCTAAGCAATGTATTTCCTGATCGATTCCATGCCTCTTCTTGCCACTTCTTCGGCAGGACGGGTCCAGTATTCGGGTCTGAACATCTCAAGGGAAACGGGCCCGTCGTAGCCGATCTCTTTCAGTCCGGACATAATCTGCTTCAGGGGAATTACCCCCTCCCCCGGATAAAGTCGGTGGGCATCCTGCAATTCTTCTCTTGGCAGCTTCTCGGCATCGTTGATGTGGAAGATAAACATCTTATCTCTATCAACCTTTCGGATCGCGCCAACCGACGATCCTCCGGCATAGAAATGAAACGTGTCCAGAACCATTCCGATATTCTTTCTGTTGACTCCCCTGACAATGTTCAGGTCTTCTTCCAGGGTTGACACCGAACACCAGCCAAACCCCAGGAACTCAAACGCAAACCTGACCTTGTAACCCTTGAACCTCTCTGAAATCTCCGTAAGAACCCTCACGGATTCATCATAGATCTCCTTGTCCGTAGCACCTTTGGGTCTGGGACTGGGAACAACCACGATATAAGGACAATCGAGCCGGTCTGCCATCTCTGCATACCGGGCAATCAGGTTCATCGTATTCGTTTTCTCCCAAGCGGAGTTGAAGGTGATAAACTCGACGGAGTTGATGGCCAGGGGTTTGATGTGCGCCTTTTCCAACAACACCCGCAACTCGTCGAGGGTATGATCGGAGAGGTAGGCTTCCATCTTCTTCGCCCAGATTTCAACCAGGTCATAGCCTGCTTGGGAAGCAACGCGAATATCCGTGGGGAGATCCGCTTTCATCGTGGATGCCCCATTGAACCCAATTTTCATACTGTCCTCCTTCAATCGTTTTTCATCCGGGCGAAGACATCTTCCAACCTTCCGAGGAACGGACCGGGGGTCTCCATCTTCAAACTCGTGAGCGCCGCTGCAAATCTCAGGGATTCTTCGATCCCGTGGGTCAGCCGCCAGGACATGTAAGAAATAAAACAGGTGTCTCCCCTTCCCGTCCTCCCTGAAAGATTGCTCGGGTTGAACGGGGCCCTGAACATGGTCTTGCCGTCGTAGAGAATGACTTCGGAGGAATGGGTAATCATCACCTCTCTGGCTCCGAGGCCATGGAGGATTCTCGCGGCTTTCTCGCGGTCAGGGGTTCCCGTGATCACCTCTGATTCCAGGGAATCCGCTTTGAGATATGTCACCTTGGGAATGTATTTTTCCTTGTCGGGCCAGTCTTTGAACGCAAATGTCCCGCCCTCACTTGACCGTAGTTTTGCCTGCAAATCGAGCCCCACCTCTCCCTTCCCGGCGAGGTGAACAATCAACGAATCCGGGATCTCTCCTACAAAGAGTCCCGCCAGGCAGTAGATCCTTGACTCCACGTCGGGGAGATCCTCCGGGGTGAACGCGTCTGCCTGGGAAAGAAGCCGAACTTTTCTGTGGTCTACGTCGTCCGTCTCAAAGACATTTTCGATCGAGGTTGTCCTGGCACTCGGAATCGCCGTCACCTCGATGCCCTCTTTCTTCAGTCCTTCCAGATTTCCAAAATCTTTCCGGGCCAGCTTTGTGACGACA
>Ga0079037_100002528_pt1 | contig 10143 bp, 4 predicted proteins | sample Mud3Dept4metaG_FD_71479 | JGI IMG/M metagenome (GOLD analysis project Ga0079037, IMG submission 71479) | Freshwater wetland microbial communities from Ohio, USA, analyzing the effect of biotic and abiotic controls - Mud 3 Core 4 Depth 4 metaG | ecosystem: Environmental > Aquatic > Freshwater >... | reverse complement strand
GCGGGTCCTGCGCCCACCACGGCGATGCGTCTGCGCCGCTCCACCGGACGGATCACCAGCTCGGTCTCGAAGGCGGCCCGCGGATTGACCAGGCACGAGGCGATCTTGCGCTGGAACACGTGGTCGAGGCAGGCCTGGTTGCAGGCGATGCAGGTGTTGATTTCGTCGGCGCGGCCGGCGGCGGCCTTGTTGACGAAGTCGGCGTCGGCCAGCAGCGGCCGTGCCATGGACACCATGTCGGCGCAGCCGTCGGCCAGCACCTGCTCGGCCACCTCCGGTGCATTGATGCGGTTGGTGGTGCAGAGCGGGATCGCCACCTCGCCCTTGAGCTTCTTCGTCACCCAGGCGAAGGCGGCCCGGGGCACCGACGTGGCAATCGTCGGAATGCGCGCTTCGTGCCAGCCGATGCCGGTATTGATGATCGTCGCGCCCGCCCGCTCGATGGCCTTTGCCAGCTGCACCACCTCGTCCCACGAACTGCCGTCCGGCACGAGGTCGAGCATCGACAGGCGATAGACGATGATGAAGTCGGGGCCGACGGCCTCGCGCGTGCGGCGCACGATCTCGACCGGCAGGCGCATGCGGTTCGCGTAGCTGCCGCCCCAGTCGTCGGTGCGCCGGTTGGTGTGGCTGGCGAGGAACTGGTTGATGAAGTACCCCTCGGAGCCCATCACCTCGACGCCGTCGTAGCCGGCCTCGCGGGCGAGCCTGGCGCAGCGCACGAAGCCGCGGATCTGCCGCTCGACGCCGCGCGCCGACAGTGCCCGCGGCGTGAACGGCGAGATCGGCGACTTCAGCCGCGACGGTGCCACGGCGAGCGGGTGATAGCCGTAGCGGCCGGTGTGCAGGATCTGCAGCGCGATCTTGCCGCCCTCGGCGTGCACGGCGTCGGTGATCGGGCGGTGCTTCGCCGCGGCTGCGCGGGTGGTGAGGCGGCCGGAGAACGGTGCTGCCCAGCCTTCGATGTTGGGCGCAAACCCGCCCGTCACGATCAGGCCCACGCCGCCGCGCGCCCGTTCCGCGAAGTACGCCGTGAGGCGATGGAAGTGCTTCGGGTCGTCCTCGAGGCCGGTGTGCATCGAGCCCATCAGCACTCGGTTGCGCAGCGTCGTGAACCCCAGGTCGAGCGGGGCGAGCAGGTGCGGGTAAGGCGCGGTCATGTTGACCTCGTCAGAGGATTACCCTGCCTGCCCAGTACGCGACCGCCGCGATCAGGGCTGCGGCAGGCATGGTGATGATCCAGGCCACGACGATGTTGCCGGCCACGCCCCAGCGCACGGCCCGGGTGCGCTGCGCGGAGCCGACCCCGACGATCGCTCCGGTGATCGTGTGCGTCGTCGACACGGGAATGCCGAGGCTCGAGGCGAGGAACAGCGTCATCGCGCCGCCGGTCTCGGCGGCGAAGCCACCCTGCGGCCGGAGCTTGGTGATCTTCTGGCCCATGGTCTTCACGATGCGCCAGCCGCCGAACATGGTGCCGAGCGCGATCGCGACGTAGCAGCTCACGATCACCCAGGACGGCAGGTGGTCCCGGGTGGTGACGCCTGCGGCGATCAGCAGCAGCCAGATGATGCCCATGGTCTTCTGCGCGTCGTTGCTGCCGTGGCCGATGCTGTAGGCCGCCGAGGACGCCAGCTGCAACCCGCGGAACCACCGGTCCACCTTGCGCGGAGGCGTGCGGATGCAGGCCCACGATACGGCGATCATGATCAGGCCGCCGAGGGTCATGCCGAGCAGCGGCGAGATGAAGATGAACGAGGCGGTCTTGATGATGCCCGGCGCGAGCAGCGGGCCGGTGCCCGCCTTGGCGATCGTCGCGCCGATCATGCCGCCGATGAGCGCGTGCGACGAGCTCGACGGGATGCCGTAGTACCAGGTGATCACGTTCCAGGCGATCGCGCCGATCAGCGCCCCGAAGATCACGTAGTGATCCACGGCCACCGGGTCGACGATGCCCTTGCCGACCATTGCCGCCACCTTGAGGTGGAAGATGAAGATGGCGACGAAGTTGAAGAACGCGGCCCAGATCACCGCCTGGTAGGGACGCAGCACCCCGGTCGAGACGACCGTCGCGATGGAGTTCGCGGCGTCGTGGAAGCCGTTCATGAAGTCGAACACGAGTGCCAGCGCCACCAGCAGCGCGAGCGTCCAGAACGCGAACTGCAGATCCATGCTCAGACGTTCTCGACGACCACGGCTTCGATCACGTTCGCCACGTCCTGGCACTTGTCGATGGCGTTCTCGAGGTACTCGTAGACGTTCTTGTGCTTGATCAGCTGGCGGACGTCCGCTTCCTCACGGAACAGCTTCGAGATGCCGGCGCGCATCACGGCGTCGGCGTCGCTCTCGAGTGCGTCGATCTCCTGCGCGAGCGCGAGCGCCCGCTGCGCGTTGTCCATGGACGAGAGCAGCCCGACGGCCGCCTGCACCTTGCCGCAGCAGGCGTCGAGCAGTTCCGCCATGCGCAGCGCCTCGGGCGGCAGCGACTGGATGTCGAACAGGTGCATGGACTCGGCTGAGTCCTGGATCAGGTCCAGGATGTCGTCCATGCCCGAGATCAGGCGGTGGATGTCGTTGCGGTCGAACGGCGTGATGAACGTCGAGTGCAGCAGCTGGACCGTCTCGTAGGTGATCTTGTCGGCCCGGCGCTCGATGTCGCCGATTTCCTGGATCCGCGCGGCGCGGTGTGCCGTGTCGGCATACTGACGCACGAGGTCGAGCGTCGCCCGGCCCCCGGCAACGCAGAGTTCCGCGTGCTGGTTGAAGAGCGCGAAGAACCGCGCTTCGCGCGGCATCAAAGCGGACAGGAACCGCATGATTGTCTATGCCCCGGAATCTTGGAATCTTTGTGCTGCGAAGTATCCGTGATCGGGGCGGATCGTGGTAGCGTGATCTCGCCGGGACGCCCCTTCGGCTTCCGTAACGCCATGATTTCGCAAAGCCACGATTGCATTCGGGTCCGCGGCGCCCGGCAGAACAACCTGCGCGGGATCGACCTGGACATTCCCCTGCGGCAGCTGGTGGTCGTGACCGGCGTGTCCGGCTCGGGCAAGTCCTCGCTGGTGTTCGACACCGTCTACGCCGAGGGACAGCGCCGCTACGTCGAGACCTTCTCGCCCTACGCGCGGCAGTTCCTCGACCGCATGGACAAGCCGCAGGTCGACCGCATCGAGGGGATTCCCCCGGCGATCGCCATCGACCAGACCAACCCGGTGCGCACGTCCCGCTCGACCGTCGGGACGATGACCGAGCTCAACGACCACCTGAAGCTGCTCTATGCCCGGGCGGCGCGGCTGCATTGCCGCGGCTGCGGGCAGCCGGTGCGCCGCGACACGCCGGACAGCATCGCCGGGGAACTGCGGTCGCGGTCTGCGGCGGCGGGCGACCCCAGGCTGGTCGTCACTTTCCCGGTGGTCGTGCCGCCGAACTTCAGCGAGGCCGAGGTGCTGGGCCTGCTGGAGCAGCAGGGCTACACGCGCATCCACTCCCGCGCGGCCGGCCGGTTCGAGGTCGTGCAGGACCGTTTCCGGGCGGGATCGACCGATCGCAGCCGCGTGCTCGAGGCCGTCGAGGCCGCGCTGCGGGTGGGCCGCGGCCGGGTGAACGTCTACGTTGGTGAGGGCGCCGACGTCTGGCGCTACTCCTCCGACCTGCACTGCGCCGATTGCGACATCCACTACCGCGATCCCACGCCGAGCCAGTTCTCGTTCAACTCGCCGCTCGGTGCCTGCGAGACCTGCCGCGGCTTCGGCCGCGTGATCGGCGTGGACTACGGCCTCGTCGTGCCGGACGCGGACAAGAGCCTGCGCGGCGGGGCGATCCGGCCGTGGCAGACGGAGTCGTACCGCGAGTGCCAGGACGACCTGGTGAAGTTTGCCCGCAAGCGTGGCGTGCCGCTCGACGTGCCGTGGCGCGACCTCAGCGACGAGCAGCGCCGCTGGGTGATCGACGGCGAGGGCCCGTGGGAGAAGAAGGTCTGGTACGGCGCGAAGCGATTCTTCGCGTGGCTCGAGACCAAGGCCTACAAAATGCACATCCGCGTGCTGCTGTCGAAGTACCGCAGCTACACGACCTGTGCGGACTGCGGCGGGGCGCGTCTCAAGCCCGAGGCGCTGCTGTGGCGGCTGGGCCCGTCCGGTGCCGCCGGGCCGGGGCTCAGCATCCACGATCTCATGCTGCTGCCGGTCGAGCGGGTGGGTGAATTCTTCGCGCGCCTCGACCTGCCGGCACCGCTCGACGAAGCCGCCGACCTGCTGCTCGGCGAGATCCGCGCCCGCCTCGATTTCCTGGTGCGCGTCGGCCTCGGCTATCTCACGCTCGACCGGCAGTCGCGCACGCTGTCGGGCGGCGAGGTGCAGCGCATCAACCTGACCACCGCGCTCGGCACGTCGCTCACGAACACGCTGTTCGTGCTCGACGAGCCCTCGATCGGGCTGCATCCGCGCGACATGCGCCGCGTCATCGAGGTGATGCAGCGGCTGCGCGACAACGGCAACTCGCTGCTCGTGGTCGAGCACGACCCGCAGATCATGCTTGCGGCCGACCGCATCGTGGACCTCGGGCCCGGCCCCGGCGAGCACGGCGGCCGCATCGTCTTCAATGGCACGCCGGCGGAACTGGCCCGACGGTCCGATACGCTCACCGCGGAGTACCTGTCGGGCCGCAAGGATGCGGTGCATGCCGCCGGACACCGGGGACCGCCTCTCGCGGACGATCCCCGCCTGGTGGTGCGCGGCGCTGCCGAGCACAACCTGCAGGACCTCGACGTCGAGATTCCGCTGGGCCGTCTCGTGTGCGTCACCGGCGTGTCGGGCTCCGGCAAGTCCACGCTGGTCCAGGACGTGCTGCACGCCGCGCTCCTGCGTGCCAAGGGCAAGCCCACGGAAGCGCCGGGCGCGCATCGCGAGTTGCTGGGCGCGGAGCACATTGCCGAAGTCGTCATGGTGGACCAGAGCGCCATCGGCCGCACCACGCGCTCGAACCCGGCGAGCTACGTGGGCGCGTTCGACGTGATCCGCAAGCGCTTCGCGGCCGAGGCGGTGTCGCTCGAGCGTGGCTACACGCTCGGCACCTTCAGCTTCAACTCAGGCAACGGCCGCTGCCCGACCTGCGCCGGCAACGGCTTCGAGCACGTCGAGATGCAGTTCCTGTCGGACGTGTACCTGCGCTGCCCCGATTGCGACGGGCGCCGCTATCGTCCGGAGATTCTCGAAGTGAAGCTCGCGCGCGGCGACCAGCCCGCGAAGAGCATTGCCGAAGTCCTCGACATGACGGTGTCCGAGGCCGCCGCATTCTTCGCCGGCGACCGCGAGGTGCTCGAGCGCATCGAGCCGCTGGCCGCGGTGGGTCTCGAGTACCTGCGGCTCGGCCAGCCGGTGCCGACGCTCTCGGGCGGCGAGGCGCAGCGGCTCAAGCTTGCGGGGCATCTCGCGGCGACGGCGGGGAGGGCGGGGAGGGGACAGACCCCGAGCCGGGGTCTGTCCCCTCCTATCCACAGGGGTCTGTCCCCTCCTATGCTGTTCCTGTTCGACGAGCCGACCACCGGACTGCACTTCGACGACGTCGCCAGGCTGCTCGGCGCCTTCAAGCGGCTGCTCGACGCCGGCCACTCGCTGGTCGTGATCGAGCACAACCTCGACGTGATCCGGGCGGCGGACTGGATCCTTGACCTCGGGCCCGAGGGTGGCGAGCGCGGCGGGCGACTGGTCGTGGCCGGCACGCCGGAGCAGGTGATGCGCTGCGACGGGTCGCACACCGGCCGGGCTCTGCTGGACCACGCGGCGGAGCGGCAGCGACTGCTGGAGACGGGCGCTCGGGCCATTGCGGCGGTGTCGCCGCAGCCCGGCACGCAAGTCGCCGATGCATCCCGCAATTGCATCGTCGTGCACCGTGCCCGCGAGCACAACCTGCGCGACGTCGACGTCGCCATCCCGCGCGACGGCATGACGGTGCTCACTGGCGTGTCGGGCTCCGGCAAGTCCACGCTCGCCTTCGACATCGTCTTCGCCGAGGGCCAGCGCCGTTACCTCGAATCGCTGAACGCGTACGCGCGGCAGTTCGTGCAGCCCGCCGGTCGCCCGGACGTGGACGCCATCTTCGGCATCCCGCCCACGGTGGCGATCGAGCAGCGCACCAGCCGCGGCGGCCGCAAGAGCACCGTTGGCACGCTCACCGAAGTGCACCACTTCCTGCGCCTGCTGTACGTGAAGCTCGGGACGCAGCACTGTCCGGACTGCGGAGTGCCGATCGAGCCGCAGAGCGCGGATGCCATCGCGGCACGCCTGCTGCGCGAGGCGAAGGGCCGGCGCATCGAATTCCTCGCCCCCCTGGTGGTGGCCCGCAAGGGCTACTACACCGACCTCGCCAAGTGGGCGGCGGGCAAGGGCTACGGCAAGCTGCGGGTGGATGGCGAGCTGCTGCCGACGAGCCCCTGGCCGCGCCTCGACCGCTTCCGCGAACACACGATCGAACTGCCGGTCGGCGGCGTCGTGGCCGGCCCGCAGCAGGAGCATGAACTGCGCCGGCTGCTGCAGCAGGCGCTGGACTACGGCAAGGGCGTCGTGCACCTGCTCGACCGCAACCGTGTGCAGGTCTTCTCGACGCGCCGCGCGTGCCCCGGATGCGGCCGCAGCTTCGCCGAACCCGATCCGCGGCTGTTCTCCTACAACTCGAAGCACGGCTGGTGCGAGGCGTGCTTCGGCACGGGTGTTGCCATCAAGGGTTTCGACGCCGAGCAGTCCGGCGAGGAGATCTGGTGGAACGAGTGGTTCGAAGGCGAGGCCGCGCCGTGCGGTGACTGCCACGGTCAGCGCCTGAACCCGGTCGCGCTCAACGTGCTGTTCCGTGACCGATCCATCGCCGGGCTGGCGGCGCTGCCGGTGGATGTCGCCCGCAAGTTCTTCGACGGACTGAAGCTCGTCGGTCGCGAGCGCGAGATCGCCCGCGACCTGCTGGCCGAGATCCGCTCGCGGCTGGCGTTCCTGCACGATGTCGGCCTGGGCTACATCTCGCTCGACCGTGCCGCGCCGACGCTGTCGGGCGGCGAAGCGCAGCGCATCCGCCTGGCCGCGCAGCTGGGCTCGAACCTGCAGGGCGTCTGCTACGTGCTCGACGAACCGACCATCGGCCTGCACCCGCGCGACAACTCCGTGCTGCTCGACACGCTCGCGAAGCTCGGCGCCAAGGGCAACACGCTGCTGGTCGTCGAGCACGACGAGGACACGATCCGCCGCGCGGACCACGTCATCGACCTCGGTCCCGGCGCCGGTACGCGCGGTGGCCGCGTGGTGGGGGAGGGGCGCATCGCCGACCTCATCGCCGCGCCGGAATCGCTCACCGGCAAGTTCCTGGCGCACCCGCTCGCCCATCCACTGGCACCGCGCCGCCCGGTGCAGCGCGGCGATGCGGCGCTCGAGATCGAGCGCGCGGAGCTGCACAACCTGCGCCAGGTGAACGCCCGCATCCCGCTCGGTCGTCTGACGGTGATCACCGGCGTGTCGGGTTCGGGCAAGTCGACGCTGGCGCGCGACGTGCTGTATGCGAACCTGCGAGCGCACACCGGCGCGTCGCAGCGCCGGCGACGACGGGCGGCGCCGTGGTTCGGTTGCAGGGATCTGCGCGGCGTCGACCTCGTGGCGCGCGTGCTCGAGGTGGACCAGACGCCGATTGGCAAGACGCCGCGCTCGTGCCCGGCCACCTACGTCGGCTTCTGGGACGACGTTCGCCGCCTGTATGCGGGAACGACCGAGTCGCGCGTCCGAGGCTACGGCCCCGGCCGCTTCTCGTTCAACACGCCCGGCGGTCGCTGCGATGCCTGCGAGGGACAGGGCGTGCAGACCATCGAGATGAGTTTCCTGCCGAACGTCAAGGTGCTCTGCGACTCCTGCGGCGGCCGACGCTTCAATGCCGAGACGCTCGGCGTGCAGCATCGCGGCCGCAGCATCGGCGACGTGCTCGCGATGAGCGTGGACGAGGCGGTGGAGTTCTTCGCCGCCCACCCGCGCATCCACCACGCGCTGCGGCTGCTGCAGGACGTGGGCCTGGGCTACCTGACGCTCGGTCAGCAGAGCCCGACGCTCTCCGGCGGTGAGGCGCAGCGCATCAAGCTGGTCACGGAACTGGCGCGGCTCAGGCCGCAGCAGGATCCGCGGCGGCGCGCCGGCGCCGCGCCCGGCACCGTGTACGTGCTCGACGAACCGACCGTCGGGCTGCACATGGCCGACGTTGAAAAGCTGATCCGCGTGCTGCATCGTCTGGTGGATGCCGGCCACACGGTGGTCGTGATCGAGCACAACCTCGACGTGATCGCGGAAGCGGACTGGCTGATCGACCTCGGTCCCGAGGGCGGCTCGGGTGGTGGGCGTCTCGTGGCGCAGGGTGCGCCCGAGGCCGTCGCCCGGGTGAAGGGCAAATCGCACACGGCCCGCGTGTTGCGGCACTTTCTCAAGGAGCGCGCGTCATAGCGCGCGGCATGGTCATGCTGGAGACACTCATGGCACTTGCACTCACCTCGACGGCCTTCAGGCACGACGGGTCGATTCCCGCGGTCTACACCTGCCAGGGCAAGGACAGCTCCGTGCCGCTCGCGTGGAGCGGCCTGCCGGCCGGCACCCGCAGCCTCGCGCTGATCGTCGACGACCCGGATGCGCCGGACCCGGCGGCGCCAAAAATGACCTGGGTGCACTGGGTGCTCTACAACATCCCGCCGACTGCCGCCGGCCTCCCGGAAGCGGTGCAGCCGCAGGCATTGCCCCAGGGCACGCTCGAGGGGCGCAACGACTGGGGGCGGACGGGCTACGGCGGGCCGTGTCCGCCGATCGGCCGCCACCGCTATTTCTTCAAGCTCTACGCGCTCGACGTGGTGCTGCCCGACCTCGGCGAGCCCGACAAGCAGCGCCTGGAACGGGCCATGAAAGGCCACGTCCTCGCCACGCACGAGCTGGTCGGCACTTACGCGAAGCGCTGACGTCACCGCGAGCGGGCGACGGGGCCGTCAGCGGCCGTAGGCGCGGCGCACTTCCCCGGCGATCAGCTGGATTCCGGCGCGCACGCTGTCGGGTGCCTGCGAGCAGTTGATGCGCAGGCATTCATCGCGATGCGCCCACGGTTGGTCGAGCCCCGGGAAGAAGTGATGTCCCGACAGCACGAGCACGCCGCGTGCCTTCAGGCGCTGGTACAGCTCGCGGCTGGTCACCGGCAGGCCAGGGAACCAGAGCCAGAGGAAGAACGCGCCCTCCGGGCGGTGGATGCGCAATGGCAGGTCGCGACACGCCTCCTGCAGCCATTCGACCGCGTGCCGCGAGCGCAGCTCATAGTAAGGACGGATCACCTCGCGGCAGAGCGCGTCGAGCTCGCCGCTGGCCAGCAGCGGCTCGACGATCACTGCGCCGGTGGATCCCGGCGCGAGCGCGGCGGTGGCGTTGAACGCGGTGACCGCGTCGATGACGGGCTCGGCCGCCACCACGATGCCGGTGCGCGTGGCCGGCAGGCCGAGCTTCGACAGGCTCATGCACAGCACGACGTTCTCGTTCCAGAGCAGCCCGTCAGCGGTGAACTGGATGCCGGGGAACGGGAAGCCATAGGCGGCATCAACGATCAGCGGCACCCCACGCCGGCGGGCGAGCGCGTCGAGTCGCGACAGTTCGTCGAGGCTCAGCACGTTGCCGGTCGGGTTGGTCGGCCGGGAGACGCAGATCGCCGCCACGTCCGCAACCGCGTCGAGGCCCTCGAATCGCACGTGATACTTGAACAGGCCGCCCGGCAGTTCCTCAATGCCCGCCGGCCGTGACACCAGCATGCCATCCGTGAGCCCTACGTCAGCGTAGCCGATGTACTCGGGTGCCAGCGGCAGCAGTACGCGTCGCCGGCCGTCATCGCCGTCGCCGGCGAACAGGTTGAACAGCGTGAAGAACGCGGACTGGCTGCCGCTCGTGAGCGCGACGTTGCGCTCGGTGAGATGCCAGCCATAGCGTGCCGCGAGCGCCGCGGCCACGGTTGCGCGGAAGCCGAGGTCACCGCCCGGCGCCGAATACGCCGCGGCGAAGCGGCCGAACTGTGCCGGATCGGCCGCGATCTCGGCGAGGCGGCGCGCGTAGGCGGCTTCCACGGCAGGAATGCGGGCCGGATTGCCGCCGCCGAGCATCA
>Ga0079037_100002526_pt1 | contig 10145 bp, 7 predicted proteins | sample Mud3Dept4metaG_FD_71479 | JGI IMG/M metagenome (GOLD analysis project Ga0079037, IMG submission 71479) | Freshwater wetland microbial communities from Ohio, USA, analyzing the effect of biotic and abiotic controls - Mud 3 Core 4 Depth 4 metaG | ecosystem: Environmental > Aquatic > Freshwater >... | reverse complement strand
TCGAGGATCCCGAGGTGGCGGAGCTTCTGAACGAGGTGTTTGTCCCGATCAAAGTAGACAGGGAAGAGCGTCCCGATGTGGACGGCATCTACATGACGGTCTGCCAGATGCTGACGGGGAGCGGGGGCTGGCCTCTCACCGTAGTGATGACGCCAGATAAGAAACCTCTCTTTGCCGGGACATATATTCCGAAACACGGACGGTTCGGTCGTCCAGGCTTGATGGAGGTGGTGCCAGAGATACGGTCGCTCTGGCAGGCGAGGAGGGCTGAACTGCTCAGGTCAGCTGAACAGATTGCCGAGCGGCTCAAACAAATCTCCGTGAGCGAGCCGGGCGGCAGCCCCACTGAGGCGGTACTTCACACCGGGTATGAGAACCTGGCAGGCCATTTCGACACAACGCATGGCGGGTTTGGCGACGCGCCGAAGTTCCCGACTCCGCATAACTTCTTCTTTCTGCTCCGGTACGCCCGGCGTCAGCCCGAGGCGAAGGCATTGGAAATGGTGGAGAGGACGCTTCAAGCCATGCGCCTCGGCGGAATCTATGACCATGTCGGATTCGGGTTCCATCGCTATTCAACGGACAACGCGTGGCTTCTTCCCCATTTTGAGAAGATGCTTTACGACCAGGCCATGCTGGCGCTTGCTTATGCAGAGGTGTTCCAGCTAACGCGCAAACAAGAATATCAAGAGACGGCCCGTGAGATTCTCACCTATGTGCTGCGGGACATGACATCCGATGCAGGTGGCTTCTTTTCCGCAGAGGATGCGGATAGCGAGGGCGAGGAAGGTAAATTCTACGTCTGGACCGAGGAGGAGTTGGAGCAGGTTCTGGGCCGGGAAGAGGCGAGACTCATAGCCAGGATATTCAACACGCAGCCGACGGGCAACTTTCACGAGGAGGCTTCCGGAGAAAGAAAGGGACGAAACATACTTCATCTCAAGAAGCCGGTTGAGGAGTTGGCGCCCGATTTTGGCATGGACCCACGCGAGCTTTCGGAGCGTGTCGAGTCAGCGCGCAAGAAACTCTTTAACGTGCGCGAAAAGCGCATCCGGCCGTTGAGAGATGACAAAGTCCTGGCCGACTGGAACGGACTGATGATCGCAGCGTTCGCACGGGCGGCCCAGAGCTTCGACGAGCCCGCATACGGAGATGCGGCGGTAAAGGCGATGCAGTTCATTCTCGACAGCATGAGGGAAGCCGATGGGAGACTCCTTCACCGGTTCCGGGACGAAGAGGCATCAATACAGGGCAACCTGGATGATTACGCATTTGTCACCTGGGGGCTGATCGAGCTCTACGATCTCACCTTTGACGTCACATACCTGCGAGAGGCCCTGACAATGACGCGCGACCTCATCGCGCACTTCTGGGACCACGAACAGGGCGGGTTTTACTTCACGCCGGACGATGGTGAAGAACTGCTCGTGCGCAGAAAGGAGATATATGATGGGGCCATACCTTCAGGGAACTCCGTGGCCATGCTCAACCTGCTGCGGTTGAGTCGCATCACGGGAGATGCCGACCTTGAAGAGAAGGCGTCACAGATCGCCGCGGCCTTTTCCCGCAAGGTAGAGCAATTCCCCGGGGCCTTCACGCAGCTTCTGACGGCGGTCGACTTCGCACTCGGACCTACGCACGAAGTTGTCATCGTGGGCAGGTCGGAAGACGAGGACACCCGGAGGCTCGTGGGAGCGCTACGAAGGCGGTTTCTTCCCAACAAGGTGGTGGTGTTGCGTCCCACGGGTCAGGAGGCCCATGAAATCGCGCGTCTGGTCCCGTACGTCAAACCATATGCGGCGGTTGAAGGCAGGCCAACGGCGTACGTCTGTTCCAATTACGCATGCGAGCTACCCACCACGGACGCTGCGGAAATGCTGCGCATCTTGGGTGAGTGACGGCTATGTCCCCGTCCGTGATTTTGTGGTACAATGTCCATCCGCAAAATGAAAGCTGCCTCGATTTACCTTTTTCTTGGAGTGCTCGGGCCACTCATTGTTGCGCTGCCTCTCTGGGGCGCAGTCAAGGTTAGTGACTGCCTGGACTGCCACGGGGACTACAAGAACTACAAGCACGGTTCAGTCTCCTGTACAGACTGTCACACGGACATAGCTGAGCTTCCGCACAAGGAGAAGCTCAAAAGGCCTGTGTGCCAGAGCTGCCATAACGAGTCACACGCTGTTTTTCTGAAAAGCGTCCACGGAAAGAAGGGCATGCAGTGCAAGGATTGCCACGCGGTGCACGACGTGACCAAGGAGAGAAAGTACTGTGCCTCCTGCCATCCCGGCGTGACTCACAAGTCGCTGCCTGCCCGGGAGAAGCACCTTACCGAACTCCAGTGTACATCCTGCCACTCAATGGTGTCAGGAAGCGGGATCGATATCGCTATCACGATTCCACCAGGCATCAAGACAAAGAAGGAAAATTTTGACAGGAACAGCGACGGCCGGATCGACGCAAAGGAATGGTCTTTTGTCGAGGCGTATCTTGAGCAGAACTTTAAGGGCCACTACAGGGTGACCAAGAGGTTCACGGCGAAAACGGACGTACACGCGGTCGCGTCGAAGTCCGTCTCCTGTGACCAGTGTCACGTCGATAGAAAGGTTTTTGGCCGTGCTCAGCTTGTCAAAATAGGAACTGTCCCGTACGGCCTGGCCATTGATGCGGCGCTTTTTGTGCCTGAGATTCCTTCCATTCCCAGGTACCGCGAGACAATCCACGGAAAAAAAAGGGTACGCTGCGCAGACTGTCATGTGGGGCAGGAAAAAGTGAGTGATGCTGTCTGTACCTCCTGCCACCCGGAACTCTTCACGCTTTACAAACACACGCCGCACGGGACCAAGAACGCGGCCCTCTGCACGGACTGCCACAATCCGCATGAGATCAAAGGGTATAAACAACTTAACATCCAGGAGCGGGTAGCAAAATGCGCCCGGTGTCATAAGGATTACGTCCGCAAGCACCTCTGGTTGCCCAACACTGCCCTGCACTTTGCTTACCTGGAGTGTACAACGTGTCACAGCCCGGACTCGCAGAAAAGCATGATATTCGGGTTTGCACGCAAGACACCACGCGGGGAACTACCACTAGCTTACGACGACATGAGACATCTCGCGCCCGCAGGGACTGACGTGCGGGGCCTTATTGATAGGAACAGCGACAACATCGTTTCATCCCAGGAACTCGCTGATCTCTTCTTGAACCTGCGGCAGAAGCTGGGCAAAGACGTTCATATAGACGGTTCCATACTGGTGACAAAGGTCTACCATAATTTCACGGTGACGAGGCATCACGAAAAGGAGTGCACAGCCTGCCATTCAAAAGACGCCCCCTTCTATGACTCGATGTACATCGTTTTGCCGGGTGCTGACGGCAACGTGTATATTCCTGCGAAGGATACTGTTCTGTCTGCCTTGCCGCTGGCTACAGCAATCAACATGACACTGCTCGGCGAAGAAAAGATCCGTCCCGATGATATACGGAAGCTCTTTAAGGCGTCGGGGGAGGAGCGGCTCGCGTTCGTGAGAGAGTTGGGTCTGCGCTGGATCGACTTCGCGGGGCTGAGTCTGGCGCTTCTCCTCGTGGCGGGTGTAGCGGTGCACGCGGTCTTGAGAAAGGTAACGAAACGATGACACGGGTGAGACTCCATACCCTGCCGATTCGCGTGTGGCACTGGGTGAACGCGTTTCTGATCGTGTTCCTCGTTCTGACAGGCGTTCAGTTGAGAGCCCCTGAGCTCAGGCTCTTCGGAAACTACGCCAACGCGGTGTGGCTGCACAAGTACGCCGGTTTCGCTGCTACAGGGTCGTTCGTCTTCTGGGTCGCCTACGTTCTGTCTACTGGTGCGCTCTGGAGACATTATCTGCTCCGGCCGTCCGACGTAAAGCAGATGCCGAAGCAGGCGGCCTTTTACGGCTTCACTCTCTTTCGAGGTGCTGAGAATCCTTTCAAGCCCTCTCCTGCAAATAAGTTCAATGCCATGCAGAAACTCGCCTACTTCAGCATGATGACCGTTGTGACACCGGTTGTTGTCATCACAGGTATCCTTTTCAGCGACATCCTCTATTTCCACACTTACATAGAAGCTATCGGCGGCCTCAGAGTTCTCGACGCGATCCACGTGGTGGCGGCATATTTCTTTCTCCTGTACCTCCTGGTTCATCTCTACATGGCGACCATGGGCCACACGATCTTCGACCATTTCAAGGCCATGATCGTGGGGTACGAGGAAGAGCCGGATGTCGAAAAACATCCGGATCCGCAATAAAGTTTTGACTTATACCCCAAAAATAATTGACAAGAAACTGAGCCGTACTATAAACTTGTGGTCCGGGAGTAGCGGGCGAAGATTCTTGCAGCACCATTTCGTCCGCATTGTTCGGATAAAAAAGGGGATAGTACATGCGGTCCATGGTTAGAGGAGCTGTCGCAGCTCACGCTGGAGCTGTGCGCAGGACCATTAGTTCCGGAAGTCGTCCGCACGTTGCTTTGAGCCCCACCACAAGACCCGCAGGCCTGCTTCTCGGATGGGCCCTTTCCTGTGTGCTTCTATTGATGCCAAGCGGAGTGTGTGGCGCGATCAAGGACTCAGCATGCATTTCCTGCCACGAAGGGCCCGCTTACAGAGAAACAAAAGACGGCAGGAAGGAGGCGGTCCACTTCAAGCGGCAGGAACTGACCGGCTCTATCCACAAGGGCCTGGTGTGCGCCGATTGTCACGCAGACGCCGCTGGAACGCCGCACAAGAAGGAGCTGGAAAGAGTCAACTGCGCAAGGTGCCATAAGGAGGTATCCCTCAATTTTGAAAGAGGTGTCCACGGGCAGGCGTTGAAACGCGGAGACAAAGACGCCCCGGCATGTACCTCGTGCCACGGTACACACAGCATATTTAAGGTTGCCGACCAGCGCTCACCCGCTCACCGGGGTAACCAGGTAAGGCTCTGCGCCAGATGTCACACGGACGTGGAGCTGCAGAAGAAGCACAAACTACCATCGCCGGACATGATCAAGGCGTATCAGAACAGCGTACACGGCCGGTATGTGAAAGAGGGTAAAACGGTTCAAGCTGCCGTCTGCAGCGACTGCCACGGAGCACACCTGGTGCTGGGACCGAAAGACCCGGAATCAAAGATCAACAGGAGCAACATCGGTGGTGTCTGCGGCCGGTGCCACGTGCAGATCTTCAACGAGTACAAGGTGAGCATTCACGGTAAGGCGTTGAAAGAGGGCAAGATGGAGAGCCCCACCTGCACCGATTGCCACGGCGAGCACACGCTTACGCTGGTGAAAGATCCACAGGCGCGCGTCTCTGCGAAAAACGTTCCAACGACATGCGCAAAATGCCACGAGAACCAGGAGATCATCAAGAAGTACCGGCTGCCCTCTGACCGCTACTCCAGCTATGTCGGCAGCTTCCACGGAGTTGCCATGAAGTATGGGAACGTGACCGCAGCGAACTGCATAAGCTGCCACGAGACGCATCGCATTCTACCCGCTGCAGACCCCGAATCGAGCATCAACGATCATAACCTCTCCAGGACGTGCGGAAAGTGTCACCCTGCGATGAAGGACGTGGCCTCTCTGGGAAAGATACACGTAGAGGCAAAGAAGGAAAGCTCGCTCGGCATGTTTTACGTGCGACAATTCTATACCTGGTTCATCGGCATACTGATGGCGCTTTTCGTCGGGTACATCGTGCTCGACGTGTACGGGAGAATCAAGAGGAAGGGAAGCGGAAATGGCTGATAACACAGGCTACGTGGAGCGCTTCACGCTCTCGGAAAGAGTAACGCACATTCTCCTTTTTGCGTCCCTCATCATCCTCAGCATAACAGGCCTTACGCTCAAGTACCATGAATCCACAGTGGCTCAGTGGATCATCAGGCTTGAAGGAGGGGTGCTCTTCAGGGGGCAGATACACAGGTTTGCCGCCCTGGTGCTGATGGCCACGTTTGCCTATCACATCCTCTCTGTGCTCTTCTCGCGCAAAGAACACGAATTTTTTCACGACATGATACTGCGGAAGAAGGACTTCGGTTGTTTTGTCGGTATCTTCAAGTATAACCTGGGACTTCAGAAGGAGATGCCCGCGTTTGATCGCTTCAGTTGCATTGAAAAGTTCCAGTACTGGGCAGTGGGGATCGGAACGGTGTTGCTCAGCCTGAGCGGTCTGGTGCTCTGGGGCGAAACGATTTTCATGATGCTCTTCCCCAAATGGGTGCTCGATCTTAACCGCATCGTCCATTCCTTTGAAGCAACCGTGGGGTTTCTCGTTCTCGTTGTGTGGCACCAGTACAACGTCCACCTGAATCCGCGCGTATTTCCCATGAGCAAGGTGTGGTTGACGGGTAAGATCTCGAAAGAGGATTTGAAGCGGGATCATCCGCTGGAGTACCAAAGGCGGTTTCCCCATGAGTAATTGGGTGTTCTTTCGGAATCTGACTTGGTATCTCACAGTCCTAGTACTTGGTGCGTCGCTACTGCTAACCCTGCCACTTGTCGCACAGGCGCAGGAGCGTCGGTGCGCACTCTGTCACGCCAAGAAAGATCTCAGGGCCAAGGATGCAGCAACGGGCAAGGAACGCTCGCTCTATGTGGATGAGACCGTTTTTCACGGCTCGGCACACGGTAAACTCGCCTGCGTCGACTGTCACCTTGATACACTTGACCTTCCGCACGGCAAGAGGCTCAAGAAAGTTAACTGCGGCGCGTGCCATTACAGGGGTCGCACGTTCGGCCAGGGACCGGCCATCGAGTATCTGCTGTACCGGGATAGCGTGCATGCCAAGGAAAGACAGAAGGGCAACATGAAGGCCCCTGACTGCGCATCCTGTCACGGGACGCACGACGTGTTGAACCGCACCGACATCCATTCCCGGGGTTACAAACTGAACATCCCCGAGCAGATGTGCGGCAAGTGCCATCAGAAGGAGCTTGCCGACTGGAAAGCGAGTGTGCACGGCCCTGCTACCCACAAGGGCGATCTGAACCTGCCCGTCTGTACGAATTGTCACACCGAGCACGGCATCAGGAGGGCTGCCGACCCGGGTTCAACGGTTTACGCCACCAATATCGTCGAGATGTGCATTAAGTGTCATGGCGACTTCAGCATGATGAACCAGTACGGTAAGAAGACGGAAGAGGTGGAATCTTACTACGAGAGTTTCCACGGCGTTGCCACGAAGTTTGGCGAAAAGAATATCGCCCACTGCGCCAGTTGCCACGGGTACCATTTGATCAAGGCGAGTACAGATCCGGCATCGTCGATCAATCCGGCCAACCTGCCGGCTACATGCGGACAGCCCAAGTGTCACCCCGGGGCCACGGCCAATTTTGGCAAAGGCAAGGTGCATGTCAATCCGCATAGCAAAGAGTCAGGTATCATTTACTGGATCGCCCTCGGGTTTAAATGGCTCACGATAACCGTACTCGTTGTGCTCTTCATACACATCTTCCTCGATTTTCTGAGAAAGCTCCAGGAAAAGAAAAAGAAGGTCAGCTAGGCGTGGACGCGGACAAGACGGACAGGAAAGAGTGGCGTATACAGGCATTGGAGCGGCTCCACAAGGAGCTGGAGGATGAGCTGCGCGCAGAAACAGGGGTCCCGCTCACGCCTGAAGAATCAGAACGCATCAGGGAGAGAATCAGGGAGGAGATCGGCGAGCGGATCAAGGAAAGGTTCGAAGGCCTGAAGAGCGAACTCTATGAAGAGATCCTCAGGGAGAAGAAGAAGGACATTAAGCAGGCGGTTGCCAAGGGAGACCTCTTCTACCGTTTCGGATTAAACGTCAGGGCACAACATTTTTTGCTTGCGGCGAGCACCTTTCTGCTTATCATCACCGGCCTTCCACTCAGGTTCCATGATTCCGCCATCTGGAAGTTCATCATTTTCCTTCTTGGCGGTATACAGAACTCAACCTTCCTGCACCGGGTTGCGGCAGGGGGGCTCATGATCGTATGTGTCTGGCACCTGAGCTGGTTATTCCTGACGCGGGAAGGGAGGAGAGAGTTCTGGGAACTCCTGCCGAAACCGAAGGACCTGTTCGACGTGATTCACAATATCAAATACTTTCTCCGTCTCACCAACGAGAAGGCGCGGTTTGACCGGTACAGCTACATCGAAAAATTTGACTACTGGGCAGTCTACTGGGGCGTTGTGATAATGATAGGCTCAGGCCTCCTGCTCTGGCTCGAACAGTACTCTCTTAAGGTGCTTCCGAAATGGATCCTCGACGTTGCCAAGGAAGCGCACAGGGATGAAGCGCTCCTGGCCACGCTTGCCATCGTCGTGTGGCACATGTACAACGCCCATTTGAACCCCTCAAAATTTCCCGGCACACTGGTGATATGGAACGGGCTCATGACCAGGCATGAGATGCTGGACGAGCACCCGCTGGAATATGAGAAACGGCTTAAAACGGTGGTAGAGAAGCGTGGAGATACGTAAGTTCATCAAGAGGAAGAGACGCTTCCTGCTAATCCTGGCCGCGGTCGTGGTACTGGGCTATATCGGAGCCAACCTCCTCGCGTACACCCTGACGTACAAACCAGAGGCATGTCTTGCCTGTCACATCATGAAGCCTTACTACGACAACTGGAAAGCGTCTACCCACAACAAGGTGGGATGCATCGACTGTCACCCCTACCGGCCGGGCACGATCGTTCTGTCGTCCTTGCGCTATCTCTCGGGAGCGTACCGGTTGCCACTCACCTCAAAGGTTGAGGACAAGGAGTGCATCCTCTGTCACAAACCGGAGAATATCAAGGTTGTCACTTTTAGGGGGACGCCCTTCAATCATCTGGAGCACATCAAGCAGGTGAAGCGGGGCAAGGCGCTCCACTGCACGAGTTGTCACTACGGAATGGTCCAGACGAGGAGCCACATGGATGTGGACGCGAACGTCTGCATGCTCTGTCACTTCTTCACGACACCGACGCTCTATAACCAGAACTGCACCGTCTGCCACGGCACAAAAAGGAAGGACGTGAAGATTGGTGAGGTGGCGTTCTCGCACGAGTCATTCATGAAAACGGGTGCGCGTTGCGTGGAATGTCACAGCGAAACCGTGAAAGGCTCCGGGGAGACCTCCGAAGAACGGTGCAGGGAATGCCACGTCGAAAGAAAAATAGAAAGCAGGGACGTCACACGCCTCCACGAGATCCACATCAAACAAGGCTATATTACGTGCTTCAAGTGCCACGAGACGATTCAGCACGGGAAGGAGACAATTAAGTACTCGCGGGCGATCCAGCTCTCCTGTAACGAGTGTCACGCATCGGGACATAGCCATTCGCAGGACATGTATATGGGTATCGGCGCGCACGGCGTCAAAGACATGCCGTCCGCAATGTACGTCTCGAAGATTCGCTGCACGGGCTGCCACGTGGTCGAACGAAGCATCCACACGAAGGATGTAAGCGCCAGGGCCTGGGAGGCAAAGAAGAAGTCCTGTGTCGTCTGCCACAAAGAAGGATATGACCGGATGGCGGAAGACTGGAAGAAGGGCATGACCACCTTCGCCTCGGCTATGGGGAAGATCGTCGACGATTACAAGAAGGCGCTCGATCAGAAGAAGGGGCCGAAGGAGCTATTGACTGACTGGGAGAACATCGAGCACAACTTACAACTGATCAAGGACGGCAGGGGCGAGCACAATATTCAGTACGCCCTGGAGATCGGAAAAAACATCCTTGCGTCAATCGAGCAGGGCTATAAGAAGATGGGTGTCTCTCAGAAAATCAAGGCCCCCGAAGCCATTGCAACACCCGATGGTGTCTGCACCATGTGCCACAACACGTACAGGCCGCAGAAAGATATTGTTATACGCTCTCTCAAGATGAAGTTCGATCATGCCCAGCACGTGGATATAGGCGGGGAATGTACCAAGTGCCACGATCCGAAGACGCACCGGCTGGGGGGCTTTAATAAGGCGGCATGCAAAGAGTGCCACCCCGACATGAAACTCTGATGCCGGGCGGCCTTTCGCGCCTGCCTTCGTTGCCTTCGTCGTCGTGGTATCCTCGACGTACACAATGTACGCCTCCGGTCCACTCCTCCTAGTCGCCTCGGCATGCATCAAAACTCCGCCCGGCATAGAGAACCCATCGGTTGCAGTCGTCCGAACCTGTAAAAATCGCTCCATCTA
>Ga0079037_100002525_pt1 | contig 10146 bp, 6 predicted proteins | sample Mud3Dept4metaG_FD_71479 | JGI IMG/M metagenome (GOLD analysis project Ga0079037, IMG submission 71479) | Freshwater wetland microbial communities from Ohio, USA, analyzing the effect of biotic and abiotic controls - Mud 3 Core 4 Depth 4 metaG | ecosystem: Environmental > Aquatic > Freshwater >... | reverse complement strand
CCGTACTTGCGCAGGATACGCTTGACGAGCACCCGGAGCTGCGCGCGCACGTTCTCGCGAATGGTCCAGTCGATGGCAACGTTGTTGCGCACAGTCCGGACGAGTTCGCGAGCGATAGTGCGAAGCGTCTCGTCACCCAACACTCGCACTGCGCTGTCATTGGTTTCGAGAGCGTCATAGAAGGCCAGTTCGTCCTCGTTCAATCTCAGGTCTTCACCCCGCTGGTCGGCTTTACGCATCTGCTTGGCCAGCGCAATCAGCTCCTCGATTACCTGTGCGGCCTCAATCGCCCTGTTCTGGTAGCGGCGAATGGACTCCTCCAGCATTTCAGCGAAAGAACGCGACTGAACCACATTCTTACGGCGGCGAGTCTGAATTTCACCTGATAGCAGCTTCCGCAAGAGTTCCACAGCAAGGTTCCGTTGTGGCATGCCTTTCATCTCAGCCAGGAATTCATCCGAGAGGATGGAAATGTCCGGCTTTTTGAGGCCGGCGGCAGCGAATATGTCAACAACCTCGTCCGAAGCCACGGCTTTCGAGACGATCTGCCGTATGGCGTGCTCCAGTTCCTCCTCTGTCCTTGCCTGACCGGGTGCCCGTTTGGCGATTACCGCCCGAACCGCCTGGAAGAAGGCCACATCATCACGGATGTGGAGCGCCTGTTCATGCGGAACAGCCAGTGCAAACGCCTGCGACAACTCTCGTACAGCACGAAGGAGGCGATCCTTGCCGTCTTCCTGCGCCAGAATGTGCTCCTGGGCTGCCGGCAACAGCCCGAGCCTCTTTTCGGGTGTTCCCGACACCCATAGCGACCAATCGAAGCCGTGGAACAGGCCACAGCAGATTTCGTATTTCTCCAGCAGAATCTTGACCGCTTCTTCCTGATTTATGGCAGTCCGACCTGTGCCGCCGCTTTCGGTGTATGTCGCCAGCGCCTGTTTCAGTTCATGAGCAAGGCCCAGGTAATCCACCACAAGGCCGCCGGGCTTATCCTTGAATACCCGGTTAACCCGAGCAATGGCCTGCATTAGGCCGTGGCCGCGCATCGGCTTATCCACATACATCGTGTGCAGCGAGGGGGCATCGAAACCGGTCAGCCACATGTCGCGCACGATCACGACTTTGAACGGGTCCTTCGGGTCCCTGAAACGGTTGGCGAGTGCCTCACGACGAGGCTTATTACGGATATGCTGCTGCCAATCGAGCGGGTCTGTAGCCGAGCCGGTCATGACAATTTTGATGAGGCCTGCTTCGTCATCCTCATTATGCCAGTCCGGACGAAGCTTGGCGATCTCCCGGTAAAGGTCAACACAAATGCGACGGCTCATGCAAACGATCATCGCCTTGCCGTCCATGGCTTCAAGCCGCTGCTCGTAGTGCGAGACGATGTCCTGGGCGACCAGTTTCAATCGCTTCTCAGAGCCGACGATGGCTTCCAACTGCGCCCACTTGGATTTTAGCTTCTCCTTGCGTTCGACCTCCTCGCCTTCAGTCGCTTCCTCGAACTCGGGGTCAATCTTCGGCTTTTCGCTCTCATCCAGTTCGAGCTTGGCCAAGCGGCTCTCGTAGTAGATGGGAACCGTAGCACCGTCTTCAACAGCACGCTGGATGTCGTAGACGCTGATGTAGTCGCCGAACACGGCGCGGGTGTTGGCGTCTTCCTTTTCAATGGGTGTGCCGGTGAAACCGATAAAGGAAGCTTTCGGAAGGGCATCCCTCATGTGCCGGGCAAAGCCGTCAATAAAATCATACTGGCTCCGATGTGCCTCATCGGCGATCACAACGATGTTGCGCCGATTGGAGAGCACCGGATGGCGGTCGCCCTTTTCTTCCGGGAAAAACTTCTGGATGGTGGTGAACACGACACCACCGGCTTCCACCTGGAGTTTCGCTCGAAGATCAGACCGACTTTCAGCCTGAACCGGATTCTGTCGCAAGAGATCCTGGCAGCGGGAGAATGTGCCGAACAGCTGGTCATCCAGGTCGTTTCGGTCGGTCAGGACAACAATTGTGGGGTTCTCCATTGCCGGCTCACGAATGATGCGACCGGCATAGAAAGCCATTGTCAGGCTCTTGCCGGAGCCCTGGGTATGCCAGACAACTCCGATGCGGCGGTCTCCAGGATCTCCACCCGGCTGGTGGCCGGAAACGTATCGGCCGGTATACTGCTGAATCTGGTCAGGTGGAGCCAAGCGCGCCGCTCGGAGGGTCTCTTGCACAGCAACATTGACAGCATGGAACTGGTGGTAGCCGGCCATTTTCTTGACGAGTTTGCCACCGTCGGCATCCTCGAAAACGATGAAGTTCTGAATCAGGTTCAGAAGGCGTTTCTTGTCGAACCCTCCTTCAATCAGAACCTGGAGTTCAGGCGTGTGAGCATCTGCCAGGGCCTCACCGGTAATGGTACGCCACGGTTTGAACCATTCCCGCCCGGCTGTCAGGGTGCCTATCCGGGCCTCTACCCCATCGGAGATCACAAGCAACTCGTTGAACCCGAAGAGTGTGGGCAGTTCGGCCTTATAGGTTTGAAACTGCTGGAAGGCGGACCAGATTGTGGCGTCCTCGTCGGCAGGGTTCTTGAGTTCGATGATGACCAGCGGCAAGCCGTTGATGAAAAGCACCACGTCCGGCCGGCGAGTGTGCTTGTTCTCGGCCACGGTAAACTGGTTGACAGCCAGCCAGTCGTTGTTTTCAGGATTGGTGTAGTCGATCACTTTCGCCTGTGAGCCGGCAATGGAGCCATCCGGTCGACGATATTCAACCGGCACACCATCAATCAGCATTTTATGGAAGGCGCGGTTGCGGGTTTCAAGTGTCGGGCCTTCAGGCCGGGTGAGTTTGCGGAAGGCGTCTTCAAGTGCTTCAGGTGGGAGCGCTGGGTTTAACTGTGCCAAAGCCATGCGGAGCCTGCCATCCAAAGCAACCTGATTGAATGCCGTCCGCTCGGCAGCTGAAGTGTCAGGTGCTATGTCTGGGCCGTGCGCTATGGAGAAACCAAGATTATCCAGCCAGCCAAGAGCGGCTTCCTCGACAATACACTCTGTAAAGGCGGCATTGGTCATCTGGGGAAACGTTTAAATAAGCAACGCTCTGATATTGCTTGGCTTATGGAATTTATGCGCCCTAATTACGGGGTTGGCCTTTGACGAGTTTCTGGCTCACCGGTTAGCAACAAACCCTCTTGTGGATCACAATAAGGGATTTTTCGAACAACAAAGAACCATCAAAATCCTGCTTGCGGATCCTCCGTAGGCAGAAGCATTAGTAGCGCATCCCTAAAACACCGAAAACTTCTTGAGCGATTTTGCTGAGGATCCATTTTTCTGGCTATCGATCGCGCTGCATCTATTTTGGCCAGGCCGGCCTTGAAGTATCCCGCTCTTTGGAGCACTCGCTCCAGCGCTTCCCATGTGCCGCCCGCTATGGCATCAGGTTCCCGGTATTTTGCCTTCTGAGACAAACTCGGCGGTATACCGGGGTATGCTTGCATGATCGCCGGTGCATCACCAAAAAACCAGGCCTCCAACTCCTCCACCGCAATCCGATTCACCACCTGGATCCTGGTCCCATTTATTGGGGAATTACGGGTTGAAAGCCTGGCGTCAGATGCTGCATTTTCAAGCTGCTGTTTCAGGCGTTTGCAATTTTCCCGATCCTCATCGATCAACACAACGATATAGGCATTGTGCGGCAGCCAGCTCGCATATCCTCTCAAACGTTGCGGGAGTTTGTTCAAAAGGTCTTTTTTCCCCTGGTGGGGATGGATGGCCCAAGTTGCGCGGGACCCTATAATTTTCGGAATCAATTCTATAAGTGCAGCCTCGGCAGATGGCTCCTCCACGAGAAGCTCGATGTGTGGTGTGCTCATGCTACCCTCTCTTCCTCAACCGCAGCCTTATCGGTTCTCCGGATCTCGTAAGAGGGTCGCCAATGCCGAAATGGCCTTCCATCCACAAATGACCTAACTGTGCTCCATGCTCCACAAACTTCTGAACAGCAACTATATCCGCAACCCGCTTCACCTCGGTGAAGCCTTTCTGATTCCGATAAAGAATCCAAACCTCCTCCGGATTCAGCCCATTGAGAAAGAAGGGCGAATGCGTAGTCGCCATGATTTGAGTCCTGGCAGATGCGGTTCGGCATTCTTCTGCCAGTTCCGGAAGCAGTCGAGGATGAAGATGATTTTCAGGCTCTTCGATGCCGATCAAGAAGGGGGGTGCTGGGTCATTAAGCACGGTCAAATAGGCCAGCATCTTTAGAGTGCCGTCTGAGGCATACTTTGCGAGGATCGGTCGGTCAAAAGGTGCATCTTTTATCAGAAGCATCAAACGCCCATCGGCCAGGGATTCTGCATCCACTTTGTCGAGGCGTGGTACTCTGCGTCGAAGGATTTCGAAAATCTTCTCTAAGCGGTCCTCGTGCTGTTCTTTCAGGTATTGGATGACATTAGGCAGGTTGTCCCCTGTTTGGGACAGCCTCTCCTGTGGCCCCGCTTCGGGGATTCCCCGAGTATGGTCCGCAGTGAGATAGGAGAGGTGCCAGCCAGTGATGAACCTCCGCAAGGCGCTTACTCGGGGATGCTTTGCAAGCTGACCGAGCGTGTTGACCGCCAGCATCTCGGGGCTGTCAAGCTCTTCGCTGATGCGTTCGTCCTTTGCTTCCGGCATCTCACCTGATATGACTACCCCTTTTCCGTTTCGGAATTCAAGAAAGCGAAATGGCTTCCCCTTCGGTCCGCGTCTCCATTGAAGCCACTCCTCGTTAACAAACGGACCTTGCTTTCGTTCATCTATTGCCAAGTGATAGGTAATGACTGGAGTTCCTGGTAGTTCCCGGTATCGCACCTCAAAAACTATTGGCCCTTCCGAGTCCCGGCTTCGCAGTTCTTTGAATCGTCCGCGCTTGTCCCATGCCTTGCGCAATCCGGTATTGAAGCATTCACTCAAAAAAGCGAACACATCGAACACCGTAGATTTTCCGCTCCCATTTGGGCCTAGTAGCGCCGTTATAGGTGAGAGCGGGTTTAGCTTCACATCACGCAACGCGCGATAATTCTTAATGGTGATTCCTTCAATGCGCGCCGGCGGCACATGCACGATTTGTTTGTTCATAATTGTTTCTCCAAGAATTTTTCAGTTTCTTTGATCCGCAACTCACCTGAGATGAGTTTGGGCAGCAGCGAGTCCCGTAAGGATTGAAGTATACGGCCTTCAAGCTTTGTGGAAAAAACCTTCTGAAAAATAGGAGCAGCAATTTTGTTGAATGCCAATATAATGTTGTCAGTTGGGAAAACTGTCTCAAGCCGTCTGAGGTCTTGGGCAGTGATATGACCAAGACCGGTAGTCTGTTTGTTCCGAGCAATTTCAATAAAAATTGGTTTGAGATGCCGTAAAAGGAAATATACAAAATGTTTTTCTTCTGGTCGCTTGAACTGAATCTTGAAAATGTGTTGATTAAGCCACCCTTCTCCGTTCGTCCAAATAAAAGTGTCAATAGATGTATCAGGGCTTCCTGACCAAGAAAAAAGAATGGCTCCGTTTGAAATTCGGTATTTTGAGTCGAATAAATCCTCGGTGAATTTTGTCTGGCCGGTTATACCGTCTTTAAGTTCCCCGATTTTTATTATTGGTAGTCCCGTCCTATCTGATGAAAAATCATCATTTCGAAATGCCGATCCATTGATGTAATCCGCACAATCATACAGAGCACGTACGTGCCACCCCTTCGGAATCTCCCCCAACTCCGAATCAACAAACGAATCCGGAAAAAGATCATCGATGTGCTTTGGCAATCCGGTATCTCGGCCTTCTGCCTTGGCGCGTACGGGGTCGAAGTCCACGAACCATGACTTGAAGATCGCCTTTGCAATGCTCTCCAGTGTTTCATTCATGCGCCGGTTCAGTTCAATCTTGTCGTCCAGAGTTCCAAGGATGTGGGCGATAGCGCGCTGTTCGTTTATTGGAGGCAAAAAAACAGTAAGCCCGCGCTGCGATGTCAGGCTAACATATGGAGCCATGTCTGTTTCACCTGCTCGGCTTGCAAGCTGAGCATGAAACGCTGAAGACCGGAGGAACGCATAGAGGAATTTTCGGTCAAGAACATCCGAGTTCATCACACGCCAAAATGTAGTCTGGGGGCTGCAAACGAATGGGGGCGCATCGTCCGGGACTATGGCAACTTTTCCAACGGTACCTTTGTGCGAAAGGAGGATATCCCCAGGGGCTCCGATGCCCTTCGTAATCCTCTGGCGTGCTCGTTCGTTGATCTTAGAGGCAGAGTCGAACAGCACTCTACCACTATCCATGTCTGCTGCGCGGATAAAGACCACTCCTCGATCTACGAACTCGTCTGGTCGAGGCCTATACTCCCCGTGATTGCCATCTTCAACGAGCAGGATATTCTGGCGCTGAAGGTCGGCGACTACTGAGGTACGCCACTCATCCAGCATACCCAAGCCCCTTCAAATTGGCGTCAATTGCTCCATCCAGCTTGCGGCCCTCAGCCATCTGCTTTCGCAGCTTCGCAGTAAGCCGCTTCATCTTCTCCTCAAAAGGCTCGCCATCATCCTCCTGCGCTTCCGCTCCCACATAGCGTCCAGGTGTGAGCACATGGCCTTGCTTGCGGATTTCATCCAAGGCTGCGCTCTTGCAGTATCCAGCCACATCTTCGTATTTACCGGCATCCTTCTCACCACGCCAGGAATGGTATGTGCCGGCGATACGAGCGATATCCTCGTCAGTCAGTTCGCGGTGGGTTCGGTCTGCCATCCGGCCCAGCTTACGAGCATCGATAAACAGAACATGCCCCCGGCGGTCTCGGAATTTCCCATTTTTCTTATACCGAGATAGAAACCAGAGACAGGCCGGTATCTGCGTCGAATAAAAAAGCTGGCCCGGCAAGGCAATCATGCAGTCCACCAAATCCGCTTCGATGATGTTTTTGCGGATCTCGCCCTCGCCTGATTGATTGGAGGACATCGACCCGTTAGCTAGAACGAAGCCTGCGATCCCCGTCGGCGCCAGATGGTGAATCATGTGCTGGACCCAGGCGAAGTTGGCGTTTCCGGTGGGCGGCACACCGAATTTCCAGCGCTTATCCTCACGCAGACGATCACCGCCCCAATCGCTGATGTTGAAGGGCGGATTCGCAAGGATGAAATCAGCCTTGAGGTCGGGATGGCGGTCGTTGTGGAAAGAGTCTCCGTGGGCGATCTGTCCCTCGATGCCACGAATGGCCAGATTCATCTTAGCCAGCCGCCAGGTCGTGTAGTTGGACTCCTGGCCGTAAATGCTGATGTCGGTTTTGAGCTTTCCGCCGTTTCCGTTTCCGCTTGAGTGAGCCCGGAGGAACTCAAGGGACTGGACGAACATACCGGATGAACCGCAGCAGGGGTCATAAACCCTGCCCCTATAAGGCTCGATCATTTCGACCAGAAGCTTGACCACACAACGGGGTGTATAAAACTCTCCGCCCTTCTTACCTTCGGCGCTGGCGAACTGCGACAGGAAATATTCGTAAACGCGCCCTAATACGTCCTTCGAACGGCTTTCAGTATCACCGACAAGGATGTTGCTGACAAGGTCGATGAGTTGTCCGAGGCGCAGTTTGTCCAGAGCCGGCCGGGCATAGTCCTTCGGCAGCACCCCCTTGAGCGATGGATTATCCCGCTCGACGGCATCCATCGCATCGTCAACCACCTGGCCGATGGTCGGCTGTTTGGCATTCGCCTTGAGATGAGGCCACCTGGCTTCATTCGGCACCCAGAAGATGTTAGCGGCGCGGTATTCGTCGGGGTCTTCCGGATCAGCACCCTTTGATCGCTCTGCTGTGAGTTTGGCGTACTGTTCCTCGAAGGCGTCGGAGATGTATTTGAGGAAGATCAGGCCAAGAGCGACATGCTTGTATTCAGCCGCATCCATGCTGCCGCGCATGGCATCGGCAGCCTGCCAAAGCTTGGCCTCGAATCCAAGATTTGCTCCGTTGTTCTTGTTGGCAGCAGCCTTTTTCGGTCGTGCCAAAATTAGTCCTTTCAAATTTTTAACTGACTTTCGAGTAAAAAAATGCTTTAATACGTAAATTATTTGTTAGCTACTAAAAAATAACCTATGAATATCTGAGATAAATATTATTATGATTACTACCAGAAAAAGTATCCAAGACAATTTTAATATTTTTTGAATAGTAATTTTACGGTTTTTATACTGATAATTTAGATATTTTACAACACTATTTGAGAACATCAATAATAAAGATAATGAAATCGCAGTCAAGGCCCATACTATCATAATCAAAGATTTTAAATGAAAAACAAAATGGCTAAAAAGATGAATTTTGAAAATAAAACCTGACAGAAATATACAATATAATCCAATAATCCACTTTGGCCAATTTGACCCGAAATATAGACTCAAACAGCAGCAAACGATAAAATCAACATGAAGCCAAGTTCCTAATGATGCAAGAGCCTTGTCCTCTGTAAGGTAAAACATCACCAAAATAGCAGCAAGTGCAACTAAAAGAGTTGCTATAGTGGCTATGGTGAAAAACTTTCCTCTCGATAATGTGGTGTCGACAGAAAAATTATTCACTATGAATACCTTTAACTATTTTTAATTAGGACCTTCCAGTGAATAACCACTTAACGAAAATCCAAAGAGCAAGAGCTACATACAGTAGCACTCCGAAAATTACAAATGCTAACAACTCAGTCCATCCATATGCATAACCCATAAACAAAAGAATCGTTAAAACAAACGCACCGAATACAATTTTAAACGCATGTGGTTGTAGGTGTTTGGGAAGAGATCTTTGAAATATTTCGAATATAACATCCAAAAGTAGCTTATCTTCTTGCATATTTTATTACCATTACTGATACTAATTTACTTTCGCTGTGAATAAATATTTTTATGATTATCGGCTAACAAATAAAAATACACTGCAAAATATAAAAAACAAACAAAAAATATAAAATACGGTTTTCATTAAAGCGAATATTGAAGCACTTTTAAAAGGAAGGTATTTATCACTTATTTCTTTTTTTAGATGTTTTATGCTGGTATATTGTTTTTCTTTTGTATCATTATTTTTTACCTCATCACCTTTTCTTCTCAATCTGTATCCTTCCCATGTAATGAATTTATCACCAGGAAAGTATTCCATATTTTCTGATTCCCTTTTATCGAAAGTCAACTCTTCCTCCACCTTAGAAAACATAGTTATATATTTGATATTGGTCTTATAGAAAGAACGGAGAAGCAAAATGCAAAAATAGCATAATGATAAAGCAAATATTGCAAAAACAAGCAGGAGTATGAAAGTTAAAAAATTTTTGCATGGCAGATAGTTGTCGAGATAATACTTTACCCAACCTCCGCCAATTAAGGTCAAAATTGGTGTGAACCATTTGACAGTATCCCACATCATCGTTCGCTGATGCCGAGCTTCTTCAGTATAAAAGCGGTGCATATGCAGAAGCTCTTGATGTCTTTTTTCAGTCATCAATGGATCCCTATCGAAGGTTGGTCAAGGCGAAGAAAAAATTTTAACAAGAGGACCTTAGAAGGGCCTTCGTCGGTGATTTTCCAAAGTGGCATCGTCAAGATCCCTTCTGATCACCTATCACAGGATCAGCACGCTTTTAAGTGCGCGCGGGTAAAGGCGGGCTTATCCGCTTGATTTATCAGGCTATCATGGTCGGCTTATTTTTTCAAACCTGAAAGTGTGCCGGTGTCTGCCGCATCCATGATTGGCAAGGCACTGGTTTTCAGAATTATTATAGGGCATGAAGGGGACGCCCGTGCAATTATGCGTTTATAATGCATAATTGCACGGGCGTCCCCCTGAAGTTCTGCCTGCTACGAAGAGGTTCTCAGGGACCTGGTGCGTTAAACTGATTTCTAAGATATAAATCCCATGGGACTCATACGAACTTTAGGACCTGTATTCACTCTCCGGGTTTTTTCAAACAAGCGACTTCAGGTAGTGGTACTCCGCCGTCAGTTCTCCCTGGTACACGATCACGGCCCGCTTGAGCTCCGGCGGCAGGGCCAGCTCGGCGAAGCTCTTGGACCAATCGGCCGCGGCCAGGTGCGGTAGGAATGGCTTCAGAACACGGCTGAAGTCGAGGGAGGATTCCCGGGGAAT
>Ga0079037_100002524_pt1 | contig 10146 bp, 9 predicted proteins | sample Mud3Dept4metaG_FD_71479 | JGI IMG/M metagenome (GOLD analysis project Ga0079037, IMG submission 71479) | Freshwater wetland microbial communities from Ohio, USA, analyzing the effect of biotic and abiotic controls - Mud 3 Core 4 Depth 4 metaG | ecosystem: Environmental > Aquatic > Freshwater >... | reverse complement strand
TTCAAAATCAGCAATCCCGGCCACCCCTCCTTCAAAAGGAGGGGAAACTTATCTGTATATAAACCAGATAATTATGATGGTTTTCGATGTTAAAATATTCCTTAAGTTTACAGCAATGCCGGCCACCCCTCCTTCAAAAGGAGGGGAAACTTATTTGTTTATAAACCAGATAATTATGGTAGTTTTCGACATTACAATAATCCTTAAGTTGATGGCTATGGGGGACAAAGAGGGTGAGTACGCGGGATACCGAAGACAGATACCTAAAGCAGAGAGTAATTTCAATTAAACCTGAGATGAATAAATTTGATATTTTTACACCCGTAATTTCTTTCGCAAAAGATGGACGAATCACCGGAAAACAAATCTGCCCTGCTGATCGACGTAGAGACTGTCCTCCGCTCCAAGAATCCGTCACTTGCAAAGGCTATACCTTCGTTTGTCATCAATTACCTGAAAAGGATCATTCACCAGGATGATATAAACAGCCTCATAAGTGATAATGCTGATCTCAGGGATGCCGAATTCATTGCAGCCGTACTGAAAACAATGAAAATCAGCTATAAGGTTTATGGCAGGGAGAATATCCCTGTGGAAGGCAGGTATTTTTTTGTATCAAATCATCCCCTGGGAGGCCTTGACGGCCTGGTTTTCATGGATGAGCTGTCAAAACACTTCAGCAGCATTAAATTTCCGGTAAACGATCTCCTGATGAATATTAAAAATTTCTCGGGCATATTCCTTCCGGTAAACAAGCACGGCGGACAGGTGAAAGATGCCGTAAGACTGCTCGAAGAGACTTATGCTTCCGACAGTCAGATACTTTATTTCCCGGCCGGTTTGTGCTCACGCAAAAAACATAGGACCATTAAAGATCTCGTATGGCATAAAAGCTTTGTATCCAAAGCCATACAACATAAACGTGATATAGTTCCGGCTTACTTTTCGGGAAGGAATTCCAATTTCTTCTATAATCTTGCGAACCTTCGGACCTTTCTGGGCATCAGGGCTAATATTGAAATGCTGTTTCTTCCCAATGAGATGTTCCGCCAGAAGGGAAAAAATATTTCACTGGTTTTCGGAAAGGTTATCCCCTGGCAAACCTTTGACCATTCAAAAACACCCGCTGAATGGGCTGAATGGGTGAAATCCAGATCTTACGAACTCGAATCATCCATTCCCGGTTAATGCCGGAATAAAAAAAACGTTAAATTTGCGTCCTATTTTTTGAATGAAATATTCGAATTCTTATTCAATATCTTAATAAATGGAACCCATTGTTGCCCAATTACCTCTGGATCAAATTATTGCAGAGCTCACAAAAGAGAGGCTTCTGCGAAGGACCAACAACGGCAACAATGAGGTTTATGTCTTCGACAATAATGATTCCCCGGTGCTTATGCACGAAGTGGGCAGGGTAAGGGAGATAACGTTCCGGCATGCCGGAGGCGGAACCGGTCATTCGATCGATATCGATAATTTTGATACGGCAAAGGAGGATCCTCAGAGGCAGCTGATCGTATGGGATCCCGACAACAGGGAAATAGTCGGAGGCTATCGTTTCTATTTCCCGCCCAAAGGCTGTGTTCAGTGTGATATCTCGAAGCTTGCCTCATCCGTGTATTTTAATTTTTCTGAGAAATTCCGCACAAAATATTATCCGCATATGATGGAACTGGGACGCTCATTCGTTCATCCCGATTACCAGTCAAGGACCAGGGGAAGGAAAAGCCTCTTTGCACTTGACAACCTCTGGGATGGACTTGGTGCGCTCTTTCTTGATAATCATCACATCAAATATCTTTTCGGAAAAGTTACAATGTATCCGCACTTTGACCAGGTTGCAAGGAGCATGATCCTCTATTTTCTTAAAAAGCATTTCGCCGATCCGGATAATATGGTCACCCCGATCGAGCCCGCCAATATTGACCTTCATGAGGAAGAGATGAAGAAGCTTTTTAAAGGTTCGCGGTACAAGGATAATTATAAGATCCTTTCCGCCGAAGTCAGAAGGCTGGGGGAAACAATACCACCCCTGATCAATGCATATATGAACCTCTCACCCACCATGAGGACATTCGGCACTTTCATCAATCATAAATTCGGGAATGTGGAAGAGACAGGCATTATGATAACACTCAGGGATATTTATGTGGAGAAGATCAACAGGCATCTTGCTTCGTACAAGAAGGATTTCATGATCACCTGGTTTTCGCATGAGCGTTAGTACGCCCTTCTGTTCATGCCCTCAATGTAATAAATGTATGACTGGTTTGCGACTTTATTGCCTCCGGGCGTGGGATAATTCCCTGTAAAATACCAGTCACCGGTATGTCCCGGACAGGCCTGGTGCAATCCATCGATCGACTGATAAACGATTTCCACCTCAGCGGTGATATCCCCGGATCTGAGCATCGATGATATCTTTTTGGAGATCTCATCGGGACAGAATGGCTTATAGATCTCCTTTACAAGGTTTTTGATCTCCGCCACCGGTTTTGCCAGTTCAGCTTTTACATCTTCATAAACTTTCAGGATCAAAGATTCTCTTCCTGTCTCCTTAAGCAATTCTATGGCAGCCCTGAATGCTATCAGGTCACCGAGCCTGGCCATATCAATCCCGTAGCAATCGGGGTATCTGAGCTGCGGGGAGGAAGAGACAACAATGATCTTTTTCGGACTGAGCCTGTCGAGTATTTTGATTATGCTCTGCTTAAGCGTCGTTCCTCTTACTATCGAATCATCGATTACAACAAGATTATCGATGCCGCGTCTTATTACACCGTATGTCACATCATAAACATGCCCGACGAGGTCGTCCCTTGCAGCGTCTTCCGTGATAAATGTCCTGAGCTTGGCATCCTTGACTGCAATTTTTTCCACCCTTGGCCGGTGGTTAATTATCTCTGCAAGCTGTTCTCTTGTGACAGCCTTTCCCTTTTGCATTATAGCATCAATTTTGGACTGGTTAAGATAATCCTCCACTCCCTTTATCAGCCCATAAAATGCACTTTCCGCAGTATTTGGTATATAGGAAAAGACGGTGTTGTCAGTATCATAGCTGATTGCTTCAAGTACTGCATGAGTGAGGAGTTCACCGAGTTTTTTCCTTTCACGGTAGATCGTTTTATCCGTTCCCCTTGAAAGATATATTCGTTCAAAGGAACATTTCTTCGGTTCGGTCGCCTCGCTGATCTTTTCTATGGAGACCCTGCCTGAAGCTTTAATTATGATTGCATGAGCAGGCGGAAGCTCAATTACAGAGTCTGTCCTGACGTTAAAGATAGTCTGGATGACCGGTCTTTCTGAAGCTACGGCAACTACTTCATCATCAATATAATAGAAGGCCGGCCTGATCCCTGCAGGATCCCTGACGACAAATGCGTCACCATGACCAACCATTCCTGCCATGGCGTAACCGCCGTCCCAGTTTCTGCTGGCTTTCTGAAGGACCGTTACAAGATCGAGATCCTTCTCAATAAGCGGAGATATTTCTTTTTTGGAATAACCCTGTTCCCTGTAATGCCTGAAAAGCCGCTCATTCTCCTCATCAAGACGGTGACCTATATTCTCCAGAATCGTAACTGTGTCTGAAAAATCGACAGGATTCTGGCCCAGGTCGATAAGACTGCTGAAGACCTCACCGACATTGGTCAGGTTGAAATTACCGGCCAATACAAGGTTCCTTGATTTCCAGTTGTTTTCGCGGCTCACCGGATGAACGTAGTCAATTGAATAATTACCATAAGTACCATACCTCAGATGGCCAAGGTAAACATCACATGCATAGGGAATCTTTTCTTTTATAGAATCAGGATTCTTCGGATACTCTTTATCCTTTCCGGCAATTTTTTCAATGTCTTCATTAATGAGGGCGAAAATTTCCTTTATTGAATTCGCCCTGTTTGACCTTTGCCTGAAGATATACCTGTTCCCCGGCGGGACATTCAGCTTGATCCCTGCAATTCCGGCGCCGTCCTGGCCCCTGTTATGCTGCTTTTCCATCATCAGGTACATCTTCCGGAGACCATAATCCCATGTACCGTATTTTTCAATATAGTACTCCAGCGGCTTCAGCAATCTCAGTATTGCAATGCCGCATTCATGTCTGATGTTATCGCTCATAGTTATTTTTTAATCAATCCGGGGTAGTTGATTACCGCCGGGACCAGGTAAGCATTGGGGAACTCTCTGCGTACTGCAAGAAGGTCTTTATATCCTTCTGCTTTTGACCTGTAGTTGCCTGCCCTGACCATAAAATATCCTGGTTCCTGGTATTGTGCATAGGATATGATATCAGGAAATTTATTTATAAAATCCGCTCTTGCACGGGCTGATTCCTCGCGTGCATTCCTGACGGAGCTGTAATAGATCTGAATTCTGAAACCCTGTATTCCCTGGGTACCCTCGATTGTCCGGAGTTTTTTGTTTGAAAGAATATACCTGCTCAGAAGAGTATCAATAGCCTGATCCTGTATGATATTAAGACTGCCTGTTCCGGCTCCCCTTTCAGATCGCCGCAAGAGATCAGCCGTTCTGATAAAAGCCTGCGATCTGCAGAAATCAACCGTGAAGAAAAGTATAACAAGAACCAAAAATATCTTTTTGACCATGCAGTATAGATAATCAGTTATTCCTCCAGTGCAGCAGCAAGTTCATCAGTCATTTCCAGATTATGGTACACATTCTGAATATCATCATCATCCTCCAGGGCTTCAACAAATTTAAGTACCTTCTTAGCTGATTCGACATCCAGTTTTTTAGTATCGTTTGGTATCCTCTTCAGCCTTGATTCCTCAGGTTCTATACCCAGTTCGGTTAATTTCCTGCTGACGTTTCCAAAATCCTCCTTTGCACATGTAATTGTTATTGTCTCTTCATCAACTTCAAAATCCTGAGCGCCTGCATCAATCATTTCGAGCTCCAGCTCCTCGAGGGACAAATCCTCATTCATTATTATTGTAAAAATCCCTTTTCTGTCAAAAAGATAGCTGAGCGACCCTTTTGTACCCAGGTTGCCCCCATACTTATTGAAAGCCGATCTTATGGATGCAACCGTTCTGTTATTATTGTCGGTGAGGCATTCTGCAAAAACCGCAATTCCGGACGGACCATAGCCTTCAAACGTACTTTCAATATAGCTTACGGCATCAGAACCAACAGCTTTTTTGATTGCTCTTTCAATATTATCTTTAGGCATATTGGCACCTTTGGCATTCTGGATTGCCAGCCTCAGCCTGGAGTTGGTATCAGGGTCGCCACCCCCTTCCTTCGCCGCTATGATTATCTCCTTGATTATTTTGGTAAAGATCTTTCCTCTTCTGGCATCAGCCGCCCCTTTTTTTCTTTTTATTGTAGACCATTTGCTGTGACCTGACATATAACATATTTTATATTAGACTGCTAAATTAAATAATTCTTTAATACATCATTCTACTTATGTACTTTTGTGGGAGAATTTGAAAGCGGTGAGCAATGAGAGGTGAGCGATGAGCGATGAGCGGTGAGCAGTGAGAGGTGAGAGGTGAGTGATGAGCGGTGAGCGGTGAGCGGTGAGAGGTGAGCGATGAGCGGTGAGTGGTGAGTGATGAGCAGTAATTTTATAAAAAAGATCTCACTACTCATCACTTTTCGTTCAAATCACTGAATCCTCAACAGGAAAAAGCACTAATAATGACCAGAAAATTATATATTGAGACTTACGGTTGCCAGATGAATGTCGCTGACAGTGAGGTTGTTGCTTCAATTTTGTCAGAAAGCGGATTTTATCCTTCGGCAGAAGCAGACAATGCTGATCTGATCCTGATCAATACATGCTCAATACGCGAAAATGCCGAACAACGTATCTGGAACAGGCTTAAGGCCCTGAGACATCTGAAAAAGAAAAATAAGAGACTTAAAGTAGGCCTGATCGGCTGCATGGCTGAAAGGCTCAGGGAAAAAATACTTGAAGCTGAACAGCTGGTTGATTTTATTGCCGGACCGGACGCCTATCGGGAGCTGCCGTTTCTTATTGCTGAAGCAGAGTCGGGTCACAAAGCCGTGAATGTTCTGCTTTCACGTGAAGAGACATATTCTGACATTTCGCCTGTAAGGATTGCTGCTGACGGAGTTTCAGCATTTGTTTCAATCACGAGAGGCTGTAACAATATGTGCTCCTATTGCGTTGTTCCATATGTCAGGGGTAAAGAGAGAAGCCGTGATCCCGCTTCGGTCCTCAGGGAAGTGAGGGAACTGGCTGAAGCGGGATACAGGGAAGTCACGCTTCTTGGCCAGAATGTTGATTCATACAACTGGATATCAGACGGATCTGCCTCAAGTTTCCCCTGGCTGATTGAGCAGGTGGCACGTGTAAGTTCTTTGCTGAGGGTACGTTTTTCAACCTCCCATCCCAAGGATATTTCCGATGCTCTCTTAAGAACAATAGCACGATATGACAACATCTGCAAACATATTCACCTTCCGGCCCAGAGCGGAAGCAGCCGTATCCTGAAACTCATGAACCGTGGATACGACAGGGAAGGTTATATGGCAAGGATAGAAGCAATCCGTTCCATAATACCCGGATGTGCAATTTCAACTGATATGATAGCAGGGTTTTGCACTGAAACGGATGAAGATCATAATGCATCTCTGTCACTTATGGAATGGGCAGGATTTGATTTTGCATACATGTTCAGGTACAGTGAAAGACCCGGCACCGGAGCAGCCCGAAAACTAAAGGATGATGTTCCGGAAAATGTTAAGAATGCCCGCCTTAATGACATAATATCGTTGCAGAACAAACTCTCGGCAAAATCCAAAAAAGTTGAGATTGGCAAAGTTTTTGAGGTGCTTATTGAGGGATTTTCTAAAAGATCCGATAAATTTTTAACAGGACGGACATCACATAACAAGGTTGTTGTCTTCCCTAAAGAGGATAAGACCAGCGGAGAGTATGTTCGGGTAATGATTGAGAAATGCACCCCGGCAACATTAATTGGGAAAATCATTTAATGTAAAATAATAGGATTTATCACCGTTTCAGTATAAATTGCAGTATTCACAAAAATCAGAATAAATGAAGCTCAGAGTTTTTCTTTTGATCATTTGCACGTGTATGGTATTTTCTGATCTTGACGGACAGAAAAAGGCTAAGAAGTACGTTGTTTCAGGGATTGTGACAGATATAAGCAAGAATCCCGTTTCAGGGGCTATGGTCCTTATTGATAATAATTACTCAGATGTACTTACAAACAAAAAAGGATTCTTTAAGATAAAGGTTAAGCCGGATGCAAAGTTGATCTCGGTCTTTACCTTTGACAAAGGGACTGGTGAGGCATTGCTTGACGGAGAGGCAACCCTGAACATAACCCTGAACGGAGTTCCTTCCGCACCACCCGCTTCGCTGGAACAGAAAGTTAAAGGAGAGGAAATAAACATAGGCTATGGTTCCATTGAAAAGAAAGATCTTACCACACAGGTCAGCAAACTGGATGCTAAGAAATCCAAATTTTCCTCGTATTCAAATATCTATGAGCTGATGAAAGGGACGCTACCCGGTGTTCAGGTAGTTGGTAAAAGAATAACCATTCAGGGTGCAGCGTCATTTATGCTCAGTACCGATCCGCTGTTCATTGTTGACGGGATGGAAGTGAGCACAATTGATGGAATATCTCCGACCGAGGTAGAGTCAATTGAGGTCCTTAAAGGAGCAGCAGCTTCCATCTATGGATCTAGGGGTGCAAACGGGGTTATCATGATAAAACTGATAGGTGCACCCGGAAGCAAAAGATAGGGATCAGCCTTTCTTCTCTTTCTTGATCTCTATCATCAGCTCCTGAAGCTGTTTATCTGAAATCGGTGCAGGGGTATCCAGCATCACATCCCTGCCGGAATTGTTTTTTGGGAAAGCTATAAAATCACGGATGGAATCCTGTCCTCCGAACATGGCTACCCACCTGTCAAAACCGAAAGCAATGCCGCCATGCGGAGGAGCTCCATATCTGAAAGCATTAAGAAGAAAGCCGAATTGTTCATTTGCTTCTTCTTCAGTGAAACCCAGAACTTTAAACATAAGCTTCTGGAGCGAGGCGTCATGGATCCTTACAGAGCCTCCGCCAATCTCCACTCCATTGATGACAAGATCATATGCATTGGCCCTTACCCTGCGCGGATCTTTTTCCATAAGATCAATATCTTCAGGTTTAGGCGAGGTGAAGGGATGATGCATTGCAAAGAACCTTTTAACATCATCATCCCATTCAAGAAGCGGGAAATCAACTATCCATAACGGAGCATAGATATCCTTTCTCCTGAGTTCCAGCCTGTTCCCAATTTCAAGCCTTAGTTCCGATAATGCGGTCAGCGTCTTCATCTTATCGCCTGCCAGGATCAGGATAAGATCACCCTTCACTGCATTCATCCGGGCGGCAAACCTGCCAATATCTTCCTGTGAATAGAACTTGTCAATTGAAGACTTCAGGGTACCGTCCGGACCGAACCTGATATAAACGAGACCTTTTGCACCGATCTGTGGTCTTTTTACAAATTCGGTAAGGTCATCAACCTGTTTTCTTGTGTACTCAGAACAGCCGGGGGCGCATATTGCACCAACGTATTCCGAACTGTCAAAAACTGAAAAACCATGTCCCTTGACAGTTGCAGTAAGGTCGCTGATCTTCATTCCGAAACGGAGATCAGGCTTATCAGTGCCATAGGATTCCATGGCTTCCCGGTAAGAGAGCTTCAGGAAGGATCCCGTGAAATCGATATTCTTCAACTGCCGGAACAGATATTTAGCCAGGCCTTCAAAAGTGTCAAGAATATCATCCCTCTCAACAAAGGACATTTCGCAGTCGATCTGGGAAAACTCCGGCTGTCTGTCAGCCCTGAGGTCTTCATCCCGGAAGCACCTTACAAGCTGAAAATATTTATCAAAACCTGCGACCATCAGCAGCTGCTTCAAAGTCTGGGGTGACTGAGGCAGGGCGTAGAATGTGCCCGGTTGCATCCTGCTTGGCACGACAAAATCCCGTGCGCCCTCAGGAGTCGATTTAATGAGGACAGGAGTCTCAATCTCAATAAAACCTATGGAATCCATGTACCTGCGAACCTCCTGAGCTACCCGGTGACGCAATATAATATTGTTTTTTACCGATGTCCTGCGGAGATCAAGATACCGGTATTTCATTCTCAGCTCCTCGCCCCCGTCTGTCTCTTCTTCGATGGTGAAGGGGGGAATCTCACTGCGGTTAAGAACAATGAGTTCGGTGACTTCGATTTCAATCTCACCTGTCGGGATCCTCAGGTTTTTATTACTCCGTTCCCTGACAAGGCCTTTCGCCTGCACAACAAATTCCCGTCCCAGCTTTCTCGCCTGATCACACAGCCCGGCATCAGTTTCCATATTGAAAACAAGTTGTGTTATTCCATAGCGGTCGCGAAGATCGACAAAGGTCATCCCGCCAAGATCCCTTGACTTCTGAACCCATCCGCATAAAGTAACATCCATTCCTGCACTCCTGATCGTGAGCTCGCCGCATGTGTGTGTCCTGTACATTATCCTGAATTTAGATTTCAGCAAAATTAAGAAAATTGATTAATTTTAGAAGTCGCACTTCATCATATGGCAGGCAAGGATGAACAATTCATGAAAGCCGCACTGGCTGAAGCTCAGAAAGCATTTGACAGGCAGGAAGTTCCGGTTGGAGCTGTCGTGGTATGCAATGATATGATAATAGCCAGGGCACATAATCTTACCGAGACTTTAAAAGACCCTACAGCACATGCCGAGATGCAGGCAATCACTGCTGCAGCGAACTGGCTGGGCGGGAAATATCTCACAGACTGCATCATTTATGTTACTGTCGAACCATGTGCAATGTGTGCTGCTGCGATCGGTTGGAGCCAGGCAGCAGGACTGGTTTATGGGGCTCCCGACGAAAAAAAAGGTTATACCGGAATATCCGGATCTTTGCTGCATCCTAAAACCATCGTCGTTCCGGGGATCAAAAAAGATGAATGCAGTGATCTGATGGTAAAGTTCTTTAAAACCAGGAGGTAGGGATTGTCTTAAAAGTATGTCTAACCGCAAAGCATACAAAGTTGTCGCAAAGTACGCAAAGTTAAAGCTTTTGTATTCTGTTCTTTGCGACCTTTGCGTAA
>Ga0079037_100002523_pt1 | contig 10146 bp, 7 predicted proteins | sample Mud3Dept4metaG_FD_71479 | JGI IMG/M metagenome (GOLD analysis project Ga0079037, IMG submission 71479) | Freshwater wetland microbial communities from Ohio, USA, analyzing the effect of biotic and abiotic controls - Mud 3 Core 4 Depth 4 metaG | ecosystem: Environmental > Aquatic > Freshwater >... | reverse complement strand
ACCGGGATTTTCACCGCCGCTTTGATCCCCTGGGCCAAGTAGGTGAAAACTCCCTCCCCCACATAATAGGGAGGATGGTTGAGGTATCCGGAAGGGGCTATGCAGGCGGAGATGTGGAGGGCGTCGGCCCCGTTCTTTTCGAGGGCCTTGGCGATGGGGATGGAATCGTCGAGCTTCAACCCCCCGTCCACATATTCGTCGGCGCTGAGGCGGCAGACGATGGGAAAATCAGGACCCACCGTCTTTCGAACCGCGTTCAGCACATCGAGGGGCATCTTCATCCGCTTCTCGGGGGAGCCGCCGTATTCGTCGCTTCTCTGGTTGGAAAAGGGGGAAAGAAACTGGCAGAGGAGGTAGCCGTGGGCCATGTGGATCTCCACACCGTCGGCGCCCGCCTCCTTCACCCGCCGGGCCGCCTGCCGGAAGGCCTCCACGAGGCTCTGGATTTCTCCGACGCTCAGGGGGTGGGGCATCTCCTTCCGCACCGGGCAGGGGATGGCCGATGGACCCACAATGGGCGCGCCGGTTATCGAGGCAGAGGTCTGCCGTCCCGCATGGTTGATCTGGATGAAGATTTTGCCCCCCTCCCGATGAACGGCATCCACCAGCTTTTTAAAGAGAGGGACTTTCTCATCAGAATCAATCAAAGCCATGCCGGGGGAGGCTTTTCCTTCCTTCACAACACCGGTGTGCTCGAAGGTGGTGTAACCCACTCCCCCCTGGGCCCGCTTCACATAGTAGGCGATGTGGCGGTCATTGACCTTGCCGTCGGTGACCGCAAAGTTCGTGGCCATAGGGGGCATGACGATACGATTCTTCAAATCAAGTTTTCCGATCCGAACCGTGCTGAAAAGGCTCTTAAAAGAGGTCATTGTCTTACCTCGGTATGAGATTGCGGACTTTCAGAACATATCACAAAGGCCAGGGCAGGGGCAATTCATGAATTGCCCGAGCGGCTTGCTTGTTTGTCCGGGCGCAGGGGCGGGTTTCAAACCCACCCCTGCAGGATGAGATCCCAAATGATCTTTCTCCTCCTCACCGCCTGCCGCCGCAGGATGGTAAATTTTTCCTAAAGTTTTCCGGGGGCGGGGAACTCCGCCCTACTGCGCCAGGACCTCTTTCCAGGTGGTCACCGGCCATTCTTTCTGGAAGAGGGCCTCCACCGCGGGCTTTCCCTTTTCCCGGAAGGCGCCCGCATCCGGGATCACCGCCTGCATGCCCTTGCGCTGCAGATCGACCAAGAGCTTGATCTCTCCGTTCTTGAGTTTTTCGTTGGCCCAATGGGTGGCTTCTTTGACCGCCTTAAGGATGAAATCCTGATTCTCCTTGGCCAGTTTATCAAAAAAGGGCTTATGGATCGACACCCCGCCGGTCTGAACCAGGTGGTTGGTGATGGTCAGATGAGACTGAACCTCATCCAGTTTGAAAGAGGAGATCTGAGTCAGATCCCCCTCGGAGGCATCCGCCCTCCCTTCCTTCAAGGATTTATAGAGATCGGGAAGAGGGATGGGGATCGGTTCCGCGCCCATTTCTTTCCAAACGGCGATCCAGGTTTTCACCGTGGGCAACCGGAGCTTCATCCCGGAGACATCGGCCGGCGAATAGAGGGGTTTCTTCGACGTCGTCTGACGGAGGCCTCGATAGACAATGCCGAGGTACATGACGTTTCCATTCTTTATCATCTGCTCTCTGGCATTCTTTCCCAGACCGCCTTCCCAGACCCTCATGAAATGGTCCAGGTCCTTCATCACGTAGGGGCCGTTGAAGAAGAAGTACTGGGGGGCAAAAATTTCGATGGCCCGGTGCCCGTTGGACTGCATTTCGATCTTCCCCTGGCTGCACCAATCGTTGATCTGCTCTTCCGAAGCGGTGCCGAACTGGGTTTCGACCTCCATCGCCCCGCCGCTTTCCTTCTCCACCAGTTCCTTGAATTTTTCCCCGGCATCGCAGAGGATGTGCCCCGCCTTGAAAGGGCTGCCGATGCGGATTTTAATCTTTTCCGCGGACATGGCCGTCTCTGTCAAACCGAAGAGAAGACCCAGGGTAAATACAATGGCTGGCATGAAGAATGCAGACCGAGTTTTCATCTTTCCTCCTCCTTCCCCGTCATTTTTTTCGCCGGTGATCCGTAAACCGTGCCGGCGGTGAAGCCCCGCCCAACAAGTTGCTGAAGAACCCCTTTTCAGCACCAGCGGAAAATCAAAAAAAGATAGCCTGGCAAACTGGAAGTATCATTTTCCAAACATTAAATTCGGTAAAAACAGGGTAATGTCCGGAAAGAAGATCAAAATGATTATGGTAACGATCGTAGCGATAAAAAAAGATAATGATTCTTTCACATAATCCTGCAAAGGGCAGTCTAAGATCGTACAGGCGGCATACATCGCGGCTCCGACCGGCGGGGTCATATTGCCCATCGTAATGGTTAAAACGAAGATTAACCCAAAATGAACAGGATCAAATCCTACCTGTTTGGCAATGGGAAGAAATATGGGGGTCAGCATCAGAATCAGGACGGCGCCGTCCACAAACATTCCGGCAATAATCAGGAATAGGACGATGATGAAGAGCAGCGCATAGGGTTCGCTGCCGCTGATTCCGAGCAAAAAATTGGCTATCACTTCCGGAATCCTCTCCCAGGTAATGCCATAGCCGAATATGGCCGACAACGCGATGATAAACATGACCGCGCCGACATCCGAAGTGGTCGTCCGGGTCACATTTTTGAATTCTTCCCAGGTAAGGTCCTTATGGGCCAGCAGCCCTACGAAAAAGGCATAAAACACCGCAAAAGAGCCGATTTCCGAGGGGGTAAAGAGGCCTGCCCGCAAGCCGAAAAGCAGGACAAAAGGAAACAATAAGGCCCAGAAGCTATGAATGGTTGTGGCCACAATCTCTTTTAAGGTCGGTCGTTTTTTCCTTGCCGGTTCGAAATTTTTTATCCGGGCATCAATTGCCACTGCCCCCATATAGGCAACGGTCAACAAAAATCCCGGTAGCAGACCTCCCGCGAAGAGCCGTCCGATGGAAACCTGGCCGACGGTGCCGTACAGGATAAATCCGATACCCGGAGGTATGATCGGAGTAATTAATGAGGTCCAGACATTTACGGCAACCGTGTAACCTTTTGAATAACCCCGCCTCATCATCTCCGGGCCCAACATGCGTGTTTCCATGGCCGCATCTGCAATACACGAGCCGGAGACGCCCCCCATCAGAGTGGAGAGAAGAACATTCACCTGCGCCAAGCTGGCCCGCATGTGACCCACAAGAATATTTGACAGGTCCAAAAGCCTCCGGGTTATACCGGCTCCATTCATCAGGTTGCCGGCAAGGATGAACATGGGGACGGCCAGCAAGGCAAAGTTTTGGGTTTGGGAAATCGAGAGCTGTATGGGGATGGTAATCGGCAGATTCGAGTTCTGCAGAAAAAACATGAACCCCGATATTCCTATGGCAAAAGCGATCGGCATTCCGGTGAGAAGCAACAAGAGAAAAACACAGCTTACCAAAAGCATACTAAAAAAACTCCTCCCCGGAGGATTAAAAGTTCCATCCGACGCTATTTGAACGGATGAATGATTTTTCCATGAATCCGCACCGCTTGTTTCAGTCCTATTTTGAGGTAGGCACCCGTGCAAATTCCCGCTTGATTCTCAAAAAGGTGGTAATCAACAGAAAAGTGGCTCCTACCGGGACGCTGAGAGTAACCCAGGTGTAGCTGAAGCCGGGGATCCCCTGGAAGGTTCTTTCTCTGGTGGTATAGGAAAGCCACACGCCAAAAAATATTAGGTAAGAGAGGAATCCGATCAGAACCATATAATTGAATAGTTTCATGAAACGCCTGACTTTCTCCGGGTATAACTTCACAAAAACATCTACATTCATCAATTTATCCTCCCTCCAGGCAACATCCGCGCTTAAAAAACAAGACCAGGCAAAAAGGCACGTGCTCATGTCGATGGCCCAATTAATAGGGACCTTCAACAGCCTGGCAATGCCGGCGGAAAAGATCAGTACCACCATTCCCCAGAGGGTGATTCGAGCCACAAAAGACTCAACGTCACAGATATGACCATATATTTTTTGCATCATTCGCCCTAGGATTTCAAAAGCAAAAGAATATTCGGTAAATCCCTATCGGATGTGCAACTTATGAACCGGCCCCTCCGTTTGAGGAGGAACCGGTTCATGCATCCATTCTACTGCTTCTTCCCGATTTCCTTGAAGACTTTATCCTTGGCGTCGGCAATTTTCAGAACCTCATAAGCTTTTTGGCCGGCCTTTTTGAAAGCGGCCAAATCGACATTGTCGGTCACGATCATCCCTCTTTTGATCAGGTCCGCCTTCACGTCCTTCTCCAACTTCTCCATGATGAGCTTTGAGGTTTCGATCCCCGCTTTATCGCATTCCTCGACCAGAACCTTTTGGTATTCGGGAGGCAAGGAGCTAAACCATTTCGCGCTGATGGCCTCGTAGTTCACGAGCATGATGTGCCTTGTCTCGCTCACGTACTTGAGAACCTCATAGAAACGCCCCGCGGGGATGTTGTTGTATACCAGTTCCACTCCATCCATGACCTTTTGCTGGAGGGCCGGGTACATTTCGCCAAACGCCAGGGCGACCGGGGTTGCCCCGAGGGCCCGCACCGACTCCTGCCAGATGGGCGCAGGAGGCGTCCGGATGCGGAGACCCTTCAAGTCTTCCGGGGTTCGGATGGGCTTATTAGTAAAGAAATGCCGGTAACCCTGGACCCAGCTGAAAGAGAGAATTTTCAGCCCATATTTATTGGCCAATTCATCGAGCCAACCCTTTACCGTGGGCGATTGGGTAAGTTTGGCCACTTCGTCCAGGTTTTCAGCAAAATACGGGCCGTTCATAATCGCGATGCCGGGGACGTAATTTCCCATGCGGGCAGAGTCGGTGTTCTGGCCGATATTGGCCCCCCGCCGGATTTGCTCGATGATGTCCTCCTCTACGCCGAGCTGGGCGCTGTGAAAGACCTCGATCTTAAGGCCGCCCTTTGTTTTCTCGTCAACCGCCTTGGCCCATTTCTGAAATCCCAAATGGTAAGGCTCCGACGGACCCAGGACGTGGTTGAATTTCAAAACATACTTCTGCTGGGCAAAGGCTGAGGAGCAGAAGAGGGCCAGGGAAAAAGCCATGAACGCGAGCAACGATAGGATCCTTTTTGCGGTGTTCAAAAGAAGCCTCCTTTCTTGGATTATTGGGTCATTCTCTTGCCGGGAACTTGTCATGGGGGACAATCCAATCCCCCTGTATATCTGTTTGAGTCGTTTTCCTCCTTTCTGTTTGGTGTTTTACCGCAGTGGCGCCTTCCGATTCGTTCCTTCTGCATCCCCTGTCGATACTTCGTCGATTCCTTTCTTTGATCCATGCCCCAAGCGCGCCGAAAGATCGGCTGCCACGGCGGCGAGCGCCTGACGGATCTCCCCCAGGCGACGCTGGGGTAAATGATTCTTGGGGCCCACGACGCAGAGCGACGCCCGGACGACTCCGGAATGGTCTCGGACTGGAGAAGCGATGCAACGGATTCCCTTGATGTGCTCCTCGTTGTCAATGGCAAAGCCGGTCGTCCGGATTCGAGCCAGCTCACGCCGGAAGGCCGCTGGAGAAGGAATGGTATTGGGAGTCATGCGCTCAAAGAGGGTATGGCGGATGATGCCGTCGAGTTCCGGCTCGGGCAGCCAAGCTGCAAGAGCCTTGCCCACGGCGGTGCAGTAAATGGGTCTTCGGGCCCCGACCTCTTGGACCACGCGGACGGGACCTTCGGGTTCCCGCTTCGCGATGACCGTCACGACGCCATCCCGGAGGACCGCGAGACTCGTCCCTTCACCCGTGCGATGGCTCAACTCATCCAGAAAGGGCATGGCAATCTCGGCCAGCTGTTCCTTGCTCCAGGTGCGTCCGGTGAGTTGAAAGAGCTTGGGCGCGAGGGTGTAGGTTCGAGCCCCGTCATTTTGAACGAGGTAGCCGAATTCAACGAGAGCCTGGAGGAGGTGATGGGCGGTACTCCGCGGCAAAGCGGTCTTGCGGGCGATCTCCGCAAGGGGCAAAGAGCCACCCATCGTGGCAATGACTTCGATAATTCGAAGTCCCCGCTTGAGAGATTGGTGAGTTTGGTTCAAATTCATGGGACTTCGTCTCATTAAATGAAACAGTCAGGAGAACTTATCTCATAGAATAGGATATGTCAAGAAAAAAAAGATTTGCCGTTTCGGGTTTAGATTTTGAGGGACGCGCATACATAGATAAGCAGCCGGAGAAGAGAAACGGGTTAAGCCTTCAACTTGAGGCGATACCCCACGCCAAGTTCCGTGAGGATATATCGGGGGCGGGTGGGTTCGGGTTCGACCTTGCGGCGGAGGTTGCTGATGTTGACCCGGAGCAGATGGGGCTGTTCCACATAGCCCGGCCCCCAGATCTGCCGGAGGATCTGATGGTGAGTCAGCACTTTGCCCGCATGAGCCACCAGCAGGCGTAAAAGGTCATACTCCGTGGGCGTTAGCTGCACCTCTTGTCCTTGGGCGGTAACCCGGCGGTGTTCCAGGTCCACTTCCAGGCCGTCCACTTTATAAACCGGCAGGGGGGATTCCTGGATGGTTTTCCGGAGGGCAGCCCGCATCCTCGCCAGAAGCTCGCCGGTTCCAAAAGGTTTGGTAACATAATCGTCGGCCCCGGAATCCAAGGCGGCGATTTTTTCATCCTCCCGGTCCCGGACCGACAGAACAATCACCGGCACTTTGGTCCATTCGCGCAGACGCCGGAGCACTTCAACCCCGTCCATGTCCGGAAGACCCAAGTCTAAAATGATGAGGTCGGGCCGGATCGCTATGGCCCCCGTCAGGGCCTCCTTGCCGCTTCCGACGATATGCACGGAAAATTCCGCCTGGCTCAGAGCGTTCTTCAGGAAGCGCTGGATGGCCCTTTCATCATCGACCACCAGCACCCGCGGCAGATTTTTTTCCACGGTCCCCGGAGTCATTTTTATGCCCTCGACGTTCGATTATAACCGACATCTCGGCAAAAGGGAAATGCCCTTCATTCAGGCCGCAGGGGCATCCCGCCTCGGCGGGACATCGTGCCCCTACTTCACCGGGTTAGGGGCCCCGGTCGAAGATGATAATCCGTTCCCCGGAGGAGCGAAAGGAAGGGTGAAGACGATTTTAAAACCCCCTTCGGGGCGATTTTCGGCCCAGATCATTCCTTCATGAGCCTCCACGATTCCTTTGCTAATGGCCAGACCCAAGCCGGTCCCGCCGACCTCTTCAGTGCGTTTGAACCGGAAAAATTTATTGAAGATTCGGCCTAAATGCTCTTGGGGGACTCCGGGGCCCTGGTCCGCGACTTCGATTTTCACGCAATTCTCTCCCCTCCGGCCGGTCACTTCAATGATCCCATCTGGAGGAGAATACTTCAGGGCGTTTTCCATCAGGTTCACCAGGACCTGGGCCATGAGAACGGAGTCCATTGGGATCAGGGGAAGGTCGGGGGGAATCTGGATCCTGGTTTTTCTCCCCGTCAAACGTGACTCCAGGGAAGCCAGGCAGGACCCCAGAAGGTCCTGCAGGTCGTAGAGCTCCTTTTTTACTTTCAGGACCCCGGCTTCCAAGCGGGTGATGTCCAGCAGGTTTCCCACAAAACGGTTCATCCGCTCCGCCTCTTCCAAGGCCAGGTCGATCAGCTCCCTCCTGGACTCATCCCCGGGAACATTCCCTTCATCCCGCAGGCTGCTCAAGGTGCCCATGATGGAAGAGAGGGGGGTTCGCAGATCGTGGGAGATCGAATTGAGCAGAGACCTCTCCAGTCTCTCCGTGGCCCGGAGAAGCTGGGCCCGTTCCGCTTCTTGAGCCAGATAGGCTCTCTCGATGGCCAGCGCCGCCTGGTTGGAAAAGGCTTCCAGGAGCCGGCGGCGCTCCGGGGCCAGCTCCTCACCCGCGGGCTCCATTTTGATCCCCATGACCCCAACGGCCCGGGCCCCGGTTTGTAAGGGAAGATACAGGAATTCCGACGAAGAAAGAGTCTCGGTCCCTCTCCCGGCCATCTGCCCGTTGCGAAAAGCCCAGAGAGCCACTGATTTCTCTTTTTCCCCCAGCGAAATCTTGGGCGAACTGGCCGCCAGGGTCAACGATTCTCCCTCGGGGATTAAGATTGCGACCTGTCCTGGCAAGGTCTCGCTCACATGGCGAATCACGGTATTCAAAATGTCTTGCAGACCGACCGCCGAGGCCAGTCCCCGGCTCAGGGCATACAGGTTTGTGGTCTGAACTTCCCGGGTCCGGATCGTCTCGGTCTGACTTCGGGCCCGGTCGACCAGGGTGCTAATCACCGCCCCCACGGTAAACAGGCCGGCAAAGGTAATCAAATCCTTGGTGTCCGCCACCGCGAAGCTGTAATAGGGAGGGATGCAGAAGAAATCAAAGGCCAACACACCCAGGAGTGCGGTCAGTAAAGCCGGCCTAAACCCCAGCCGTAGAGAGGCCACCACCACCGTCAGGAGGTAAAACATGATCACGTGGGTCGGGGTAAGAAAACGAAGCGCGACCACGCTGGCCAGGGTTGCCCCGGCCACCAGCAGCAGGCTGGTTAGGTAATTCTGCCAGGGAACCCGGGAGGGCGGTGGAGAACTCCGTTTTTCCTTTTTTATCTTTTCCGCATCGCTGACGACGTAGACATCTAGTTCCGGGCTCTTCCTCAGGACCTGGTCTACTAAAGACCCTCTCATCCACCCTCGCCACGGAGACTGGGTGGGACGGCCAAGGATTATTTTGGAGATTTGATGGTTTCGGGCATAATCGAGCAGCGCCTCCAGCACCGAATTCCCCTTCACGGTCGATGCCTCTTTGGCTCCGAGGGATTCGGCCAGGCGCAATTCGCTCCAGACTCGCTCCCGATTTTCCCGGGTGAGCTTGTCGTCCTCCGCTGTTTCCACGTAAAGAACCGACCATTCCGCTTTTAATTCTTCTGCCAGGCGGCGTGCGGTGCGGATGAGTCGTTTACTGCTGGGACTGCCGCTAATACAAACCAAGAGGCGCTCGGTGACCGGCCAAAGTCCTTCCATCGGGTAAGCCCGGAGGTATTCTCGCATCTGTTCGTCGACGCGGCTGGCGGCTCTTCGTAAGGTGATTTCCCGCAGGGCGATCAAATTGCCCGGCTCAAAAAAATTCTCTATCGCCCGAGCCGCCTGTTCAGGGAAATAGACTTTCCCTTCGCGAAGACGCAGCAAAAGCTCTTCCGGCGGCAGGTCCACCACCTCGATTTCCGAGGCTTCATCCAGTACCTGGTCAGGGATGGTTTCCCGCTGGACCACCTCGGTGATCTGGGCGATGATGTCCCGGAAACTCTCCAGATGTTGAATGTTCAGGGTCGTGTACACATCGATGCCGGCTTTCAGAAGCTCCTCAATATCCTGCCATCGCTTGGGGTGCCGGGACCCGGGGGCATTGGTATGGGCCAGTTCGTCTACCAGGGCCAATTGGGGCTTGCGGGTGAGCACCGCATCCAGGTCCATCTCGGAAAGTTTCACCCCCCGGTACTCGACCGTTTTCCGGGGGATGATTTCCAGCCCCTGCAGCAGGGCTTCGGTTTCGCCCCGCCCGTGGGTTTCTACAAGGGCGGCCACCAAATCCCCCCCTTCTGCCCTGCGGCTATGCGCGGCTTCCAGCATGGAATAGGTCTTGCCCACGCCGGCTGCGTACCCGAGGAAGATCTTGAGTCTTCCACGGGCCTTTTGCCGTTCTTCGGCCTCAACCCGGGCTAAGAGGGAATCGGGATCGGGTCGATTCTCGCCGTTCATCCTTCACCCCCGTGGGAATGAAAAAGTGGTCCCATACGCGAAAATCATCCTAAGCAATTTCCTGAAATTTTTCCGAAAACAGCAGCCACCGGCTTTTTACGACCTGAAATCATTTTACTCCCATTCCACCAGGGGAAAAAGGGGAAGAAGATGATTTCCCTCGGGGCTGCATCCCGTCCAGGGCAAGGTTCAGCCTTAAGACATTTACTCTCGGTTCCCCGAGGAAACCCCATTGGCGGGGCTCGGTGAACTGGTCCACCAGGTATCGAACCCGTTCCTCCGACAGGCCTCTGGATCGTGCCACCCTGGATGCCTGGTATAGAGCGGCG